>Ga0268298_10002367_pt1 | contig 20692 bp, 19 predicted proteins | sample WWTPWeurt_MetaG_FD_194462 | JGI IMG/M metagenome (GOLD analysis project Ga0268298, IMG submission 194462) | Activated sludge microbial communities from WWTP in Nijmegen, Gelderland, Netherland - WWTP Weurt | ecosystem: Engineered > WWTP > Aerobic digester > Activated sludge | place... | reverse complement strand
GTTCCGGCTCAATACAGGCCGATAATTTGATGGAAATGACATTCGCGTCACAATTTCGTCTCGATTTCAGTTCGTCGCTGAATTTTGCGGCGGCTTATTCAGTGTTTCCCTAGAGCAAATTCCTCGGACAGAGCAAGGTAAGCTACTCCTCCATCAATTGAGTCAGGAAATGGCTGTAAGGCTTCGCTCCCCATCTTGACCGAGTGCTGGTCACTTGATTTCACAGATGAAATCCTCAAATTTTGCATTCTTGTTTCTCGGTATCGATGTGACGCGTTCTATGGTGACGCGGTAGGGGAAAGCAAGGGTGGTCTTGAAAATTTCGACCAATCGAAACATCTCGTCGTTGGTGAGAGACCTCTCAGACTTTATCTTCAACACGACTTCGTCGAGATGCTTCTGTACGACTTGTAACTGTTGAATAGGCGCGATGTCGACCCACCGATCTTCTGGGAAGCTAGGCCAATGTTCTGTGCCATCCGGTAATTTAAGCATGTTTCGCTCTCGTCCCAATATGCGCCGAATGACAGGTAGCCCCCTACCACACGGACAATTGGCCCCGCTTTCCGCATAGTCGCCGATGTCGTATCGGATGAGTGGCATGGCTAAATTGTGCAGCGTCGTTAAAAGCACGCGTCCGATTTCCCCTGGCCTTGTCGGTTCGCCGCTATCGTCGACGATTTCCACCAGGAGATTCTCCGATTGGATATGGTAGGTGCCGTGGTCACACTGAAGTGCGATATAGCCCGCCTCTTCGGAAGAATAAACGTCGGCAATTTCAACGCCCCAGGCGCGTTTGCTTAGTTGGCGCGTTTCCTCCGTCAATACTTCGCCGAATGTGCGTACCTGCTTTAGATTCGGCAAGACAATACCGCGTTGGATCGCTTGGTTTACCAAGGCCTTCAGGTTGGAAGGATGCGTAAGTAGATAGTCAGGGTTCTTTTCAACAAGCCACCCCAGCTGTTCGCCAATGTCCGTACGAATGTTCATTGCGTAGGCAGGGCCGGTCCTTATGACGTTCTCTGTCGCGATCCCCCAGTTCGGGGCTTGGCCGATCTCGACGTTGGAACGAATGGAGGCGAGAGAGCCCCTAAAATCACGCTGTTGCCAGAAATGTTCGCGAAGCGTGAGCGCACGCCAAAAGTGTTGTGTTAAATCCGTTTGGTAAAAAGCAACAGGAATACCCGTGGAGCCAGATGTATGAGCCTTATAAAATCGGCCGTGCTGAGCGGGTACGTTTGGATTGAGTAAGGAGTCGCCCAATCTCTGAACGTCTAACCGAGTTAGGATCGGTAGCGCAGTGAATTGCTCGCCGGCCACTAGACGGCCCGGCTGGAAATTTATTTTCCGAAGGACGTCATTCCAGTATTCAATTTTTCGGAACACTTCATCCAGAACATTTCCCAGTTGCCTGAACTGGGCACTCTGAACTTCATCCGGCGACATCCATTGGCTATGCTCTAGTTGAAATTGCAGAGCCAATGCTTGCGCGCCTGGATTGGTAGGTATTGCCGGCCAGTCGCAGCTCGCTATGTGGCTGAATAAAGAGTGGTCAGCCAACCCGGATTTACACTTTCCCATAAAATCAGGCTGCTTCATGGCAATTCGCCGTAGATAGCCTGTGGCCGTGCGAAAAACTCGCGGTCCCAGCGCCCGTGTTCCGGCGGTCCCATGCCCGAGGACTTCCAGCCGCCGAAGGGTGCGTCCGCCGCCACCGGAAAGGAAGAAGGATTCAGGCGCAGGATGCCGGCTTCGGCGTCCGCCAGGAAGCGTCGTTGGAGGGCGGCATCCGGGCTGAAAATGCTTGCCACGAGCCCCTGGGAGACCCCATTGCAGAGCCGGATAGCCTCTTCGTAGCCTTTGGCCACCTGGATTACCGCAACCGGGCCGAAGGTTTCCTGCTGGACGAGGGCGGCATCCGGCGCCAGGTTGGCGACCAGCGTCGGCAGGTACCAGCTGCCCTGCCTGAATTCAAGAGGTACCGCACCGCCGCATAGGAGGCGCCCGCCGTCAGCCGCCAACGCCCGTTCGATGGCCGCCCTGACTTCCTCGCGCCGTGCCGCGGACATCAGCGGACCGACCCGTGTTTCCGGGTCGAGCGGATCGCCGACGCGCAATACGGCGATCTCGCGCAGCAGGATTTCGGTGAAGCGCTCACGCACGGATGCTTCGACGATGATGCGCCGCGTGGCCGTGCAACGCTGTCCGGCGAAGCCGAAGGCCGACATTGCGAGCGCGTGTGCTGCCGCGTCAAGATCGGCACCGGCCATGACGATGGCGGCATTGTTGCCGCCGAGTTCGGCTTGCAGCGGAGTGCCCCGGCGCGCGCAAAGCAGGGCCGCGTCGCTGCCGGCCCGCTGCGATCCGGTCAGGGTGACGGCAGCGATGCCGGGGTGGGCGATCAGCGTCTGCGCCGTGCCGGCGTCGCCGAAGACCATCGACAGCAGCGCAGGCGGAATGCCGGCGGCGGCGAGGCTGGCGACGATGGCTCGTGCCACCTCGGGTGCCGGGAGGGCCGGTTTCCAGACCACGCTGTTGCCGAAGACCAGTGCCGAGGCAATCTTGGCCACGGGGAGCGCTACGGGATTGTTCCACGGCGTGATCACGGCGATTGCGCCGCGCGCACAATGCCGCGTCCGCAGCGCCTTGCCGTGGACTTCTTCGAAGCTGTCGACCAGCTGCGCGGCGACCCTCACATGCGCAACTGCGCGATCCATCTCTTCGTGCGCATCGGTGATCGGCTTGCCCAGTTGTCGCGCGATCATCCCGGCCCATGCCCCGCGATTCCGTTGGATGACCTGCGCCCAGGCCTCAAGCAGCGAGGCTCGTTCCGCTGCCGGAGCGGCCGACCACGTGCGGCCGGCGACTTGAGCGCCGGCCACGGCCCGGTCGATCAGCGCCGCATCGGAAAGCGGAACGCGGGCGAGGGTTCGGGTCGTACAGCAGGGATCGGCGTGGGACCAGACCGGCAGTTGCGGTGCGTCGATCCATATTCCCGCGGCATGCCCGGCAGGCATGAGTTCGCCGTCGGCGCTTGCCATCGGCGGCGCCAGCCCGATCGCCGGGAGTATCGCGTCGTTCGCGAGGAAGCGGGCGGCGCGCTGTTCCAGCCACTGGTGCGAGATCAGTGCATGTTGCGGATCGGGCGACGCGATGCAGTCAGCCGCAACGATGACCGCATAGCCTCTCTGGTAGGCGTCGGTGACGGTGGCCCGGATGCAGCCATGGGTGTACAGACCTGCCACCACCAGCAAGTCGGCGCCGAGCGAGTGCAGCAGCGTATCGAGCCGGCCAGATTCGAAGCCGCTGAAATAGCGCTTTTCGACAATGGCCTCGCCATCGAGGGCGGCCAGCGATTGCGGCGGTAGGACCCCCGGCGTGCCGCGTACGCATTGCCGGATTTCCTGCCGCTGCCAGTGCAGCATGCTGTCCGTGCCGTCTTCGGCGATCACGGTGCGGACATGGATCACCGGCAGCGATGCGCCGCGGAATGCGCCCAGCAGTCCGGCGATTTCGGCGATCAGCCGGTCGGCCCCGGGATGCAGTCCGGGACGGGCCAGATAGTCGTTCTGCACATCGACGAGAAGCAGCGCCGGCTTCATTGTCGATGCGTTCAAAGGAGATCGGCGACAGCGTCGGAGATGCGCGTGCCGAGTTCCCGGGTGCCGATGACTCGGGATGTTGCCGCCGCGATGTCCGGGGTGCGCCAGCCCTGGCCGAGCACCGTGGCCGCCGCCGATTCTATGGCGGCGGCTTCACGGCGCCAGCCGAAGCTTTCACGCAGCATCATGGCCAGGGAAAAGATCTGTCCAACCGGATTGACGCGATCGAGGCCAGCCAGGTCGCTGGCCGCGCCATGGCCGGTCTGATAGACGGCGCGCCGCTCCGCGCCGAAGTTGCCGGAGAACGAAAGGCCGCGGGAACCGAGCAGCAGGCTGGCGGCATCCGACAGCACGTCGCCGAACATGTTCGGTGCGACGAGAATGTCCAGTTTGCGCGGATTGGCGATCAGCTGGTAGGCGGCATTGTCGACTTCAAGCACTTGCCACGCAACGCTGCTGTCGGCTGCCAGCTGTTCGAGATTTTCGGTCCACAGTGCGCTGATGGCCGGGATGCCGTCGGGTTTCACCGCAAGCGCAAGTCGGCCGCGCCGCCGGCGCGCCAGTTCGAGGGCGGGACGCAAAATCCGGCGTACCTGGCTGTCGCTGTAGGCGCAGTCCTGGGTGGCTGTGCGATCCGCGCCGGGCCGCATCTCGGAGCGTCCGAAGTAGAAGCCCCCGGCATTTTCGCGCACCACGATCAAATCCACTCCGTCCAGCCTTTCCGGCCGCAGGATCGATGCATCGTCGATTGCGGCGAGGTGGCGCACGGGGGTTAGCTTGCAATAGAGCGCGAAGTGTGCCCGCAGGTCGTAGACGAATCGCCCGCCGCCCGGTCCGCAGAAAATTGCACCGCCCGCGGCGAAAACCGAGGCGCAGAAGTCGATGACGCCGGGCGACAGCGCCGCACCGCATTCCGCCTGCGCCGGCCGGCCGATCTTGCCGCCAAAGCGGACATCCATCCGCCGTCCCGTTTTTTCGCAAATGCGGCCGAGCACGTCGCAGGCGGCGCTGACCACCTCGGCACCGATGCCTTCGCCGATGAGTATGCCGACCACCGGGAACGGCGCATCGTTGCAGTCGTTCCAGTCGGGAAGCGCGGAGATCAGCAGGGGGTCGATGTCGCTGGGTTCGGCGGATGGCAGGGGCGATACGGACATGCCGGCATTTTATCCGGCGGTTCCGTTTCTCGGAGCAATGAATGGAAAAGTCGGCGCCGATGACGCGGCGCGGAAGACCGACGCTGCAGGTAGCGGTGTCTGTCGACCGCGGTCAGACGACATCGTGTTGCCAAAGCCGGCTGCCGGGTGCTTTGCAGGTGCTTGGTTGCGTGTCTAGTTCGCGCCGGCCAGCCGTGCCAGCGCCGCGCGCCCGGACAGCAGGTGGTCGTGCATGGCCTGCCGCGCCAGCGCCGCATCCTTCGCGCGCAGGGCTTCGAGGATTTCGCGGTGTTCCTGCAATGATTGCTTGAGGCGGCCTTCGAGGCGCAGCGAATCGCGGCGCGTGAGCTTGATCAGCTTGCGCGCGTCGTCGATCAGTTGCGCGAGGTAGCGGTTGCCGGCGATTTCCTGCAAGGCGGTGTGGAAGCGCTGGTTGGCCTCGAAGAAGCGGTCGGCATTGTTGGTCGCCGCATGTTCCTCGAGTTCCCGGTGAATCGCGGCGAGGCGGGAAAAGTCGGCGCCGGTGGCACGGCGCGCCGCCAACTCCGCGACGCGGCCTTCGAGCATGGCCATCACCGGGAAGACCTCATCGATGTCCTGCTCGGACAGTTCGGTGACGTAACAGCCGCGGCGCGGCTTGAGCACCACCAGGCCTTCCGCGGCCAGCACCTTGAGCGCTTCGCGCAGCGGCGTGCGGCTGATGCCGTATTCCAGGGCGAGCGCCTGCTCGTCGATCCAGCCCCCTTGGGGCAACTCGTGTGCAAAAATGCGGCTGCGCAAGCGCTCGGCCACCTGCTCATACAAGGCAGGGGCGGCGAGTATCTTGGATGAGGGTCTTGCATTCATAATTATGAATGCAGTATCATGCGCCTTCGCCCGGAAGTCAAGCGCCTTAAAAAAGGAAGAGACATGAGCAAGGCACCCGAAGTCAGTATCCCCTCCATCGACGCCTGGACCAAGGCCGCCGCCAAGTCGGCGCCGGGCGGCGACGTGTCGACGCTGAACTGGATCACGCCCGAAGGCCTGACGGTCAAGCCGCTGTATACCAAGGCCGATGTCGAGGGTCTGCCTTACGCGGACACGCTGCCCGGCTTCGCGCCCTTCCTGCGCGGGCCGCAGGCGACCATGTACGCGGTGCGGCCGTGGACCATCCGCCAGTACGCGGGTTTCTCCACCGCCGAGGCCTCGAATGCCTTTTATCGCCAGGCGCTGGCTGCCGGTGGCCAGGGCGTCTCGGTCGCTTTCGACCTCGCCACGCATCGCGGCTACGATTCCGACCATCCGCGCGTCACCGGCGATGTCGGCAAGGCCGGCGTGGCGATCGATTCGGTGGAAGACATGAAGATCCTGTTCGACGGCATTCCGCTCGACAAGGTCTCGGTGTCGATGACCATGAACGGCGCGGTGCTGCCAATACTGGCCGGCTACGTGGTGGCGGCCGAAGAGCAGGGCGTCTCGCAGGAACAGTTGAGCGGCACCATCCAGAACGACATCCTCAAGGAGTTCATGGTCCGCAACACCTACATCTTCCCGCCCGAGCCCTCGATGCGCATCATCGCCGACATCATCGGCTACACGGCGACGAACATGCCGAAGTTCAACTCGATCTCGATCTCCGGCTATCACATGCAGGAAGCCGGCGCGACGCAGGCGCTGGAACTGGCCTTCACCCTGGCCGACGGCCGCGAGTACGTCAAGACGGCGCTGGCCGCCGGCATGGATGTCGACGCCTTCGCCGGGCGCCTGAGCTTCTTCTGGGCCATCGGCATGAACTTCTACCTGGAGATCGCCAAGATGCGCGCCGCGCGCCTGCTCTGGTGGCGCATCATGAGCGAGTTCGCACCGACGAACCCGAAGTCGCTGATGCTGCGCACCCACTGCCAGACCTCCGGCTGGTCGCTGACCGAACAGGACCCCTACAACAATGTGGTGCGCACCACCATCGAAGCGATGGCGGCGGTGTTCGGCGGCACGCAATCGCTGCACACCAACTCGCTCGATGAAGCCATCGCCCTGCCGACGGAATTCTCCTCGCGCATCGCACGCAACACCCAGCTCATCATCCAGGAAGAAACCCACATCACCAACGTGATCGATCCCTGGGCCGGCAGCTACATGATGGAAAAGCTGACGCAGGACATCGCCGACGAAGCCTGGCGCATCATCGAGGATGTGGACAAGATGGGCGGCATGACCCAGGCCGTGCAAAGCGGCTGGGCCAAGCTGCAGATCGAGACTTGCGCCGCGCAGAAGCAGGCGCGGATCGACTCCGGCCAGGACGTGATCGTCGGCGTGAACAAGTACAAGCTCAAGGAAGAAGCACCGATCGACACGCTCGACGTGGACAACCATGCCGTGCGCGAGGCGCAGGTGGCGCGACTGAAGAGCATCCGCGCCAGCCGCGACGGCAAGGCGGTGCAGGCGGCGCTCGACGCGCTCACCACGGCCGCGAAGGACAAGAGCGGCAACCTGCTCGACCTCGCCATCAAGGCGATCCGCCTGCGCGCCACGGTGGGCGAGATCTCAGACGCGCTGGAAAAGATCTACGGCCGCCACCGCGCCACCAACCAGACCGTGTCGGGCGTCTATAGTGCGGCTTTCGGCGAGGATGGAACGATGAAGGAAATCCGCGACCTGATCGACAATTTCGCCGCCGCCGAAGGGCGCCGGCCGCGCATCATGATCGCCAAGCTCGGCCAGGACGGCCACGACCGCGGCGCCAAGGTGGTGGCCACGGCCTTCGCCGACCTCGGCTTCGACGTCGACGTCGGCCCGCTGTTCCAGACACCGGAGGAGGCGGCGCGCCAAGCCATCGAAAACGACGTCCATGCCATCGGCGTATCGACGCTGGCCGCCGGCCACAAGACCCTGGTGCCGGCGCTGGTCAAATCGCTGCGCGAACAGGGCGCGAAGGACATCGTGGTCTTCGTCGGCGGCGTGATTCCGGCCCAGGATTACGCGCAGCTGTACAAGGACGGCGCCGCCGGCATCTTCGGGCCCGGCACGCCGATCCCGCAGTGCGCGCATGAAGTGCTGCGCGCCATCCGCGCCGCCCACCTGCCCGGCAGCGCCTGAGCAGGCTCATGCGTCCGATGCCCGAACTGGGCCAGTCCGAGGTGGCTGCGCAGGATCGCGAGCTGGCCGAGGGTTTGCTGGCCGGCAAGCGCCGCGCGCTGGCCAAGGCCATCACCCTGGTGGAATCGACCCGGGAGGATCATCGCCAGCGGGCCCAGGCCCTGCTCGGCGCCTTGCTGCCGCACGCCGGCCGCTCGCTGCGCATCGGGATTTCCGGCGTGCCCGGGGTCGGCAAGTCGACCTTCATCGAGGCGCTCGGCATGTACCTGATCGCCCGCGGCCACCGCCTCGCGGTGCTGGCGGTCGATCCCTCGTCGAGCGTGCACGGCGGCTCCATCCTCGGCGACAAGACGCGCATGGAATTGCTCTCGCAGCGCGAGGAGGCCTTCATCCGGCCGACGCCCTCGTCGGGCAGCCTCGGCGGAGTCGCCGAACATACGCGCGAAGCCCTGCTCCTGTGCGAGGCCGCCGGCCACGACATCATCATCGTCGAGACGGTCGGCGTCGGACAGAGCGAAACCGCGGTGGCCGGCATGACCGACTGCTTCGTGCTGCTGCAATTGCCCAACGCCGGCGACGACCTGCAGGCGATCAAGAAAGGCATCATGGAACTGGCCGACCTGGTGGTGTTCAACAAGGCCGACCTCGATCCGGCGGCGGCGCAACTAGCCGCCGCGCAGATGCGCTCGGCGCTGGCCATGCTGCATCCGGCATCAATCAACTGGCAGCCGCCGGTGCTGACCTTGTCCGCCGCGCGCAAGGACGGGCTGGAGGCGTTCTGGCAGACGCTGGAGACGTTTCGCGCGACGCTGGAGGCGAGCGGTGAATTCGCCGCGCGGCGCCGGCACCAGGCCCTGGCCTGGATGTGGCAAATGGTGGACAGCGGCCTGCGCGAAGGCTTCCGCCGGCATCCGGCGGTGCGCGACACGCTGGCCGCCACGACCGCGGCGGTGGAGGCCGGCAGCATCACGCCGACAGCCGCGGCAAAGCGGCTGCTGGACCTGGCCGGCGGACAGGAATAAAACATACTCAGTTTTACGGGAGAAGCGACCATGCATGAAATCATTGACCAGCTGGATGAAAAGCGCCGACGGGCGGCGCTCGGCGGCGGCCAGAAGCGCATCGACGCCCAGCATGCCAAGGGCAAGCTGACGGCGCGCGAGCGCATCGAGCTGCTGCTCGACGACGGCACCTTCGAAGAGTGGGACATGTTCAAGGAGCACCGCTGCGTCGATTTCGGCATGGCCGAGCAGGAAAAGATCCCGGGCGACGGCGTGGTGATCGGCTACGGCACCATCAACGGCCGCATGGTCTTCGTCTTCTCGCAGGATTTCACGGTGTTCGGCGGCGCGCTGTCGGAAGCCCATGCCGAGAAGATCTGCAAGATCATGGACAAGGCGATCCAGGTCGGCTGCCCGGTGATCGGCCTCAACGATTCGGGCGGCGCCCGCATCCAGGAAGGCGTCGCGGCGCTCGGCGGCTATGCCGACGTGTTCCAGCGCAACGTGATGGCCAGCGGCGTGATCCCGCAGATCTCGATGATCATGGGCCCCTGCGCCGGTGGTGCGGTGTACAGCCCGGCGATGACCGACTTCATTTTCATGGTCAAGGATTCCTCCTACATGTTCGTCACCGGTCCGGAAGTGGTGAAGACCGTGACCCACGAAGAGGTCACGGCCGAGGAACTCGGCGGCGCCGTCACCCATACCAGCAAGTCGGGCGTGGCCGACCTGGCGTTCGAGAACGACGTCGAGGCGCTGGTCATGCTGCGCCGCTTCTTCAACTACCTGCCGCTGTCGAACAAGGAAAAGCCGCCGATGCGGCCGACCAACGACCCCGCCGACCGCCTCGACCACAGCCTGGATACGCTGGTGCCGGACAACCCGAACAAGCCCTACGACATCAAGGAACTGATCTTCAAGGTGGTCGACGACATCGATTTCTTCGAGGTCCAGCCCGACCACGCCAAGAACATCGTGACCGGTTTCGCCCGCATGGAGGGCCAGACCGTCGGCATCGTCGCCAACCAGCCGATGGTGATGGCCGGCTGCCTCGACATCAAGAGCTCGATCAAGGCCGGCCGCTTCGTGCGTTTCTGCGACGCCTTCAACATCCCCATCGTCACCTTCGTCGATGTGCCGGGTTTCATGCCGGGCACCGCGCAGGAATACGGCGGCATCATCAAGCACGGCGCCAAGCTGCTGTATGCCTACGCCGAATGCACGGTGCCGAAAATCACCGTGATCACGCGCAAGGCCTACGGCGGTGCCTACGACGTGATGGCTTCGAAGCACCTGCGCGGCGACGTCAATTTCGCCTGGCCCAGCGCCGAGATCGCGGTGATGGGGCCGAAGGGCGCGGTGGAAATCATCTTCCGCGAGGACAAGAACGACCCGGCCAAGCTGGCGGCGAAGGAGGCCGAGTACAAGGCCAAGTTCGCCAACCCCTTCGTCGCCGGCGCGCGCGGATTCATCGACGACGTGATCATGCCGCACGAGACCAGGAAGCGCATCTGCCGCTCGCTGGCCATGCTGCGAGGAAAAGACATCAAGAATCCATGGCGCAAGCACGGCAACATCCCTCTCTGAACGAGTTTTGCATCGTGGATAGCTTCGTTCGCTGCGTCGTCCGCTCCTCGCCGTGCTACAGCACTGTCTCGTTGCGGACTCCTGGCTGCCCCGCTCTCCACGCGCAAAATCGTTCATAGCCTCTCTTCGAATTGAGGACATAGCATGTTCAAAAAAATACTGATTGCAAACCGCGGCGAGATCGCTTGTCGTGTGATCAAGACCGCCCGCAAGATGGGCATTGCGACCGTCGCCGTGTATTCCGAAGCGGACAAGGATGCGATGCACGTGACCATGGCCGACGAGTCGGTCTGCATCGGACCGCCGCCGTCGAAGGAATCCTACCTGTCGATGGACAAGATCATCGCCGCCTGCAAACAGACCGGTGCCGAAGCCGTGCATCCGGGCTATGGCTTCCTCTCGGAGAACGCCACCTTCTCGCGCCGGCTGGAAGAGGAAGGCATCGTCTTCATCGGCCCCAAGCATTACTCGGTCGAGCAGATGGGCGACAAGATCGCCTCGAAGAAGCTGGCGCTGACCGCCAAGGTCAATGTCATTCCCGGCTACAACGATGCCATCGACACGCCAGAGCAGGCCGTGGAGATCGCCAGGGGCATCGGCTACCCGGTGATGATCAAGGCCTCGGCCGGCGGCGGCGGCAAAGGCCTGCGCGTGGCCTTCAATGACAAGGAGGCCCACGAAGGTTTCGCCTCCTGCAAGACCGAGGCCAAGAACGCCTTCGGCGACGACCGCGTGTTCATCGAGAAGTACGTCGAGGAGCCGCGCCACATCGAGATCCAGGTACTGGGCGACGCGCACGGCAACACGCTCTATCTGCACGAGCGCGAGTGCTCGATCCAGCGCCGCCACCAGAAGGTGATCGAGGAGGCGCCGAGCCCCTTCCTCGACGCGGCGACGCGCAAGGCCATGGGCGAGCAGGCCGTGGCCCTGGCGAAAGCAGTCAACTACCAGTCGGCCGGCACCGTCGAGTTCGTCGTTGGCGGCAAGGACAAGAGCTTCTACTTCCTCGAAATGAACACCCGCCTGCAGGTCGAGCATCCGGTCACCGAACTGATCACCGGGCTGGACCTGGTCGAGCAGATGATCCGCGTCGCCGCCGGCGAGAAGCTGACGTTCAAGCAGGAAGATCTCAAGATCAACGGCTGGGCCATGGAATGCCGGATCAATGCCGAGGACCCCTTCCGCGGCTTCCTCCCTTCGACCGGTCGCCTGGTGAAGTACGTGCCGCCGCCCGCCGAGGGTGGCGTGCGGGTGGATACCGGCGTCTATGAAGGCGGCGAGATCTCGATGTTCTACGATTCGATGATCGCCAAGCTGATCGTCCATGCCGCCTCGCGCGACCAGGCCATCGCCCGCATGCGCGATGCCCTGAACGAGTTCGTGATCCGCGGCGTGGCCAGCAACATTTCCTTCCAGGCCGCGCTGATGCAGCATCCGCGTTTCACCTCGGGCAACTTCAACACCGGCCTGATCGCCGACCAGTATCCGAAGGGCTTCAATGCCGCCGACGTGCCGCACGACGATCCGCTGATGCTGGTCGCCACCGCCGCGGCGATCCATCGCCAGTACCTGGCGCGCAACGCCACCATCACCGGGCAGATGCCGGGACACGAGTACAAGCCCGGCAGCGAATACGTGGTGCTGTTCAACGGCGAGCGCCACCCGGCCTCGATCACGCCGGCCGAAGGCGGCTGGGATGTCAGGCTGGCGGACGGCAACTACGCGATCCGCTCGAACTGGCAGTTCGGCGACATCCTCTATCGCGGGACGCTCAACGGCCAGCCGATCTGCATGCAGGTCGAGCGACGCGGCTCGGTTTACCGCCTGTTCCACTGGGGCGTGCAGGCCGACGTGCAGGTGATGAGCGCGCATGCCGCCGACCTGCTGGCGCTGATGCCGGTCAAGGCGGCGCCCGACATGTCGAAGTTCCTGCTGTCGCCGATGCCGGGCCTCTTGACCCAGGTCGCGGTCAAGCCCGGACAGGAGGTCAAGGCCGGCGAAGTGCTGGCCAGGATCGAGGCGATGAAAATGGAGAACGTGCTGAAGGCCGAGCGCGACTGCGTGGTGGAAAAGCTGCTGGCGCAGCCGGGCGAAAGCCTGGCGGTCGATCAGGCCATCATCGGCTTCAAATAGCAAAAAGTCGGCGCTGGCGGCACGGTGATTTCCGTTCCGCCAGCGCCGACGACAGCGCGCTTTCCGGGCGCACTCCGCTCATGCCATTGGGTGCGGATGTACTGGTCGTTGGGCTGAAGCGCGAGCCACGGCGCAGTTGCTGCCCCGCTGCCCGCCGGGTGATCTCGCAAGCCTGCTCGCTGCCCCCGGCAAGGCGACCAGCCTGCAAATCATTTGCCCAGATCGCGTTCGGCACGGAATCGGCTGAGTTTGCCGATGGTTTCCGTCTTGATCTGTTCCGGGGGAAAACCGGAGGACTCCAGCCAGTGGCCAACCTCCGTGCCGCTGCCGCTCACCACCAAGAGCCCTTCCTTGTATTCGATGCGGCGGATTGCGTGGCCGGCCGGCACTTCGCGCCACAGCTTTGCCAGTTCGTTCGGCAAGCGCCCGCCGGGATTTTCGCGCAGCCGGGCGAGCTGGTTGCGAGTCGCCAGCATGTTTTCCACCGCCGCATACTGTGCCGTCACCGTCGCATTTTCAGTCCGCATGCGTTGCAGCGTGCTGTCCAGCAGCTCGGCAAAAGGATCGACGCCGCTGGCCAGCCAGATCGTCAGCGCCAGGGCGATCGCCGCGCCTCCTGCCAGCGGTGCATCGAGCAGCCAGCGCCGGGGTAGCGGGCGCCGTCGGCCGCCAAAGGCCAGCGACGGGCCGAAGCGCTCGTAGGCGTCCAGCGCCGCCAGGCAGTCCGCCTCGTCCAGCGAATCGGCATCGCCCACCAGCACGATATCCGGCTGCAGGCCGGACTCATGCAGTTGCTCCATGATCTTGCCCGGCAGCGCGTAAACATAACCTTCACCCTGACGCAAGCCCATGCAATAAGCGACAGTATCATCGGCCAGGGGAAATTCGTCCGGCGCCGCGCCCAACAACACCTCGCGCGCCCGCGCCTGCGCCGGAAAACGCTGCAGCTTGCGGCGAAACGGCAGCTCCGGATGCAGCACCACATAACAGGGTTCGCCGACCGGCAGCGGTGCGGTTGCCAGTGTGCGCCGGCCATTCCAGTGCAGGCGAATGCGATAGGCGAGCACGTTCATTCGCGTGTCGGCGCTTGCCAGCCAGCGGGGCGCCAGCAACGCGCGCCTGCGCCCGATCGCGGCTTGGCCGCGCCCGCGCCCGATGAGTCCGCGAATGCCGGCCTGGAGTTTTGGCAGCCAGGGCGCCATCTGCGTCAGCGGGTCGTTTCCGCGGGCGCCGCTGGCGTCACCGGCAAGCTCACCGCGGCATCGGTGGCCGGCGCCGGAGATTTCGGCACCGGGACCGGCAAGGGCTCGCGCGGATCGTTGAACTCGCGGCGTGCTGCTTTGAGCATGGCGTTGGTGATCAGGTCCGCGCCCTGCTGATCGAGCATGATGGTCGGCGTGGCAAGAATGATCAATTCCTGTCCGGCATCGACCATTTTTCTGTTGCGGAACAAGGCGCCCAGAAACTGCATGTCACCCAGGCCGGGGAGTTTGTCGCCTGAATCGCCGCTGTCCTGTTTGCGAATGCCGCCCAGGAAAATGGTCTTGCCATCGCCGGTGACCAATTCGGTAATGACTTCACGGTTGGCCAGAACGGGGTATTCATCGCCCGTCAGGCCGCCCAGCCTGACGGTATCGACAATCGCCGTGTCACGCACCTTGATGATCATCCGCACCTCGTTTTCCTGGGTGACCCACGGCGTCACTTCCAGCTCGAGGCCGATCTTCTTGTACTCGGGTTCGATTATCGTATTGGCCCCGCCCGAGTTGTTATTGATGTTTTTCGACTTGATCACCGGCTGTTCCTTGCCGACGTTGATTTTCGCCGTGGCGCCATTCTTCACCACGATCTTCGGGTTGGTAAGCAGGGAAAAAGACGTTTCCGAGCCCAGCAACTGCAGCGTGGCATAGGTATTGTTCGGCGCAATGATGCTTGCCACCATGGCTGCGCTGGGAATGCCCAGATTGGTGGTGACGTCGGCCAGCCAGTTGCCGGTGCTTTTCAGGTACCACTCCACGCCGTATTGCATGTTGTTCGACAGATTCACCTCGGCAATCGCCACGTCGATCTGCACCGAAGGCGGACGATAATCCAGGCGCATCAGCAGCTTGCGGATTTCCGCGAACTCATCCGGCGTGGCGTAGATAAACAGGCTGTTCGACGACTTGTCCGGCACCACCGAAATTTCCGTTTGATTCTTGATCGACGCCTTGATCAGCAAATCGAGATTTACCTTCAGATCCACGGCCAGTTGCGTACCCAGCGAATACTGATAAACCCGCCGCTGATTGGCATTGACCACATCGGTCTGCGCCAGGAACTGCAACACCAGATCGCGCGCCACGGCGTTGGCGGCGACGATCACCACCTTTTCGCTCTCCAGAATCTGTTTGGCCTCGAACTGCTTGCTGCCGGTTTGCGGCCCGGAAAGCTGCGTCTGATACGCCTCCAGCACCGCTGCCAGGCTGGCGGCGGAAAGGTAGCGCGGGATATACACCAGCACCTTCTTGTTGCTGAACGTCGGCACATCCACGTCGGCCAGCAGTGCCGCCACCGCCCGCACATCGGTACTGGTCGAGCTCACCACCACCACATTGCCCGGCAGCGACGTCAGTTTGTCGGGTTTTTTTGCCACCTGTTTGGCGAGTTGCAGAAAGCCCGCCGCCTCGATGAAATTGGGCCGGAACACGCCGACCGCATCGCCGATGCCGAGTGGTGACGGCCCGAGCACGGGGGCCGCCTTCTCGTCCGCCGCCCCCACCAGATACACACCGCCGCTGTAGCGCAGGCGCACGCCATAATTTTCCAGCAGCGTGTCGAACAACGTGATCAGGTCGCCGGGCGTTGCCTCGGCGTTGAAGTAAAGATTGGCCTTTTTGTCCTTGAACGAATCCTCGAAGCTGTAAGGCTGCTTCAGGTAATCCTGCAGGAACACCACGATGATGTCCTTCAGGCTGGTATCGGTGAATTCCAGCCGTACCGGTTGCGCCTTGCGCGCCTTTTTCGTGCCACCGCTTGCCACCGTTCCGGCGGCCACCTTGCCGACATCCATCTCACCCACCAGACCGGCGCCAGGCCGCGCCGGGGCGCTCATGATTTCACCTTCGCGCCCCTTGCGCTGCTCGCGGTTGTGTTCGGCGGCCCCTTCCAGGTCGGATTTGCGCGCGTCGAGCTCGCGATCGACGACTTTGCCCGCCTGCAACTTGACCATCGGCTCGAACAGGCTGCAGCCTGACAGCAAAAACACGGTGACCAGCAAGAGAACCTGGAATCGACTCACGATTTTCCTCGAATTGAAGCAGTCACGGGTAAGGCCGCGGGCCTGGCGCGATTCAGCTCCTGCAAGGACGGACGGTTCGACCCCGGCAGTGCCAGGGGCTGGGGTCCGTCAGGCGTATCGACCACGGCCCCCGATGTCTTTACCGAGCGCAGGCGGCCTGCATCGAGCGCCGCTCCCGGCCCGACGGCGCCACGATCCGTCAGCGCCACGGCAACCCCGGGCAGCACCACGATGCCGCGTACCTGCCCCGGCGTAGCCGCCGGCCCGGGGCTGTCGGCAGCCAGCCAGGCGGCGCCAGCCGGATCGAACGGATTACGTGTTCCCGCGCTGGCCAGCGCAAGCGGCGGCAAAGCCGCGGTCGTTAGCGGATCAAGACGCAGTGGCGGCGCCTCGCCGCCAAGGAATATCTTCGCCGCGCCGAACGCCAGAAAGCCGCAAGGCAGCAGCCAGAGCAAGCCATTGGCCAGCCACAGCCCACGCGTCAGCGTCATTGCGGATTTTACGCGCTGCGTCATTCGGCGTACCGCACCGCCAGAACCGACAACAGCCCGGTAAGCGCAATCCGGTGTTTCTCCCCATCGGCGTTCAATGCCAGCTCGCGCCAGACCAGACCGGCAGCCGGATTGCCCAGCGCCGTCACGGCCTGCTGCAGCGCCAGCGAATCCGCGCTTTCCAGGCTCAGATTGACCGACAGCAGCGTATTGCCCTGCTGCACCAGGCCGCCATCGGTCACCAGCAGCGCCTTGATCTGCACCGTCGGCGGCAGCAGTGCGGCAATGGCCCGTTTTGCCGCCGCGTCCGGCTTCTCGTCGGCGCCATGGACCACGGCCACCTCGGCCATCATTTCGGCATAGGGTATCGCCAGCGTCCGATAGCGGTCGGTCACTGCCGCCGCATTCTCCCGCAAGCGTGAAAGCGTGCGAATCTCCTGCCAGGCCCGACTGGCCGCAGCATGCCCGGCGCCCGCTGCGGGCTCGTTGCCGGCCGGCGCCGCGGAATCGTCGAGCGGCGAGCGAGCGCCAGACAGCTGCGACGAACCAGGCCCTACCGTATAGTCGAGCAAAGTCAGGGCCGTAAGCAGTACGGCGATCCCGCCCATCACCGCGGTGCGATTGATCCTGAATGGACTCCGCAGATTCAATGGTGGTCCCGTTCCTCAGTATGCCAGCAGCACAAAGCGGGTATTCTATCAGCAATTCGCGCTATGGCATTGTTTTGCATAGTGATACACGAACATTCATGGCTCCTGCGCCTGTGCTCGCGCACGAAACAACCCGGCAAAATCGATAGGCAGCAAGCTGATCTCGGGATAGCCGGCGAAGGCGCCATTGGCTTCGACAATCGCCTTCAGCGCCGGAAAGACCGCGTTGGGTATCTGCACATGGAGCAGTGCGGCAACATTGGCTGCATCCACACCCTGCAACTGCACGTTCACCCGGTAGCGCAACTCGATCAGAAAAATGATCCGTTCCCCCAGCCGTGCCGGCAAGGCCAGCGCAATCTGTACGCCATATTTCCCGTCCGCCGCATCGGTCAAGGCCGCGGCAGCCACGGCCACGTCCATCCCGAGCACCAGTTCCGAAGCCTGCCCGGCGGAAACGCGGCCACCGGGGTTCTCAATCGAAAAGTCGGCCAGATACTGGTCGAGGATATAGGCGCCGGGTGTATCGGCGGGCACGTTCTCTGTCATGAAATCTCCAGCGGCAGCGGCCGCGAACAACGGTGGTCGAACAGACACGAATGGCGGTACTGCGGGCGGGTATCGCGGGCGCTTTGCATGCCGGGGATCATGGTCGCCGGATGATCTTTTCCAGCGTAAACGCGCGTTCCTTCAACGTGGCGTCAGGCTGCACCACCGGGAAGCTGAAAGACTTTTTCTGTTCAAGCTCGGCAAGGGTCATCTCGGTACGGGACGACTTGCCGTTCGGCAGGTCGCGCGAGAACAGGATCAGGCCGTCGCTTTTCTCATTCACCCGGAATATCGTTTTGGCCGTCTGCCCCGCTAGCGAGGTCTCGGCCACGATGGCCGGCAAGACGCTGGTGACCTCGATCCGTTTGCCTTCGCTCTGCAGGCGAATCACCAGCACGTTGGAAAAATCCATCATGCCTTTTTCCAACGCCGTCTGTTCGGCCAGGTGCGGGTCGCCGGCGCTGGGGGGGGGCGCGACCGGTGGCGGCGGAGTTTTGCCGCATGCCGTCAGCGCCAGGGTGATCGCCGCAATGTTCAGCCACACAACTATGCGTTTCATATCGATCCTAAATCTTCCATTTGAACTGTATCGCGGGTACTTTGTACGGCCTCTCCATGAGTGCCCTGGATTCCGGCGGACAATTCCGCGTCGTCGTCATTTTGGCGCCTTTCCCCGAAGCTTGTCCGTGCCGGTGAAGCGATCTCCGGCAATGTCATAGACCTCACCGCGCTCTCGTTTGCCGACAGCGAGTACAACGATAACAATCTCCTTGCCATCAACCTGGTATACCAACCGGTAACCCAATTCCCGCAATTTGATCTTGTAGCAGTCAGGCATTCCGACAAGTGCCGACCTGGCGATGCGGGATTCCTCCAGGCGCCGTTTGAGCACCTTGAGAAACTGAAGCTGGATGCTGCCATTCAGCTTGTTCCACTCCTTACGCGCGGCGGGCAGAAACTTGAGCTGATAGCTTGGCACGAGCAGCAGTTTCGAGTTCTTCGATGGAAGTTTCCTCGGCATCGTCGAGTTGACCAAGGCGACCCTTGATGACTGCGGTGAGCACCCGTTCGTCGAGCATGTCCATCATCGCCTCATATCGGCGTACAGGCACCAGATACGCGGTCGGACGGTTGTGATGCAGGATTACCACCGGCGCATCTCCGGCGTTGCGGATGACCGCCGACGGGTTTTTCTTGAGCTCCGTAATGCCGATTGATGCTTCGGCCAATAATGCGTCCATGGTCATGGCTCCGTTTCTGCCTTGCTTTAGCCCAGAATATAGCACGCTGAACTGGTTCTATTCCGCGACGCCATCATTTCGCGGCCTTCTCCAGCAGCTTGATCAAGTCCGCATTCTGTCGTTGCTGCGCCTTCTCCAGCGCCGAGAGGCCGCCGGGCGGGCGGGTTTTTGCCTCTGCACCGTGCTTCAGCAGCAGCTCCGCCATGGCTATGTCGCCGCGTTCCACTGCCAGGGACAATGCGTTAAAGCCCTTGGCATCGGCGTTCACCTGGGCGCCTTGCTCCAGCAGCGCCTTGGCGACGTCGCGTTGTCCGTTGAATGTCGCGCTCATCAGCGCCGTCATGCCGTTTTCCTGCCGCGCATTCGGATCCACCCCCGCCTGCACCAGCATCTTGGCCACATCCTCGTCTTTCGACTGCTTCGTTTTTGCGATCAGGGATTCAGCCGTTGGCGGCACCTGGAGCTCGGCGAGTTTCTTTTTCGCTTCCTCCGGGCTGCGACCGCAGGCCGCCACAACCAGCAATAGCAGCATCCAGAGTTTCATCGCGGGCTTTCAGGAATGGGGGGGGGAGAATCTTACACCAATGCTCCGTGGCATCCCGGCGCTTCGTCGGACACCGCAGGGAAATCGCATGACGCATGCCTTCCTCCCCCTTCAAGGGAAGGGTTGGGGATGGGGCCGGACGGATTAAAATTCTCCGAGTCGAGTTGAAGTCCGTCGCTCATTGAGTATATACTTCACGTATATTGTCAACAAGGGAGACATACGATGAGGACAACCGCTGTATTCAAATCCGGCAACTCGCAGGCCGTGCGGCTGCCGAAGGAGTTCCAGTTCGAGGTGCGCGAGGTGGAAATTTTCCGGCGCGGCGACGAGGTAGTGTTGCGCAAGAAACCCGCCACGCTCGCGGCGGCTTTCGATGTGCTGGCTTCGTTGCCGGAAGATTTCATGGCTGACGGTCGCCACGACGCACCGTCGCAGCCGCGCAAAGGCTTGTGATGGCGCTGCGCTATTTGCTCGATACCAATATTTGCATCTACATCGCCAACCGGCGCCCTTCCGGCGTGCAGGCGCGTTTCGCGCAGTTGGCCCCCGGCGACGTAGGCATGTCGCTGGTCACCTATGGCGAATTGCGTTACGGCGCGGAAAAAAGCGCGCGCCGCGAGGAATCATTGACTACCCTGGAACATCTGACCACGCTGATCCCTGTGCTGCTGCCAGATGCTGAAACGGGCGCTCGCTATGGCGCCGTGCGTACCGCGCTGGAAGCTGCCGGCGCGATCATCGGTAACAATGATCTGTGGATCGCCGCTCATGCGGCGGCGCTCGATGTAACGCTGGTTTCCAACAACACCCGTGAATTCGAGCAGGTGGCGGGGCTTAAGCTGGAAAACTGGACGTAGCGCTGCAACTCGCGGCGAGCGGCGAGCGTCGTCAGTCGCTGACGCGACTTTCACGCTGGTGCGAATCGCCGGGTGCGGGGAGCAATTCGGCCTTGCGGCAGAAGTCCAGCACTGCATCGACGCAGCCGGGCACATCGCGGGCGGAGGTATCCAGTACGACTTCGGCCTCAAGGGGGGCTTCGTAGGGCGAGTCGATGCCGGTGACATGCCGGATTTCGCCGCTGCGCGCCTTTTTGTAGAGTCCCTTGGGGTCGCGCCGTTCGCAAACCGCCAGCGGCGCGTTCAGATGCACTTCGACGAATTCGCCTGCTTCCAGCAGATGCCTGACCATGGCACGGTCGCGGGCGAAGGGCGAGATGAAGCCGGCGATGACGATCAGGCCGGCATCGACCAGGATCTTGCACAGTTCGCCGACGCGGCGGATGTTTTCGACGCGGTCGGCATCGCTGAAGCCGAGATCGCGATTGAGGCCGTGGCGGATGTTGTCGCCGTCGAGCAGGTAGCAGCGATGGCCGCCGGCGA
>Ga0268298_10002366_pt1 | contig 20693 bp, 18 predicted proteins | sample WWTPWeurt_MetaG_FD_194462 | JGI IMG/M metagenome (GOLD analysis project Ga0268298, IMG submission 194462) | Activated sludge microbial communities from WWTP in Nijmegen, Gelderland, Netherland - WWTP Weurt | ecosystem: Engineered > WWTP > Aerobic digester > Activated sludge | place... | reverse complement strand
AGCGCCGCTGATCGCGACATCTTCTCGGTGGCCAAGGCGCCGGCCAAGAAGTGAAATGACATGACTGGATTTGTCGACTTCCACAACGTCTGGCTCGCCTACAACGACGAGCTGCTGGCGCAGGGCCACTACGCGGTCGAGGACATCTCGCTGCGGGTGGACGAGGGCGAGTTCATCGCCATCGTCGGGCCGTCGGGCTGTGGCAAGTCGACCTTCATGAAGCTGGCCACCGGCTTGAAGAAGCCCAGCAAGGGCTCGATCCACATCGGCGGCCAATTGGTGACCGGCCCGCTCAAGATCACCGGCATGGCCTTCCAGGCGCCCAGCCTGCTGCCCTGGCGCACCACGGTGGCCAATGTGATGCTGCCGCTCGAGATCGTGGAGCCCTACCGCTCGAGCTTCAAGCAAAAGCGCGCCGAGTACGAGGCCAAGGCCCGCGCCTTGCTTCAAAGTGTGGGCCTGGGTGGCTACGAGGACAAGTTCCCGTGGCAGCTCTCGGGCGGCATGCAGCAGCGCGCCAGCATCTGCCGCGCGCTGGTGCACGAGCCCAGGATGCTGCTGCTGGATGAACCCTTCGGTGCGCTCGACGCCTTCACCCGCGAAGAGCTGTGGTGCACGCTGCGCGACCTGCAGGCGGCGCAGAAGTTCAACGTCATCCTGGTGACGCATGACCTGCGCGAGAGCGTGTTCCTGGCCGACACGGTGTACGTGATGAGCAAGAGCCCCGGCCGCATGGTGGTGCGCCGCGAGATCGACCTGCCCCGCCCGCGCGATCTGGAGCTGACCTACACACCCGAGTTCACCGACATCGTGCACGAGTTGCGCGGGCACATCGGCGCTGTGCGGAACCAGTTTGGCTCTGCCGCCGTGGAGGCCGCCAAATGAAGCGCAAGACACTGGAAACCTGGGCACCCTGGGCGCTGCTGATCGCGGTGATCGCGCTGTGGCAGCTGATCTGCTCGGTGTTCAACGTGAGCGAGTTCATCTTCCCCAGCCCGGCGCGCATCTGGAGCCAGATGCTCGAGTTCAAGGGCGAGATCGCCAAGCACGCCTGGCGCACCTACTGGGTCACCATGGCCGGCTTCGGCATCGCCATTGTGGTGGGTGTGCTGCTGGGCTTCTTGATCGGCAGCTCGCGCCTGGCCTATGCCGCGATCTACCCGCTGATGACCGGCTTCAATGCGCTGCCCAAGGCCGCCTTCGTGCCGATCCTGGTGGTGTGGTTCGGCATCGGCGTCGGGCCCGCGGTGCTCACGGCCTTCTTGATCTCGTTCTTCCCGATCACCGTCAACATCGCCACCGGCCTGGCCACGCTCGAGCCCGAGCTGGAAGACGTGCTGCGCGTGTTGGGCGCCAAGCGCTGGGACGTGCTGGTGAAGGTGGGCCTGCCGCGATCCATGCCCTACTTCTTCGGCTCGCTCAAGGTGGCCATCACGCTGGCCTTCGTGGGCACCACGGTGTCGGAGATGACAGCCAGCAACGAGGGCATCGGCTACCTGTTGATCAGCGCCGGCAGCGCCATGCAGATGGGCCTGGCCTTCGCCGGCCTGGTGGTGGTGGGCGCGATGGCGATGGGCATGTACGAGCTGTTCTCGGTGATGGAAAAGCGCATCACCGGCTGGGCGCACCGGGGCTCGAACGCGCATTGAGGGCGCGTGCTGCGCGCTGCGCTCACACCGTGAGCGAGGCCGCGCGGTTGTGCAGAAAGCGCAGCGCCGAGAGCACGGTGAGCGCCGAGGTCTTGGGGTTGTCGGCCAAGGGCTTGCCGCGCATGGTGAGCTGCATCTGGCCAAAGGCGCCGCGCACGTCGATCTCGTGCACGTTCTCGCTCACGCCGGGGTCGGCGATCAGGCGCACCTGGGTGGCGTCCAGGCCCAGGCCGGCCAGTGAGATCGTGGCCGCCACGTTGGCGTTCTTCGGGTACAGGCGCGCCGCCTCGCGGGCACTGGCGGCCAGGATCACGGTGGGCTCGCGCAGCGCGCGCAGATCGGCCGCTGCTTCAGCGGGCGTGCCCAGCCAGCCGGCCGGCGGCTTGCGGCCGGTGTAGGTGACGCTGTCCAGCCCGGCCAGGCGCGCTGCGGCGATGGCGTCGATGCCGCCGATGGCACCCGCCAGCAGGTGCACTTGTGTGCCGCCTTGCTGCGCGGCATCGGCCAGGCGCTCGGGCAGGCCGGGCTCGGACAGGGCACCCACCGAGAGCACTGCGCACTCCACGCCGCGCTGCAGCGCGGGCAGCACATGCTGGCTCAAGGCCGAGTGGCCGGCGCACTCGAGCACCAGTCGCGCCTGGGCCGGCACCTCCGCGCAGGCCGTGGCACCCGCGCCGAGCTCGGCCTGCACCTCGGCCACGCGCGCCGGCGAGACCACCACGTGGCTGATGTGCAAGCCGGCATGGCCCGCCAGGCGCGAATGGATCGAACGCCCGATCGCCCCGAAACCCACCAGGGTGACCTGGATCATCGCGAAGCCCTCCACCAATCCAGCACGCCCTGCCCCGCGACGCGGCCACTGGCGAAGCAGGCGCTCAGCAGATAGCCGCCGGTGGGCGCCTCCCAATCGAGCATCTCCCCGGCGCAGAACACGCCCGGCAGGGCGCGCAGCATGAGGTGCTCGTCCACCGCATCGAGGCGCACGCCACCGGCCGTGCTGATGGCCTCGGCCACCGGGCGCGGCGCGGTGAGCTTGATCGGCCAGGCCTTGATCTCGCGCGCCAGCTCTGCCGGCGCCTGCGCCACGCGCTGGGCCAGCTCTTCAGCCGTCCAGCGCTCGCGCAGCAGCGCGGCCTTCACGCCGTCCAGCCCGGCCTGCTCGCGCAGGTGGTTGGGCAGCGAGCGCGCACCGCGGCCCTTGGCCAGGGCGGCGGCCAGGCGCGCCTCATCGCGGCCGGGCACCAGGTCCAGCAACACGGTGGCCTGGCCGCTGCGCTCGATCTCGTCGCGGATCAGGGCGGACGCGGCATAGACCAGGCTGCCTTCGATGCCGCCCGCGGTGACCACGAACTCGCCCGGTCGATCGAAACGTTGGCCTTGCGTGTCCACGAAGACCAGGCGCACGCTCTTGAGTGGCGCGCCTGCAAAACGCTGCGCGAAGTAGGCGCTCCAGCCCACGTCGAAGCCGCAATTGGCCGGCCGCAGGGGCGCGATGGCCACACCACGCTCGGCCAGCCAGGGCATCCAGGCGCCGTTCGAGCCCAGCTGCGGCCAGCTGGCGCCGCCGAGCGCCAGCACCACGGCATCGGCCTGCACGGTGTGTGCGCCCTCCGGGCCCGCCAGCGCCAAGGCCGACGGGCCGGCCTCTGTCGCCCAGCCACACCAGCGCTGCCGCATGTGCAGGCGCAGCCCGCTGGCGCGCAGCCGGTGCAGCCAGGCGCGCAACAAGGGCGCGGCCTTCATCTCGGCCGGGAAGACGCGGCCGGACGTGCCCACGAAGGTGCTCACCCCCAGCGCTTGTGCCCAGTCGCGCAGCGCGGTGGGGCTGAGCGCGGCCAGCCAGGGCGCCACCGCATCGGCTTGCGCCCCATAGCGCCGGAGGAAGTCCTCGAGCGGCTCGCTGTGCGTCAAGTTCAGGCCGCCCTTGCCGGCCAGCAGGAACTTGCGGCCCACCGAAGGCATCGCGTCGTACAGATCCACCCGGGCGCCGCCTTGCAGCAGGGCCTCGGCGGCCATCAGGCCCGCCGGGCCACCGCCGATGACGGCCACCTGCGGGCCAGTCGAGGCGGGGGTGGCAGTGCGCATGTCGTCGGTCATGGCGCAAGCCTAACAGGGGGGCCGAATCGCACACCCTGTCAACCCGGGCCGAGGCGCCGGCGTGGCATGGCGTGCGCCCCGCGACCGCGCCCCGACGGGCTGGTCGGCACGCGGTACTCGGCAACGCCTGCTGTACATGGCCTTGGCCGTGCGCAACCTATTCCAAAGTTCGGTACGGCCCGCGCCTTTGGTTCATAACATCCCCCGGAGAGCGTAACCATGGAAGTCGTCGACCGCCTGATGCAAGCACTTGGAGATTGGTTGGGCCCCTTTGCACCGCGCCTGGTGGGCGCCCTGGCGATCGCGTTGGTCGCCTGGATCGCCGCGCGTGTGGCGCAAAGCGTGTTGCTGCGAGCCGGCGCCAAGGCGCGGCTGGACGAGCGAGCGCACCACCCGGGCATGTCCGCCCTGCTGGGCAACGTGGCGCGCTACGCGGTGTGGCTGTTCGCCCTGCCCGCGCTGCTGGGCACGCTCGAGCTCAAGGGCCTGCTCGACCCGGTGAACGCCATGCTCTCGCGCATGATGGGCTTTCTGCCCAACCTGTTTGGCGCGCTGGTGATCCTGGGGGTGGGCATCCTGGTGGCGCGCATCGTGCGGCAGATCGTCACCGCCCTGCTGCAGGCCGCTGGCTCCGAGAAACTGGCGGTGCAATTGGGCATGGCCCAGGCGCTGGGCAAGAACACGCTGGCCGGCATTGCAGGCTCGGTGCTGTTCACGCTGCTCTTGTTGCCCACGCTGGCCGCCGCGCTCGAGGCCTTGGGCCTGGCCTCGGTGTCCAAACCGGTGAGCCAGTTGCTGGACCAGGTGTTCGCGATGATTCCGCGCCTGATCTCGGCAGCCATCATCCTGGGCGTGGCCGCGCTCATCGGCCGGGCGTTTGCCAGCGTGGCCGGCGGCGTGCTGGCTGGCATGGGCTTCGACAAGCTGCCGGCCGCGCTGGGATTCAAGGCCGCGAGCCGCGCCGGCGGCCGCGTGCCGTCGGAGCACGCAGGCTCGCTGGTGATGCTGGCGGTGATGTTCGTTGCGCTCACCCAGGCCTGCGAGGTGATCGGCTTGCCGGTGCTCACCGAGGTGGTGGCCACCGTGGGCGTGGTGCTGGCCCGCGTGGCGGTGGCCGCGCTGCTGCTCGGTGTGGGCCTGTGGCTGGCGGCCTGGGCCGCACGCCTGATCGAAGCCAGCGCTGCGCGCAATGCGCCGGTGCTGGCTGGCCTGGCGCGCGGGGCCATCCTGTTCTTCACCGCGGCATTGGCGCTGCGCCAGGCCGGCTTGCCGGCCGAGATCGTCACCATCGCCTTTGCGGCCGTGGTGGGCGCCATCGCCGTGGGCGTGGCGGTGGCCCTGGGCGTGGGCGGGCGCCACGTGGCGGCGCGTCTGCTGGAGCGCGCCGCGCAATCCTTCGAACCCGCCAAGCCGAATGACGACGAGCGCACCGACCGCTGACGCGCACGCCATGGCCGACGATACCCGGCCCGCCGGCCCGCTGCGGCGGGTGTTCGATGCCCGATCACTGCCCACGCAGACCATCGCCGTGGGCAGCGCCGTGGTGGTGCTGGCCTGCGCGCTGCTGGCCTGGATCCACCGGCAGGCCGACCACCCCACCGTGCTCTCGGCATTGGCCACGGGCATGCTGGCCGTGGTGGCCTGCGCCTGGCTGGCCGGCCGCACGGGCGATGCGCTGGCCCGCGTGGCGGTGGCCGCGCGCACGCTGCGCCGCGACGATGCGCCCGATGCGGTCAATATCCCGCTGATCGAGCACAGCATCGAGCTGCGCCAGGCCACGATGCGCCTGCGTCGCATGGTGGAGGCCGCGCGCGATCGCCGCCTGTCGCTGCTGGAACGCAATGCCGCGCTCGGCACCCAGCTGCAGATGCGCACGCACGAGCTGTCCACCCTGCAGGACCTGTCGCTGGGCCTGGCCTCCAAGACCGACATGCACGAGCTGGTGGACGAGGCCCTGAAGGCCCTGGAGCAGACGCTCGACTACGACAGCGCCTCGGTGTGGTCGCGCGAGAACATGCTGCCCACCGAGCCCGTGGTGCTGATGGGTTACCGCGGCGCCGACACCGACGAGGCCGACGAGCGCGCCCAGGCGCTGCTGGGCTCGCGGCTCTCGCGCCCCAACGTGCAGCGCTACGAGCAGATCGAGCGCGAGCGCGAGCCCATCATCGAGAACAACGCCCGGCAGAGCCTGCTGTCCTGGCTGTGGCTGAAGGTGACCGACGACTCGCGCACCTCGGCGCTGTACCGCACCACGCGCGCCTGGATGGGCGTGCCGCTCAAGTTTCACGACCACGTGCTGGGCGTGCTGCGGGTGGACCACCAGCAGCCCGGCTACTTCAACCCCGAGCGCGCCCGCCTGCTCACCGCCGTGTGCAGCCAGACGGCACTCGCCATGCGCCACGCCCAGCTGCTGGGCCAGGAGCGCGAGATGGCGGTGATCGCCGAGCGCAACCGCATTGCGCGCGACCTGCACGACGCGGTGTCGCAGACCCTGTTCGCCTCCAACGTGGTGGCCGGCACCCTGGCCCGCGCCGCGGGGCGCGATGCCAGCCCGGCCAATGCCGGCGTGCTGCGCCAGGCCCATACGCTCGAGCGCCTGAACCGCGGCGCCCTGGCCGAGATGCGCATGCTGATGTACGAGCTGCGCCCGGACGCGCTGGCGCAGACGCCCTTGTCCGAGCTGCTGCAGCTGGCCATCGAGGCCCTGGTGTGCCGTGGCGACATCCACATCGAGACCAGCCTGGCCAAGGACGACACCCTGCCGGTGGAAACCCGCCTGCAGCTTTACCGCATCGCGCAGGAGGCCTTGTCCAACATCGGCAAGCACAGCGCGGCCACGCATGCGGTGGTGCAGTGGCAATTCGAATCGGGCAAGGCGCTGCTGCGCATTGCCGATGATGGCCGCGGCTTTGATCCGCAGCGGCCTCGGCCCGGGCACTTCGGCCTGGGCAACATGGCGGCGCGCGCCCGAGAGATCGGTGCGCACCACACCCTGACCAGCGCACCGGGCGAAGGCACCGAGTTGCGAATCACCATTCCATGAGCAGTACATGACCCCCTCCCCTGCCACCGCCCCCATCCGCATCTTCCTCGTCGATGACCACCCCATGATCCGCTGCGGCCTGGCCGCCATGATCGACGGCGAGGACGATTTCGCGCTGGTGGGCGAAGCCGCCAGCGGCGATGAAGCCGTGGCCCGCATCCCGCCCCTGAAGCCCGACGTGGTGCTGATGGACCTGGTGATGCCCGGCACCGACGGCATCACCGCCATCGAGCGCCTGCAGCCCGGCCTGCCCGGTACCCGTTTCGTGGTGCTCACCAGCCTGGTGGAGCCCGGCGAGATCCGCCGCGCCATCAAGGCCGGCGCCAGTGGCTACCTTCTGAAGAACGCGACCTCGCAGGAGCTGATCACCGTGCTGCGTGAAACCCACGCCGGCCGGCGCGTGCTGGCCCCCGAGGCCACCGACGCCATCATCGCGGCATCGCAGCAGCCCTCGCCCGGCGCTGATCTGACGCAGCGCGAGCGCGAGTTGCTGGTGCTGATGTCGCGCGGCATGAGCAACCAGCAGATCGCCAACGAGCTGTCCATCGCGCTGCCCACGGTGAAGTTCCACATCACCAACATCCTCGGCAAGCTGCACGCCGACAACCGCACCGAGGCCGTGCTGCTGGCCCTGAAGCACAAGCTCGTGCCACCGGCCTGACGGCTGCGCCACCCGCGCGTGCTCACCTTTGGGATGGTGAGGCCGCCATACCGCGGCCCGGCCCCGGGCGGCGGGGCGGCTTCTAGCATCGCAGCATGCCGACCGACCTGGTCGGCCATGCTGTGGAGCTTTGCAAATGAATCGATATGGTGCTGAACTGGTGGGCACGTTCTGGCTGGTGCTGGGGGGTTGCGGCAGTGCGGTGATCGCCGCCGCCTTCCCTGGCGTGGGCATCGGCCTGCTCGGCGTGTCGTTGGCCTTCGGCTTGACGGTGCTGACCATGGCCTACGCCATCGGCCACATCTCCGGTTGCCACCTCAACCCGGCCGTCACGGTTGGCCTGTGGGTGGGTGGCCGATTCGAAGGGCGCGATGTGCCCATGTACATCGTGGCCCAGGTTCTGGGTGCGGTGGCCGCAGGCGGCGTGCTGTTCCTGATCGCCAGCGGCAAGGCCGGCTTCGACGTGACGGCCGGCTTTGCATCCAACGGCTACGGCGCGCACTCGCCCGGCGGTTACTCGATGCTGGCGGCCCTGGTCACCGAGGTGGTGCTGACGGCCATGTTCCTGGTGGTGATCCTGGGCGCCACCGACGACCGCGCGCCGAGCAGCCTGGCCCCCATCGCCATCGGCCTGTGCCTCACCCTGATCCACCTGATCAGCATCCCGGTGACCAATACCTCGGTGAACCCGGCGCGCAGCACCGGCGTGGCCTTGTTTGCCAAGGGCTGGGCGCTGGAGCAGCTGTGGCTGTTCTGGGTGGCGCCGATCGCAGGGGCCATCCTGGGTGCGGGCGTGCATCGCCTGATCGGCGACGACCTGCGCAGGCGTTGAGCCTGCCCCATCGCCCTGCCACAACCAAGCGGCCGCCGACCCCATGACCACCTCGCTGGTGCTCGTCTACACCTTTGCCGCGCTGGGCATCGCAGCCGCCGTGATCGCCCTGCTGGCCTGGCGCGGCTGGCACAAGCGCCGCCAAGGCCTGGATGGCCCGCCCTCGGCCGTGCCCAGCGACTGGCACGACGTGACCCAGCGCTACCGCGAATCGCGCATCGAGGCGCTGCGCGAATGGATGGGCGAGGACCACGAGTTGGTCAAGCAATTGCCCCCGCGTGAGACGCGGGCCTCGCGCCCGACCGAGCTGCCGCAGGCACCCGCTGCGCCCAGCAGCACCGGCCCGAGCCGCCACCGGTGGCATGCCGCCGGCACCAGCCCCTTGTGGCAGCCTGACGGCCAGCCGGCGCAGGCCAAGGCGCAGCGGCCCATGCAGTCCCACTTCGGTCAGTTGCACTGAGCCTCGGCCCCTCAGGTCAGGCCAGGGCTTCAGGCGAGCCGCAGCGCCATCACCCCGGCCAGGATCACCACCGTGCCCAGCGCACGCTGCAGGCCGAAGCGCTCCTTCAGCAGCCAGGTGCCCAGCACCGCCGCAAACAGCACCGAGGTTTCGCGCAGCGCGGCCACGCTGGCGACGGGCGCCTTGGTCATGGCCCACAAGGCAATGGTGTATGAGCCGATCGAAGCGGCGCCACCCAGCGCAGCCAGCGGCCAGCGTTGGCGCGCATAGGCCAGGATGGCCTGCCGGCCTGATGCGCTGCGCCTGAACCACACCAGCGCCGGATAGGGCAGGCCGTCCAGCACGAACATCACCATCACATAGCTCACCGCCGCGTGGCCCGCGGCCACCGTGCCGCGCACGCCCTTGCCGTCGATCATGGTGTAGCACGCGATGATGCAGGCATTGGCCAGCGCATAGGCCAGCGCCTTGCGGTGGTGCAAGGCGTCGCCCGGGTGAGACAGACCGACCAGGGCCACGCCAGCGGTGATGCCCAGGATGCCGGCCCAGGCCATGGGCGTCGGCGTCTCGCCCAGCACCAGGCCGCTGGCCAGCGCCACCAGCAGCGGCGCCGTGCCGCGCATGATGGGGTAGGTGAGGCCCAGGTCACCATGCTTGTAGGCACCGGCCAGTGCGACGTAGTAGCCGATGTGAATGAGCAGCGAGGCGGCGATGTAGGGCGCGGCTACCAGCGGCGGCAGACCCACGATCAGCAGCAGCGGCAGGGCCACCAACGCGCCCAGGAAATGCACCAGGGCCGTGTCCAGCGGCTTGTCGCCACTCGACTTGACCAGCGCGTTCCACGCGGCATGCAGCACGGCGCCCAGCAGCACCACCCACACCACCGTCCACGTCACTGCAAGCGCCTTCGCGCTGCGCGCTTCGGCACAAGCCCCGCCCGGCCGCCCGAAGGGGCGAACTCCCGCTTGGCGGGACAGGGCCAAAGGCCCAAGGGTGCGCAAGTATTCTCTTGGGAGCGGCCCGGCGCGATCATGAATGCCCTTCGTCCAGCGGCATCAGGGCGGAGTGGCGGATGCGGGTCTGCGACAGCGCGCCGGCCGATTCGAGGATCGGGTAGGCGATCGAGCAGATGTGCGAGTTGATGCGCTTCAGGTCACTGATGAGATCGAGGTGCAGCGAGCTGGTCTCGATGCTCTGCGCGGTCTGGTCCTGCAGGCGCGCGATGTGGCTGGCGGCGTATTCGTGCTCCAGGTCGCGGAAGCGGGCCTTCTCTTCGAGCAGGCGGCTGGCGTCGCGCACATGGCCGTCGAGGAACACGCTCATGCCCAGGCGCAGGTTGGCGATCAGGCGCTCGTGCAGGTGAAAGATCTCCGCCATGCCGGCATCGGAGAAGCGCCGCGCGGGGCGGATCTTCTTGTCCTCGATGTCCTGCAGCACGCGCTCGATGATGTCGCCGATCTGCTCCATGTTGATGGTGAAGGACATGATGTCCGCCCAGCGCCGGCCCTCGCGCTCGGACAAGGCTTCGCGCGAGACCTGGGTGAGGTAGAGCTTGATCTCGGTGTACAGCGCATCGACCAGGTCGTCCATCTCGCGCAGGCGCTCGGCCAGCGTCGAATCGTTGTCGCGGATCACCGGCTGGATGCCGCGCAGCATGGTCTCCACCACATCGGCCTGGTGCAGGGCCTCGCGGGCTGCACAGCTGATGGCCAGCGAGGGCGTGGCCAGCGCGGAAGGATCCAGGTGCTTCAGGCGGGTGCTGGTGCGGCTGGGTGGCGCCTGCATCCAGCGCTCAAGCGCACGCGCCAGCGGGCCAGTGATGCCCACGAACAGCACAGCCAGCATGGCATTGAAGGCCAGGTGGAACACCACCACCTGCTGGTGCACCGTGCCCACCCACTGCTGCAATTGCACATGCACCCAGGGCAGCAGCGGGATGGCGATGGCGCAGCCCGCGATCTTGAACCACAGGTTGCCCATGGGCAGGCGCCGCTCGGCCATCGGTGCGCGCGCGGTGGTCATCACGGCCAGCAGGCCACTGCCCAGATTGGCCCCCAGCACCAGGCCCAAGGCCACCTGCGAGGGCACGATGGCCGACGCCGCCAGCGTGGCCGTGAGCAGCACGATGGCCAGGCTGGAGTAGGACATCACGGTGATCACCGCGCCCACCAGGATGTCCAGCAGCACCTCGTTGGGCAGGGCCACCAGCAGGGCCCGCACCGGCGGGCTCTCGGTGAGCGGCCGCGTGGCCGCGCCAATCAGCTGCAAGGACATCAGAATCAGGCCCAGGCCGATGGCCACGCGGCCCAGGCGCCCGGCCGTGCTCTTCTCGCGGGTGATGAACATCACCACGCCGATGAAGATGAGAAAGGGCGAGAGCCAAGAGAGATCGAACGAGAACACCACGGCCATCAGGCTGGTGCCCACGTCCGCACCCAGCATCACCGCCAGCGCGGCCGACAGGGGCACCAGGTTGCGGCCCAGGAAGGACGACACGATCAGGCAGGTGGCCGTGCTGGACTGCACCATGCCCGTCACCGCGAGGCCCGCGGCCATCGCCTTGGCACGCGAGCCCATGCTCACCGCCAGCACGTGGCGCAGGTTTTCGCCGAACACCCGCAGGATGCCGGTGCGCACGATCTGCGTGCCCCACACCAACAGGGCAATCGCAGCGAGCAGATTAAGCAAATGAATCATTCTGTGGTGGTCACCACGGCAAGGAATAGGTCTTCAGGTTGGTGAAACTCTTGATCGCCTCCTGCACACCCTCCTTGTAGCCCAGGCCCGAGTCCTTGATGCCACCAAAGGGCGTGAGCTCCAGGCGATAGCCCGGCACCTCGCGCACGTTCACCGTGCCCACGTGCAGCGCCTGTACGAAGCGCATGATGTCGCTCATGCGGTTGGTGCAAACGGCCGACGACAGGCCGTAGGCCGTGCCATTGACGATGGCAATGGCCTCGTCCACCGAACCGAAGCTGATGATGGGCGAGACCGGGCCGAAGGTTTCTTCGCGCACCACGGTCATCTTCGGGTCCACGCGGTCGATCACGGTGGGCGAGTACAGCGCCCCTTCGCGCTGGTGACCGGCCAGCAGCCGCGCGCCCTGGCCTATCGCCTCATTGACGCGTGCTTCGAACGAACGTGCGGCGGCCTCGTCGATCACCGTGCCCATTTCCAGCTTGGGGTTGGACGGGTCGCCGTAGGTCCAGGCGCGCGTCTTGTCCACCACCAGATCGGTGAAGCGCGCGGCCACCTTCTCGTGCACCAGGATGCGCTTGACGGCCGTGCAGCGCTGGCCCGAATTCTTGTACGAGCCCTGCACCGCGAGCGACGAGGCTTCGTCCAGATCGGCATCGTCCATCACGATGATCGGGTCGTTGCCGCCGAGCTCGAGCACCACGCGCCGGTAGCCGGCCTTGGCGGCGATGTACTTGCCGATGGGCACACCGCCGGTGAAGGTGATCAGGTCGACATTGGGGTTGGTGAGCAACTCGTCGGCGATCTCGCGCGGGTCACCCGTCAGCACACTCAGCATCTCGGGCGGCAGGCCGGCCTCGTACAGGATGTCGGCCAGCAGCAGCGCCGAAAGCGGCACCTTCTCGCTGGGCTTGAGCACCATGCGGTTGTTGGTGGCCACCGAGGGCACCACCTTGTGCGCCACCTGGTTCATCGGGTGGTTGAAGGGCGTGATCGCGGTGATGGCGCCCAGCAGGGGCTCGCGCAGCGTGTGCACGCGGCGCGATCGGCCGTGCGGGGTGATGTCGCAGCTGTAGCTCTGGCCGTCGTCCTTCAGGCACTCGTTGGCGCCGAACATCAGCACGTCGGCCACGCGGCCGGCCTCGTAGGTGCTGTCCTTCAGGCACAGGCCCGATTCGGCCGTGATCAGCGCGGCAATCTCAGCCGTGCGGCTGCGCACGGCAGCGGCGGCCTGGTTGAGGATGTTGGCGCGATCAAAGCGGCTGAGCTTAGGCTTGTAGTCGCGCGCGATCTGCAGTGCGCGCTGCACCTCGGCCAGCGTGGCCTTGGGCACGCTGCCCACCGGCTGGCCGGTGTAGGGGTTGCGGATGGTGATGCAGCGATCGCCACTGCGATCGGCACCGATCTTTTCGCCCGCCAGGCGGAGGGATTCAACTCTCATCGTCATTGCGCCTTGTTCAGTGCCAGATCAAATGCGTCGAAGTTGCGCCAGCGGCGCTGCCGATCGAGGCCGGCGATCGGGCGGTTGATCACCAAGGGCACACGCTGCTCGGAGACGCCACCGTGCGAGCGCAGCGGCGCATCCAACCCGCTCAAGTCGTGCCGGGCGGCCGAAGTGCCCAGCACCGTGGAGCGCTCGGACACCACCACCAGATCGCCGATGCGGTCCGGGGGCAGCTCGAACACGCGCGCCGCCTCGTCGCGGGTGTACACGCGCTCGATGCCGCGCAGCGTGGCCAGTTGCGCCTGCGCCTTGGTCAGGTCGGCCGCGCTCAGGTACAGCGTGGCAAACGAGCCCAGCGCGCCGTGGTGCACCACATACGGGTCGGTGATGGGCAGGATGGTGCGCGCAGCGCCCGCGCCCAGCCAGGCATCGAGGTGGTCCTGCAGGTAGATCACGTCGGGCGTGCCGTCCATCTGCGTCTTGGCGTTCATGCCGTGGTCGGCGGTGAGCGCGATCACGCAACCCATGGCGTCGAGCTGGCCCAGGTAGCCGTCCATCATCGCGTAGAACGCGTCGGCGCCCGGCGTGCCCGGCGCGTGCTTGTGCTGGATGTAATCGGTGGTGGACAGGTACATCACATCGGGGCGGCGCGTTTTCATCAACGCCACGCCGGCGGCGAACACGAATTCGCTCAGGCCCGCGCTGTAGACATCGGGCACCGGCATGCCCACCATCTGCACGACGCCGGTGATGCCGTTTTCGTCCTGCGTGACGGCATCGGCCTTCTCCGACGAAAAGCAGACTCCGCTCATCCCCTTGCCCAGCAGCTTGCGCAGCTTGTCCTTGGCGGTGACCACGGCGCAGGTCTTGCCCGCATTGGCCAGCGCGGCCAGGATGGTGGGCGCGCGCAGCCACTTGGGGTCGTTCATCATCACCTCGGTGCCCGAGGCGGTATCGAACAGGTAGTTGCCGCAGATGCCGTGCACCGAGGGCGGCGCGCCGGTGACGATGCTCAGGTTGTTGGGGTTGGTGAAGGTGGGCACCACGCAGTCGGCCACGATGGCCGTGCCCTCGGCCAGCACACGCTTCATCCAGGGCATGCGGCCGGCGGCCACGGCCTGGGCCAGGTAGTCGGGCTCGCAGCCGTCCACGCACACCACCACGGTGGGCTGCTTGGGCAGTGCGTAATGTCGACCGTTAACTTCCAGCATGGGCAGGCGCCTTTCGTTTGGGCAGGGTGTTCGCCGCGCCCGTCAGGGCGTGCTGCGGCGTGTTGTTCTTTGCCGTGCGGTCCTTGCTGACCAGCACATGGTCGCGCATGGCCTTGCCGGCCAGTGCGGGGTCGCCGCTGGCGATGGCCTTGACGATGGCCCGGTGCTCGCTGGCCGAGATGGGCAGCAGCTTGGCATCGGCCAGGTTGAGCCGGCGAAACAGCGACAGCTCATTGATCAGCCGCCGGTAGATGACGGTGAGCTTGCGGTTGCCGGTGAACTCGACCAGGCGGTCATGGAACTCGAGGTTGAGCAGGTGGTAGCGGTCGGCCTCGCCAGCCTTCACCGCGCGCTCCATCGCGTCCACCATGGCGCGCAGGGCCTTCATCTGCTCTGCAGTGATCGTGGTGGCCAGCGTGCGGCCCACGGCCTCGTCCATCATCGCGCGCAGATCGTAGATCTCCATCGCCTCGTCGAGCGGGATGTCGCGCACGAAGACGCCACGGTTCTTCTCCTGGCGCACCAGGCCGGCTTCCTCGAGCATGCGGAAGGCCTCGCGCACTGGGCCGCGCGACACACCCAGTTGCGCCGCCAGCGCAGCCTCGATCAGCTTGGCGCCGGGCGCCAGCTCGCCCTGCAGGATCTGCCGCTCGATCTCCTGCTGCACCACCGAGGTGAGCGAGCTGGACTGCAACAGTGCAATCGTCGGGTGGGGCAAGGCGGACATGCACCGCATTGGACGGGCGAAATAGTTTATTGTCAACAATCGGCAAAATACCGTTGACACGAAGGGAATGCCACCGCTAGATTGCGCAGCTTGTCCCGGGCCGGAAACACTGTCGCACGCTTGTCACACGCAGCGCCACAATCGTCCGCGGTTCAATCCACTTCCAACAGGAGTTGCCACATGCGTTTCACCGGTTCCGTTCAGATGATCAGCGCTGCGGCCCTGCTGGCCCTGTCGCTGTCGGCCTCGGCCCAGAAGACCACGCTGCTGGTCTACACCGCGCTCGAGACCGACCAGCTCAAGGCCTACCAGGAAGGCTTCAACAAGCAGTACCCCGACATCGAGCTGAAGTGGGTGCGCGATTCCACCGGCGTGATCACCGCCAAGCTGCTGGCCGAGAAGGCCAACCCGCAGGCCGATGCGGTGATGGGCGTGGCTGCGAGCAGCCTGGCCCTGCTGGACAAGAACGGCATGCTCGAGCCCTACAAGCCACTGAACCTCGACGCGATCATGAGCCAGTATCGCGACAAGAAGAACCCGCCGGCCTGGTTCGGCATGGACGTGTGGGGCGCCACGGTGTGCTTCAACACGGTGGAGGCCAAGAAGAAGAACATCACCAAGCCCGAGACCTGGAAGGACCTGCTCAAGCCCGAGTTCAAGGGCCAGATCGTGATGCCCAACCCGGCCTCGTCGGGCACCGGCTTCTTCGACGTCACCGCGTGGCTGGCGCTCTGGGGCGACGACAACGGCAAGGGCGGCGGCTGGAAGTACATGGACGGCCTGCACGAGAACATCGCTCAGTACACGCACTCGGGCTCCAAGCCCTGCAACATGGCCGCCAGCGGCGAGTATGTGGTGGGCATCAGCTTCGAGTACCGCGCCAACAGCAACAAGGCCAAGGGCGCGCCGATCGACCTGGTGTTCCCGAAAGAGGGCCTGGGCTGGGATCTCGAATCCTTTGCCATCCACAAGGGCACCAAGAAGCTCGACGCGGCCAAGAAGCTGGCCGACTGGGCCTCGAGCAAGGACGCGATGCTGCTGTACGGCAAGAACTTCGCCATCACCGCGCAGCCCGGCGTGGCCGCGCCGCTGGCCAATGTGCCCAAGGACTACGAGGCCCGCCTGGTGAAGATGGACTTCACCGTGGCCGCGCAGAACCGCGAGCGCATCCTCGACGAGTGGAACAAGCGCTACAGCGCCAAGAGCGAACCGAAGAAGTGACGGTGACAGACGCAGGCCAGCCCTACCTGCGCCTGGCCGGGGTCCGCAAGGACTTCGGCGGCTTCACAGCGCTCAAGGGCATCGACCTCGACATCGCCCAAGGCGAGTTCGTCTGCTTCCTGGGGCCGTCGGGCTGCGGCAAGACCACGCTGCTGCGCATCATCGCGGGGCTGGAGGTGCAGACCGCCGGCCGCATCGAGCTGGCCGGGCGCGACATCTCCACGCTGCCGCCAGCCGAGCGCGACTACGGCATCGTGTTCCAGTCCTACGCGCTGTTCCCCAACCTGAGCATCGCCGACAACGTGGCCTATGGCCTGGTGAACCGCAAGTTGCCCAAGGCACAGGCGCGGGCGCGGGTCACAGAGCTGCTGGCCTTGGTGGGCTTGCCGGGCAGCGAGAACAAGTACCCGGCACAGCTGTCGGGCGGCCAGCAGCAGCGCATTGCCCTGGCGCGCGCGCTGGCCACGTCGCCGGGCCTGCTGCTGCTGGACGAGCCCTTGTCCGCACTCGACGCCATCGTGCGCGTCAAGCTGCGGCAGGAGATCCGCAGCCTGCAGCGCAAGCTGGGCGTCACCACCATCATGGTCACGCACGACCAGGAAGAAGCCTTCGCCGTGGCCGACCGCATCGTGGTGATGAACCATGGCGCCATCGAGCAGGTGGGCTCGGCGATGGAGGTGTACCGCGACCCGGCCACGCTGTTCGTGGCCGATTTCGTCGGCCGCATCAATGCGCTGCCGGCCTCGCCCGAGGCCAATGGGCAGCTGCGCATCGGGCAGCAGGTGTTCCGCTGCGATCACGCCTCGCTCGAGGGCCACGCGGCCGGCCGCGAACTGCGCGTGTACCTGCGGCCCGAGGACGTGCTGGCGCGCCCCATCCCGGTGGGCGACCCGAATGTGTTCGAGGCCGAGATCGACAAGATCGAGTTCATGGGCCCCTACTGCCTGGTGCGTGTGAAGGCCGATGCGCTGGGCGGCCACGCCCTCACCGTGTACCTCTCGCTCAACTACCTGGCCGAGGCGCAATTGCAGGTGGGCAGCCGCGTGCCGCTGCGCCTGATGCCGGATCGGATGCGGGTGTTTGCGTGAAGCGATCGGGATGAGCACCCCGCACGCGATGGCCCCAACGCTGGCGATCGGCGCCATCGTCCGCCAACGCGTGCATGCGTCCGAGCGCATCGCGCATGGCGTGCTGGTGCTGGTGGCGCTGGCCCTGCTGGCCTTCCTGGCCGCGCCGCTCGGCGCCATCCTGCAAAAGGCCCTGCAAGACGCCGAGGGCCACTTCGTCGGCCTGGCCAACTTCATCTCGTATGCGCGCACGCCAGCGCTGCTGCAATCGCTGTGGAACAGCCTGTGGGTGTCGGTGGTGGTCACGCTGGTCACCGTGCCCACGGCCTTTGCATTCGCCTACGCGCTCACGCGCAGCCGCATGCGATTCAAGGGCCTGGCGCGCACGATCACGCTGGTGCCGCTGCTGGCGCCCTCGCTGCTCTCGGCCATCAGCCTGATCTACTGGTTTGGCAACCAGGGTGTTCTCAAGGACCTGCTCACCGCGCTGGGCATCGAGCAGATCTATGGCGCAGCGGGCATCGTGCTGGCCGAGATCTTCTCCACCTTCCCGCATGCGCTCATGATATTGGTTACCTCACTGGCCGCTGCCGATGCGCGCCTGTACGAGGCGGCCGACGCCATGGGCACCACGGCGCGGCGCAAGTTCTTTACCATCACCCTGCCCGGCGCCAAATACGGCTTGATCTCCGCGGCGCTGGTCACCTTCACGCTGGTGGTCACCGATTTCGGCATCCCCAAGGTGATCGGTGGCAGCTTCAATGTGCTGGCCACCGATGTGTTCAAGCTGGTGATCGGCCAGCAGGATTTCCAGAAGGGTGCCGTGGTGGCGCTGCTGCTGCTGGCACCGGCCGTGCTCACCTTTGCGGTGGACCATTGGGTGAGCCGCAAGCAGACGGCCATGCTCACCGCCCGCGCGGTGCCCTATCGGGCCAAGCGGGCACCCGGCTTCGACGCGCTGATGAGCCTGTATTGCGCCGGCGTGTGCACGCTGATCCTGGCCATGCTGGGCATGGCGGTGTTTGCGTCCTTCGCCAGCTTCTGGCCCTACAACCTGCAACCCAGCTTGCGCCACTACGCCATGGGCCTGTTCGACGCCGAGGTGGGCGAGGCCTTTCTCAACAGCCTGAAGATGGCCGGCGGCACCGCCCTGTTTGGCACGCTGCTGGTGTTCTGCGGCGCCTACCTGCTGGAGAAGACGCAGGGGCTCAAGCCCGTGCGCAGCCTCGTGCGCCTGCTGGCCATGCTGCCGATGGCCGTGCCCGGCCTGGTGCTCGGCCTGGGCTACATCTTCTTCTTCAACGAGCCCAGCAACCCGCTCAACGGGATGTACCACTCGCTCACCCTGCTCACCGTGTGCACGGTGGTGCACTTCTACACCACCGGCCACCTCACCGCCACCACGGCACTGAAGGCACTTGATCCCGAGTTCGAGGCCGTGTCCGCCTCGCTCAAGGTGCCGTTCTACAAGACCTTCTGGCGTGTGACGCTGCCCATCTGCACGCCCGCGCTGGTGGACATCGCGCGCTACTTCTTCATCAACGCCATGACCACCATCTCGGCCGTGGTGTTCTTGTACTCGCCCGAGACCAAGGTGGCGTCCATCGCCATCCTCAACCTCGACGAGGCCGGCGAGATCGGCGCCGCCGCCGCCTGCGCGATCATGATTGCTGCGGCCAACACCGTGGCCACCTTCCTCTTCATGGGCCTGTCGCGGTGGGTCGACCACCGCACGCAGGCTTGGAAAGCCTGAGACGAAAGACTCAAGATGGACCGCGACCGCATCCTCCTCACCCCCGGCCCGCTCACCACCAGCCTGCGCACCAAGCTCGCGATGCTGAAGGACTGGGGCTCGTGGGACACGGACTTCATTGCGCAGACCGCCAAGGTGCGTGCCGGCCTGCTGGACATCATCCATGGCCACGACACGCACACGGTCGTGCCCCTGCAAGGCAGCGGCACCTTCAGCGTGGAGGCCGCGGTGGCCACCGTGGTGCCCCGCGAGGGTCATGTGCTGGTGCTGGACAACGGTGCCTACTGCAAGCGCGCCGCCAAGCTCACGCAATTGATGGGCCGCCGTGCCACCGTATTGCCATATGCTGAAGAAGAACCGGTCTCGCCCGCTGGGCTGGAAGCCCAACTCCTATCCGACGCATCCATCACCCACGTGGTGCTGATCCACTGCGAGACCGGCACCGGCGTGCTCAATCCGCTGGCCGAGGTGGCCGCCATCTGCGAGCGCCATGGCAAGGGCCTGATCGTCGACGCGATGAGCAGCTTCGGCGCATTGCCCATCGATGCGCGCAGCACCCGCTTCGACGCCCTGGTGGCCGCCAGCGGCAAATGCCTCGAGGGCGTGCCGGGCATGGGCTTCGTCTTCCTGCGCAAGGCCATCCTCGACGGCTGCGCCGGCCACAGCCAGAGCCTGGCCATGGACCTGCACGACCAGTGGGTCTACATGGAGAAGACCGGCCAGTGGCGCTTCACGCCGCCCACGCACGTGCTGGTGGCGCTGGCCGAGGCCATCGAGCAATTTGTTGAAGAGGGTGGCCGCACGGCCCGCCTCGCCCGCTACGAGGACAACTACCGCACCCTCGTGGACGGCATGGCGCGCCTGGGCTTCAAGCCCTTCTTGCGCCCGGAGATCCAGGCGCCCATCATCGTCACCTTTCATGCGCCCGCGCACCCGGCCTACGAATTCAAGCGCTTCTACGACGCGGCCAAGGCGCGCGGCTTCGTGCTCTATCCCGGCAAGCTCACGCAGGTGGAGACCTTCCGCGTGGGCTGCATCGGCGCCATCGGCCGCAACGAGATTCAGCAGGCCGTGAATGCCGTGGCCGACACGCTGCGCGAGATGGGCATCCCCAGCGGCGCCCCGGCGCTCTGATTTCAAACGAAGGACCCCGACATGGCCAGCAAGAAAGAGCACCCCGCCGTCACCGCCGTGCGCCAGAGCGGCACCGGCAAGGTGAAGGTGGCCGTGAGCGACATCGACGGCATCCTGCGTGGCAAGTACCTGCACAAGGACAAGTTCTTCGGTGCGGTGGAAGGCGGCTTCGGTTTCTGCGACGTGGTCTTTGGCTGGGACGCTCACGATGTGTGTTATGACAACACACAAGTCACCGGCTGGCACCATGGCTTTCCGGACGCCCTGGCGCGGCTCGACCTGGCCACGGCGCGCCGCGTGCCCTGGGACAGCGAGGTGCCCTTCTTCCTGGGCGAGTTCGTCAACCCCGACGGCACGCCGCTGGCCATCTGCCCGCGCCAGACCTTGAAGCGCGTGCTCAAGCGCGCCGAGAAACTGGGCGTGCTGCCCATGGCCGGCATGGAGTTCGAGTGGTTCAACTTTGCCGAGACGCCGCAGAGCTGGGCCGCCAAGAAGGGCGTGGGCCCCGAGAGCCTGACGCCCGGCATGTTCGGCTACTCGCTGCTGCGCATGGCCGACAACCGGCCTTTCTTCAATGCGCTGATGGACGAGATGGCCGCCTTCGGCGTGCCCATCGAGGGCCTGCACACCGAGACCGGCCCGGGCGTCTACGAGGTGGCCATCGCGTTCTCTGAAGCCTTGGAGCAAGCCGACCGCG
>Ga0268298_10002365_pt1 | contig 20698 bp, 18 predicted proteins | sample WWTPWeurt_MetaG_FD_194462 | JGI IMG/M metagenome (GOLD analysis project Ga0268298, IMG submission 194462) | Activated sludge microbial communities from WWTP in Nijmegen, Gelderland, Netherland - WWTP Weurt | ecosystem: Engineered > WWTP > Aerobic digester > Activated sludge | place... | reverse complement strand
GGAAGAGCCGACTGGAAAACAGAGTAGAAATTTATTCTGATAATTTTAAAATCCGTCCTTCGTGACGGATTTTTTTTTGACGTTTACTTCTCCATGCTCCTCTATGTCCTCCGTGTCTCTGTGGTAATTTGAAATTATTTTGTTTCCCGCAGAACTCGCAGATTTTCGCAGATAGTTAATCTCTGTTGAACTCCGCTTCTTCGTTTAAAAAAAATCTCCATGAAACTCCATGCTCTCCATGTCTCTATGGTAAATAAAAAACACATGATTTCCTGCAGAATCCGCAGATTTTCGCAGATAGTTAATCTCTGTTGACCTCCGCTTCTCTGCTTCTCCGTGTAAAAAAAACTCCATGAAACTCCATGCTCTCTATGTCTCTATGGTAAATAAAAACACATGATTTCCCACAGAATTCGCAGATTTTCGCTGAATCAGTTATATGGCTTCATGGAATGATTTCCTGCACAAGATAAAAACTACCAAACACCAGAATCAAATCATTTTCACCAGCACTTTCATAAGCCGCAGCAATCGCATCAGCAGAATAACTGAAAAAATCAGCATTCAAATTGTATTGATGAGCAAGCTCTATGAAATCTTCCGTTTGGACACTTCTTTTCGAATCAAACTCGGTAAAGTAATATGCAGCATCCTTTGGAAAAAATTTGAAAATAGATTTCAAATCTTTGTCATTGGCTGCGCCATAAACCAGATGTAATTTTTCAAATTTTAATTGATTGATTTCTGAAAAAAGTGTTTTGACTCCGTCTTCATTGTGTGCCGCGTCAACTAATACAGTTGGATGATCCTGCAATTTTTGAAACCGGGCTTTGAAACCGGTATTTGCAGATACATTCAGAAACCCTTTTTTTATTTTTTCTTCTGAAAAATTCCATCCTTTTTTTTGTAGCGTTTCAATAGCAGCAATTACTGTAGCAGCATTTTTTTGTTGAAAGGATCCTTGTAAATCTGTTTCAATTTTTTCACCGGATTTTGACAAAACCAACTCCGAATTTTTTTCCAATGCAATTTGCTTAAATACAGGCAACGTTTTTTCATTCCAGCTGCCAAGAACAACGGGTGTATTTTCCTTTATGATTCCTGCTTTTTCAAATGCGATTTTTTCAGGCGTGTCGCCCAAAAAAGCTGTATGATCCAAACCAATATTGGTAATGATTGAAATTTCAGGAAGGACAATGTTGGTTGAGTCCAGTCTGCCACCTAAACCAGTTTCAATAACACAAACATCGCAATTCTGTTCTTTGAAAGCGACAAAAGCCATGATGGTCGTTATTTCAAAAAAAGAAGGATTCAAGTTTTGCCATTGATCTTTAAATCTTGCAACAAAATCAACCACAAAATTTTCTGAAATCATTTCGCCGTTAATACGAATTCTTTCTCTGAAATCATGTAAATGCGGACTGGTGAACAAACCGGTTTTATATCCGTTTTCCTGCATGATACTGGCAAGCATGTTTGAAACAGATCCTTTGCCATTTGTACCAGCGACATGAAAAAACCGGAGATCCTTTTCAGGATTTCCGGTCATTTTAGCAAGTGCTTTTATATTTTCTAATCCGGGTTTATATGCTGAAGCACCCTGAGCCTGATAATTTGGAAGTTGTGCAAAGAGCCAGTCAACCGTCTCTTTATAATTCATCAGGCTTTTTTAAATTCAAAAATCTGATATCCTACGTGCTCAACTCCCGCTCCGGGTTTTTTGTCGTATTTCATTGTTTTTGCAGCTTTAGTTGCAAGTGAAATCAGATAAGCATCTCCACTGGTTGATTTAGATTCTTTGTAACGCACTTTTGTCACGTTTCCGTTTTCATCAACCCAAATGTCTAATGCAATTTTTCCTACCTCCTGAGCATAAGCATTGAATGTTGGCGGAGTTACAACTTTTCTTGAAGGATTATAAACTCCGTCTCCATTTGGACCTGAACCATTTCCTACGTTAGTTCCGTCACCATCTCCAAATCCATCGCCGTTTCCATTTCCATTGTCATTACCATTGTTGCCGTTAAAACCTAATGACTGATCCGGCTGAGGTTCGTTGTTTACGCCATTGTTGGTTCCGTTTTCATTTCCGGCATTCACTTCAACGCTATGTTCTTGTTGAGTTGGTTGTTCTTCTGCAGAATTTTCAACTTGCTGATCAATTGGACTCGGACCACCTTGTGAACCCCCACCTCCCGGATCTTCCATAAATTCTTCCGGAATTTCAATATTCTCCATGTCAATTGGAATAATCACCTCTTGCAATGGTGGATCTGGTTCTTCAAGACTTACCAATAAGAAAAATAGAATCATCAGCATGATAAAAACCATCGAAGCATACAATGCTCTGCGGTGATCTTCTTCTTTCAGTGCTCTCAGTCCTTTTAGTATCGCGTTCATATTCCCCTCCTCTTTTTTAAAAATTAATGAATTACATCTGATAAGATAATACGGGTTTCCAGCCTCTTTGTTTCGCTAAAGCGATAATTGAAAAGATTGCTTCGTAGTTTGCCGTTTTATCTCCTGAAATTTTTAAACCGTCTTGTCCGCTTTCAGACATTTTTCCTTCCAGAATCGGAACCACTTCTTCAAATGTGTAATTTTCCGGTGCTTCAGAATTGAAAAAATATTTATTGTCAGCAGTAATTCCTATCTCCACTCCATCTTTCGAGGATGCAGAAGAATTTTGATTGGATGGCAAGTCAACGGGCAAAGTCTGACGGCTCATTGTACTCATAATAATAAAGAAAATGAGCATGAGAAAAATGAGGTCAGTCATGGATGCCATGCTGGCCTCAAGTTTCACTTTATTTCTTCTTCCCAGGTTCATATTACAGAATACAACTATTTACCAGGTTCGTTCAATAAATCCAAAAATTCAATGGACGCGCCTTCCATGTGGTGAATGACTTTGTCCACTTTTGAAACCATAAAATTGTACGCCATGAACGCAATAACTCCGATAATCAATCCTGCTACAGTTGTGACCATTGCTTCCATGATACCACCAGAGATGTTGGCAAGTTCAATTGTTTTTTCAAATTTCAGTGCGTGGAAAGTTTTAATCATCCCCAAGGTTGTACCAAGGAATCCAATCATTGGCGCTGCTCCGGCAACGGTTGCTAAGAATCCCATTCTTTTTTCAAGCTGATAGATTTCCAGTTTTCCAACATTCTCTATAGAAGAAACGATATCTTTCATGGGTTTACCAATTCTTGAAATTCCTTTCTCTACCATGCGCGCAGCAGGATTATTTGTTTGAGCACACAAAGCGCGTGCAGCGTCAATTTTTCCTTCAATCAGATATGCTTTTACCTGAGTCATGAAATTGCGTTCATCTTTCAACGCTTTTTGAATCATCAGAAAACGTTCAACAAAAATGTAGATGGTCATGACTGACAAAATTGCCAATGGAATCATCGTCCATCCGCCCATCAACACCAAATCCCAAACCGGAATTTCACGTGTCAATTCATCTACACCTTCAGCCATCTGCTGATTATCCGTACCAGCCAGATCTCCTGTTTGAAGCAATACTGTGTAAAAACTCATACCGAACTACTATTTATTTGATTAACGCTTTAAAAATTAATTTGTTACATGTTAGTTCATGAAAAAGAAAACTGCTGCTCCGGCAAAATATCCAACCATTGCATAAAGACTTACTTTTTTCAGATACCATCCAAACGGAATTTTTTCAAGTCCCATTACCGCAACACCAGCAGCTGAACCAATAATGAGAATTGATCCACCTGTTCCAGCGCAGAACGCAAGAAACTGCCAGAAGGTACCGTTAACAGCAAAATCGGTTCCCGGTAAAATTGGATACATACCTTGAGCGGCAGCAACCAATGGCACGTTGTCAACAATCGCTGAAAGCAGTCCGATGGAAATATTTACGGTAAACAAGTTTCCGTTTAATGCGTCATCCAAAAATTTAGCTGCAGCAGTTAAGTGACCTACTTCTTGTAAAGCAGCAACGGCCATCAAAATTCCTAAAAAGAATAAAACGCTTGAAGTATCGATTTTCTGTAAAACGGCAATAACGCTAAGTCCTTTTTTATGATCATCGTGTTTTCTTTTATGCATGAGTTCACTGACTACCCAAATGACACCTAAGCTGAACATCATTCCTGTATAAGGAGGTAAATGTGTCAAGGTTTTCCAAACCGGTACAAATAATAATCCCATAAGACCTAAAGTGAATATGACATTCCTTTCTGTGTTTGTTACTGAACTTGTATGACCATGTCCTGAATGTTCAAATTTTGCTGGTCTTGCAACTTCACCTCGCATAAAAACTGAAGCCAAAATCAAAGGCACAACCAATGATGCTATCGATGGTAAAAATACGTGCGTTATCAGCGCCATAGAATCCGGCAGCTGACCATTGTTCCAGAGCATAGTTGTTGTAACGTCACCAATTGGAGACCAGGCACCGCCTGAGTTTGCAGCAATAATTATAAACCCTCCAAAAATCCATTTTGTTTCTTTGTCATCAATGAGTTTTCGAATAACGGAAATCATTACAATGGCTGTTGTTAAGTTGTCCAATGCAGCAGATAAGAAGAAAGTTACGATGCTCACTATCCACAACAGTTTTACTTTGTTTACCGATGAAATTCTGCTGGTGATTACTTCAAACGCGGAGTGTGCATCCATCAATTCTACAATAGTCATTGCACCTAATAAGAACAGCAAGATTCCGGCAATATCAAATAAGTGATGAGACAATCCGTGTTCAACGTAGTGCTGAATGAGATGTGGAGTTTCTTCAGCAGGTATATTCAGTTTATCCGCCATTCCAATCGGATCACGGTAAACTTCTTCCATGTGATCTTGTTGTATTTTGAAAAAATAGCTGGATAGTGCCGGATTTGATTCAGCCAGATCAGCATCACGACTCAATTCAAGTACTGTTCTTGACGTATCTACCTTTAAATGTTCAGCTGGCCACAAAGCATAAATTCCCCAACAAAGCATTCCAATCAATATCGCACTTGCAGCCTTATTAATATGAATGGAGTGTTCAGTCGCAATGGCAATATATCCCAAGACAAATATGATTACCATGATAAATTCAATTCCCATAAATTCTGTTTTTTAGGTTAGTTATTTATTAGTTTGTGTAGGGCAATTTCAAAAGCCGTTTGGGCTATTTTAGTTTTAGCACTGTTTTTTGTGTGTGTATCAATCAGTGCATTTTTTATTGTTGCTGAAGTGTCTTCAAATATGCCAGCATCAGATAATTTAGGAATATCTGAACTCATCAAATAAGCAAACACTCTTGCCATTCCACAATTCGAGATAAAATCAGGAATTACTGAAATTTTATTATCCGTTTCCAAAGCAATTGGTCCAAAGAAAATTTCTTTGTCTGCAAATGGAACATTGGCACCGGAAGAAATAACTTCGACTCCAGCCTTAATCATTCTGTCAGCTTGATCTTTAGTAATCATTCTTGAGCCAGCGCAAGGAATGAAAATTTCTGCATTTACATCCCAGATTTTTGCATTGACATCATCATAAGATAACATGCCAGACGCAACCAGTTCATTTCCGTTTTTATTCAGAAAAAGTTGTCTGATTTCTTCAAAAGAAAATCCTTCAGGTTTGATCAATCCACCAACGCGGTCAATTATTCCAACAATTTTAGCTCCTTGTTGCGCCAGATAATATGCTCCGGCAGATCCAACATTTCCCCAACCCTGAACCAAAACTCTCTTGCCTTTCACATCTCCACCCCAGATAGCGTAAAAATGTTTGATAGATTCAGCCACTCCATATCCCGTGATCATGTCCGCAACAACGTATTTTCTGTTGACATCCGGAGAATAATTCGGGTCTTCAATTACTTTTAAAACACCTTGTCTGAGCTGACCAATTCGATTGATTTTTTGTGCTTCACGTGGCTGAAAGTGCCCGTTAAAAACACCTTCCTGCGGATGCCATACACCACAGTCTTCAGTCATTGGAATCACTTCATGAATTTCATCCACGTTCAGATCTCCACCGGTTCCGTAATAATGTTTCAGTAAGGGCGTAACAGCAGCATACCATCTTCTTAAAACACCTTCTTTACGAGGATCTTTTGGGTCGAAATTAATACCGGATTTTGCACCACCAATTTGCGGACCCGCAACGGTGAATTTTACTTCCATGGTTTTTGCGAGGGATTCAACTTCACGTTTATCCAAACCGACACGCATTCTGGTTCCGCCTCCGGCAGCACCTCCGCGCAATGAATTGATGACCACCCAACCTTCCGCTTCTGTCTCGGAATCTTTCCACTCAAATACAATCTCTGGTCGTTTATTCTCGAATTTTTCGAGGAGTTTGAGCATTTGTTCTTTGATTTAAACGTTCAAAATTAAAAAAGATTTCTGCTTTGGTTCGCTAGATTTGATGGCATTCATAAAAAGTTTTAACCATTCATTGTTGATGAGTGAAGTGACGGATTCCTCCCGTCGAATCTTCTTTAGCCCCTGTCACCGATTTAAAGGTGTTGATCGAATTGTGTAAATTCAGAAATCCGAGAAAGGCAAAGATCAAAGCTTCTTTAAATTCAATGATTTCAGACTTTGGAAGGATGATTTTGGCGTTGCTTTTTTTGAGATGGTTAATAAGATTCTGATTATAAACCCCGCCGCCAGTAATATAAATGCTTTTAAGATGGTAGTTTTCAATCACTCTGATAATCTGATCTGCCACTTGTTGTGTAATAGTTGCAATAAGGTCTGCCGGATTTTCGCCCACATATTTTTCTACAACCGTCAGGTATTCTGACTTTAGCCATTCAATTCCCAATGATTTTGGCGGTGGGTTTTTGAAAAACGCTATGTCATTTAGCTCTGACCTTAACGCTTCGAGTACTTTGCCGTTCCTGGAGATTTCTCCATTTTTGTCAAATTCACAATTAAAGAAACGCTGACACAATAAATTTACAGGAAGATTTGCAGGTCCAATGTCAAACGCAATCCGCTCCTGATTGTGCACAAAGCTGATGTTGGAAAATCCACCCAGATTTAAACAAGCATCATATTCTGAAAAAAGAAAATGATCACCAACAGGCACCAGTGGAGCCCCTTGTCCGCCCAATTGTACATCTTTTATTCTGAAATCATTAATGACAGGTATTCCTGTTTTTTTATTCAGGACTTCACCGTCACCAATCTGCACGGTAATCCCTTTGGCTGGTTGATGAAAGACCGTATGTCCGTGTGAAGCAATTAATTCGATGCTTTTATCAAGTTTAAATTCATTCACAAATTGATTTACACATTCGGCCAGAAATAAACCATATTCTGCAGATAGTTCAGCTAGTTTTTCAGGAGAAAGATAAAACGACTGCTGCAATTTGTTTTTCCAGAATGCTGAATATGAAAATGTTTTGGTCGCAATAATTTCAAATTTATAACTACCGGCATGCTGATAAAAATCAACACAGCAACAATCCAGTCCATCCAGGCTGGTTCCGGACATTAATCCAATTACACGGGTGGTTTTTAATGGAGACATTTTTGAATAATCCGGTTGAAGTTAAAAGAACTTTTTTGAAAGCATGAATAAAATATATGACTAAATTTGACCATCGAAAAATTACACTTCCTTATTTAAAAAGAACCTATGGATTTTAAATTTACTGAAGAACAATTGGCAGTGCAGGCGGCAGCCAGAGATTTTGCACAGAATGTTTTGAAAAAAGGCGTGATTCAGCGTGATAAAGAAGCTAAAGTAGCGCTGGATGAACTGAAACAATTAGGCCAGCTTGGATTTTTTGGAATGATGGTAGACCCTAAATACGGTGGAGGAGGAATGGATACTGTATCATACGTTCTGGCCATGGAAGAAATTTCTAAAGTAGATGCGTCGGTAGCTGTTTGTATGTCTGTATGCAACTCTTTGGTGAACTGGGGACTTGAAACTTTTGGAACAGAAGAACAAAAACATAAATTTCTCACGCCTATTGCAACCGGAGAAAAGATAGGTGCATTCTGTTTATCAGAACCAGAGGCCGGATCTGATGCAACATCTCAAAGAACGACGGCTATTGACATGGGGGATCACTATTTGGTGAACGGAACAAAAAACTGGATCACCAATGGAGGCACCGCATCCATTTATATTGTGATTTGTCAGACAGATAAAGAAAAAGGACATCACGGAATTAACGCACTCATTCTTGAAAGAGGAATGCCGGGATTTATTGTTGGCGAGAAAGAAGATAAAATGGGAATTCGCGGTTCAGATACACACACATTAATTTTTAATGATGTAAAAGTTCCGAAAGAAAACAGAATTGGTGTTGAAGGTTTTGGATTCAAGTTTGCAATGCAAACTTTAGGTGGAGGAAGAATTGGTATTGCTTCACAAGCCATGGGAATTGCATCAGGTGCTTTAGAACTGGCAGTTGCCTATGCTAAACAACGTAAAACATTTGGAAAAGAAATTGGTCAGCATCAGGCCATAGCTTTTAAGTTAGCTGACATGGCAACTCAGGTTGAAGCAGCCCGACTGATGTGTTTAAACGCGGCGTCGTTAAAAGATGCTGGTTTGGATTATACAGAAGCGGCGTCCATGGCAAAATTATTTTCATCAGAAATTGCTCAATTTGTAACCACTGAAGCTGTTCAGATTCACGGTGGATATGGATATGTGAGAGAGTATCATGTTGAACGTTTAATGCGCGATGCCAAAATCACACAGATTTACGAAGGAACTTCAGAAATACAGAAAATTGTTATTTCAAGAGGGATTTTGAAGGATTAACAGTGATCTCGGCTGCGCTCGATCACCGTTAATTTGGCTGCGCTTGATCACTTAGAGATTAAATTAAAATGTTGGAGGGAAAAAATGAAGGGGTGGATGTACATTTTAAAATGTTCTGATGGAACTTTCTACACGGGTAGTACAAAATATCTTGCGACAAGACTTGAGCAACATCAAGCAGGTCTAGGTTCAAATTATACCTCAATCCGTCTTCCAGTTGAATTAGTTTATTTTGAAGAATTTGAAAGAATCGATCACGCATTCTATCGTGAAAAGCAGATTCAGAATTGGAGCCATAAAAAGAAAGTAGCACTAATAGGTAATAAATTCAATTTACTTCACGATTTAGCTTCTTGCAAAAATGGCACACATTATTCAACGCGGAATCAGCGTGACGAATTTCAAAAAACACGATCTAGGATTCCGAGCGCAGCCGAGGAAACCCTGAAAAGCATTAAAAGAAAGCTTTACAAAAAAAAATGAGCACGCTCCCAAAGCAGGCTGAGCGATAGCCGAAGCCTGCCGTAACGATTCGTATTTAAGGTTCAAGTGTGAATGTGATATCTTTCAAAAAACACGCTCGGGGTTTCCGAGCGCAGCCGAGGAAACCCTGAGAAAAGCATTAGAAGAAAACTTTACAACAAAAAATGAGCACGCTCCCAAAGCAGGCTAAGCGATAGCCGAAGCCTGCTTCACCTAAAGTTCAGGAATCACAGTTTCAAGTTTTATTCCCCTTGAACCTTTTATTAGAACCAGATGGTTGTTGATTGATTTGAGTTTTTCAGATTTCAAGAGATCAGCTGAGGTTTTGAATTTCTGAAATTCTGAATTGATTTTTCCAAATTCATCTCCAACTAAAATCACCTCCATTTTTTTATCGGATACATAATCAGCAATTTTTTGATGTTCTTCAATCGAAATTGGTCCGAGCTCAAGCATGTCACCCAAAATTGCCAGTTTGTTTTGATGAGGAATGGCAACAAAATTTTCCAAAGCCGCCCTCATACTTGTTGCATTGGCATTATAACAATCAACAATCAACGTATTGCGTTCTGTTTTTTCAACCTGTGAACGTTTGTTGGAAGGTGAATAAGAAGTAAGTGCCTGTGAAATAGATTCAGCCGAAACATTGAAAAATCTGCCAATACAAATAGCAGAAAGAAAATTATCAAGATTATATGCCCCAACTAAATTGGATTTAATTTCAGGATACGACTGATTGTTTTCACTCCAGACAAAATTGACAAAAGGTGTAAGAGATGTAATATTACCAGTCACCGAACCTGAATTTTTACCATAATAAATCACCGTTATGTCTGAAGGTAAATTTGAATTGAGCGTTTCATCTTCAGTATTGCAGAATAAAATACCACCGGTTGATTGGACAAAACGATAGAGTTCAGTTTTTGTTTTTACAACACCCTGCAATGAACCAAATCCTTCAATGTGTGCGGCGCCAATATTTGTAATTATTCCGTGGGTTGGTTCAGCAATTTCAGAAAGTTCTTTAATATCACCCGGTTTGCTTGCACCCATTTCGATGATTGCAATTTCATGATCCATGTTCATGCGCAAAAGCGTGAGCGGAACTCCGAGGTGATTATTTAAATTCCCCTCTGTGATCAGCGTGTTGTAGGTAGTTGAAAGTATTGAACCAATCAGTTCTTTGGTGGTTGTTTTACCATTACTCCCAGTGATTCCAATCACCGGAATATTAAATTGTTTTCGATGAAAGTTGGCAAGATTTTGCAACGACTTCAAAACATCATCTACCAAAATGCACTGATCAGAAGTTGCATATTCTTTTTCATCAATGACAGCAAATGAGCAACCACCTTTTAATGCATCAGCGGCAAATTTATTTCCATTAAAATTATCGCCTTTTAAAGCAAAAAAGATGGAATCAGGAATCAATTTACGGGTATCTGTAGAGATTCCATTTGCTGATAAAAACAGAGAATGTAGTTGCTCAATATTCATTGATTAGTCATTAATTATCGCTGCAATTCCGGGTAATTGAATTCCTTCCAGATATTCCAGCATAGCGCCGCCACCAGTAGAAACGTGACTTACCTGATCGTCCAGTTTAAACTTATTTACAGCAGCTACACTATCTCCGCCACCTACTAATGAAAATGCTCCACGTTTTGTAGCTTCTGCAACTGATTTGGCAATTTCCAGTGTTCCTTTCTGGAATTTCTCCATTTCAAAAACTCCCATCGGACCATTCCACAAAATGAGTTTGGAATCAAGTATTACTTTGTTGAATAGATCAATTGACTCTTTTGCAATATCAAGTCCCATCCATCCTTCAGGAATTTCACCAATTTTTCCTTCGCCGGTTTTTGCTGCGTCTGAAAATTCATCTGCCCAAATAGTATCCACAGGCAAATAGATATTCACGTTTTTCTTTTTGGCAACATCTAAAATTTCAAGCGCTGTTTTGATGTGTTCATCTTCTACGAGTGATTTTCCCACATTTCCTCCCTGAGCTTTAACAAATGTATATGCCATTCCGCCACCAATAATCAGGTTATCCACTTTGTCAATCAGCTTATTGATGATGGTGATTTTTGAAGATACTTTTGCTCCGCCAACAATTGCGGTTAGCGGTTTTTTATCTGATTCAAGCACGGCATTTACACTGCTGATTTCTTTCTCGATCAGATATCCGAACATTTTATCGTGTGGAAAAAACCGGGCTATAATTGTAGTTGATGCGTGTGCTCTGTGTGCAGTACCAAATGCATCATTGATGTAACAATGACCATGCTTTGCCAGAAGTTCGGCATAGCCCACATCACCTTTTTCTTCACGCTGATGAAATCTGAGATTTTCCAGCAGAAGCACTTCGCCTGGTTTCAAAGAGGCTGATTGCTCAAAAGCCCGGTCACCAATACAATCCGTTGCAAACTGAATTTTAAATCCGAGATGTTTTTCAATCACCGGAATACAGTTTTTCATTGAATATTTATCTTCAGGAATGTTTTTGGGACGACCCAAATGCGACATCAGAACAACACTTCCGCCACCTTCCAGAACTTTTTTTATTGTTGGTATTGCTGCTTTAATCCGGGTATCATCCGTTACCTGCAAAGTTGTTTTATCCAGCGGTACGTTAAAGTCAACACGTATTAATGCGCGTTTACCTTTAAAATCATAGGTTGAAATAGATTTCATGCTTATAGAATTGCGGAACAAATTTATAATTTATGAAGGGATTGTTTTCTTGAAAAGGCAGGTGAACGCCAGAATTTATGAACGGTATGTTAACAATTTCTGCAGGTATAAAGCGCCATAACAAACAGGTGATTGTATAAATTTTTATTTTCTGGCTGGCATTATGTAATTTAAAATCTGAATTTTTGCAGAGATGAATGATTTGCTTTCCACTCCAATTGAATATTTGAAAGGCGTAGGTCCACAGCGCGGGGCAATATTACGCAAGGAAGCAGGCATTTATACCTTTGGAGATTTATTGTATTACTTTCCGTTCAGATATGTAGACAAAACTTCTTTTCAGAAAATTTCTGACATTCCTCAAACAGATGGTTTTGTTCAGTTGAAAGGAAAGGTAGTTTCGCTGCGCGAAGTGGCAACAGGCAGAATTAAAAGACTGGAAGCAAAATTTGAAGATGGTTCCGGATCAATTGATCTGATATGGTTCAAAGGCGCCAAATGGATCAAATCCAAATTGCAGAATTTACCTGAGTTGATTGTTTATGGTAAACCAAAACAATTTGGACCCAAATGGAACATTGCTCACCCTGAAATGGAAGCAGTAAGTTCTGCTCAGGAGCCGGCTGGAGGACTACAGGCAGTTTATCATTCCGGTGAAAAACTTCAGGCACTTGGTTTTACTTCCCGGGGATTTGAGAATATTATTTCTCAATTACTTCCTCAACTCAAAAATCAAATTGATGAAACTTTGCCGCCCTATATTATTGGAGATTTGAATTTACTAAGCAAAGAAAAAGCATTGCTTGAAATTCATGCTCCTCAAAACAATGAACTTGCAAAAAGAGCGCAATTCAGATTAAAATTTGAAGAGTTGTTTTTTCTGCAGATGGAATTGTTAATGCGCAAACAAATCACTCAAAAGAAACTGAAGGGAATTAAATTGACCAGGGTTGGAGAGTTCTTCAATGACTTTTATACTAATCATTTACCTTACCAGCTTACCGGCGCGCAAAAAAAAGTCATCAAAGAAATTCGCACAGATATTTCGAGCGGTATGCACATGAATCGTTTGTTGCAGGGAGATGTAGGAAGTGGAAAAACGCTGGTGGCGCTTATGGTGATGCTGATTGCCGTTGACAACGGATATCAGGCTTGCATTATGGCACCAACTGAAATTCTTGCAACGCAGCATTACAATACCATTTGTGAATTTTTGAAAAACATGAATCTGAAAGTTGAATTACTGACAGGTTCAACCAAACAATCCAAACGTAAAATACTTCATGAGCAACTTAAGTCAGGTGAAATAAACATATTGTGCGGGACACACGCGTTGCTTGAAAAGGTTGTTGAATATAAAGATTTGGGTATTGCAATCATTGATGAACAACATCGGTTTGGTGTTGCGCAACGTTCAAGACTCTGGACAAAAAATGATTTGCCTCCGCACGTTCTGGTTATGACTGCAACACCTATTCCAAGAACTCTGGCTCTTACATTTTATGGTGACCTCGATATTTCAGTAATTGATGAAATGCCTCCAGGCAGAAAAGCAATTCAAACCTGGCATAAAACAGAATCTTCCCGGTTGAAAATTTTTCAGTTTCTGGAAAATGAAATCGAAAAAGGAAGACAAGTTTATATTGTGTACCCACTGATTCAGGAATCAGAAAAGATGGATTATCAGAATCTGATGGATGGTTACGAATCTATTACACGAAGATTTCCAATTCCAAAATATCGGGTGAGCATTGTTCACGGTCAGTTAAAACCAGAAGTGAAAGAATATGAAATGCAGCAGTTTGTTAAGGGAATCACCAATATCATGGTTGCTACAACGGTGATTGAGGTGGGTGTAAATGTTCCAAATGCCAGTGTCATGGTGATTGAAAGTGCTGAACGTTTTGGTCTTTCACAATTGCATCAGCTGAGAGGGAGAGTAGGCAGAGGAGCTGATCAGTCTTATTGCATTCTGATGACGGGTTACAAATTAGGGCAGGATGCCAAAGCAAGGTTGGAAACCATGTGTGAAACCAATGACGGGTTTAAAATTGCTGAGGTTGATTTGCGCTTAAGAGGTCCGGGAGATATTATGGGAACGCAGCAAAGCGGTTTGCTGAATTTGAGATTATCAGATCTTTCCAGAGACGCCCAAATTGTTCAATTGGCAAGGGATAAGGCCCGCGATCTGATTGAACGTGATCCAAAATTTGAATTGAAAGAACATCAGAACATAGCCAACGAACTGAGAAAAATTCTCAAATCAAAACCAAACTGGTCACGGATCAGTTAATCACCTGTGGCTTTTTTATTAAATTTAAGTTGTAATTCAGTCAGCTATGAAGTTTTGTTTAGTGGTTCTCAGCATCCTTGTTGCTTCGGTTAATTCAATTTCTCAGGAAAAATTTTATACCTGTATTAATGAAAACGGTGAACGGGTTTTCAGTATAAAAGCCACGCACGCGTATTCTTTTTCTGACGGTTTGGCTGAAATTGCACAGTCAGTTCTTGAGGGTACAAAATCATATACCCGTTGGGGATTCATTGACAAAACAGGTAAAACGGTCATTCAATGTCAATATGAAAAAGTGTATTCATTCAGTTCAGGTGTGGCTTGGGTAAAAAAGCCAGGAGATGAAAAATATGTATTGATAAATAAAAAGGGAGAAGAGGTAAATTCAACGGGCTGGAAAAAAGTAGGATATTTTATTGAAGGCTTTTGTGCGGTCTATGATGAAGAGGATAAAATGGGATTTGTGAACAGAAAAGGAGAGTTGGTTATTCCATGTCAGTATACTGGAGATTCATTTTCTGAAAGCCTTGCTTGCGTGATGCCGTATGAAGGAGTGAAAGCCAATTATGGTTTTATTGATACCACGGGAAAAGTGGTTATTCCTTTTCAATTTAATCAGGCAGGTACATCGTCATTTAAAAATGGGGAGTGTCGTGTACAGATTAATGGTGTTACTTGCTTAATTAATCCAAAAGGGGAAGTAATATTTAAACCTACACTCACAAAAAATTGTATGGGATTTTCAAACGGACTTTCTGCTTCCTATACAAAATATGAAACACGTTCAGGTTGGGGTTATTACAACAGAAACAATGAATGGGTGATTACGCCGCAATACGATGGTGCAGATGATTTTCAGGGCGGACTTGCGGTAGTAGAAAAAGGTGGAAAATTTGGTGTAATTGATACTACAGGAAAAATAATCATTCCAATTCAGTATGCTTCCATTTTCGGTCATCCGGCAGAAGATGGATGGTTTGGTCTTGAAATAGAATCAAACGGAGAAAAAACGTACGTTAACGGAGAAGGAAAACCATTTGCACAAGTTCCGGTAAAATACATTGCCGGCGGTGGAGATACAAAAAATATCATGCCTTACACATCTCCTGAAAACAGATGTGGTTACCTGAATGGAAAAGGTGAAGTGGTGGTTGAAGCTCAGTATGACCGAACGTTTGCTTTCTCTGAAGGACTGGCGTGGATTTGGGGAAATGCTTCAAATCTGCCAATTGCAAAAGGTTCAACCGCAGAAAATTTTGCAAAAGATTTTAAAATTGGTGATAGTGCAACCTGTCAGAAAAACAAAACAGGTCCATATTTACCCGTTACAATCGACCAGACTACAGAGTTCTATTATCTGGTTACTTTTGCGGATGGAACGCAGAGTTGGGTGGTGTATAATCAGCTGAAATGACAAATTCCAAATTTCAAATTACAAGCAACAAATTCCAAATAACAAATTCCAAATAACTAAATCCTTAATCCTATATCCTAAATCCTAAAAAAAAATGGCGCTACCTAATATTTTTAAAAAAGAAGTAACCGATCAGTTGATCGGCCGAATTAATCAACTCAATACCCAATCGCAACCGCTGTGGGGAAAGATGAACGTAGCTCAAATGTTTGCACATTGCTGCGTGAGTTATGAAATGGCTTTCGAGAACAGGCATCCAAAGCCAGGTGGTTTTTTGAGATTGATGTTAAAGTTGTTTGTGAAGAAAGCTGTTGTGAGTGAAAAACCTTACCCCAAAAGCATTCGTACCGCTCCGGCTTTTTTAATTACAGATGAACGGGTTTTTGAAACAGAGAAAAACAGAATGATTAATTATTTGAATATGACTTTGGAAAAAGGAGAAAAATATTTTGACGGAAAAGAATCCCTTTCTTTTGGAAAATTGAATCTGACAGAATGGAATAATCTTTTTTACAAACACATGGATCATCACCTGAAACAATTTGGCGTTTAAATCATGGAAGAAGAAAAATTTGAATTACCACAATTGACTCTGGAAGAGGTTAGAGTCCTTGGTTCATTAATTGAGAAAAGTAAAACTACGCCAGATTATTATCCGATGACGCTGAACGGACTCACCGCGGCTTGTAACCAGAAATCATCCCGCAATCCTGTTGTGGAATATGATGAACAAACGGTGATCATAGCATTGGATGGTTTAAAAAGAAAGGGTTTTGTGTCACCAGTAATCGGTGGAGGAAGCCGAACAGCAAAATATAAACACAACTTCAACAACATGTTTGATATTCCTAATGGAGGTGTGGCGGCAATGTGTTTGCTTTTTTTGCGTGGTCCGTTAACTGCTGGAGAAATAAATTCCAATTCCGGAAGATTACATGAATTTACGTCGATTGGTTCTGTACAGGAAACATTGCAGCAGCTGGCATCTTATGAAGTACCTCTCGTAAAAGAACTGCCAAGACGACCAGGTCAAAAGGAAAATAGATTTGCCCATACATTTTTCCCATACGATGAGTCTGCAGAAAATTTTGCAATCGCTGAAGAACCCGCAAGAAAATCAGTTAGTTCTTTGGAGGCAAGAATCGAAACTTTGGAAACAGAGTTGGCGGAGACGAAACAGAAATTAGAGGATTTGATTAAGGAGTTAAAGGGATAAATGAGCGATTTTCGTCTTTATATTACAATTCCCTCGACTGAAATCTCAGAAAATTTAAGCTTATGCTTGAACCTAATCGATTAAAAAGCTATTCTATGTTGAAAGCAATAAATTATCATCTATTTGCGATCAGCCTAATCGCAATCTCTTGCAAAAAGAAAGAAAATACTGAAGTATATCCTGCCCCAACAAATCCTAATCTTGAATATTATGGATATGCACTGGTAGATGTTGGCTTCGACGATCCTTCTGACAAAGAGATAAAAACAAATTATTTGGATGAAGTTGCTTCCTTTACAAACCTGGCAGACATTCTGGTAGTTGAACCTACAGACGACATTCGAGATAGAATTATTGCTATGAACAATAGTGGTGTTAAAGCAATGCTGCACTTGAGTGAATTATTCTTTGAAAATGTTGGTACAGTTGCAGAAAACAGTACCGCTGATTACAGCTTGCGCGCCGACTATCAAAGCCGATGGGATCAATTCGTTGTGACGAATGAGATGAATATCTATGATTCACTTGTTCAAGTATTTTATATTGGCGAGGAACCTTATTGGAATAATATTTCGGTTGAGGAATTAACCTTGGCGTGTGACTATATCAAAAGTACTGTGCCATCCGTTAAAATAATGGTCATTGAAGCCTACCATGCTTTGGATCAACTTGTGATTCCGGCTTCTGTTGATTGGGTAGGCTTTGATCATTACTTTATCAAAGACCCTCAAAATGATGTTACCTTTTTGGAGGAAATGGCGCTTCTCGAATCTAAAATGTATTCCAATCAACAAATCGTATTAGTTATGGATGCGCACTTTATTAAACTCGCACATGCGACCTCAGGCATTGGGAAAAGTGATTTAGATTTTATTGCCAGGAGCTATTACCAGTTAGCTAACAGCAATCATCGCGTGGCCGCAATTATTGCCTACTTCTGGCCAAGTGGATTTGATTCAGAAGACGCTATTGGCTCAAGAAATTTACCGGTAAATGTAAAAAATGAACATGTACGAATTGGAAAAGCAATAACAGGAAAGTAAGTATGAAAAATTCAATAACATCGCTACTCCTTTTATGCTGTGCTCTTTCAAGGGCACAGTCCAGCGGAATTAGTAATCAGTCTATTCAAGTTCAAGGTGGTACCACAATTTTTTACAATCAGCTCAGTTTGCGCTACGAAAGCCAAACCATTTATTCGCTAAATGAAAACCATCATTTTAAAATTGCTGCAAGTGCCGGTTTATTTAATCTAAGCTTTTCCTCCACAACAAAAGGCTACCTATTTACGCTCCAACCAACTTATTTGCTTGGTGACGGAAAACATCATTTGGAAGTAAGCTTTGGAGCAGCAATTTACTATCATACTAAATTAGAAAAAGGAGGAATCTCTTACCTCGGAGCGTTGCCATGTGGATTCGTCGGTTATCGTTATCAAAATCCAGAAAATCGTTTTCTTTTAAAAATAGGTACCGGAGGATTAGATATTCTTCAGGCAGGTTTTGGCATACGACTTTAGTTTTTACTTCTATTATCAATACTAAAACAAAAAAGGAGGCAAACAGCCTCCCTTAAAACTTATATCTTAATCCTTACAACTTACTCCTTAAACCAACATCTTCACAGGATTCTCCAAAATCTCTTTCAACGTCTTTAAGAAAGCTGATCCAACAGCCCCATCTACTACACGGTGATCACATGATAAACTTAATTTCATCACGTTACCCGGAACAATTTGTCCGTTTTTCACAACCGGAGTTGATTTAATTTGACCTACAGAAAGAATGCATCCATTTGGTGGATTGATGATGGAAGTAAAATCTTCAATACCAAACATACCCAAATTGGAAACCGCAAATGTTCCGCCTTCCATTTCCTGTGGTTGTAATTTTTTTGTTTTGGCTCTTGTTGCTAGATCTTTTATTTCAGCGCTGATTTGAGCAAAGCCTTTTGAATCAGTAAATCGAACAATTGGCACTACTAATCCTTCATCAACTGCAACAGCAACACCAACATGAATGTGATTGTTGTATCTAATAAAATCTCCCATCCAGTCAGCATTCACTTTTGGATGTCTTCTCAATGCAGACGCAACGGCTTTAATCACCATGTCATTGAATGAAATTTTATATTCACCGCCGGCGTTGATTGCTTCACGCGCTGCAATGGCATTGTCCATGTCCACTTCCATTTTAAGGTAGAAATGCGGTGCTGAAAATTTTGAAGCAGAAAGTGTGCGGGCAATTGCTTTGCGCATTTGTGAATTCGGCACATCATTGTATGATTCAGTTCCGGCTGCAGCTGCGTGAATAACTCCACTACTTTTTGCAGCAGACGGAGAATAATTTTCAATATCTTTTTTAACGATGCGGTGATTTTCACCGCTGCCGCTCACGGTTGAAAGATCAATACCTTTATCTTCTGCCATTTTTTTAGCCAATGGAGAAGCAAAAATTCTTCCGTTTCCGTTTGAAGAAACAGCGTGCGATGCAGCAACAGGCTGAGCAACAGCAACAGGCTGAGCAACGGCAGCAATTGGTTGGGTTTCTTTAACAGGCGCAGGATCTGGTTTTTTAGTTTCAACCGGAGCACTGGTTGCTGCGGCAGTTCCTGCAGATGTGAGCAACGCAGAAATATCTTCACCAGCTTTTCCAATAACAGCAAGTACGCTGTTAACAGGCGCTGCATTTCCTTTTTCAACACCTATGTGTAAAAGCACACCAGTGAAAAAAGATTCGAATTCCATCGTCGCCTTGTCGGTTTCTATTTCAGCAAGAAGCTCTCCTTCTTTAACTGCATCACCTACTTTTTTGTGCCATGCTGCAACAACACCTTCTACCATGGTGTCTGACAATTTGGGCATGCGAACAATTTCTGCCATAAGTTTTTTCGTGTTGGTTTGTTATGCTAAAAATTCTTTGATGTATGGATAATCCTCCTGTACATAAACGTCTTTATACAATTCGTCAGCAGATGGAAGTGGAGATTCTTCAGCAAATTTAATCGACTCGTCCACTTCATTTTTTACCCAATTGTCAATCTCTTCAATCTCTTTTTCAGTCAGGAATTTATTTTCTTTTATCACACGCAATACATGCTCGATCGGATCTTGTTCCTGCCATTCAGCCACTTCCTCTTTTGTTCTATATTTCTGAGGGTCAGACATGGAATGTCCTTTATATCTGTAAGTACGGATGTCTAAAAGCGTTGGTCCATCTCCTCTGCGTGCACGGGCCAGAGCTTCTTCAAATGCTTCGTGTACTGCTTCAGGTTTCATTCCATCTACAGCAAATGACGGCATTTCGTAAGACAAACCAATTTTTGTCAGATCGTGCACATTCGTAGTTCTTTCAACTGAAGTACCCATTGCATAATTGTTGTTTTCAATGATGAAGATGACAGGTAATTTCCACATCATAGCCATATTGAAAGTTTCATGCAAAGCACCTTGTCTTGCTGCACCATCACCAAAAGAGCAAAGAACAGCATTATCAGTTCCGTTATATTTTTCTGCAAAGGCCATTCCGGCACCCATTGGAATCTGAGCGCCTACAATTCCGTGCCCTCCATAAAATCCATTTTCTACATCAAAAAAGTGCATGGAGCCACCTTTTCCTTTAGAACAACCGGTTGCTTTTCCATAAAGTTCGGCAGCCAGAATTCTGGGATTGGTTCCAAGTGCAATTGGATGACCGTGATCACGATATGCAGTGATGTGTTTATCCCCCTTTTTGCAGGCAGACGCAGCGGCAACCGCAAGCGCTTCCTGTCCAATATACAAGTGAAGGAATCCTCCAAATTTCTGCTGAATATATAACTGTGAACA
>Ga0268298_10002364_pt1 | contig 20698 bp, 17 predicted proteins | sample WWTPWeurt_MetaG_FD_194462 | JGI IMG/M metagenome (GOLD analysis project Ga0268298, IMG submission 194462) | Activated sludge microbial communities from WWTP in Nijmegen, Gelderland, Netherland - WWTP Weurt | ecosystem: Engineered > WWTP > Aerobic digester > Activated sludge | place... | reverse complement strand
CTGAAGCTGATGAACGTGACCGAGGTGACGCTCAGGCACCTGGCCGGCTTTGCCACCGCGCAGGCGGTGATCGACGCCGCCAATGCCCAGGCGCGCATGCCGCTGATCCGGCCGCGGCTCGGGCTGGGCGCCAAGGGGCGGCGGGTGGTGATGCCCGACGAGTGGTCGTATGCCGAGATCGGCCGGCTCGATCCCGAGGGCCGCGCCACGGTCTCCACCGAGCTCACGCCGGGCGTGCCGGTGTGGCTGTCGCCCCGGGTGTGCCGCGTCACGGCGCCCAACGGCAACATGATGACCGGGCCCGGCACCAATGCCTACTTCATCGGCGCACCCGGCAGCGACGACTGGACGCTGCTCGACCCCGGCCCCGACGACGAGGCGCATGTGCAGGCGCTGCTGGCGGCGCGGCCGGGCCGCGTCACGCGCATCCTGGTCACCCACACCCACAAGGATCACTCGCCGGCGGTCGCGGCACTGCAGGCGGCCACCGGAGCCACCACCTACGGCCGGGTGGCCGCTCATCCGGAGTGGCAGGACACCACCTTTGCCCCCGACCAGTTGCTGGCCGAGGGCGACCGGCTCGAGCTTGGCCCCGAGGTCACCCTGCGCGTGCTGCACACGCCCGGGCATGCCAGCAATCACCTGTGCTACCTGCTCGAGCAGGAGAAGCTGCTGTTCACCGGTGACCACCTGATGCAGGGCTCCACCGTGGTCATCAACCCGCCCGACGGCGACATGGCGGCCTACCTGGCCTCGCTGCGCCGGCTGCTCGAGGTCGATCTCGACTGGCTGGCGCCCGGCCACGGCTTCCTGATCGATGCGCCGCACGAGGTGGTGCGCAAGACCGTGGCCCATCGCCTGGCGCGCGAGGCCCGCGTGCTCGAGGCCGTGCGCGCCCTGGGCCCGGCCGACGAGGAGGCGCTGCTGGCCCGGGTGTATGCCGACACCCCGAAGCACCTGCATGCGGTCGCGCGACGATCGCTGCGGGCGCACCTGGGCAAGCTGCGCGACGACGGCCAGGCGATCACCGATGCCGGCGGCCGCTGGCGCGCGGCCTAGGGCCCGAGCCAGCCATGGCCGCGCCCGGCCTGCCGAACGCCGCACGAGCGCTCGATGACCTGCAGGGCTTTGCCCGGCAACTCGTCGAGCGCCGCCTCCTGCCGGGCCTGGCCTGCTCGCTGATCGTCGGTGGCCAGGAGGCCCGGCGCTTCAGCGTGGGCCTGGCCGACCAGGAGGCCGCCCGGCCGTTCGACGCGCACACCATCGTGCGGGCGTTCTCCAACACCAAGCTGGTCACCTCGTGCGCGGCCTTGCGGCTGGTGGAGCGCGGGGTGCTGGCGCTGGACGAGCCGATCGCGCGCTGGCTGCCCGAGTTCGCCGCGCCGCGCGTGCTGCGGCCCGGCGCCACGACGCTGGACGACGCGGTGCCCGCATGCCACCCGATCACCGTGCGGCACCTGTTCGCGCACATGGCCGGCCTGTCGCACGGCGTGTTCGACCCCGGCACGCTGCTGTACCAGGCCTACCACGAACGCGGCGTGCGACGGCCCGACACCACGCTGGCCGAGCTGATGGGCATCCTCGCCAGCCTGCCGCTGAACTTCGAGCCCGGCACCGCCTGGGATTACTCGGCCGCCACCGATGTGCTGGCACGGCTGGTGGAGCTGGCCACCGGGCAGCGCTTCGGCGATGCGCTGGCGGCCGAGGTCTTCGCGCCGCTGGGCATGGTCGACACCGGCTTCGTGCTGACACCCGAACAGCGCGGCCGGTTCGCGGCCTTGTATGGGGCCGTCGATCCGGTCGGCCACCCCGACGCCCCGGGCCTTCAGCGGCTGGTGGATGTGCCGTACCCCGGGGCCTGGGAGCGGGCGTTCCCGCGCCAGTCGGGGGCCGGCGGGCTGTTCACCACGCTGGCGGACTGGGAGCGGCTGATGCAGGCGCTGATCCCCACGCGGGCCGGCGGCCGGGGCCCACGCCTGCTAGACGACGACACGCTGGCGGCGATGGCGGTGAACCAGCTGCCGGCCGGCGTGCGGGTGCGGTTCGCGCACCTTGGGCGCTTCGAGCACCTGGGGCATGGCCTGGTGGGCGCGGTGACGCTCGAGCCCGACGCGGCACCGGCCTCGGCGCCCGCCGGGCAGCTGCAGTGGGGCGGGCTGGCCGGCACGCACTGGTGCCTGCATCCGGCCACCGGCCAGGCCCTGGTGCTGATGACCCAGCGCCACCTGGCGTTCTGGCATCCGTTCTGGTGGGACCTCAGACGCCGGGCGATGGCGGTGCTGGCCGCCATGGGGCAGTAACGCTCGAAAAAAGAGGAAGAATCCCGGGCTGCTCGGAGCGGATGAGGGCCCGGCATCGCCCCGCCCTGTGCCGGATCAGACCCCGCGGGTGGCCGCCGGGGCGGGCGCACCGCCCTGGGTGCGCACCTTGTCCAGGTGCTCGCGGAAGGCGTCGGCGCCGACGAAGCCGATCACCCGCGCCTGTGCCAGCTCGCCGCCGGCGGGCGGGAAGAACAGCAGCGCCGGCGGGCCGAACAGGCCGTAACGTTTCATCAGGGCCTTGTGCTCGGCCGAGTTGGCCGTCACGTCCACCCGCAACAGGGTGAAGTCGCGCAGGCGCTGCCGCACGCCGGCATCCCTGAGCGTGAGCGCCTCGAACTCCTTGCACGAGACGCACCAGTCGGCATACAGGTCCAGCATCACCGGCCGGCGCGAGGCCTGCACACGCCGATCGAGCGCGACCAGCGATGCCACGGGCTCGAAGGCCAGCCCGTCCGGAGACGAGCCGGGTGTCGCCGCCGCTTGCGCGTCGCTTTGAGCACCTCCCGTGGCACCTCCTGCAGAGCCTGCCGCTGAACCGGTCATCGCGCCAGGTGCGGCGCCAGGTGTCGAGCCAGGTGTCGCCCCGGCCGTGGCGCCGGCGACCACGCCCGCCGAGGCCCGCAGTCCCCCGGCCTCGGTGGCAAAGGGCCGCAGCGGCTGCAGCGGATCGCGGCCTCCGGCGGCCACGCCCACCACCTGCAGCAGCCCCAGCACGCCCAGCGCGATGCCCAGGCCCTTGGTGGCCACATGGCGCGGCGTGTGGTGGTCCAGCCGCTCGAAGGCGCCCAGGTACACCGCGCAGGCCAGCAGCAGCAGCGCCAGGCCCAGCATCAGCGCCCAGGCCGGCAGCACCGGCGAGACCATCCACAACGCCACCGCCAGCAGCAGCACGCCGAAGAAGTGCTTCACGCGCTCCATCCAGTGGCCGGCGCGGGGCAGCAACGATTCCGCCGACAGGCCCATCAGCAGCAGCGGCACGCTCATGCCCACGGCCATCGAGAACAGCGCCACACCGCCCAGCAGCACGTCGCGGCTTTGCGAGATGTAGACCAGCGCTCCGGCCAGCGGCGCCGCGATGCACGGGCCGACGATCAGCGCCGAGAGCCCGCCCATGGCGAACACGCCCGCATGGCGCCCCCCCTGGAAGCGGCCCGAGACCTGGCTCAGGCCCGACTGCCAGGCCACCGGCAGTTGCAGCTCGTAGACGCCGAACATCGACAGCGACAGTGCCACCAGCAGCAGCGCGAACGCCCCCAGCACCCAGGCGTTCTGCAGCGCCGCGGCCAGGCCTTCGCCCATCAGCCCCGCGGCCATGCCCATCGCGGTGTAGACCAGCGCCATGCCCAGCGAGTAGCTGACCGACAACCCGAAGCTGCGCGAGCGCGAGCCAGGACCATGCTGCCCGACGATGATCGACGACAGGATCGGCAGCATTGGCAGCACGCAGGGCGTGAAGGCCAGCAGCAGCCCCGCGAGCGCGAACACGCCAGCCACCGCCAGCAGGTTGCGCGACTGCAGCACGCCGGCGAAGCGGCCGACCTCGTCGCCCGACGCCAGGGCGCCTGCACCCGGGCTGCCGCTGGCGGCGGCCTGCGCATGGGTTGCGGGGGTGCCACCCGGATCGCCGGTGCTGCCTTCGGCGGCCTCGGCCAGCGCCTTGACCGCCAGAGTGCCGGCACCGGCCGACACCTGGAAGCGGTGCTCGGTGGGCGGATAGCACAGGCCATCGTCGGCACAGCCCTGGTACGACACCGCCACCTGCATCGGCTTGGTGGGCGCCGAGGTGAGCGCCACCGGCAGCGTGATTGGCCGCCGGTAGATCTCGACCTCCTTCTGGAAGCCGTTGTCGAACACCTTCTCGCCGGGCGGCAACTGTGGTTCGCCGGCACGCAGCACGCCTTGCGGTTCGGTGACCACGCCGATGCGCTCGCGGTACAGGTGGTAGCCCTTGGCCACCTCGAAGTGCAACTCCAGGCGCTGGGCGTCCAACCCGCGCAGATGCACCTGGAAGGCCTGCTCCGGATCGAGGAACCCGGTGCCGGCCTGGGCCGGCGGCGACAGCACCGCCAGCAGCGCCAGCCACATCACCAGCAGTGCCAGCCAGACAGTGTCCGAGCGCGAACCGTCCGGCACCGACCGCAGGGTGTCGCGTTCACCGTGCGACCCCGGGCGACCGGTCCTTGCCGGCTGCAGCGCCGTCATGGCGCCTTGGCCGGCAGCGCGGCGACGAATCTGGCTTCGAGTTCGGCACGCTCTTCGGCCCGGAAGCCCTGGTGCACCCACAGCAGGCGCCCGTCCGGCGCCACCAGCACCGAGGTCGGCATGCCCTTGACGCCCAGGCGCCGGGCCGAATCGGCCTTGGTGTCGAAGGCCAGTGCGAATCCGGCCGGCGTCTGTGCCAGGAACTGGTCGGCGTCGGCGCGCTTGGCGTCGAGGTTGATGCCCACGATCTGCAGGCCGCGGGCGCCGTACTTGCGCTGCATCTCGTTCATCCACGGGAACGACTGGCGGCAGGGGCCGCACCACGAGGCCCAGAAGTCGAGGTACACCAGCTTGCCGCGCAGGTCGGACAGGCGCTGGGCCACCGTGGCGCCGGGCAGCTCCACGTCGGGCACCGGCTGGCCGGCGTCGAGCGCATGGGCTGCGGGCAATGCCACGCAGGCGGCGGCCAGGGCCATCAGGGCCTGCCGGCGCGCCGGACCGCGTGGGCACCGGGAAGTGGGGCTCGGTGCAGGCACGCTCAACCTCCGGTATAGGCCAGGCCCGACTGCGACAGCCCGACCAGGTCGATGCGTTGCAGGTTGAAATCGGTGTCTGCCGCCAGCACGCCCAGCGCGGCCGGGGTGAGGGCATTCGAGTCCAGCAGCGAGACATAGTAGGCCTCGTCGCTGGCAGAGGGCGTGCCGCCGACGATGTTGCCCCACAGCAGGCCGACGACGGCCTTGTGGCTGGCACCGGCGCCCAGCCGGGCGTCCAGCGCCAGCTGCATCAGGCCGGCATAGCTGCTGCCGCTGTCGGCCAGCTGCAGGCCGATGCCCACGTAGTCGGCCTGGGCCACGGCGCCGGCGCCGAACACCGCCCCCAGCACCTTGGCCACCGCGCCCGCGTTGCCGTTCAGGTCGAGCGCGAGCTTGGTGTCGCTGAACTGCAGGCGTTCGATGTGACTGAAGTCGATGGTGCTGCTGCCGTCGTTGGCATTGACCACGAAGCCGGTGGACGTGGATTTCACGGTATAGGCACTGCGCGCCTGGGTGAACACCAGCCTGTCGATGCCGCCCAGGCCGTCGGCGGTGGAGGCGCCGGCGGGCACGTTGAAGGTGTCGTTGGCGGCGGTGCCGATGAACGATTGCACGGCCTGGCCGGCGGTGGTGAACTGCAGGGCGCTGCTGCCGGCCCAGGCGTTGCCGGCCAGGTCCTTCAGGCTGCCGGCCGGGAACTCGATGCGGTAGCCGGTGCCGGCGGCCAGGTCGGCACTGGGGTTGAGGGTGAGCACCTGGCCGGACAGCGACAGGTTGGCGCTGGTGGCTGCGTCCCAGCTGGCGACGGCCTTGCCCGATGCGTCGCGCAGCACGATGCTGCCGGCACCGCGCTGGATGGCTTCGCTGAACGTGACGACGATGTCCGCACCCACGGCCACCCCGGTGGCCGACACTGACGGTGTGGTGGAAGCGACCGTGGGCGCCTTGGTGTCGATCGGCTGGGCGGCGGCGCTGGCCGCGGCGGCGTTGGCATTGCCGGCCGCATCGGTGACCGAGGCGGCCTTGAGCGTCAGCGTGAGCGTGCCCTCGGTGCCGGCGTTGGGTGCCACCACCACCGAGTAGCTGGCGCCGTTGCCGGTGACCGACACCACGCTGCCGTTGGCCACGGTGAAGTCGCTGGCCGTCAGGCCGGTGACGTTCTCGCTGAAGGCCAGCGCATAGGTGATGTTGCCGGTGGCTGTGCCCGGCGCGTTGTCGGTGATGGTCACCGTCGGCGGCGCGCTGTCGCCGAAGTAGGTGGTCAGGTCCAGCGTGTCGCGCTTGTTGTTGAAGACCAGGGTCTCCATGTTGAACAGCGTGGCATGCAGCTTGGCGCTGGCGCCCGAGACCGAGTCGATGTGCACCGCGCCGTCGCCGGACTTGGTGATGATGTAGTCGGATCGCAGCGAAGTGCCCAGGTACAGCGTGTCGGCACCACCCAGGCCATCGAGGGTGAAGGTGCCGGGGTTGATCACGGTCCAGGAATCGTTGCCCGAGGTTCCGGTGTAGGTTGGCACTGGCGATGCTCCGAAAGATCAGGTGCTGGGTGTCGAGCGGTGAATGCAGCCGCCGGTCAGGCCATCTGCGGCTGCCGGGTGTGCAACTCGCCGTGCTGGTCCATGGCCAGGAAGTTCATGCCGCTGGCCTCGAGGAAGCCCAGGCCGTCGGCCTGCTTGAGCATGGCGATGGTGGTGCAGTTGCCGGCCACCACCGCCAGCGGCGCGATCACGCTGACGGTGCGCCAGTGCGATACCGGCATGCCGGTGCGCGGGTCGAGGATGTGGCAGTAGCGCCGGCCGTCGAGCTCGAAGTAACGTTCGTAGTCACCGCTGGTGGCCAGGCCGCCCTGCACCACCGGGATGGTGGCGATGACCTCGCCCTTGCGGCGCGGATCCTGGATGCCGATCATCCACGGCTGGCCATCGGGCCGCGGGCCCAGCACGCGCATGTCGCCGCCCAGGTTGACGTAGCCGTGGCGCACGCCGCGGGCCTCGAGCAGCGCGCCGGCGCGGTCGGCGGCGTACTCCTTGCCGAAGCCGCCGAAGTCGATCTCCATGCCGGCCTCGGGCAGGCGCACCTGGCGGCCGTCGCGCTCGACGCGCCGCCAGCCCACCAGCTTCAGCCGTGCCGCCAGTTCGTCGGGCGCGGGCACGCGCGGCAGCTGGAAGTTCCACACCCGGCGCAGCACGCCGGAGGTGATGTCGAACAGCCCGTCGCTGGACTGGTAGAGCGTGTCGGCGTAGTCGAGCAGCGACAGCGTCTCGCCGTCGCAATCCACCGGGTCGGCCCCGGCAGCGGCGTTGATGCGGGTGACGATGCTGTCGGGGCGGTAGCGCGAGTACTTGATCTCGATGCGGCGCACCTCGTCGATCGCCGCCTCGGCTGCCTGCCGGGCCTCGCACTCGTCGATCGCGGCCAGCACCAGCTCGCAGCCGCTGGCCATGGCGTCAAACGGGATGCGGAAGGTGCGCATGTACGTGCTCCGGTGCGAGTCCGGGGTTTCGAAGGCCGAGAACGGCGTGCGCGCCAGGAAGGCATGCGCACGGTGGTGCAGGCTGTGGCGGTGCAGGTGGGTCGACAACATGGTGTGTGCTCCAGGTGGCGCCCGGGTCAGAACCGGCGCGACAGTCCGATCTGCAGGCTGCGTGCGTTGAAGGGCAGGAGATCCGGGCTTCCGGTGCCGAACAGGCGCCAGCCGGCGCGCTGTCCATAACGCTCGAACTTCACGTCCACCAGCCAGTCGGCATCGAGCTGCTTGGCGATCTTCAGGCCCAGCGTGCGGGCGCCGAAAGCCGACATGCGCTGGTCCTCGGTGGAAGAAAGCGCGCCCTCGGGCGGGTTGGGCGGGAAGGGCTCCATGGCCGGATCGGCATCGATGTAGAACCGGGCCGCGCTCTGGGTGTACAGCCGCAGCGCCGGCGTCAGCGTCCAGCCGCCCGCCAGCGGTTGCACGACCTCGAGCCCGATGGTGTGCGAGCGGATGCGGTAGGTGTCGGCATACCAGCGCCAGCTGGCGCGCAGGGTGCCGCCACTGCCTTCGAAGTGGTGGTTCCAGCGCGCCTGCAGCGTGGTGTGGTTGCGGGTGCGGGGGCGTTCGTCGAAGACCTTGTACGGATCGGAGAAGTAGCCGCTGCCCAGCGAGACCCCCAGGTTGAACTGGGCGATGTCGTGCGTGGTGAAGACCTGGGTCAGGCCCAGCAGCAGGTCGAGCACCCGCTTGCGCTCGCGCACGACGACCTGGTTGGACGGGTTGATCGAATCGCGGTTGACGCCCACCCCGGCCGACCAGGTGGTGTTCTTGTCGTCGCTCGAGCGGGTGGCCAGCACCGACACCCAGCGCGAGACATAGTCGGCCTCGCTCGAGAAGTTGGCCCCCACCGTCAGCGATCCGTTGGGAAACCAGCGCGTCACGTTGGCCTCCACGGCATGGCGATGGTCGCGCAGCGGGGTCAGGCCGGAGCTGTGATAGGCCGGCGAGGCGCCCGAGATGGCGTCGGAGATCAGCGAGCCGCCCACCGACCATTCGCCGGAGATCGGCGCCTGCACCAGCAGCGAGGGGGCCTTGACCCGCACCCGGTCGGCGCCCGGCTGGCTCTCGCGGTAGTCGAGCCGCTTGAACGCCACCAGGCCATGCTCGGGGGCACTCTCGGCCTGCGCCGGCATCGCCAGCGGCAGGGCCATGGCGGCGGCAAGCAGGCGGCCGCCCAGGTTGCCCGCATCGTCGGCGGCCATCAGTTGCACCCGCAGCCGCCGCCACCCACGCCGGAGCCGCCCGACGAGGCTTCCTTGCTGCTGTAGGTGTGCTCGGCGAAGTTGGCATCGAGCTTGTCGACCTCGAAGGTCATCTCGGGCTTGGCCAGCACGCCCTTTTCCCAGGGCTGGACCGGCTGCACCCACGCGCAGCCGCTGGCCGCCGCTGCGACCAGCAGCACCAGCGCGACGGAGCGGCCGGCGCCTGGGCGGACCGAGGAGGGGGAAGGGGCCGGTGCATGCATGGGAGGTGGGAGGTTGTCGAGGTCGAACAAGGAAGGGCCGCAGGTCGCGCGGTCACCGCGACGCAAGCTTCATGCCACCGCCTGGTGCCGCCTGGAGGGGGCTGGCGGCCCGCCGGCTGCAAGGATTGGCGACAAAACCTGCAGTCACTTGCTGCAGCCGGGCCCGCCCTCGATCCACATCACCACCACCACGCGGCGGTCGACGGCGCACTGCGACACGTAGCCCACCGCGCCCGGCGTGCCGGCCACGAAGCGGATCACCGCCTCCTCGGAGGCCAGCACGAACGGCGGGTTGACGCCATTGAAGTACATCTCGCGCCAGTAGTCCTCCAGCTCTTCCGGCGTCTTGTGCAACACCTGCTGCGAGAAGTGGCGGCGCAGCGGATGCTGGGCCGGCAGGTTGATCGGCTCGACCTTCTGCCCCGCCAGGAACTGCTTCTTGCGACGAAACAACGAGGCCAGGTCGTCGGCACCGATGGCCTGGATCGGCGTTCCGGCTGCGGCGATCACCGCCACCCGGTTGTCGGCCCAGGCCGGCAGGGCGGCCAGGCAATGCCCGGCCACCAGCAGCCAGGCCAGGCCGGGCCGTCGAGGGCGATCGCGCATGGCCATCAGAACAGCACGCTCGCCGATCCGACCAGGCCGCGGACTTCTGCCCCCGGCCCGGCACGACGCGGTTCGATGGCTTCGATCTTGAAGGTCACCGCGGGGTTGAGTCGCCAGGCCAGGCCGACCAGCCACTGCTGGACGGCCTGCGGCGCGCGGGGCTCGCGCATCCAGTCGAAGCGCCCGATGGCGTAGACCGTGCGCGTCAACGGCGCCACCACCTGGACATAGCCGGCGCGGGTTTCGTTGCGTCGGTTGTTGCCCGGCTCGTCATGGTCCGGGCCCAGGCCCGGACCGGGCGCCAGCGCCGGGTTGTCGGCCACCGTGTGCAGCCACTCGGCGCTCACCTCCCAGCGCTGCCGCACCCACAGCAGATCCAGGCCGTTGAGCCAGCGCGAGTCGCCGCGCGAGCGACGCTGCTCATAGCGGGCCATCGACAGGCCCAGCTGCAGCTCGGAGGCCAGCGGCGTCACCAGCCGCGCGCCGCGCACGAACGAGAAGGTGTCCTGAGACGGATCGGGCCGCCACTCGCGCCCGTTGGAGAAATACAGCGAATAGCTCAACGGCTGGCCCAGCGGCACCACCTGGCCGGCCGCGCCGACACCGGTGACGTTGTGCGGGAACACCGCCTGCGTGACCAGCGGCCGGGTGGTCGTCCACACCAGCGGATCGGCATGCGAGAGGTTCCAGCGCCCGATCGGCGTGAGGAACTTGCCGGCCCGCAGCACCAGCCGGTCGTCGACGCTGTAGTCGGCGTACAGCCGCTCCAGCGAGATGCGTCGCGCCTGCGTGTCGTCGCGCTCGCGCGGGCCTTCGGTGAGGTTCTGCAGGTCCAGCTCGGCGAAGGTCTTCAGCCGCTCCGAGGCCTCCCACCAGAGGAACAGGCTGGCGTGGCGCGACTCGACCCGCAACGGGCCCACCTGTGGCGCGCGGGCCTCGAGCGTGGCATAGCCGCCCAGCGTGACGCCGGTGCTGCCCAGTCGCAGGCCCCGGCCGAATTCGTACGACAGGCTGCCCGGCTCGGGCGCAGGGGACTCCACCGGCCCCGCTGGCGTGGCGGCACGCGAGCCCTGCGCGGCAGATGGCACGCCAGGGGATGACGGATCGGCCTCGGCAGCGCGGGCGACGCCGAGCGCGGCCAGGTGGACGACGCCGGTGGTGGCCAGGCACAGCCCGGCCTGGCGCATCGCCCACAGGGCTGCGCCGATAATTCGTGCCATGCGTGGGCCTTGAATCACGTCGACCTCCGGAACCCCCGACGATGCGGTTGCAACAAGTATGCCCACCAGCGTGGGGCGGGCCGCATCGGCCCGTCAAGGCCGACGGCCGGCGCGGGCCCCGTTCTTGCTCGGTGGGGTCTCGATGACGATCCGCAAGACCCTGCTGCTGGCCTTCCTGCTGGTGGGCGTGACCCCGGCCGCGGTGCTGGCACTGCTGGGCTTTGCCCGCGCCAGCGCCGCGCTGCAGGCCGAGATCGAGCAGGGCCTGACCGCCCAGGCCGGCGCCATCGCCTCGGATGTCGACCGGCTGATGTACGAGCGGGTGCAGAACGCGCTCACCTGGAGCCGCCTGGAGGTGATGCAGGACCTGCAGGTGGCCGATGTCGACAAGCGGCTGGCGAACGTCCTGCATCGGCTGCACGCCGGCTATGGCGGGCTGTACCGCCGGCTCGAGGCGGTGGATGGCCAGGGCCGGGTGGCGGCCGCCAGCGATCCCGCGGGCACCGGCCGGCCGGCCGGTGCGTTGACGCGCTGGCAGCAGGTGGCGCTGGGCGACGACCGCGTGTCGCTGGACTGGCCGGCGAGCACCGCGATCGATGGCGAGCGGCGCGATGCGGGGGGCGCGGCGCCGCCCGCCGCCGCTGCGGCGTCTGGGGCCTCTGGGGCTGCGGGGGCTTCTGGGACGTCCGCGAGCGCGACCGGCGCCGGCTCCACGGCGACACCGGCGTCACCCGGCCTGACGCTGCGCGCCCCGATCGCCTCGGCCTTCGGCAATGGGGCCCTGGGCGAGCTGCGGCTGACCGTCGACTGGACCCAGATCGATCGCCTGCTCGATGCCGCCGCCGAGGGCGGGCGGCTGGTCGCGCTGATCGACGGCCAGGGCCGGCTGGTGGCCGGCTCGCGCGCGCTGCTCGCGCGCCTGCCGCGCTTCTCGGCCGACCTGGCCGAATGGGCCCGCGAGGCCGAGGCCGGCTCGGTGCTGCTCAGCGGCCCGGCGCCGTTGCCCGAGGGCGCGATGATCGCCGGCCTGGGCCGGGCCAAGCCCTTCGCCGGCTTCGGTGGCTTCGGCTGGAAGGTGCTGGTGGTGGTGCCGCGCAGCGACGGGCTGGCGCCGGTGCGGGCCATGGGTGCGATCTTCGCCGCGCTGCTGGCGGCCCTGGTGGCGGCCACGCTGGTGGCATCGGGCTGGGTCAGCCGCGAGATCGCCCGGCCCCTGGTGGCGCTGACCGAGTTCGCGCGCTCGGTCAAGGCGCCGGGCCAGGCCCGCGTGCCGCCGCCTGCCGCGCAGGGCCGCGAGGTGGGCGAGGTGGGCGAACTGCGCGAGGCCTTCGTGCAGATGGTGGCCGACATCGACCAATCCCAGCAGAAGCTCTCGCGCGCCTCGGCGCTGGCCGCGGTGGGCGAGATGTCGGCGGTGATCGCGCATGAGGTACGCACGCCGCTGGGCATCCTGCGCTCGTCGGCCCAGGTGCTGCGGCGCGAGCCCGGCCTGACCGACGAGAGCCGCGAGCTGCTGGGCTTCATCGAGAGCGAGACCCAGCGCCTGAACGGGCTGGTCTCGTCGATGCTGGACAGCGCCCGGCCGCGCGCGCCGCACTTCGCGCCGGCCGACCTGCACGAGCTGGTGCGCCAGACGGTGGCCATGCTGGCGGCCCAGGCCACCAAGCAGGGGGTGCGCTTCACCACCGAGCTGGCCTCGAGCGACCCGGTGCTGTCGTGCGATGCCGAGCAGATGACGCAGGTGCTGCTGAACCTGATGCTCAACGGCCTGCAGATCCTCACCCACGGCGGGCAGATGCAGATCAGCACCCGCGACGAGCCGGCCCAGCTGGTGGTCGAGGTGGCCGACGACGGCCCGGGCATCGCGCCCGAGGCGCGGGCCCGGATCTTCGAGGCCTTCTTCTTCCAGCGCGAGGGCGGGCTGGGGCTCGGGCTGGCCATCGTGCAGAAGATCGTGGCCGCGCACGGCGGCGACATCGAGGCCGGCGACAGTGCGCTGGGCGGGGCCATGTTCCGCATCCGGCTGCCGCGCCAATAACCCACTAGAAGCTGATCCATGACGCCAAGATCCATCGTGGTCGCCGACGACGAGCCCAACATGCGGCGCGTGCTCGAGATCGCCCTGAAGAAGCTCGGCCACCAGGTGGCCCTGGCCGGCAACGGCGAAGAGGCCGCCGAGCTGGTGCGCGCCGGCGGCGTCGACCTGCTGATCACCGACCTGCGCATGCCGGTGATGGATGGCCTGCAGCTGCTGGCCCACCTGCGCGAGCATGAGTTCGACCTGCCGGTGATCGTGATCACCGCGCACGGCACCATCGAGACCGCGGTGGCGGCGATGAAGCACGGTGCGGCCGACTACCTGCTGCGGCCGTTCGACCTCGAGTCGCTGGAGCTGGCGGTGGCCCGTGCGCTGGAGGGCGCCGAGGCCTCGCGCCGGCAGCGCTTCCTGCAGGCCGAGCTCAACCGCGGCTGGGGCGACCTGGTCGGCGCTGCACCGCGATGTCGCAGGTCTACGACCAGATCCGCAAGGTGGCCCCGACCAAGGCCTCGGTGATGATCGTCGGCGAAACCGGCACCGGCAAGGAGCTGGCCGCCCGCGCCATCCACAACGCCTCGCCGCGCAAGGACAAGCTGTTCGTGCCGGTGAACTGCGCGGCCATCCCGGCCGAGATGATGGAAAGCGAGCTCTTCGGCTACGACAAGGGGGCCTTCACCGGGGCCGTGAAGGACCGCGTCGGCAAGTTCGAGCTGGCGCATGGCGGCACGCTGTTCCTCGACGAGCTGACCGAGATGCCGATCGCGCTGCAGTCCAAGCTGCTGCGCGCGCTGCAGGACAGCACCATCGAGCGCCTGGGCGGCAACCGCCGCATCGAGCTGGACATCCGCGTGGTGGCGGCCACCAACCGGCAGCCGCGCGAGGCCATCGCCCAGGGCAAGCTGCGCGAAGACCTGTACTACCGCGTCAATGTGTTCACGCTCGAGCTGCCGCCCCTTCGCGAGCGCAAGGAGGATCTGCCCGGGCTGGTCGCCCACTTCGTCGACAAGCACGGCGGGCGGCGCAGCGGCGCGGCGGCCAGGCTCGATCCGGCGGTGCTGGCGCTGCTCGAGTCGCACGACTGGCCGGGCAATGTGCGCGAGCTGGAGAACGCGGTCGAGCGCGCGGTGATCCTGTCGGGCGGGCAGCCGCTGGCGATGGAGCACTTCCACCTCGACGGCGTGGCGGTGCGCCCGCCGGCCCCGGCCCCCGGCGCAGCGGCGGCAGGCGGCATGCGCCACGGCGACGACGCGGGCGAAGGTCCTCCCGCCGCCGCGTCCGGCCCGCCGTCCCCGTCGTTCCCGTCGGCACCGGCTGGTTCGGCCACCGCCCTGCAGGAGCAGGTCGAGGCGCTGGAGTCGCGGGCCATCGCCGCGGCGCTGGAGCAGGCCGAGGGCAGCAAGCCGCGCGCGGCAGCCCTGCTGCAGATCAGCGAGCGCACGCTCTGGTACAAGCTCAAGAAGTACCGGTTGCAGTGAGGCGCGGCGGGCCCCATGCAGCCGCGCCGGGGCGATGCGCGGCACGTGGCCGGCAATCCTTGCGACACGTCAACGGCATCCGGGCGCGACCGGCGTAGCTTGCCGATCAGTCCCGCCGCTGCGCCGTCCATGCACGCATGCAAGCGCCGGGCGGGGCGCGTGTTCGATCGGATCCCGACGCGGATCCGTTGCTGTCCGCGTGGATCGGTCGACCGGCCTGCCCGTTTCGTCCAAGGAGCCCACCATGTCCATCGGCCACGCCTCCCTCCACCTCACTCAGCGCATGCCGCGTGTGCGGCCCCTTGGATGGGCCGTGGCCGTCGGGCTGCTGGCCGCGCTGGGCAGCGCCTGGGCGCAGGCACCGCGCATCGACAAGAGCGGTGCCGAGGTGGTGGAGAAGGCCTGCGTCAAGTGCCATGCCACCGGCGAGAAGAATGCACCACGCATCGGCGACAGCAAGGCCTGGGCCCCGCGGGCCGCGTTGGGCCTGTCGGCGCTGACCGCGCATGCGCTCACCGGCATCCGCAACATGCCCGACCATGGCGGCAGCCCCGATCTGAGCGACATCGAGATCGAGCGCGCCATCACCGTGATGGTCAACCGCTCGGGCGGCCGCTGGATCGAGCCGCTGGGCGGCCTGACACCCGCCACGCTGCGCAGCCACGAGCAGATCGTGCAGAAGCACTGCGCCTCGTGCCACCGCGAAGGCAAGGACGGCGCACCGAAGATCGGTGACCGCGCCGCATGGTCGCAGCGGCTGAAGAAGGGGCTGGACGTGATCGTCAAGTCGGCCATGCATGGCCATGGGGCGATGCCGGCCAAGGGCGGCGTGGCCGACCTGACCGAGCCCGAGCTGCAGGGGGCGGTGATGGCCATGTTCAACGAGGGCCTGGTGATGACGCAATCGCCACCGGTGCCGCGGCCGCAGCGCTTCGACCCGATGCATCGCTCGGTGGGCGGGGCCGAGGTCTACCTGGGCGTGATGCGCGCCGATGTGGCGGCGGCCAGCCCCGGGCTGTCCAAGGCACCGGCCGGCAAGGGCCAGTTCCACGTCAACATCTCGGTGATCGACAGCGTGACCCAGACACCCGTCACCAATGCGCAGGTGAAGGTCAAGGTGGGCGATGCGCTGGGCGGCGAATCGCGCGAGCTCGACATCGTGACCATCAACAACATGGTCAGCTATGGCGGCTGGTTCAGGATGGCCGGCACCGGCCCGTACACCATCACCGCGCAGATCCAGCGGCCCGGCGTCACCGGCGTGATCGAGACCCAGTTCGACTATCGCGTGCGGCCCTGAGCGTCTCGGCTATCCCACCCAGGCCAGCACCGCCAGCCACAGCGGCGCGGTGAACACGAACGCGAAGGTCGACAGCACGATGGCGGTGGTGGCCTCGGCCTCCTGGGCGCGGTAGCGCTGGGCAAAGATCAGCGCATTGCTGCCGGTGGGCATGGCCGCCAGCATCACCACCACATGCAGCGGCGTGCCCGCCAGGCCGAAGCCCCAGTGCGCCACCCCCAGCACGGTGGCCGGCACCACCAGCAGCTTGAGCACGCTGATCAGCACCGCCGGCGCCACGGCGCCCTCGATGCTGGTGGTGGCCAGCGACAGGCCGATCACCACCAGGCACATCGGCGCCACCGCGGTGCCCAGCAGCTGCAGCATCTCGTCCAGCGGCCCGGGCAACGGCAGGCCGCTCACATTCCAGGCCAGGCCGGCCAGCACCGGCAGCACCACCGGGTGGATCACCGTGTTGCGCGCGGTGGTGCGCAGCGTGCGCCACAGGCCGGTGCCGCCATCGTGCAGCGCGCGGGCCCGCGCGGTGTCGAGCTCGATCAGCGCGGTCATCACCGACAGCAGCACCAGCGCGTGCAGGCTCACCAGCGGGATGTGCACGCCCAGCCCGGCCTCGCCGAACAGCGCGGCGGCCATCGGGATGCCGATCTGCACCGAGTTGCCGAACACCACCGCGATGGCCCGCGTGGCCGGCTCGCTGGCCAGGCGCACCGACTCGTCGAGGTCGGCGGCCTGCCGGCCGACGCGATGCCATCGGCCGCCCAGGTACACCAGCACCAGCACGGCCAGCACCGGCACGAAGAACGCCGCGACCACCGCCCAGGGCATGTGCGGCAGATCGAGCCGCGCGGTGGTGCGAAACAGCAGCGCCGGCACGAAGACCATGAAGGCGGCATCGCCCAGCAGCCGCGCCGGCCCGCCCCCGCTCTTGCCCGCCTCGGGCGCGGGGCCGAGCCAGCGCCGGCGCCCGGCGATCCAGCCCAGCGCGACGGCGCAGAAGATCGCCAGCAGCTTGTGGAAGACGAGGGTGCTCACGTGGATGGGGCCGGTCCGCGGGGCGTGTGGGGCCCGGCTCGCCGCATCATGCCGCAGGCTCCGCCGCCGGGGCCGGGCCGATCATTCGGCAGCCGGCAACACGCGTTTCGCCAGCCACGCAGCTACCTGTGCCGCGCCCAGGTCGATCTCGAGCTGCTTGCGCCGCGAGGCCGGGCCGCGCAGCAGCCGCACCGCGCGCTTGGGGCAGCCCAGTTCGTCGGCCAGCCATTCGCAGACCAGCGCATTGGCCTTGCCATCCACCGGTGGTGCGGCCAGCCGCAGCCGCAGCGCGCCGTCGTGCAGGCCGTCGACCTCGGTGCGCTTGGCATTGGGCACCACCGACAGGTCGAGCGTGCAGCCCGCACCCCGGGCCACGAGGCAGGGCCAGGCCAGCGCGGCCGCCAGATCGGCGCCGGCGTCGCCGGCCGCCCGGCCGGCCGGACGATCCGACGACGGGCCTGCGCCCGCGGCCTGAGCGCCGCGGCCCCGCGCTCCTTCCGACTTGCGCGCCATCGCCTGGACGCGTCCTTCGAACGCTATTCGGCCTTGGCCGATTTCTTCGCCGCCGCCTTCTTGACGGCCGGTGCACGGGCGCCGCGCGGCTCGAACTCGAAGCCCACCTTGCCCTCCTTCTCGTCCCACACCAGGAAGGCCTTGAACTTGCGCTTGGTGCGGTTGGAGACGAAGCCGTCGAGCAGGTCGGTGCGGCCGGTGGCCAGCAGCTTGGTCAACTGTTCACGCGAGACGGGCTGCTGCAGGATGATGCGGCCGGTCTTGAAGTCGCAGGTGACATGCGCGCCCACCGCATGCTCGCAGACGTAGTTGGTGCCATGCTCGTACACATGGCCCTTGCACTTGGGACAGGTGCCGGCGCTTTGCTGGCCGGAGAAGTCCACCGGCTCGCCGTCGCCCTCGGCGGCCTTCTCGTCCTCGCCGAAGTCGAACTCCAGCTTCCAGTTGGCCAGCTCGTCGTCGTACACCAGCTTGAGCTCGGCGGTGAAGGGCCACCCGGCCTTGGAGCGGAAGCCTTCCAGCGGGCCGATCTTCCGGTCACGCAGGAAGGCCTCCACCTCGTGCAGTTCGAAGCTGCGCGCGCCGGGAATCTTGGTGATCGAGAAGCCGCAGCCTTCGCTTTGTCCATCAGTCCCGGTGCAGGTGAAGCGCCGATAGTTCTCCTTGACCACGCCGCCGCAGTTGGGGCAGGGCGAGGTCAGCGTCGCATAGTCGCCGGGGATGGTGTCGCGGTCGTACTCCTTGGCCTTGCGCACGATGCGCTCGGCCATCTTGGCGATCTCGGCCATGAAGGCGTCGCGCGACAGGCGGCCATGCTCCATCTCGGCGAGCTGGAACTCCCAGTTGCCGGTGAGCTCGGGCTTGGTCAGGTCTTCCACGTCCAGTCCGCGCAGCAGCGTCATCAGCTGGAAGGCCTTGGCGGTGGGCATCAGGTCGCGGCCCTCGCGCAGCATGTATTTCTCGGCGATCAGGCCTTCGATGATGGCTGCGCGCGTGGCCGGCGTGCCCAGGCCCTTCTCGGCCATGGCCTCGCGCAGTTCGTCGTCGTCGATCAGCTTGCCCGCGCCTTCCATCGCGCTGAGCAGCGTGGCCTCGGTGTAGCGCGCCGGCGGGCGCGTCTGCAGCGCCTTGACCTCGACATGCTCGGTGGCCACCACCTCGTCGGGCTTGACCGGCACCAGGTTGGCGTCCTCGTCCTGGGCCTCCTTGCCGTAGACGGCCAGCCAGCCCGGGTTGACCAGCACCTTGCCGTTGGTCTGGAAGTGCTGCTCGGCGCCCAGGCCCGGCACCTCGGCTTTCACCTTGGTGATGCGGGTGGTGACCAGGTACTCGGCCGGCGGATAGAACACCGCGATGAAGCGCTTGACCACCAGGTCGTAGAGCTTGGCCTCGGCCTCGGTCAGGCTCTTGGGCGCCTGCAGCGTGGGGATGATGGCGAAGTGGTCCGAGACCTTGGCGTTGTCGAAGACGCGCTTGGTGGGCTTGACGTAGCCCTCCTTCAGGCCCTTTCGGGCGTGCGGCGCCAGCGCCTTGAGCGGGCCGGGCAGGTCTTCGCCGGCGATCATCTCGAAGGTCTTCTTCACCGTGCCGAGATAGTCCTCGGGCAGGGCGCGCGAATCGGTCCGCGGGTAGGTCAGCACCTTGTGCTTCTCGTACAGCGCCTGGGCCAGCGACAGCGTGGTCTTGGCCGAGAAGCCGAAGCGGCCGTTGGCCTCGCGCTGCAGCGTGGTCAGGTCGTACAACAACGGGCTGGACTGGTTGCTGGGCTTGGCCTCTTCGGTGACGATGCCGGGCTGGCCCAGCACCGCGTCGCGGATGGCATTGGCGTCGCGCTCGTTCCACAGCCGGTCGGCGCGGCGGTCGGCATCGTCGTCCTTCTTGAACTTCGGGTCGAACCACTTGCCCTCGTAGTCGCCGGCACCAGCAACAAAGCCTGCTTTCACTTCCCAGTAGTCGCGCGCCACATGCTTGCGGATCTTCTCCTCGCGCTCGACCACGATCGACAGCGTGGGCGTCTGCACCCGGCCCACGGTGGTGAGGAAGAAGCCGCCGTCGCGCGAATTGAAGGCCGTCATCGCCCGCGTGCCGTTGATGCCCACCAGCCAGTCGGCCTCGCTGCGGCTGCGCGCCGCATCGGCCAGGCCCAGCATCTGGGCATCGCTGCGCAATTGCTCGAAGCCCTCGCGGATGGCCTGGGGCGTCATGCTCTGCAGCCACAGCCGCTGCACCGGCTTGTGCGAGGCGCCCTTGCCCGTGGGGTCGGCGTACTGCACGATCAGCCGGAAGATCAGCTCGCCCTCGCGGCCCGCGTCGCAGGCGTTGATCAGCGCCGAGACATCCTTGCGCTTGACCAGCTTGACCACCGCGTTGAGCCGCGTCTTGGCCTTGTCGATGGGCGCCAGGTCGAAGTGCGGCGGCACCACCGGCAGGTGGGCGAAGCTCCACTTGCCGCGCTTGACGTCGTATTCCTCCGGGGCCTTGATCTCCACCAGGTGGCCCACGGCGGAGGTGACGATGTGGGTGTCGTTCTCGAAGTGTTCGGCGTGCTTCTCGAACTTGCCGAGCGTGGGGGTGAGGGCGCGCACGATGTCCTGTGCGACGCTGGGCTTCTCGGCAATGATCAGGGTCTTGGTCATGGATTCAGGCAAGGGTCGTCGGATCGGGCGCTTTGCGAGCCGGCCGGCGGGCCGCAGGCTGGCCCGCGGGGCCATGCCTACAATCCGCCGTTCTCTCGCGCACGCACGCACACGGGTGTACACGCGCGCGCCCATGAATTCACTTTAACCAATGAAGCCCACCGTGCAAGCCACCCGCGCCAAGACTCCGGCCCACCCCACCAAGGCCAGCCGTCTGGCGCAAGAGCACGCGCAGATCGCCGAGGGCGGCCGGCGCATTCAGGTGCGCAAGAGTGGCGTGCACGGCAAGGGCGTGTTCGCGCTGCGGCCGATCGCCCGCGGCGAGACCATCATCGAATACAAGGGCGAGGTCATCACCTGGGAAGAAGCGCTCGACCGCCACCCGCACGACCCGAGTGATCCCGACCACACCTTCTACTTCCACATCGACGAACAGCATGTCATCGATGCCAAGTACGGCGGCAATGCCGCGCGCTGGATCAACCATGCCTGCGACCCCAACTGCGAGGCCGACGACGACGGCCAGCGCGTCTTCATCAAGGCGCTGCGCAAGATCGCCCCGGGCGAAGAGCTGTTCTACGACTACGGCCTGATCATCGAAGAGCGTTACACCCCGGCACTGAAAAAGCAGTTTGCCTGCCATTGCGGCTCGCCCAAATGCCGTGGCACCATGCTGGCGCCCAAGCGGCAGAAGCTGCGGGGCTGAGCCGGCGCCGCGTCGCGAAGGTGGCGGGCAAGCGATGTCGACCTCGGCCCACGCCCTCGCCACCCCGTGCCGGCCACGCGCAACGAGCCCCTTTGCCGCAGGACACCGAACCCCCTCC
>Ga0268298_10002363_pt1 | contig 20704 bp, 21 predicted proteins | sample WWTPWeurt_MetaG_FD_194462 | JGI IMG/M metagenome (GOLD analysis project Ga0268298, IMG submission 194462) | Activated sludge microbial communities from WWTP in Nijmegen, Gelderland, Netherland - WWTP Weurt | ecosystem: Engineered > WWTP > Aerobic digester > Activated sludge | place... | reverse complement strand
GTCGGCATCACACGCGCGCAGGCCAGCCTGACGGTGACCTGGTGCGAGCGGCGCAAGCAGGGCCGCGAATGGATGCCGCGCGAGCCCTCGCGCTTCATCGCCGAAATGGGCGAGGCGGCGCAAAAAGCCCTGGCGCAGGGGAACACCGTGCCGGACGCCGATACCGCCCGCGCCAGGGCCGGTGCCCTGCGCGCCATGCTGGCCGGCAAATCCGTGTAGTCCCGCCAGGGGATACCGTCCGCACCTCTCGCGCGGACATAACGAAAAAGGGACCGCAGGGGTCCCTTTGTCAGCCTTGGAGCGACGACTTACTTCGCCGCGGGTTCCTTCAGATTGCCACCTGACTTGTTGGCAATGTAAACAATGGAGCGCGCCAGTTCGACATCGTTGGCATCCGAGCCACCCTTCGGCGGCATCGCGTTCTTGCCGGCAATCGCCGACTTCAGCAGGCCATCGAGACCCAGCGCGATGCGCGGCGCCCAGGCCGCCTTGTCGCCGGTCTTCGGCGCGCCGGCGACACCGGTCTCATGACAGGCGCCGCAGACGGCCTTGTAAATCTGTTCGCCGCTGCGATTGCCGCTAGCCGCAGCCACCGGGGCCGCAAGCTCGACGCGAGCCACGGGAGCGATCCGCTTGTTGGCGGCTTCCTCGTCGCCCCTGGGGCGGTCGCCCATGGCAAACACCGAAACGGAGAGAGCCAGCGCACCCGCCGCGGCGAATGTTCGGATATTCAAATGGACCATGAGCAGCCTTCCCGGGGTAGTCGTACAGAGGGCCGGATTATAGCGGATTCGCCCGCCCCGCAATGGACGCCACCGGCCGAACGCGCTATGCTTCGCCCCCTCGCGCGCTCGTAGCTCAATGGATAGAGTACTGGCCTCCGAAGCCAGGGGTTGTGGGTTCGATCCCCGCCGAGCGCGCCAGCATTCGTTCCCCCAGGAAGTCCCATTCACTGGCTTGTCTGCCTCTCGGTGCCGACCTTGCGCTTGATCCGCCCCCGTCTTGTGCCTGGGATTTTTAATCGGGCGGGGAAGCTGCGCCCGATGCTTCCAGCCACCGCGGCGTAGTCCGTGAACAGCTGATGCCGCCCTGGCTTTCCGCGCTGTTCACCCGGCGCATGCTGATCTGCGTATTCACCGGCTTTTCGTCGGGGTTGCCGCTATACCTGCTGCTCAACCTGGTGCCGGCCTGGCTGCGTTCGGAGGGCGTGGACCTCAAGACCATCGGCCTCTTCGCGCTGATCCAGTTTCCCTACACCTGGAAGTTCCTCTGGTCCCCGCTGCTCGATCGCTATGCGCCGCCACTGGGCAGGCGCCGCGGCTGGATGCTGATCACCCAGATCGGCCTGCTGGCCAGCATCGCCGCGCTCGGGCTGTTCGCGCCGGCGTCCGAGATCGTGCCCATCCTCTGGCTCACCGCCGCGGTGGCGCTGCTCTCGGCGACGCAGGACATCGCGCTCGATGCCTACCGGCGCGAGATCCTGTCGGAGTCCGAGCTGGGCCTGGGCAACTCGGTGCATGTCAATGCCTATCGCATCGCCGGGCTGGTGCCGGGTTCGCTCTCGCTGATCCTGGCCGACCGCCTGCCCTGGCTGCAGGTCTTCGTCATTACCGCGCTGTTCATGCTGCCGGGCATGCTGCTGGCGCTCTTCGCGCGCGAGCCGGATGTCGCCGGCAACGCACCGAAGACCTTGCGCGACGCCGTGGTCGAACCCTTCCACGAGTTCATCAACCGTGCCGGGCTGAGGGAGGCGCTGCTGATCCTGGCCTTCATCTTCCTCTACAAGCTGGGCGATTCGATGTGCACGGCGCTGGCCACGCCCTTCTACCTGGACATGGGTTTCGCCAAGTCCGAGATCGGCATCGTCGCCAAGAACGCCGGGCTGTGGCCGGCGGTGATCGGCGGCCTGATCGGCGGCCTGTGGATGGTGAAGCTCGGCATCAACCGCGCGCTGTGGCTGTTCGGCGTGGTGCAGCTGGTGTCGATCTTCGGCTTCGCCTGGCTGGCCTGGATCGGCCGCCACGAGACGGTGGGCGCGCTGGAACTGACGCAGCTGGCGCTGGTGATCGGTTTCGAGGCGCTCGGCGTCGGCCTCGGCACCGCGGCGTTCGTCGCCTTCATCGCGCGCGCCACGCATCCGCTGTACACGGCGACGCAGTTCGCCTTGTTCACCAGCCTCGCCGCCGTGCCGCGCACTTTCATCAATGCCACCACCGGCTACCTGATCGAAATCCTCGGCTGGTTTCCCTTCTTCATGCTGTGCGCGCTGCTGGCGGTGCCGGGCATGTTGCTGCTGCTGAAGGTGGCGCCCTGGAACCCGCCGCTCGCCGCGACGGCGTCGCCTCCGGTGTGACCGCCTATGTGACATTTGTCACGCCGGGCAGTCGAAGTGGTGCCAAAACAACAGGGTTTCAACAATTTGAGGCCTCATTCAACTTTTTGTCATGGGGCACGTTATATGCTCTGAAGCGCACGGTTCCACAACGGGAGACGGCGATGTTAATGGTGATGGACATGAGCACAGGCAAACTCATCGAGGATGAATTCGGAGCGTTCGAGGACGAAGTCCTCAACGCCGAGTGGACCCCTGCCAGCCCCGAGCTCCAGCTCGGCCTGCAGGAAGTCCAGCATCGCGCAACGGCGCAGCGGGAAGTCGACGCCGAAGCCGCCGATGCATTTCTCGCCGCGATGTATCGCAACCAGCAGTGAGCGTTCGCGCCATCCGCTGATGCCTTGTTGGTATCATCGCGCGCTTCGACTTTCCTGAAGCGCACGATGAGCCCTCCATCCACGCCCGCCGTTACAGACCCCAAAGCTTCCGCCGCGCCCCTGCCGGGCCGCTCCGACTTCCCGCATTTCCTCGCCATTCCCACCCGCTGGATGGACAACGACGTCTACGGCCACGTCAATAACGTCGTCTATTACAGCTACTTCGACACCGTCATCAACGAGTACCTGATCCGCGAAGGCGGCCTCGATATCCTCGACGGCGCGGCCATCGGCTACTGCGTCGAATCGCAGTGCCGCTACCTGGCGCCGCTGGCCTTTCCCGAGGTCATCGACGCCGGCCTGCGCGTGGCGCACCTGGGCAAGTCATCGGTGCGCTACGAGATCGCGCTGTTTCCGCAGGGCGACAACACGCCGGCGGCGACCGGCTGGTTCGTGCATGTCTTCGTCGCCCGCACCGATGACCGCCCGACGCCGATCCCGCCGCGCCTGCGCGACAGCATGGAGCGCATCCGGCGCTGAAGCGGCGGACAGTCCTCAGGCCGGGATCAGGCGCACCCGGCTGGTCTGCAGGGCCTGCACCACGGCGCGGTCGTCGCGGCTCAGGTGCAGGCTGCACCCGGCGCCGAGGATGTAGTCCCCGGCATCGGCGTGGCGCGTCAGCCACAGTTCGCCGGCCAGGCAGACCAGCGTGGCGTCGATGCCCTGCACGCTCAGCAGTTCGCCCTGGCCGAGCTGCCGCCGGCCCGTTCCAAGCATTCCTTCATGGAATTCTGTAACATAGCCGGAAGGTTTCCGGCGCAGGTCCCCGCACAGCATTGCGGCGCGCTGCGGGCGACCGGCACAGATCAGGGAGGCGGTGGAGATGGCTTGTGCAGTCATGAGTTCAGGCTCCTCGGTGGTTTGCGACGCTTGCAGTATCGGCAGGCCGGTCGAAGCTGACCAGCGAATTCGGCGCCTGCTATGCATGAGTAAATGGAATGCGTGACGGGCTTCCGCCGCTGGAAGCGCTGCGCGCCTTCGAGGCGGCGGCGCGCCACCTCAGCTTCACGCGCGCCGCCGAAGAGCTGTTCGTCACCCAATCGGCGGTGAGCAAGCAGGTCATCGCGCTGGAGTCGGCGCTGGCGACACGCCTCTTCGAGCGCAAGACGCGCGCGCTGGCGCTCACCGCGGCCGGCGAACGCCTGCTGCGCGCCACCGCCGCGGCCTTCGCCGAATTGCGCGCGGCGACGGCGGAACTGCGCGGCGGCGACGAGCCGACCGTGACGCTGGCGACCACCCAGGCCTTCGCCAGCTTATGGCTGATCCCGCGCCTGGCCGATTTCCGCCGCCGCCATCCCGGCATCGACATCCGCATTTCCGCCGACACGCGGCTGGTGGACCTCGAGCGCGGTCGCTTCGACGCCGCGGTGCGCTACCTGCAGGACCGCAACGCGCCGGCGACGGCGCTGCGCCTGTTCGGCGATACGGTGCTGCCGGTGGCAAGTCCGGCCTTGCTGAAAAGCGCCGGGCCGCTGGCGAAGCCGGCCGACCTCGCCCATCACGTCCTGCTGGCTTATGAGGACGCCGAGCAGCGCCGGCCCTGGCTGTCCTGGCCGGCCTGGCTGGAGATGGCCGGCGTCGCCGGCTTGCGGCCGGCGGGCAGCATCGCCTTCAACCAGTACGAGCCGACGGTTCGTGCCGCGCTCGATGGTCAGGGCGTGGCGCTGGCGACCCAGGCGCTGGTGGCCGACCTGCTGCGCGCAGGCCGGCTGGTGGCGCCGCTGCCGCAGCGTTTCGCCAATCCGCGCGCCTACTACCTGCTGCTGGCGACGCAGGCGGTCGCCAACCCGGCGGTCGAGCCGTTTCGGCTGTGGCTGGCGGAACAGGTCACGGCCACTTAAAATCCCCTGCCTGCCGGAACTGCCCCCCGTTCCGGCCACGCCCTTGATGGAGACTTGTCCGATGATTCGCCGCCTGCTGTCGCTTGCCCTGTTCGCCCTCGCGCCCCAACTTGCCGCCGCCGCCACGGTCGCCTGTCCCGATCTCGCCGGCGCCGTGCAGGTGGCTTCCTGTCCGGCCGAGGAAGAACTGCGCTACACCTTCTCCGGCTATTGCAGCGACGACGGCAAGGCGTACCGCGGCGAGACCGACGTGTGCAAGGACTACCAGCTCTACCGCAAGCTGAAGAACGTCGCGCTGTGGGAATCGGCCGACGGCAACTTCAGCGCCTATGTTTCCTGCGACCGGCCGCCGGCGCAGGTCAAGGCCGCCAGGGCCGTTTCGGTTCGCGTCGCCAAGCAAGGCAAGATCACCCTGCTGGTCTGTGGCTACGGCGACGGACTCAACTTCACCTGGCGCTCGCGCGCGGAATGCAAGGTCGAGGCCGGCGCGGACTGCGCCGCCAACCCGGCCGCCTGCAAGGCAAGCTGCGAGTGAGTGCCGCGCGCAAGGGATCGGGCGCCGTGAAGCCGCGCGCCAAAGCGCCGGCGCCGCAACAACCGTCGCAGCCCGCGCCTGCGCCGGCTGCCTGCCGCCGCTGCGGTACGCCCGGACCGGTCGGCGACGATGGCTTTTGCGCAAAGTGCGAGCAGGCGCTGGAGCAGGCCTGCCTCTGAGGCTGGCTCAGTCGGCGGGTTTGTCCCGCGGCGGTGAAACGAAGCCGAGCGGGTTCTTCGCCAGACGCTTGAGCAGCACCATGCCGAGCCGCAGGATCTGCGCCGAGCCGACGCGGCGTGATTGCAGGGCGACGTAGAGCGCGAGCGAGAAACTCACCACCAGGTTGACCAGCGCGATGCCGAGGATGCCGACGATGGCCCAGGGCAGGATCTCGGCGACCGCGCGCGGTCCCAGCGCGGCCAGGGCGGTGCCGAGGTTGGCGCTGGAAAAGGCGACGTGGCGGATGTCGATCGGCAATCCGGTCAGGCCGCCGACGGCGCCGACCAGGCCGAGGTACATGCCGAAGAACAGGTTGCCGAGGATCGCCCCGTAGTGGGCGTCGAGGTAATTCCCCAGGCGCGTTGCCCGTTCCGCGCCCAGCCAGGCCAGTCGCGGCGCGGCGGCGATGCGCGGGCCGAGCCGGTGGTAGCGCGCCTTGTTGTCGAAATAGCCCGACACCAGGCCGGAGAGGAACAGGCCGACTCCGGCCACGGCGGCGAAGAACAGCGCGCCGCTGGCCAGCGGGTGCACCTCGTGCAGCATCTTCTGCAGCTTTTCCTCCGGCGCCGGGATCTCGCCCAGCAGCGGCAGCCACAGCGCGGCGATCAGGGCCGCGACCGGCAGCGCCAGGCCGACGTTGCCGAGCACGGCGACGCACTGAGTGCGCACCACGTTCTGCGCGAAGTCGGCGAGCCGCTCCAGTTCCTTCGGCCGCGCTTCCTCCAGCGTCGCCGCGATCGAGGCGGCGGTCATCGCCGGTTGCTTGGTCGCCACCGTGAAGCCGAGCAGGTGGATCAGGACGAAGCCGAGGCCGTAGTTGAGGCCGAAGGCGATGCCCTCGGTCAGCGGCGGCAGGTGCAGCAGCGCGAGCTTGATCTTGAACAGCGCCATGAGGGCAATCACGATGCCGCCGCCGGCCGCGCTCTTCGCCATCGCGCGCCACTCGGCGCGGTCCTCGGCGACGTAGTGCTCGCCGTGGCGGCTGGCGTGGTCGGTGACGTTGCGCGCGAGGAGGCTGACGTTCCCGGTGATGAATTCGCCCATCTCGTCGCTGGTCTGCTCTGACGCCAGAAGCGTCTTCAGCACCACCACGGCATGGCGCCGGCGGTCGTCGACCACGGCGAAGTCGAGCAGCAGGCGCAGGCGGTCGATCAGCTGCCGCAGGCGCGCCAGCAAGTAGGTGAGGCGGATGCTGATGCCGTTTTCGCGGGCTTTGCGGCGGACGCCGTCGAGGGCCGCGTCGCACTGGTCGAGCAATACGTCGATGTGGCGGATCTCGTCCGCATCGGGTATCCCGCCGCCGCTACGGGCGCGCTCCAGCAGCGGCAACAGCGCGGCGTTCTGCGCCAGGAAGGGCGATTCGTGATGTTCCAGGTCCGGTTCCGCGTGCAACAGTTCGCGGTCGAGGCCGACCCCGGCGATGCGGTAGGAGAGCATGCGCGCGGCTTCCAGCAGGCTGGCGTACGCCGTGCCGCCGCCGATTTTTTTCAGGCCGAGCGCGGCAACCAGTTCCAGCCAGGCATCGTCCGCGACCGCGGTCACCCACAGGTGGTCATCGCGGTCGGCGAACAGCAAGTGGAGGATGCTGCGCAGGCGGCTTTCGTCGCGCAGCGGCGGCAGCAGGCGCTCGCGCAGTCGCTGCGCCAGCTCCAGCCAGAAGCCCTGCGCCGAGGTCACGCCGGTTTCGGCATAGAAGGCGCCCTGGCGCGGCAGGGCGAGCAGGCTGCGCAGGGCCTCGCCCAGCGCGGCGGCTTCGTCGGGCCGGGTGCCAAGGCGCGCGGCTTCGGCGCGCACCCTTTGCTCCGCATCCTGCGCGGCGGGAGGGCGCAGCCGGTCCACCAGCGCCTTGAGGCGGGCGATGGCGGTGCTGTGCGCGGGTGTGCCGTCCGTCATGTCCGGTTCGCCGGCACCATGCTTACTTGCCTGCCGCCGCCGGCTCGGCGCCGCCGGTCTTGCAGTTGGCATAGGTCGCCGGTCCGCCGTCGGCGATCGTCGCCTCGTTGCCGTTGAGCGCCAGCACGGTGTTTCCCGCGCCGTAGCGCTGGCTGGTACCGATCCGCTCGAGCCGCAGCTCGCGTTCCGCCAGGATCAGCCAGACCGCCTGGCCGCCGTCCAGCGTGCGGACGTAAATGCGCTTGCCGCCGGCGCACTGGTATTCGGTGGCATTGGCCGGCGTGCGCGAACGCTCCTGCACCGGGTCGCCGCCGAACGGATTGTATTTCTTCAGGTTCATGTCGCCGCAAGCGGAAAGCAGCAGCGCGGCGGCGGCAATCCCCGTCAGTGTTCTTTTCATTTTGTGCTCCATGGATGAATTGATTCCGATCTTACAAGGCGTGCACGCGGTCGGCGCGGGCGAAGCCGAGCAGCGGGCCCGGCACGCCGCGCCCAAGCGCGATCACCTTGAACAGCTCGCCCATCTCGTTGGGCGAGAGCAGCACGTTCACCGCACCGCGTGCGCGCAAATCGTCCGCGCTTGCCGTGTCGCCGGCGTCGACTTTCGATGTTTGCAGCAAATCGCCGATGCCGCAGTTGAGCAGGAAGTTGGCCTGGCTGGTGAAGCCCAGCACCTTCAGGCCGGCATCGAAGCCGGCCTCGGCGACGGCGGTGAAATCGACGTGCGTGGTGATGTCGGACAGGCCGGGAAACCAGAATGGGTCCTCATGCACCCGGTGCCGGTAGTGGCAGCGCAGGGTGCCGCCGTCGCGCAGCGGGTGGTAAAGCTCGTGGCGCGGCAGGCCGTAGTCGATCAGCAGCAGCGCGCCCTGTTCCAGGCGTCGCGCCAGTTCGGATACCCAGGACCGCGCCGCGAGGCTGATCTCGCCGCGGTAGGGCGCGCGTATCCCGAGTGCCTCTGCGGCGGCCAGCAGTGCGCCGGTGGCGGGGCGTTCGGCCGCTGCCAGCTCGCTGTCCTTCAAGCCGACACCGCGTTCGAGCAGCGCGGCCTCATCCGTCCCATCGCTCCAGCGCAGCGCATGGGTCGGCATCGCGTCGAGCAGCTCGTTGCCGACCAGGCAGCCGGAAAAATGCTCGGGCAGTTCGTCCAGCCACTCGACGCGGTCGGCGAATTGCGGCGCCCGCGCGGCCAGCGTCGCCTGCTGGCGCGCGCGCAGTTCGCCGGAGAGTTCGAGGATGCGGTAGCGCTCGGGCAGGCAATCCATTGCCGCCAGGGCCGTCAGCAGGTCCGCCGCCAGCCGGCCGCTGCCGGCGCCGGCTTCGATCACCTGCGGGCTCGAAGCGGCGATGACCTGCGCCACCTGCCGCGCCAGCGCAGCGGCGAACAGCGGTGTCAGCTCCGGCGCGGTGAGGAAGTCGCCCCCGGCCTCATGGTCGCCGAACTTGTGCGCACCCCCGGCGTAATAGCCCAGGCCCGGCGCATACAGCGCCAGTTCCATGTAGCGGGCGAAGGAGAGCCAGCCCCCATGGGCGCCGATTTCCTCCGCGATCAGGCGCGAGAGCGCGGCGCTGGCGGCGCGCGCGTCCGGCCCGGGTGCGGGAAGTTCGGCCTGCTGCAGGGTCATCGGGCCGCGATGCCGGCGACGAGTTCCGCGATCGCCAGCGCGTCGTCGCTTCCCTGCCCGCGAAGCCCGGCGACCACGCCGGCGCGATTGACCCCGGGCTGGTTCTGGCTGATTTTCCATTTGCCGGTGATTTCGCCGATGACGATCTCGATGCCGACGATGGCGGCCAGCATCTTGTCGATGTAGTCGGGCGGCGCGTCGGCGATTTGCCAGGGTTCGGCAAAGCCGGCCTCGTGCTCCGCGACCAGCGTTTCCAGTTGCCCGCGCAGCCAGGCCGGATCGTCGATCACCCGCAGCCGGCCGCGGGCATGGACCACGACGTAGTTCCAGGTCGGCACCGCCTTGCCGTCGGCGCGCTTGGTTTCATACCATGATGGCGTGACGTAGGCCTGCGGGCCTTGGAAGATCGCCAGCACTTCGCTGTCCGCCGCATTGCGCCACAGCGGATTGGCGCGGGCTACGTGGCCCTGCAGGGCGCCGAACGGACCGATCGCGGCAGCGAGGTGCAACGGCAGGTGGTCGGCGCTCAGGCCCATGCCGCCCTGCGTCACCAGGGTGGCGAAGGGATGCGCTTGCATCAGCGCGTGCATTACCTCGCTGCGGCTCTCCGCAAAATGGCTGGGCAGGTACATGGCGCCGGATCAGATCGGCGCGCCGCGGTTTTCGCCGCGTTCATAGACGATGTTGGCGCGACCGACCAGCAGCGTGTCGAGTGCGCCGATCTGCGCCACGTCCTTGTTGGTGTAGGGCAGCTTGTGCAGGATGTAGCGCAGCGCGTTGAGCCGCGCGCGCTTCTTGCAGTCGGACTTGATCACGGTCCACGGCGCATCCGCCGTGTCGGTGTGGAAAAACATCGCCTCCTTGGCCTTGGTGTAGTCGTCCCACTTGTCGAGCGAGGCGAGGTCGATCGGCGAGAGCTTCCACTGCTTCAGCGGATGGGTCTCGCGTTCCTTGAAACGCCGCCGCTGTTCGGGGCGCGACACGGAGAACCAGAACTTGATCAGATGCACGCCGCTCCTGACCAGGGTGCGTTCGAACTCCGGCGTCTGGCGCATGAATTCCTCGTACTCGCCGTCCGTGCAGAATCCCATGACGCGCTCGACGCCGGCGCGGTTGTACCAGGAGCGGTCGAACAGCGCGATCTCGCCGGCGGTCGGCAGGTGCTGCACGTAGCGCTGGAAGTACCATTGGCCGCGCTCGGTCTCCGAGGGCTTTTCCAGCGCCACGACATGCGCGCCGCGCGGGTTCAGGTGTTCCATGAAGCGCTTGATGGTGCCGCCCTTGCCGGCGGCGTCGCGGCCCTCGAACAGGATCACCACCTTCTGCCCGGTTTCCTTGACCCAGGCCTGCAGCTTGAGCAGCTCGACCTGCAGATGGTATTTCTGCTTCTCGTAGTTCTTGCGCGTCATCAGGTGGCGGTAGGGGTAGCCGCCTTCGCGCCAGTCCGGCGCCAGTTCGTCATCCGGCCGCTGGTCGACGGGCACTTCGCGCTGCAGCAGGGCGTCTTTCAGCGCTTCGACGTCGTCGGGCGAGGCGCCTTCGACCACGGCCTTGAGCGCCTGCGCCAGCTTGGCGCCTTCGCCGGGCTTGGCATGGGCGACGATGTCGTGGATGGCCTCGATCTTCGAATCGCGCGCGGCGGCCGAGCGGTCCTTGACCACGAAGCTCTTGATGCCGCCGGGGGTGCGCGACGGCGCCACGTCGCCGGATGCCGGGCGCCGCGGCGATTTTCGGGTTGCGGCGGGTTTGGCGGCGGGCTTGGGTGCGGTCTTTGCGGCCATTCAGGTCTCCTGGGTGTTGTCCAGCAATTCGTGTATCTCCAGCCAGCGTGATTCTGCCGTCTCGATATTCCGCGTCAACAGGTTTTGTCGCAGCGTCAGGTCGTCCAGCAGGCGGCTGTCCGCATCGGCGTAAAGCGTCGGGTCGGCGAGCCGGGTTTCCAGCAGCTTGAGTTCGCCCTGCCAGGCGGCCAGTTGCTGTTCGAGCTTTTCGCTTTCCTTCTGCAGCGGTCGCCGTGCCGCCAGCGCCGACTCCTGCACTTTCGCCGCCTTGCGCGCCGCGTCGGCTTCGCCTTCCCGGCGCTGTTGCGATTTTTCGCGCTCGGCGGATTTCTCGGCGGCGCGCGACTGGTTGAGCCAGTCGGCATAGTCGTCGAGGTCGCCGTCGAAAGGCGTGACGCGACCGTCGGCCACCAGCCAGAGTTCGTCGCAGGTGGCGCGCAAGAGATGGCGGTCGTGCGACACCAGCACCATGCCGGCTTCGGTTTCCTGCAGGGCGATGGTCAAGGCCTCCCGCATTTCCAGGTCGAGGTGGTTGGTTGGCTCGTCGAGCAGCAGCAGGTTGGGTGCGGTGCGGATCATCAGCGCCAGCGCCAGGCGCGTTTTTTCGCCACCCGAAAAGCGGCCGCAGGGCGCGTCGGCCATGTTGCCGCGGAAATCGAAGCCGCCCAGATAATTGCGCAAGTCCTGCTCGCGCGTGCGCGGTTCGAGCTTGATCATGTGCCACAAAGGCGATTCGGCCGGGCGCAGTTGTTCCAGCTGGTGCTGGGCGAAGTAGCCGAGCTTGAGGTTGCGGCCTTCCTCGCGGACGCCGGCCAGCGGTTGCAGCTCACCGGCGAGCAGCTTCATCAGCGTGGACTTGCCGGCGCCGTTGCGGCCGAGCAGGCCGATGCGGCTGTCGGGGCGCAGGGTGAAGCGCAGCTTGTCGAAAATCACCGTCTTGTCATAGCCGACTTTTGCATCGTCGATCAACAGCAGCGGATCGGAGAAGCCGCTCGGTTCCGGAAAGCTGAAGCTGAAGGGCGTATCGATGTGGGCAGCCTGGATGTCGCCCATCTTCGCCAGCATCTTGATGCGGCTTTGCGCCTGGCGCGCCTTCGAGGCCTTGGCGCGGAAGCGGTCGATGTAGCTTTGCAGGTGCGCGGCTTCGCGTTTCTGCTTGGCCGCCAGCGCCAGGTCGTTGGCCAGGCGTTCGGCGCGCGCGCGTTCGCAGGCCGAGTAGTTGCCGGTGAACAATTGCATCCTGCCGGCCTCGATGGCGAGGATGTGGCTGGTGACGACATCGAGGAAATCGCGGTCGTGCGAAATCAGGATCAGCGTGCCGGCATAGCTTTTGAGCCACTCTTCCAGCCAGATGATGGCATCCAGATCGAGGTGGTTGGTCGGCTCGTCGAGCAGCAGCAAATCCGAGCGGCACATCAGCGCGCGGGCAAGGTTGAGGCGCACGCGCCAGCCGCCGGAGAACTCGGCCACCGGCCGCTGGAAATCCTCGTCCGAGAAACCCAGGCCGTGCATCAGCGCCGCCGCGCGCGCCGGCGCCGCGTAGCCGTCGATCTCGGAGAGGCGCGAATGCAAAAGACCGATCTGCTCGCCGGCGTGATGGTCGTCGTGATGGTCTTCCGCCGCAGCCAGGTCGCGCTCGATCTGGCGCAGTTCGGTGTCGCCGTCGAGCACGAAATCCAGCGCCGCATCGGGCAGCGCCGGCGTGTCCTGGGCGACGTGGGCCAGCACCCAGCCGGGCGGCCGTTCGAGGTCGCCGCGGTCGGCATGCAGCTCGCCGCGCAGCAGGCCGAGGAAGGACGATTTGCCGCAGCCGTTGGCGCCGGTGAGGCCGACCTTCCAGCCCGGATGCATTTGCAGCGTGGCGCCGGTAACGAGCGCTTCGCCGTTGCGGGAAAAACCGAGGTCGCGCAGAAGGATCATAGGAGCCGGATCGGTGATGCGTTGTGGTGATGGTAGCCGCGGCGGCCGTCGTAGCAGGCGGCGATGGCGGCCATGTCGGCGGCTTCGTCGCCGGACAGCGTGATGCTCGCCACCAGCCCGGCCTCGCGCTTGCCGTAATCGACCACGCCCATGACCACCGGCACGCCGGCGGCCAGCGCGATGCGGTAGAAGCCCGACTTCCAGCCCCCGGTCCGCCGGCGGGTGCCTTCGGTGGCGATTACCAGCCGGAAGTGCTTTCTGCCGCGAAACTCTTCGACCATGCGTTCGACGAAGCCGGTGTGCTCGCGGCGGTTCACCGGGATGCCGCCGAGTTTGCGCATGACCGGGCCGAGGCCGTGGCGAAACAGCGTGTCCTTGCCCGCCCAGCATGCCTGCAAGTCGAGCGCGGCCATGACGAGCAGGCCGAGCGGGAAATCCCAGTTCGTGGTGTGCGGGTAGCCGATCACCACCGCCCGTGCCGGCACGTGCGGCAGGTCGAGCAGCTTCCAGCCGAAGAGCTTGAGGATCAGGCGGGCGCCGCCGCGCAGGAGGTTCATCGTGCCGCCACGGCGAGGTGGAAACGCTTGCGCCCCGGCAGGCGATAGGTCTCTAAATCCTTGCGATCGAGCGTCCATACCGTGTGGATGCCGGTGGCCATGGCCGCCACCACCAGCGAGGCGTCGGCCAGGTCCATCGGCCGGTCGGCGTATTTCTCGATCCAGTCGATGGCGCGCACCAGTTCGTCGCGTCCCAGCGGCAGCAGTTCCAGGCCGCCTTTTTCGATCCAGCGGTAGAGCGGCAGCGTTGCCGTAATCGAGGGTGCCAGGTGCGAGAACTCGGTAAGCACGGCCCAGGTCGTCACCAGGCGGCCGCGATAGGTGGCGAGGAAGGCCTTGCAGTCGGGGTGGGCGCGGTCGCGCTTGTCCGCCAGCGCCACCAGCGGACCGGTGTCGACCAGAATCGAACTCACCGCGAGTGCTTCTTGCGAATTGCGGCAGTGACGCGTTCCTTGGTGCCGCCGCCGGGGGGCTTGCCAGCGCTGTTGCCACCCACGCAGCCGATGAAGCCGGCTTCCTGCGCCAGTTCGTAAGGCGTGCGCCCGGTTTGCGTGCCCATGAAGCGCTGCTCCAGCAATTCGACGATCACTTCCGACTTGGTGCGCTTCGCTTCGACGCAGTACGTCGCCAGCGCCTGCTCGACGCGCAGGGGAAGACGGACGGTGGTGGTCATGGCGGCAACTCCGGGAAAGAATGTATTAACTGTAATACAAACCGCGCCGTGCCGCAAGCAGGCCGCTCAACCCAGCCCCTGGCTGGCCAGGTATTCCTCGTAGCTGCCGCGGTAATCGACGATGCTGCGGTCCGGCTTGATGTCGATGATGCGCGTCGCCAGCGAGGAGACGAACTCGCGGTCGTGGGAGACGAAGACCAGCGTGCCGGCATACTTTTCCAGCGCGGTGTTGAGCGATTCGATGGATTCCATGTCGAGGTGGTTGGTCGGCTCGTCCATCAGCAGCACGTTGTTCCGCAGCAGCATCAGCTTGCCGAACAGCATGCGGCCCTGCTCGCCGCCGGAGATCACGTTCACCGGCTTCTTCGCTTCGTCGCCGGAGAACAGCAGGCGGCCCAGCGTGCCGCGCACCAGGGTTTCGACGTCGCCGCCGTCGTAGCCGCCGGCGCGCACCCACTGCACGATCCACTCGGTGAGCGGTGTCTTGTCGGCGAAGTCGGCGGCGTGGTCCTGGTGGAAGGCGCCGGGTCTGGCCTTCTCGGCCCATTTCACCTTGCCCCCCTGCGGCGTCAGGCCGCCCAGCTCCGGGCCGGCCAGCAGACGCAGCAGCGTGGTCTTGCCGACGCCGTTCTCGCCGATGATGGCAACCTTGTCGCCGGCCTCGATGCTGGTCGAGAAGGACTTGATGATCGGCACCTTGGCTTCATAGCCGAAGCCGAGGTTCTCGATCTCGCAGGCCAGGCGGTGCAGCTTTTCCTTCTCGTCGTACTCGAAGCGGATCCAGGGATACTGGCGCGACGAGGGCTTGATGTCCTCGGGCCGGATTTTTTCGATCAGCTTGAGGCGGCTGGTGGCCTGTTTGGCCTTGGACTTGTTGGCCGAGAAGCGGCGCACGAAACCCTGCAGGTCGGCGATGCGTTCCTTGGCCTTGGCGTTGGCCGAGACCTGGCGTTCGCGCGCCTGGGTCGAGGCTTCCATGAAGTCGTCGTAGTTGCCGCCGTAGACCTTGATCGTGCCGTAGTCGAGGTCGGCCATGTGGGTGCACACCTGGTTCAGGAAGTGCCGGTCGTGGCTGATGATGACCATGGTCGACTCGCGCTCGTTGAGGATGTCCTCCAGCCAGCGGATGGTGTCGATGTCGAGGTTGTTGGTCGGCTCGTCGAGCAGCAGGATGTCGGGATTGGCGAACAGCGCCTGCACCAGCAGCACGCGCAGCTTCCAGCCCGGCGCCACTTCGCTCATCGGGCCGCCGTGCTTTTCGATCGGGATGCCGGCGCCCAGCAGCAGTTCGCCGGCGCGCGCCTCGGCGGTGTAGCCGTCGTACTCGGCGAAGTGGTGTTCGAGGTCGGCGGCGCGCATGTAGTCGTCCTCGGACGCCTCCGGGTTGGCGTAGATCGCGTCGCGCTCGCTCATGCAGGCCCACATCTCGGCGTGGCCCATCATCACCACGTCGAGCACGCGCATGTCCTCGTAGGCGAACTGGTCCTGCTTCAGGTAGGCCATGCGCTCGCCGGTATCGAGCGCGACATTGCCGGCGGTGGGCTCCAGCACGCCGGCCAGGATCTTCATGAACGTGGTCTTGCCCGAGCCGTTGGCGCCGATCAGGCCGTAGCGGTTGCCCTCGCCGAACTTGACCGAGACGTTCTCGAAGAGCGGCTTTGCGCCGAACTGGATGGTGATGTTGGAAGCGACGAGCATGGTGCGGGAACCGGTGAATGCGGCGAAGGCGGCATTCTACCGGCCCGTGCGCCGGCCCCGCGAAAAAGTCGGCGCCCGCGCTACGGCGCTCGACGGCTTCAGCGCGCGGCGTTGGGGAAGAACAGCTGCTCGCCGCCGATCTTGTAATCGGCGATGGCCTTCTGGCCTTCGGCCGAGACGACCCAGTCGATGAACTTCTGGCCGTCGGCCTGCTTGACGTGGGGATGCTTCGCCGGATTGACCAGGATCACGCCGTACTGGTTGAAGAGCTTCGTATCGCCCTCGACGATGATGCCCAGGTCGCCGCGATTCTTGAACGAGAGCCAGGTGCCGCGGTCGGCGAGGATGTAGGCGTTCATCGAGGCGGCGGTGTTGAGCGCCGGGCCCATGCCCGAGCCGGTGTCGCGATACCACGGCCCCTTGGCCTTGTCGAGGTCGACGCCGGCGGCTTTCCAGTAGCGCAGCTCGGCGGCGTGGGTGCCGCTCTTGTCGCCGCGCGAGACGAAGGGTGACTTACTGGCCTCGATGCGGCGCAGGCCTTCAAGGATGTCCTTGCCGGCCGCCTTGGCCGGATCGCTTTTCGGGCCGATCACGACGAAGTCGTTGTACATGACTTCCTGGCGCTTGATGCCGAAACCTTCGGCGACGAATTTTTCCTCGGCGGCCTTGTCGTGCACGAAGACCACGTCGGCATCGCCGCGCCGCGCCATGTCGAGCGCCTGGCCGGTGCCCAGCGCGACGACGCGCACCTTGATGCCGCTGGCCTTCTCGAAGGCCGGCAGCAGGTGGGCGAACAGGCCCGACTGCTCGGTCGAGGTGGTCGACGAGACGGTGATGAATCTTTCCTGGGCGTTGCTGGCGGTGGCGGCAAGGATTGCCGCGGCGGCCAGCGCGGCAAGGTACGAACGACGGGTGATCATGGGGTTTCCTCCTGGAGAAAGCGTTGTGCCGCCTCGGATTGCGGCAGGTTGAAAAATCGTGCGACCGGCGTCTGTTCGAGGACGCGGCCACGGTCGATGAAAACGATCTCGTCGGCCATGCGCCTGGCCTGGCCGAGGTTGTGGGTGGTCATCAGGATGCGCGCGCCGCCGGCGGCGATCTCGCCGATGATGCGTTCCACCTCGCGCGTGCTGCCCGGATCGAGGCTGGCGGTGGGTTCGTCGAGGATCAGCAGTTCCGGTTCCAGCGCCCAGGCGCGCGCCAGCGCCACGCGCTGCTGTTCGCCGCCGGAGAGCAGCCGTGCCGGGCGCCGCGCGATGTGGTCGAGGCCGGCGCGTGCCAGCGCTGCGCGCGCACGCCGCCGGCTCTCGTCCGCCGAATGGCCCTTCAGCTTCAGGCCGTAGATGACGTTGGCCAGCGCCGTGGTACGCAGCATCACCGGCCGCTGGAACACCATGCCCTGGGTCAGCGGCTGCGGCCAGTGCAGGCGGCCGCCGCTCGGGTGCAGCAGGCCGTGGATCAGGCGCAACAGGGTGCTCTTGCCGGCGCCGTTGGGGCCGAGCACGACGGTGCGTTGCGCGGCGAGCGACAGCGACACGTCGTCGATGATGCGGGTAGCGCCCTCGGTCAGACCGAGACCGTCGATGGCGAGCCAGGCGGCGCTCACCCCCAGTGCCTCTCGGCCCAGCCGCGCATGGCATAGGCCACCGCGTTGATCGCCAGCACCACGGCGATCAGGATGCTGCCCAGCGCCAATGCCAGCGGCAGGTCGCCCTTGCTGGTTTCGAGCGCGATGGTGGTGGTCATCACGCGCGTCACGCCGTCGATGTTGCCGCCGACGATCATCACCGCGCCGACCTCGGCGATGGCGCGGCCGAAGCCCGCCAGCGCGGCCGTCGACAGTGAGAAACGGCCATCCCAGAGCAGGGTGGCGGCGGCGCGCGTGCGGCTGGCGCCGAGCGACCGGAGCTGCTCGCGGTATTCGCTCCATTCGTCGGCGACCACCTGGCGCGTCAGCGCGGCGACGATGGGCGTGACCAGTATCGCCTGGGCGATGATCATCGCCGCCGGCGAGAACAGCAGGCCGAATTGCCCGAGCGGGCCGGCGCGCGACAGCAGCAGGTAGACCAGCAGGCCGACCACCACCGGCGGCAGGCCCATGAGGCCGTTGAACAGCACGATCAGCGCGCGCCGCCCGGAGAAGCGGCCGACCGCCAGCAGCGCGCCGATCGGCATGCCTACGATGCAGGCGATCAGGGTCGCGGCGAGGCTCACGCGCAGGCTGAGGAGAACGATGGCGGCCAGCCGGGCGTCGGCCGCCACGACCAGTTGCCAGGCGGTGAGGAAGGAGTCGCTGAGGGCAGTCATGCCGGGATTTATGAAAAGGCGTGCATAAGGCCGGCATGTTAAAGTTCATCAATCCTGGATCAAATATGTCATTACCTGCAACTACTCGCGCCGTTCTGCGCTTGCGCTGGAACTGGGATTTCGGCCCGCTGCTGGGGGAGGTCGAAGGTTCGCGCCTGCTCCAGCTATTGACGGCGCTGGCTGCCGGCGGGGCCCTCGGCGTCGCCGCGCGGGAGGCCGGCATGTCCTACCGCTCGGCCTGGGGCCTGCTGCGCGACTGCGAGCAGGCGCTGGGCGCGGCGATGGTCGTCATGGAACGCGGTCGCGGCACGCGCCTGACCGAGTTCGGTGCCGCCCTGGTGGACCTGGACGCGGCGGCGCGGCGGGCGCTGGACGACGTGCATGCCCCCTGGCAACGCCGGCTGGAAGCCTTGCTGGCGCCGGTGGTGCGCGTCGCCCCCGAGCGCCTGCGGCTGGCGGCGAGCCACGACCTGGCGCTGGCCGACTGGGTCGAGCACGGCCGCCGCATCCGCTTCGAACTGTTCTGGCGCGGCAGCGAGGAAGCCCTGGCGGAACTGGGCCGCGACGAATGCGAAATGGCCGGCTTCCATGTGCCGGAGAGCTGGACCGTGGCGCAGCTGGAGGGCTGGCTGGGGCGCTGGCTGGACCCGGCGCGCCATGTCTGCCTGCCGGTGATGCGGCGCAGCCAGGGCCTGATCGTCGCGCGCGGCAATCCGCATCGGGTGCAAACCCTTGCCGATGTGTCGCGCCGCGGCCTGCGCCTGGTGAACCGCCAGCGCGGCTCCGGCACGCGCAGCCTGATCGACCAGTTGCTGGCGGCCAATGGCCTGAAGCCGGAGAACATCGCCGGCTACCACCACGAGGAATTCACCCACGAGGCCGTGGCCGCGACCATCGCCGCCGGGCAGGCCGACGTCGGCTTCGGCATCGAGGCCGCGGCGGCGCGCTACGACCTGGGCTATGTGCCGCTGGTCAGCGAGCGCTACGGCTTTGCCATGCCCAATACGATTGCCGCCAGTCCGGAAGGCAAGGCCTTCCTCGCCCGCCTGCAGGGCAACACCTTCCGCCAGCGCCTGCTGGCGATGCCCGGCTACCAACCCTTGGCGGTGCGCGCGCCGGGCGCATGGGCGGAGTTTCTGGCCTAAAACTCCACCGCGAACTCGGTCGCCTGCCAGATCGCCCGCTTGGCATCGAGTTCCGTCGCCACGTCGGCGCCGCCGATCACCGTGTGCGCGATGCCGGCGGCTTCCAGTGCGGCGACCAGGCCGCGCTCGGATTCCTGGCCGGCGCAGAGCACCACGGTGTCCACCGCCAGCAGGCGTTCCTCGCCATTGACGCGGATGTGCAGGCCGGCGTCGTCGATCTTCAGGTACTCGACGCCGCCCAGCATGTGTACGCCGCGCTTTTGCAGCAGCAGGCGGCGCGCCCAGCCGGTGGTCTTGGCCAGTCCCTCGCCGAGCTTGGTGGCCTTGCGCTGCAGCAGCCAGACTTCGCGCGGGCTGGCCGGCATCTGCGGTGCGGCGAGGCCGCCGCGGTTATCGGTGTAGTCGATGTCGATGCCCCACTGGCGGCGATAGGCGGCGATTTCATCGTCGCTGTGGACATGGGTCAGCAGTTCGGCGACATCGAAGCCGATGCCGCCGGCGCCGATCAGGGCGACGGTCTTGCCGACGCGCCCGGGACGTTCGATGGCCTCGGGGTAGGACAGCACCTTCGGGTGGCCGATGCCCGGAATCGGCGGCGTGCGCGGCGTGACGCCGGTGGCGACGACGACGTGGTCATAGCCCGAAAAGTCGGCGCCGGCGGGACGGCGATTCAGCTGCAGGTCGACGCCGGTTTCCTTCAGGCGCACCGAGAAGTAGCGCAGCGTGTCGTTGAAGTCTTCCTTGCCGGGGATCACCCTGGCGTAGTTGAACTGGCCGCCGATGCGGTTCTGCGCCTCGTAGAGCGTGACCTTGTGGCCGCGTTCGGCCAGCGTGGTGGCAGCGGCGAGCCCGGCCATGCCGGCGCCGACCACGGCGACCTTTTTCGGCGCGGCGGCCGGCAGCACCTCGACGTCGAGCTCGTGGCAGGCGTAGGGATTGACCAGGCAGGAGCACATCTGGCCCGCGAAGATGTGATCGAGGCAGGCCTGGTTGCAGCCGATGCAGGTGTTGATGCGCTCCGGCGTGCCGGCCGCGGCCTTGTTTACGAACTCGGCGTCGGCGAGGAAGGGCCGCGCCATCGAAACCATGTCGGCATCGCCGCGGGCGAGGATGTCCTCGGCGGTTTGCGGATCGTTGATGCGGTTGGTGGTGATCAGCGGTATCCCGACCTTGCCCTTCATGCGCCGCGTCACCCCGGTGTAGGCGCCGCGCGGCACGGCGGTGTAGATGGTGGGGATGCGGGCTTCATGCCAGCCGACGCCGGTATTGATGATGTTGGCGCCGGCCTTCTCGACTGCCTGCGCCATGGCCACCACTTCGTCCCAGGTGCTGCCGCCCTCGACCAGGTCGAGCATCGACAGGCGGAAGATGATGATGAACTCGGCGCCGACGCGCGCCCGCACGGCACGGATCACTTCGAGGCCGAAGCGCATGCGGTTTTCCAGGCTGCCGCCCCAGCGGTCGTCGCGGTGGTTGGTGTGCGGCACGAGGAACTCGTTGATCAGGTAGCCCTCGGAACCCATGATCTCGACACCGTCGTAGTCGGCGAACTGGCACATGGCCGCGCATTGCGCGTAGTCGGCGATGGTTTTCTGGATTTCCTCTTCCGTCAGCGCATGCGGCGTCGCCGGATTGATCGGCGCCTTGAGCGCCGAGGGCGCCACCGGGCGTTTGGTGTAGGCGTAGCGCCCGGTATGCAGGATCTGCACGCAGATCTTGCCGCCGTTCTTGTGCACGGCGT
>Ga0268298_10002362_pt1 | contig 20708 bp, 17 predicted proteins | sample WWTPWeurt_MetaG_FD_194462 | JGI IMG/M metagenome (GOLD analysis project Ga0268298, IMG submission 194462) | Activated sludge microbial communities from WWTP in Nijmegen, Gelderland, Netherland - WWTP Weurt | ecosystem: Engineered > WWTP > Aerobic digester > Activated sludge | place... | reverse complement strand
CGACGATCTGCTGGTGCTGAAGGCCGAGGATCTCTGGCCAGAGGAGGCTGAGCCCGTGCTTCCCGAGCCGGTCCTGGCCGCCACGGTGCCTCCGAATGTGCAGCTGGAGCTGGAGGAACTGGACCTGGACAGCCTCCAGGATCTGACCAGCGAGGCCCTGCCTCCGGCCTTCGACGCAGGCCCCGAACCGGCCTTCCCCGCCTTTGACCTCGAGCCGGCGCTCCCCGAAGAGGAAGACCTGGTCACCCTTTCCGGCCTCGAAGAGTTGGAGGCCGTGCCTGCTGATGTCCATCCGACCATCCCGCCTCCCGAGCCCGAGCCCGAGCCCGAGCCCGTCCCGGAGGCGGTGGCGGATGACCTCTTCGCTGATCTTCCAGATGCCGCCTCCCTGATCGGCGAGGTCGTCCCGACCCCGTCGGCGAACCTGGAAGCCCCGGCTCCCGAGGCCCTGGAGCCAGCGCCCGTGAGTTCGGTTCCGGTCCTGCCGGTGCCCGTCGAGGCTGTGCCGCCTGCCGCAGGTGGTCAGGTACCTGCCGCTCCCGGTCAGGTTGGCCTCGGTGCTGCGGCGCCAGCCTCCCCCGAGCAGGCGCAGGCCCTCCTGCAGGCCCTGCTGGCCGACCCGGTGCTGGTGGATGCCCTGGTCAAGGCCGTGGTGGCCCGGATGGGCGACCAGGTGCTTCGGGAGATCGCCTGGGAAGTCATGCCGGATCTGGCGGGAAGATTGCAACGATAGGCGCATGAAGCGCTTCGCTCCCCTGAGTCCCAGGCTGTCCTCCAGGTTCCCCTCATGATCACCGGCTACAACACGGATGTGCGCCACGGGAACCGGGTCTTCCATGTGCAGACGGAGGACAAGGGGCTGTCCAACCCCAAGATCGAAACCCTCATCTACGTGGGGGGCGAGATCCTGGACAGCTACCGATCCTCGTACGAAGACCTGACGGTGGCCCCGCCGGTCACTGAATCCGTGATCCAGAGCCGCATGGACGAGCAGCACCGCGCGGTCATCCGGGACATCAAGAACGGGAAGTACGACCTCACGCCGCCCGACCTTCTGGAGCAGCAGGCCTTCAACGACCGTCCCCTGGACCAGGCCATCCTGGAGTTCCTTCAGCAGGAAGGCGATGTGGACACCCTGGAACTGGTCTTGGATCAGCCTCTCAAGCCGGCCTTCGGAAGCCTGTTCAAGGTGCAGGTGCGCGCGCGGCTCTGCCAGAGTCAGAGCCCGGTCTCCGGCGCCGAGGTGTCGGTGAAGCTCGTGTCCAGCCTCAAGAAGGCCACGGGCCTGCTCTCAGGGAAGACGGGCGTCGATGGCTCCTACGAGGGCGAGGTGCAGTTGCCTCCGAGCCAGCCGGGCCAGTGCGCCGTCGTGGTGACCTGCAGCAGTGACCAGGGCTTCGACGAGGTCAAGACCACCATCCTGGCTTCCTAGAATGTCTAAATAATAAATTAGACAAACTCGTAATTGAGATACCATGATGCCCTGGACGGGGGAATCATGGCCAAGGTCGAGCCGGAACTGCTGAGCATTGGTGATATCTGCTCGGAGACCGGGTTGTCGGCAGATGTGGTGCGGGTGTGGGAGCGCCGCTACGGCTTCCCCGTGCCCGTCCGACTGCCCTCGGGCCACCGGCGTTACCGCCAGGAGGACCTGCACCAGCTGCGGCTCATGGCCGAGGCCGTGGCCCAGGGCCACCGTCCCTCGCTGGTGGCCAGGACCGGGGAGGCGGCCTTGAAGCGGCTGCTCATCCCCAAGGACAATCCCCGCGTGGAGCGGCTCTTCGAGGCCGTCACCATCCTGGAGACGGACGGAATGCGCGGGCTGCTGAAGGAGTCGATCGACGAGCTGGGCTGGAAGCCCTTCCTCCAGCAGGTGGTGGCGCCGCTCCTGGACCGCGTGGGCATGGCCTGGGCGGAAGGGGCCATCGACATCCACCACGAGCACCTGGTCACCGAGGTGCTGGAGGATCTGCTCCGCCAACTTCGCCTGGATTGCCGGATCCTGCCGGGCCTGGGTTCCGTGTTGCTGAGTACCCTGCCTGGCGAGCGCCACCGCCTGGGCCTGCTCATGGCGGCCCTGGCCTACGCCTCCCAGGGGGTGCGGACCGAGCTCCTGGGCGTGGACCTCCCCGTGGCGAGCATCGCCCAGGCGGCCCGGGCCCTGAAGGTGGATCGCGTGGCCATCAGCCTGTCCATCCAGAGCTCCGGGGAGACCACCCGGCGCCTGCTCATGGACCTGAAGGACCGGCTACCGGAAGGCTGCCACCTGCTCATCGGTGGCCAGGGCGCGGTGCGGACGCGGAAGATCGAGGGCGTCGAGCGGATGATCGGGCTGGAAGTGCTCTGATTGGTCTGAGCCGTCGCGCTGCGTCCTATTCCGACGGAGCCCACTGCCGCTTCAGGCGGTGGAGCAGCAGTCGCAGCTCCAGCAGCAGCGGGCGGGCCGCCAGGAAGCAGAGGAACCCCGCGAGAGGCACGGTCACCTTGAAGCCGATGTGCCGGAACCCCAAGGCACCCACCACGCCACCACCAAGGAAGGACGCCAGGATAAGCAGCAGCAGCGTCAGCTTCTGCCGGTTGGCGACGATGCGCTCGCGGCCGTGACGGTTGTGGAGGTTCACGTAGCTGAGGCGGCTCAGCTCGATGCCGATGTCGGTCACGGTGCCCGTAAGGTGCGTGGTGCGCACGGCCGCGCCGGAGATGATGGAGGTCACGGCGTTGTGCAGGCCCATGATGAAGCAGAGCAGCATGACGGTCATGGGCAGCGTGAACTGGATCTCCTGCTGGAGGCGGTTGCCCATGAAGCCGAAGATCAGCATCAGCACGGCCTCCAGCGCCAGCGTGAGAGCGTAGCGGCTGCGCATGCGGTGCCGCTGGCCGAAGCTGATGAGGGTGGTGCAGACGAAGGCGCCGCCGAGGAAGCTCAGCATCATGGCCAGGGCTGCCAGGGCCGTGGTGAGGTCCCCCGCGGCCAGTTCGTCGGCCATGGAGGACACGACGCCGGTCATGTGGGAGGTGTAGTGGCTGACCGCCAGGAAGCCGCCCGCGTTCACCGCTCCCGCCACAAAGGCCATGGCCCAGGCCAGCTGCCGGTTGAGGGTCTCGGAGCGCAGCGCCCCTTCCCGCACCAGCAGCTTCTCCTGGATGGGTAGCGTGGCCAGGGCGGATTCCACCGCCGCCTGGAGCTGCTGGCCGTCGAGGCGGTTCCTGAGCAGCCCACGCAGGTAGCGGGCCACGATCAGCTGGATGGTGCGGGGAATGCGGCGCATCGATGCTTCAGTCTACTGGGTCGGGACGATGTGTTCAGGCTGGTGACTGGTGTTTGGAGCCCGGGGTCCGGAGGCAAGGATCTCTGTTGGCCTTCGGCCGCCATGTGTTGTTTGGGTTTGGGCTCCGCGAACCGGTGGGTCGGCGCCAGCTCTAAAAGCAGGCGCGGCGCTTGCGACGCCCCAGAAAGCATTGCCTCCAGTCTCCAGCCTCCAGACTCCAGACTGTATTCTTCATCCATGCGCAGAATCCTCCTCCTCCACACCGGCGGCACCCTCGGCATGGCCCCCAGCGGGGAACCCGCCTCGCTGGCGCCCGGGAAGTTCTTGGACCACCTGCTGGAGCAGGTGCCGGAGCTGGGCCAGCTGGCGGAGTTGTCGGTGGAGGTGCCCTTCAACCAGGACTCCGCCTGCATGGAACCGCCCCACATCCTCACGCTGGCCCGACGCGTGCGCGAGGCGGCGGTCGCCTTCGACGGCTTCGTCATCATCCATGGCACCGACACCATGGCCTTTACGGCCTCGGTGCTGGGCTATCTGCTGGCGGATCTGGGCAAGCCCGTGGTGCTCACGGGCAGCCAGAGACCGCTCGCCTTCGTGCGCAGCGACGCCCGCAGCAACCTGGTCAACGCCGTGGACCTGGCCTGCCGCGCCATTCCCGAAGTGGGCATCTGCTTCGGCACTCACTGGCTGCGTGGCGTGGCCGCCGACAAGCTGAGCGTGAGCCAGTTCGAGGCGTTCCAAAGCCCCAACCTGCCGCCCCTGGCGGAGATCGGCGCTGAAATCCGTCTGCACCCCGAGGCGGGGCAGTTCCCCCGGCAAGTGCCCGCAGGGCTGGGTGCCGAGCTGGACCTCACCGTCCGCACGGTCACGCCCCATCCGGGCATGGCCTGGTTCCCCGCGCCCGCCGGGGCCCGGGCCGTCCTCATCCAGGCCTTCGGCGCCGGCAACCTGCCCATGGATCGTCGGGATCTGCGGGCCTTCCTGGAGGACTGCCGCCAGCGCCGGCTGCCCGTGGTGGTGACCTCACAGTGCCCCCATGGCGGTGTCGATCTGTCCGCCTACGAGATGGGGCGGAAGCTGGAGGACCTGGGCGCCATCTCCGGCGGCCTGCACACCCGCTGGGCCGCCCTGGCCAAGCTGGGCCTGGTGCTGGGCGCCGGGGGCGGAGTCGCCGAGGCCCGGGAGGCCTTCACGGCCGCCTGGGCCGGCGAGCCCACGCCCGAGGGAGCCTGGCCCCAGGCTTGATCCTTCAGGCGAAGGCCAGCTCCAAACCCGCCTGTGGCCCGCTTGGAGCCAGTTAGAATGAAGGTTTCCGGGAAAACCAGACCATGCTCGACGCCAACCTCCTCCGCAACGACCTCGACGCCGTGGCGGCCCGCCTGTCCGAGCGGGGCTACACCCTTGATCGCGGCCAGTACCAGGCGCTGGATCAGCGCCGCCGCTCTGTGCTGCAGGAGGCCGAGGCCCTGAAGGCCGAGCGGAACCGCGTGAGCGAGGAAGTGGGCCGCCTCAAGCGGGCCAAGGAGAACGCGGACCACCTCATCGCGCAGCAGCGCGAGGTGGGCGACAAGTTGAAGGAGCTGGAAGCGGCCGAGCGCGAAGTCGAGGCGGCCTTCAAGGAGTTCCTCGCGGGCATCCCCAATCCGCCCCACGCCAGCGTGCCCTCGGGCCGCGATGAGCACGCCAATGTCGAGATCAAGCGCTGGGGCCAGGCCCCCAGCATCGACGCGCCCAAGGATCACGTAGAACTGGGCACGACGCTCGGCATCCTGGACCTGGACCGGGCGGCCAAGATCAGCGGCGCGCGCTTCTCGGTGCTGAAGGGGCAGGGCGCCAGGCTGGAGCGGGCCCTCATCGCTTTCATGCTGGATCGGCAGACGGCCGCGGGTTACCTGGAAGTCATCCCGCCCTACCTGGTGAACGCCGAGAGCATGTACGGCACCGGCCAGCTGCCCAAGTTCGAGCAGGATCTCTTCAAGACCCCCCATGGCGAAGGCGCGCTGTACCTGATTCCCACGGCGGAGGTGCCGGTCACCAACCTCTACCGCGACGAGATCCTGAACGCGGACTCACTGCCCCTGCGCCACTGCGCCTTCACGCCCTGCTTCCGCAGCGAGGCGGGAAGCTACGGCAAGGACACCAAGGGCATCATCCGGCAGCACCAGTTCCACAAGGTGGAGCTGGTCACCTTCGCGGCGGCGGACCAGGCGGAGGCCGAGCTGGAAAAACTCACCGCCGATGCGGAGGCCATCCTGGAAGCCCTCGGGCTGCCCTACCGCCGCGTGCTGCTCTGCACCGGCGACATGGGCTTCAGCAGCCAGAAGACCTACGACCTGGAAGTGTGGCTGCCCTCGCAGAACACCTACCGTGAGATCAGCTCCTGCAGCTGGTTCGGCGATTTCCAGGCGCGGCGCGCCAACATCCGCGCCAAGGGCAGGGAGGGCAAGCCCGTCTTCGCCCACACGCTGAACGGCAGCGGCCTCGCGGTGGGCCGCACCTGGGTGGCGATCCTGGAGAACTGCCAGCAGCCCGATGGCAGCATCGTGGTGCCCGAAGCCCTCCGGCCCTACCTGGGCGCCGAGGTGATCCGCTGAAGGGAAACCCGCTGCTTTGCGCCGAAGGCCTGGGCCTTCTGCGCGAGGGAAAGCGGGTGTTGGAATCGGTGTCTTTTTCCATCGCCCCGGGCGAAGCCTGGGGCGTCATCGGCGTGAGCGGCTCCGGAAAAACCACCTTGCTGAACCTGCTGCTGGGCCTGCTGGAGCCCAGCGAGGGGCGCATCACCTTCCAGGGCGGGCCCTGGTCGCCCCTGCCTGAGCGGGAGCGGAGGCTGCGGCGTCCTCTCATCCAGGCGGTCTTCCAGGATGCCCTGGCCAGCCTGCCGCCTCACCGCACGGGCTGGGAGATCCTCCAGGAGCCTCTCCATGTCTGGAAGCGTGGCGACCTGCGCTCACGGCGCGAGGCCGCGGCCCTGATGGCGGCCAAGGTGAAGTTCCCGGAAGTGGCCCTGGCTCAGCGTCCCGGGGCCTGGTCCGGCGGGCTGGCCCAGCGGCTGGCCCTGGGGCGCGCCCTCATGCTGGAGCCGGCCCTACTGGTGCTGGACGAGCCCTTCTCGGCCCTCGACCCGACCCTGGGGTGCCACCTGCTCGAGTTGCTGGTCGCCCTGAAGGCCGAGGGCACGGCGCTGCTCCTCGCGAGTCATGACCTGGAGGTGGTGCGGATCCTCTGCGACCAGCTGCTCGTGCTGCGGGAGGGCGAGGCGCTGTGCCAGGGGCCAACCGGGGCCCTGCTGTCCAGGCCGCCCCACCCCCACCTGGGTGAGCTCTCGGCGGCCGCGCCCCGGCTGAATGCCGCTGAGGCCTAATCCTCCAACTGGATGGACACGGCGGCGGTGTTCACGTAGATGCCGCCGAAGTGGCCCCAGAGGCTGCTGAAGCCCGGGCGGAGCCGCCCTTGGCGATCCAGGGACTGCAGCTCCGCGGAGAGCAGCTTCTGGGCTTCGGTGGTCTGCACATCCTGGATGAGGCTGCGCCGGGTCTCGAAGGTGAGGGCCGGGGCGGGCTCGCGGGAGGTGATGCGGGCGACCCAGAGCTTGCCATCCGGTGTCCAGAGCACGGGGGTGGCCTGGCCGACGGGGGTGTCCAGGAGGGCCTTGCGGATGCCCGGATGGGTGACGAAATCGCGCACCCCGCTGAGGGGGGCGGCGGGCTGATCGGTGACCGGGCCCACGGCCTGGAGCCCCCCGGCCTTCAGGGCCTGCTGGGCCTTGGCCACGGCCTGCTTGCGGGCCTCGTCCAGGCGGTAGGCCGCCAGGACCTTGGCGCGGACTTCCTTGAAGGGGGGCACGGCCTCGGGCAGCTCCTCCTGGACCCGGAAGAGCAGGTGGCGAGCCCCGATGGCCTGGGGCTTCGAGACGTCGCCCACCTTCAGCCGGAAGGCCTCGGCGGCGATCTGGGCCAGCTCGGGCAGGCCTTCGACCTGGGCGGAGGGCTCGTTGCTGAAGGGCTGGCTGAGCTGGGCCGGGCTGCCCAGGCTCTTGGCGGCGGCGGCGAGGTCGCCTCCGTTCGCCCGCTTGCGGATCTGCTCCAGACGCTCCTGGGCCCGGGCGTTGAAGCGACTGTCCGAGATCTCGCGGGCCAACTCGGCCTTCACGTCCTCGAACTGCTTCTCGCGGCGGCCCTCCAGCTTGATGAGGTGGATGCCGAACTGGGTGCGCACCGGCTGGCTGATCTCGCCGGGCTTCAGGGCCGCGGCGGCCTCGGAGAAGGGCTTGACCATCTTGGAGGCGGTGAACCAGCCCAGGTCGCCGCCGTTGCCCTTGGCGCTGGGATCCTCGCTCTGCTCCTCGGCGGTCTTGGCGAAGTCCAGGCCCTTGACGAGGCGCTGGCGCAGCAGCTGGGCCTTGGTGGTGGCCTCCTGCAACTGGGTGTCGCCCTCGGCCTTGAAGAGGATGTGGCGGGCCTTGAACTCGGTGGTGTCCCCCTTGCGGGCCTCGAAGGCGGCCTTCAGGGCGGCCTCGTCGGGTTCGATGTCCTTGCCCAGGGCGGCGCGGTCCACGGCCACGAACTGGACCACGCGGCGGGGCGGCTGGAGGAAGCGCTCGCCACCGGCCTTGTAGAAGGCTTCCAGGGTGGCGTCGCCGGGGTCGGCCACGGCGCTGGCATCCACGGGCAGGGCCACCTGCTGGAAGGCCACCTTCTCGTTGCGCAGGCGGTGCTCCTGGCCGATCCAGGCCTCGTCCACGGGCACCTGCAGGGCGGCCTGCTGGACCAGCTTGGTGCGCAGCAGCTCCGAGCGGATGGCCCGCTCCTGCATGGCGGGGTTGAACCCGGTCTCCTGGAAGATCTGCTTCAGCTCGGCGGTGGACTTCAGGCTGCCTTTGGGATCCAGCAGCATGGGGTACTGGCGGAGGAAGGCCCGCAGGCGGGCTCCGACTTCCTCATCCGTGACCACGATGTGGTGCCGTTCGGCCAACTCCTCCATGAGCTTCTGGTTCATGAGGTCACGGAGGGCCTGCGACTGGACGAAGGGCTTCAGGGCCTCGGGGCTGGCCTGCTTGCCGTAGCGCTGGTAGAGCTCCTGCATGTGGTCGGCCAGTTCCTGCATGGTCACTTCGTGGCCGTAGACCCGGGCCACCACCGTGTCCCGGGAGACGGCCCCGCCGGTGGGCGCCAGGTAGGCCACCAGGCCCAGGAGCACGACGATCATCACCGCGGCCATGGGCGTGCGGTTGGATTTGAAGACCTGGCGGAAAGAACGAAGCATGCGTGGCTCCAGACGGACCTCCCAGATTAACAAGGGAACGGCCATCGATTACACTGGAATGCTGGAGAGGTTGAATGGCCGTTCTGCCCGTGCTCACCTGGGGGGATCCCCGCCTCAAGAAGAACAGCGAGGATGTCGGGGACTGGACGCCCGAGCTGGACCAGCTCGTGGCGGACATGTTCGCGACCGCCCTGGACGAAGAAGGGGTCGGCCTCGCGGCACCCCAAGTCGGGGTGAACCTCAACCTGGCGGTCATCGACTGCTCCTGCGGCGAGGACCCGGCCCAGCAGATCATCCTCATCAACCCCGAGATCACGCGGGAGGAGGGTTCCCAGATCGGGCCAGAGGGCTGCCTCTCCATCCCCGGCATCCGCGAAGTGCTGGAGCGTCCCCAGAAGGTGACCCTCCGCAACCGGGCCAAGGACGGCAGCTGGCACGAGCTGGCGGGCGAGGACCTGCTGGCCCGGGCCTTTTGCCACGAGATCGACCACCTGCGGGGGCGGCTCTTCGTGGAGTACTTCGGGCCCGTGAAGCGGCAGCTCCTCCAGAAGAAGTACCAGAAGCAGGCCCGGGGATGACCCGCATCGCCTTCCTCGGCACGCCCCAGGTGGCCGTTCCGGCCCTGAAGGCGCTGGCCGAGGAGGGGATCGGAGCGGTCTTCTGCAATCCGGATCGGCCCGCGGGCCGGGGCCGCCACCTGGAGGCTCCACCCGTGAAGGTGGCCGCCCAGGAACTCGGGCTGGCCACCCATCAGCCCCTGAGCTGGAAGGCACCGGAAACCCGGGAACTGTGGGAGAGCCTGCAGATCGACCTGGCCGTGGTGGTCGCCTATGGGCACCTCCTGCCCCAGTGGCTGCTCGATTCCTGCCCCCAGGGCGTGTGGAACCTCCACTTCTCCCTGCTGCCCCGCTGGCGCGGCGCGGCCCCCGTGAACCACGCCCTGCTCGCCGGGGACGAGGAGACCGGCGTCAGCCTCATGCAGCTCACGGCTGGGCTCGACGAGGGTCCCGTGCTGGCCCAGTGCCACCGGGCCATCGCCCAGGAGGACACGGCCGAGTCCCTGCTGGCCGCCCTGGCCGGAGATGCCGCCGAGCTGCTCATGGATCAGCTCCCCCTGCTGCTGGGTGGCAGCGCCACGCCCGTGGAGCAGGATCACGCCCTGGCCACCTACGCCCCGAAGCTGCGCAAGGAGATGGGTCGCCTGGATTGGCGCCGGCCCGCTGCTGACCTGCATCGCCAAGTGCGGGCCCTGTGGCCCTGGCCTGGCGCCGAGCTGCAGATGGAAGGCCAGGCCCTCAAGGTCTGTGGCGTGGGCGCCCTGCGCACCTGCTACCGCGAGCCGGGCCAGCTGGTCTGGGGCAGGGAGGGCGCCTGGCTCACCACCGCGGACGGCGCCCTGGAACTCACCTTGCTCCAGCGGCCCGGCAAGCCCGTCCAGCCGGCCCTGCAGGCTCTGCAACCCTGGGGCGCCAGTGGCAGCCGGCTGCTTGGGACGACGGGAGCCTGAGACCTGCGTCACTCTCGAAAACCGTTGAGGCTGCCGAAGGGTCTTATATAGTCGTATCGAATCTTTCCGGCATTCGTGATGGTTAGGTTCCCCTTGGCTGGGAACATGTGGAGGTAGATGGTGCGGGGCCACGGGTCAGCCTGGAAGGACTGGGTGGCCCCAGATCCGTCCCTGCCCCTGGAGCGGCAGTTCTTCCAGTGGCTCTGCCTGCTCGGCGGGGCGGTCTCGCTCTTGGTGGTTCTCCCGGTGAACCACTATCAGGGCCTGAACCCCTGGGTGAACCGGGGGATCACCGTGTTCGGGCTCCTGTCCCTGGGCATCGCCTGGGCGGCGAAGCGGGGGCACTACTGCTTGAAAACGATGCTGCTGGCCTTCGTGATCTGCCTGGACCTCCTCTGGTTCTTCAACGGGGGTTCCCAGGGCAGCATCGGCCTCTATTTTTTTATGGCCATCCTGTTCCCGGTGCTCTTCTTCCGGGGCGCGGCCCGGGCCGCGGGCCTGATCCTGCTGCTGGCGAACATCCTCGGCCTGCTTCTCGTCGAACAGGCATGGCCCCAACTGGTCACCCCCTTCAAGAGCGTCGCGGACCGCACCCTGGACCTGGTCGCCGGCTACTTCATCTGCCTGCCCATCTGCGCCCTCATGCTCTGGGTGATCCAGAAGGGATTCGACCGGGAGCGCCTGCGGCTTGCGGAATCCGAAAGCATGCACCGCGAATTCCTGGAGCGCCAGGGCGAGGGCTTCTCCATGGTCGACGCCCAGGAGCGCTTCCAGATGGCCAACCCCGTGGCCGAGCAGATCTTCGGCGTGCCCCCCGGAGGTCTGGTGGGCCGCTCGCTCTTCGACTTCCTCCCGGAGGACCAGCAGGCGCTGATCCACGAAGAGACCAACCTCAGGTGCCTGGGGCTTGCGAGTACCTACGAGCTCCTCATCCGGCGAGAGGATGGAGCGCTCCGGACCCTCCTGGTCACCGCCACGCCCAGGGTTGGCCGGGAGGACGAGCCACTGCAGGTGCTGGGGGTCTTCCGGGACATCACGGAGCGCAAGGAGGCCGAGGACCGCCTGCGGGAGAGTGAGGCCAAGTTCCGGACCTACATCGAGCAGTCCATCGATGTCATCTTCACCCTCGATGCCGCAGGGGCTTTCCTCTTCGCCTCGCCCGCCTGGGAGCGGCACTTCGGCATTCCCGTGCAGCAGGTCCTCGGGCAGCCCTTCGCGCCTTTCATCCATCCGGAGGATGTCCAGCCCTGCGCCGAGCACCTCGCCCGCGTCCTCAGCTCGGGTCAGGGAGAGTCGAGCCCCCCCTACCGCGTCCAGCACGCAGATGGGTCCTGGCGCTGGTTCAAGGCCAACGGAACCCGCCTCTCCGCAGCCGGGGGGGAACCTCTTTACATGGGCGTGGCCCACGACATCACGGAAAGCAAGCGGGCCAGCGAGGCGATCCGGGCGAGCGAGGAGCGCTACCGGACCCAGTTCGATCGGGCGAGCGAGGGCATCTTCGCCGTCTCGCCCGAGGGCAGCCTGCTCGAGGTCAACGAGGCCTTGGCCCGGATGCACGGCTACACCCGCGAGGAGATCCTCGCCCTGAGCCTGAAGGACCTCGATGCCCCGGATTCCTTCAACCTGTCACGCGAACGGATGCAGCGCCTGATGGCGGGGGAATCGCTGACCTTCGAGGTGGAGCACCGCCACAAGGATGGGCATGTCTTCCCGCTCGAAGTGTCGGCGAGCCTCGTGTCCACGGCCGGGCGGCCGGTCATCTTGTGCTTCCACCGGGACATCACCGAGCGCAAGCGGGCCGAGGAGACCGCCCGGCTCCTGGTGCAGGAGAAACAGCAGACCCAGAAGATGGAAAGCCTGGGGAGCCTGGCGGGAGGCGTCGCCCACGACTTCAACAACATGCTCGGCGGCATCATGGGCTACGCGGACCTTCTCCTGGCAGGCGAAGGCGATCCGATCCGCCAGAAGTACCTGAAGGCCATCCTGGCGGCGGCCTCCCGCTCGGCGGAGCTGACCCAGAAGCTCCTGGCCTTCGGGCGCCGGGGCAAGAACAGGGTGGAGCCCCTGGACCTCCCCGCCATGGTCGAGGATTGCCTGGCCATGATCAGGCCATCCATGAGCCACGATCTCCAGGTGGTGGTGGCCATGACGGACTGTCCGACGGTGGATGGCGATCCCTCCCAGATCCACCAGGTGCTGGTGAATCTGTGCATCAATGCGGTGGAGGCCATGCCCGAGCGGGGAGTCCTGACCTTGTCCTCCTGGGTCCGGACGGTGTCCGAAGCCACGCACCCGGGCCTGCCGGTTTCAGCGGGAAGGTACGTGGAACTGGCCGTGTCCGACACGGGCCTGGGGATGACCCCGGAGATCCAGCAGCGGATCTTCGAGCCCTTCTTCACGACCAAGAACTCCTCGGGCGTGTCCGGGACCGGCCTCGGTCTTGCCACGGCCTACGGCATCGTCCGCGCGCACGGCGGCGCCATCACCGTCACCAGCAGCCGGGGCAAGGGGAGCATGTTCCGCTTGTTCCTGCCCGTGGGTTCGATGGCTCCTGCCGAGCCCAGCGTGAGCTCCGGAGGGACCCGGGGCGAGGGGCTCGTCCTGCTGGTGGAGGACGAGCAGCTGCTGCGGGAACTGGGGGCCGCTGCCCTCGAGTCCCTGGGCTACGAGCCCGTCCCGGCGAGGGATGGGAAGGAGGCCATCGAGGTCTTCAGCCGCCTCCACGATCGGCTCTGCGCGGTGCTCCTGGATCTGAAGATGCCGAGAGTGGGGGGGCGGGAGGCCTTTCTGGAGTTCCGTCGCATCGATCCAACCGTGCCCGTGATCATCTGCACCGGCTACGGAGAGAATGAGGAAGTGCAGGAGCTGCTGACGCTGGGGGCCCGGGGGATGCTGGCCAAGCCCTATCAGATCTCGGCGCTGGCGGCGAAGCTCCAGAAGGTGCTGGCCGGGTAGCCGTCAGGCCAGCCGCGCCGCCACGTCCCGGTAGTCGGGATCCATCTCGTGGACGGCCTTGAACTCCTCGGCGGCCATGCTCGTGTGGCCCTGCTGGAGGTAGATCTCGGCCAGGTCGTAGCGCAGGCCGATGCTGTCCTCGGGGGGGAACCCGGGCGCCAGGACGCCCTGGCGCAGCCATTCCACGGCCGCCGCGAGGTCGCCCCGGGCCTGCTCGCAGATGCTGAGCATGGAGCAGCACTCCAAGGTGCGCTCGGGGTCGCCCATGGCGATCTTGAATTCTTCGATGGCCGGGTCGATGAGCATCATCTCCTTGTAGGCGATGCCCAGGTTGTAGTGGGTGTCGTAGTCATCACCTTTGACCTGCTTCTCCACGCCTTCGCGGAAGGCGCTGAACAGTTCGTCGACGCTCTGGATCTTCTCCACCACGTGGGTGGCGTCGTGCATCTCCTCGCCTTCGCCGGTGTCCATCAGCGCGGTGCCGAGCACGTCCGTGAGGTCGAAGAAGGAATTGGCGAAATCACTCTCGTCGAGGGCACTGGCCTTGGGGACGTGCCCCAGCTTCTGCAGCGCCGTTTCCGCGCGGCCAAGGCGGTCCTGGAGTTCGGGGTGACCCGGGTACTGCTGGAGGGCGGCCTCGATCTCGATCTTGGCTTCCTCGGGGCTGCCATAGTCCAGCTGGAAGTCGATGTCGCCCAGCAGGCTCTCAAGGTCCTCGGCCATCGGCTCGGGGGTCGGGGGGGTGGCCGGGTCCGGCACCGTGCCCGGGGCTTCCACTTCGGGCAGTTCGGGCAGCGCGGAGAGGGCGTCGATGACCTCTGGTTCCAGCTGCCGCGTGGGCATGGGGGGCAGGGGCGCCGTGGGCGCGGAGGTGGAGGGCGCCGCGTCGGCCGTGAGGTCCGTGAGGTCCGTGAGCGTCGCGTCCATCCAGCTCAGGTCGGAAGGCTCCAGCGCGGGGTGGTCCTGGCTCGGCGGAGCCGGGGCTGGGGGCGGAAGGGGCGGCGAGAAGGGATCGGGCGGCAGCTCGGCAAGGTCCGGCAGGAGCGGCAGGCTCTCCCCCAGGCCATCGCCCAGGGCGATGGGCTCAGCGGCCGGGAGGGCGGCGGGTCGCGGGGGTGGCACCTCGAAGCCCGGCAGGTCGAGGCCGATGAGCATGTCCAGGTCGTCCGCCGGCGGCGGGACGATGGGCTGCGTCGGAGCTGAAGGCGGCACCGGGGCGGGCAGGGCGATGGGCGCGCGGGTGGCGGGTGGGGGCAGCACGCCCGGTTCGGGCAGGCCCATGGCCCGGCGGTGAATGCGCGTGGAGCCCGGGAAGAGCTGCTCCGCCAGGTCCAGCAGGTGCGAGGCTTCGCGCTTGCGGTCCAGCTGGACCAGGGCCTGGGCACTCTGCACGTACTGCATCTGCACCTGGGTGAGGCGGCCGGTGGTCCGGTGCACCGCCACGATGGACTCGATGATGGTGAGATCGGCAGGATCCAGCTCCAGGGCCTTCTTGTAGGTCTCGATGGCCCGCTCGGGGCTGCCGCTCCGCATCATGGCCTCGGCCTCGCGCGCGAACTGCTCGATGCGCAGGCGCTTGACGGGGTCCACCTCGGTCTCGCCGCCGTGGCGGGTGATCTCCTGGGGGGACCTGGCCTCGAAGCCCGGGGGGAGGCCCAAGGGGGCGAAGGTGGCGGGTGCCGGGGCGGCGGCCCCGGGCACCACGCCCAGGCCCTGAAGCTGCCCCGCGAGGTGGCTGATGAGGGCTTGGTCGTTGTTCTGGTAGGCCATGCCGTAGGCGCTCTGGAGCGCCTGCACCTGATCCGTGCGGTTGCCGCTCTGGTGGGCGATCTCGGCGAGCAGGACCCAGGCCTCGATGCCGATGTTTCCCTGCAGGGCGTTCCGCAGGCTGCGGCCGATGACATCGCCGGAGCCGCGCCGGGCGAGCTCCCTCGCGATGGGGGCGAAGAGGCGCAGGCCCTCTTCCGCGCGGTCCCCGTTGACCAGGGTCCGCAGGGCCTTCTCGCAGAGGGGCAGGGACTTCTCCGGGAGCTGGGCGACCTCAGCCAGGGCTTCGAGGGCGCGGTCCGGGTGCCCGCTGCGCAGCTCGATCTCGGCCAGGGCCTCCAGCAGTTCGGTGTTGCGGGGGTTGTTGGCGAGGCCTTCGCGCAGGTGCTGGGCAGCGGTGGTGTAGTCCCCCTGGATGACCCCGAGGCGGCTCTGGGTCAGGTAGACCTGGGGCGTGGAGATCATCGACTTGGCGCGCTCGAGGATCTGGTTGGCCTCGCCGTGCATCTGCTCCATGGCCAGGGACTCGGCCACCTCGAGGTAGATGCCGGCGGCGCGGTCCTTCATGCCCTCCTTGTTGTAGAGGTCCGCGAGCTTGACCTTCATCTTCAGGTTCTTGGGGTCCAGGTCGACGACCTTGTTGAACTCCTCCAGGGCCCGCTTGATGAGGCCCTTCTTCTGGAAGTGCTCGGCCACCTGGAGGTGGACCTTCACGGCGTCGCTGGTCTTGTTCATCTGGCGGTAGAGGTCCGCCAGGCGCTGGGCCGCGTCGATGTCCTCAGGGGCGTTGCGCACCACCTTCTGGAAGATGGCCGCGGCGCGGGCATGGAACCCGTCCCGCTCGTAGGCGCCGCCGAGGCGCTTGTGGATCTCCACGCCCTCCTTCACCCGGCCGATCTGCACGCTGAGATCACCGATCTGGTTCAGGGTGTTGTAGTCCTTCGGATTGTCGTCGACGAGCTTCTGGAACTCGTCGATGGCCCGCTCCACCTTGCCCGCCGTCAAGAGCTTGTCGGCTTCCTTCTTGACTTTGACGCGATCAATGGCCATTCAGCTGCCTCGGGATGCCGGTCTTGGAGTTCGGAAAGTTTAGGCCCGGGGGGCCGCGCGGACCTAGCGAAAATGTCCACCCGTAAAGCTGTGGGGCAGCAGATTTTCCAGCCTGTGGAGCTGGCGGGCATGCCGGTTGGCCAGGAGCACCGGCAGGGCCCCCGCGAATTCCACCAGAGCCTGGCGGCAGGCTCCGCAGGGCGGAGTCAGCTCCGCCACATCGGTGACCACCACCGCCGCCACCAGGCCTCCGGGCTGCAGCCCCGCGGCCACCGCCGCGCTGAGGGCGCCACGCTCGGCGCAGAGGCACACCGGGTAGGCGGCATTCTCCACATTGCAGCCGCCGATCACGGTGCCGGTGGCAGTCAGCAGGGCCGCCCCCACCTGGAAGCGGGAGTAGGGGGCGTGGGCATGGCTCCGGGCCATCCAGGCGGCATCAAGCAGGGGGGCCCACTCCGGGGCTTGCGGATCATCGAACACCAGGGGCCTCCACGGCCTCTCAGCTTAGCGGAGCTGCCGGGATCACGCCCTCCCCGGCTCCGGCGGCCTGGGTCAGGGCGAGTGCCCGCCAGCAGGGACCATGGCCGTGGACCTCCCGGATTCCCTCCGGTCCCTGCAGCTCCAGGCTGATGTCGCGCTTCTGGAGCCGGGCCTGCAGCACCGCCCCCGACAGGCGCTCCAGCTCCCGCTCGAAGGGGCGGCCCGGGCCCCAGGCCGAGAGGTCCAGCCGGAGATGCAGGCCCACGGGGCGCTCTTCCTCGAAGGTGCGCACCCAGGGCTGGCTGCGCTGGGCGGTGCGCTTCCAGTGCACCCGGCCGGGCGAGTCCCCCAGCCGCAGGGGCCGCGCGCCTTCCGGACTGCTGGTTCCCTCCAGGGCCAGGGTGCGATGCCCTTCGCCCCGCCAGGCGGCCGGCTGGGCGGGTGGCGTGCGGGGATGGGGCAGGACCAGGACCTGCTGATCCAGCTCGAGGAAGTGGGACTTCTCCAGGAGTCCGAAGGGGAAGCGGGTCCGGAATTCGAGCCTGCGGAGGCGGGTCCAGCCCCGCCGGTCGGCCCGGGCCTGCAGCACCACCGTGGTCTCCCCCTCGCGGTGCGCGGCGCCCAGGAAGCCCGGCTCCACGGTGCCGTCGTCCAGCGTCAGATGCAGCTCCAGCCCCCGGAGGCGGCCATTCCCGGCGTCCTGGAAGCGCAGCCGGAGGCCGCCCCGCACCCGGGCGAAGAGGTTGCCCTCCTCCACGGCTGTGAGCCGGAGGCCCTGGAGGGCGCGGCGGCTCAGGATGCCCGAGACCAGGAATAGTCCCAGCATGAGGGAGAACAACAGGTAGAGCAGGTTGTTGCCGGTATTCACGGAGAAGGCGCCCACCGCCAGCAGGGCCAGCAGGTAATGCAGGCCGAGCCCCGTGAGGGACAGGCGCAGGTGGCGATCGTTCCAGAGCCGCATGGCCTCCAGCCTAACGCTGGAGGCCCGCCTGATAGCATGATGCTTCGCCCAAGGTCCCCATGTTCGAGCGCCTCTTCCGCACGAAATCCATCGAGCAGATCCGCGCCAACGCGGAGGAACCTGAGCACGGGGGGCTGCGGCGCACGCTGTCGGCCTGGGACCTGGCCCTGCTGGGCGTGGGGGCCATCATCGGCGCGGGCATCTTGTCGGCCCTGGGCACGGGGCTGGCCGGGGGCTTCGACGCCACCTTCGGCGTCACCCGGCCCGCGGCGGGACCGGCCCTCATCATCAGCTTCCTCATGACGGCCCTGGCCTGCGGCTTCACGGCCCTCTGCTACGCCGAGTTCGCCAGCATGATCCCGGCCTCAGGCAGCGCCTACACCTACACCTACGCCACCCTCGGCGAGCTGATGGCCTGGATCATCGGCTGGGACCTGCTGCTGGAATATGCCGTGTCCAACGTGGCCGTCGCCATCAGCTGGGGCAGCTACATGGACAACCTGCTCCAGGGCCTGGGCCTGCACATTCCTCGCTGGCTGAGCATGGATCCGCGGACCATGCTCTTCCCCACGGAGGCCTTCGCCGCGGCCCACCAGGGTGCGTTGGGCCTGGGAGACAAGCTGCACTACCTCGCCCAGGCCCATGCCGGGACCCTCGACGGGGCGGCGGTGTTCCGGCACTGGGCGGCCCTGAAGACGGCCCCCCTGGTGGGCGGTTTTCCCGTCGGCATGAACCTCCTGGCCATGCTCATCACCATCGCCATTACGGCCCTCTGCGTCTGGGGCGTGAAGGAGAGCGTGCGGGCGAACTCCATCATGGTCGCGGTGAAGGTGGCCCTGCTCCTGGTGGTCATCGCCATCGGCGCCTTCTATGTGAAGCCCGAGAACTACCACCCCTTCGCGCCCAACGGCTGGCGGGGTATCCAGGCCGGCGCGGCCATCATCTTTTTCGCCTTCATAGGCTTCGATGCTGTGAGTACCACGGCCGAGGAATGCAAGGACCCCGCCCGGGACATGCCCCGGGGCATCATCGGCAGCCTGGTGATCTGCACGGTGATCTACGTGGGCGTCTGCGCCGTGGTGGCGGGGATCCTGCCCTACAGCGCCTACCATGGCGTCGCCGATCCCATCGCCCACGCCTTCACCGCCATCGGCATGAACAAGATCTCGGCCATCGTGAGCATCGGCGCCGTGGTGGCCTTGGGCAGCGCCCTGCTGGTCTACCAGATGGCCCAGCCCCGCATCTTCATGGTGATGAGCCGCGACGGCCTGCTGCCGCCCTGGTTCGGGAAGGTCAGCCCCCGCTTCCGCACGCCCCTGAACGCCACCCTGCTGACGGGCGTCATCGTGCTGCTGCCCGCGGGCTTCATGAACATCGATGAGATCATCGAACTCACCAACATCGGCACCCTGTTCGCCTTCATGCTCGTCTGCGCGGGCATCCTCGTGCTGCGGGTGAAGCGCCCCCACGCGGAACGGCGCTTCCGGGCCCCGGCGGTGTGGCTCACCGCCCCCCTGGGCATCCTGTTCTGCTTCTGGCTGGCCCTGGGCCTGCCGCGCCACACCTGGGAGCGCTTCTGGATCTGGCTGGCCATGGGGCTGCTGGCCTACTTCCTCTACAGCGCCCGGCACAGCCGTCTGGGGCGTCCATCTGAGCGATGATGGACGGGGAGCTTCCGCCATGTTCACAGGCCTCATCCGACATCTGGGCATCCTCGAATCCCGGTCCCCTCGCCCGGGCGGGGCGCGGCTGCGCATCGCGGCCCCGGCCGATCTGCTCGCCCGGGCCGAGCAGGGCGCCAGCATCGCGGTCAACGGCGCCTGCCTCACCAGCGTGGCGGTGGATGGCCGCGCCTGGGAGGCGGAGCTCAGCGAGGAGACCCTCGAGAAGACCACCCTGGGCCGCCTGCCCATGGGCGCGGCGCTGCACCTGGAACCGGCCCTGCGCGTGGGCGATCCCCTGGATGGCCACCTGGTCTCGGGCCATGTGGATGGCATCGGCCAGCTGGTGTCGCGGCCCCAGGGCGGGCAGGGCCTGGCCGAGGGCCTCTGGCGCTTCAGCCTGCCCGCCGCCCTGGCGCCCATGACCGCGCCCAAGGGCTCCCTCGCCGTGGATGGCATCTCGCTGACGGTGGTGGACTGCGGCGGCGACTGGTTCACCGTGGCCCTCATCCCCGAGACCGTGAAGCGCACCGCCCTGGACGGCCTGCGCCCGGGCGGCGCCGTCAACCTCGAGGCCGATCCCATCGGCCGCTTCGTGGCCCGGGCCCTGGCTCTGCGGGGCAGCGACGAGAAGCTGGCCAAGTTCGCCCAGGGTGGGTGGAACGGTTGATCCGGACGCGCGGTTCCAGCTGTGGCTTTGGCGCCGGGCGGGGCTTTTGACCCCACCGCCCCCGGGCGTTACAGTGGCTCCGGAATCCGCCACCACCGCTCTGAGGCACCCGTGCGCACGCGAGCCCGATGCTTCGTCCTCTTCCTCGGCCTGGTCCTCGGGATCGGCTGTGCCGACCCGGCCGTGGTACAGGAGAGGACCCGGGTGTTCGAAGCCGGACTGCTGTCGAGCATCCAGGATGGGCGGACCACCCGCCAGGAGGCCCTGCTCCAACTCGGCACACCGGCCGCGTCCTTCGAGGGGGGCCGGATCCTCACCTTCGATTTCATCCTCGACGCCTCCGGCGAATGGCGGCGGATGGGCAGCGGCCCCCAGGCCGAGTGGCAGTACGGTCGCGGGCGCGCCTCGAGCCTGGTGCTGGTCTTCGGACCGGATGACCGGCTGGTCCGCCACAGCCTGGTGAAAGACCAGAGCCTGGTCGAGTCCGCACCCAGGGAAGCCGCCTCCTCGCCACCGGGCCAGGCTCCGTAGGAGTTCCCCTTGGGTTGTCCCCCCACCAGCCAGGCCGCGAGGCCGGACCGCTCCCAGCCCCCACGGCTGCGGGCCGTCCTGCTGGTGCTGGCACTGGTGGCAGGCTGCGCGCCGCCCGAGTTGAGGCTGGCGCAGCCCGCCGAGCTGCAGGTCGAGCGGCTCGCCTTCCTGGTCGTCGGGAGGACCACCCGGGAGGAGGTGCTCCTGCGGCTCGGGACGCCCAGCGCCCACCTTGAGGGAGAGCGGATCCTCACCTACGTCTTCGCAAGACGGGTCTCAGGCTCCTGGGACCGGGAGCTTCGCACGGTGAGCCAAGGCCAGAAGCTGCCTCTGTACCGGGATCACCGCGTCGGCAACCTGGTGCTGGTCTTCGCGCCAGACGGCCGGCTGGCCCGCCACAGCCTGGTGGTGTCGGAATGAGGCGCCCGATCAGCCTGCTGCTCGGCGCCCTGGTGCTTTCCACCCAGGTTGGCTGCCTGATCTGGCCCTTCCCCACGGGGGACCTGATCGCTGGACGGGGGCGGATCACGCCGCAATACGCCGAACCCCTGAAGGTGGGTGAGGCTGCGCGGGAGGATGTGCTGCTCCCCTGGGA
>Ga0268298_10002361_pt1 | contig 20713 bp, 14 predicted proteins | sample WWTPWeurt_MetaG_FD_194462 | JGI IMG/M metagenome (GOLD analysis project Ga0268298, IMG submission 194462) | Activated sludge microbial communities from WWTP in Nijmegen, Gelderland, Netherland - WWTP Weurt | ecosystem: Engineered > WWTP > Aerobic digester > Activated sludge | place... | reverse complement strand
GAATCTTTTGGATGGATAAATTTGTGAAGAAATGAGATTTAGAAAGGGTAGGATTGTTAAGATAACATTCTTTTGTGTTCTACTATTTTGGAACTTATGCAATAATCTTTTGCATAGCCAGAAACATGATTACAACTGGCTGTTTGGATATGGAGCCGGTGTACCTGATAGCAGCAGGCCTTTTGGTGGCATCATCATGTCATTCAATGATGGTAAAGTTGAATTTATGCCACAAGAAAGAGATTTTGAATTTAATATTCAAACAAACAGCTATTCTAATGCAGAAGGAAAACTTTTATTGATGTCCAATGGGTGTTTTATGGCTGATGATCATGCAGAAAAGTTGGTTAATGGGGATTCTCTTGGTTTTGGAAAAATATGGGGAGTAAATTGCCCAAATTATCAACCTGCTGCTCAGGCGGGTTTATTTATCAATTTTGAAGATAAAGGTAATTTGCGGTTTTTGCACTCTATATTGGATACAATTGGCAATGGGATGAAGTCCTTTCGAAAAGCTATCTTTGAAACAAGCATAGATTTAAAAAAAGAATATGTGATCTCAAAAAACAATATCATATTATATGATACGCTTTATGGAGGTGGCTTTACAGCAATTCCTATAGACAATTTTGCAAAATGGTGGATAATAACCCCTAAATTTAGAAATAATGAATTTTATACTTTATTATATTCGCAACAAGGAGTTGAGAAAATAAACAAGCAACAAATTGGAATAGAGCACATTGAAATAGGGTCAGGTGGCGCCCAAGGAGTATTTTCCCCAAACGGCAAACAATACGCGTTTTATAGTTTATTAAATGGCTTACAGGTTTTTGATCGTTCCACTGGGCTTCTGAGTAATTTTCGCTTATACAATATCAGCTTTTCAGTCAATACCATAGGTGGTTGTGGTTTTTCACCAAATTCAAGATTTGTCTATGTATCTAATCCGACCGAGGTCATACAGGTGGACTTAGAGGAAACAAATCTCGAAAAAGCAATAGATACAGTCGGTATATTTGATAACTTTTTTGATCCCTACCCATCGACGTATATGCAAATGGCACTTGGGCCTGATTGCAGGATTTATATTACTGCAGGAGGAGGAAACAGATACCTTCATGTGATCATGTTTCCAAACAGGAAAGGAAAAGAATGTCAATTGATCAACAGAGGACTGAAATTGCCAACACGCAACAGCCATGCCACGACCAACTTCCCACATTATCGCGTGGATGAGCCCTATCCCTGCGACAGTACCATTCGAATCCAGATTAATACTGCAGTAGATGAGCTATATAAATTCAAGAACGCGGAGATCATGATGTATCCCAATCCGGCGGGAGCGGAGTTGGTGTTGTATGATTTACATCAAAAAATAACCGGTGAAATCCGCATAAAAATTATAGATATTCAAGGTAGAATAAGGCATGAAATCATAGAACATAACACAGGTCAGGAAATTTCAATTTCCCTGAAAGGAATGGAGTCTGGTTTGTATTTTGTGAGAATGCATAGAGCGGATGGTAAAACCTGGACGGATAAGTTTATCAAGGAGTAAATAAAGGGCGATTATGAAATACAATTTGTAAAATCAACTTTACAAATGACATTGTATGGGTTGCTTCCAACCAATCCAGCGGAATCTATTTTTTAATGGTTGAGCAACATCCTGAAATGAACACGAAAATATACCTTATTAAATGAGAGCATGCTTTTTAATCGGTGTAATATTGGCCATGCTCCAGTCTGGGCATGGAGAGACCTTTTGCTGGCTCAAGCCTAACCTATCCCTGCCATTGCGGGAGACTTGTGGTAAAATGGCCATTTAATAGGGGAGTGGTTCTACTTTTGTTTTCATCCACTTTTTTAATTTTTGGTATGCCAGTTCTTTTTCATTTTCTGGAAAATCACGTAGCCTTGTTCTGTGCCCACCATTGTATCTGACAAGTTTAAGGGACTCGGTCTGAGCAGCCAATTCTACCGCGCAAGCAGTCCATGTGTCCACACCACCATAAATGTAGATGATGTGCTTGCTTTCGGTCATCGCTTTTTCCCGCATGGTCTTCATGTATGTTCCGCGGTAAGTGAGATCTGCTTCTTTAGGACAAAAGTATAAGTTGGATAGCTTGGATGTAAGAAGCAAGTCGCTTAAACCGCTGGTGTCAAATCCATAATAACCATACTCTGTCATGAATTGGTAATATGCTGGGAGCAACTCCGCACAACTTTTGTCATCGTAATAGTTGAAATCTACGACTTCTTCCATGTGCTCAAAAACTTCCTCCACGGTGGCGTTTTTACCTGGAATGGTTTTGCAACCAAAACCCCATTGCCAAAAGGAAAAAGGATATTCCACCGCGGCGTAATCGATGACTTGATCAAGGTCCATCGAGAAATGAACTTGCTCTTGGATAGCTAGTTCGAGCAATTTGGGTTTCAATGCTTCGCGGTAGTGCAGCAGGGTTCTTTGAAATTGTTTGACTTTGGCTCTGCACTCCGGAGTTCCAACCACTTCACGGTAGTGGTGAATTGTTCGAGGGTCTTCTTGTGCCATGGGAAATGGAGCCACATAGGCCATGGTAGCCCGGACGGATTCAGGATAGGTTAGACTATACAGTGCGGCGGTTGTTCCCCCTTTGGAAATGCCCGTGACCAACCATGATTTTTTATATATTTTCTTCAATTGTTCTTGAATGAAATGATGATCTGCAAGCGCTTGAGCCTGAGTTAACAAGTTCCATGGAATTCGATCTGGAACGGAAGATCCGAAAAAGCGGTATTCAACCGAAAACTGGTTCGCATCCAGGATCATGGTAGGTTCATAAATGCGATTTTGTATGTCATAACCTTCAGTGACCAACACATTGGGTTTCTTAAACCCTCTATGGTACAAGATGACCTGCTGATAATAACTCCCAGCACTGCTGTCGCGATGATCCAACGGCTGCCGCACCCATAGTTTCCAAACATGCTGAAATGGTTGTTGAGGAGCAAGGGCTTCGATCCGTAGTGCAGGAAAATGTTTTTTCAATTGTTTTAATAAGGATGTAGAATCATTGGCACGAATGCTGTGGATCCACAATAGGCAACATAAAATATTTAAAATATTTTTCATACAATTTATTGTATCCTTCAAGGAAATTACGAGGTAATTAGAAATCGATTCGTGCAACACCGTCCACGATGTCAGCAGGAAAAATCAACGGACTTCGACCAAATTTATTTTGATAGGCATTGGCCATTCCGCATTTATAAGTTTCCAATTGGTCAACCGGAACCAAATGCACCGTGCTTCCTCCAAAACCGCCGCCCATCATTCTTGCTCCCCTTGCAACTCCGGATTGCCTGGAAAAAGCTACTAAAAAATCCAATTCATCGCAACTGACCTGATACTTGTTTTTCAATCCCTGATGCCCTTCCAGTAATAAATTTCCGACCCGCTCAACTTGGTGTTCATGCAACGCGTTGACCATTTCCAAAACCCGTTGATTTTCTTCTAAAACATAACTCAGGTATGCATACTCGGTTGCATCGGTCAAAGACCGGATGGTTTCAGCGGCTATCCCTTTGCAGTCACTCAATGATTGAAGTTCTGGAAAAACAGTTTTTAGTTTGCGCAAAATACTTTTGCATGCAAAAGATCTTTTATTGTAGTCTGAATCAATCAATCGATGACGAACACCTGTATCCGCAATCAACCAACGAAAGCCTTCCAAATGGATGGGAACAAAACGATGGGTCCAGTCACTGCATTGAATGAACAGCGCGTGATCTTTTTTTCCGTTCATGATGCAGATTTGATCCATCATTCCGCCATCAACACCCGATGCTTGTTCTGCTTTCACCGCAAAACGCGTCAATTGATCTGTCGGCACATTCCATGAGGAGAATTCATCCAGCAATGCAATGAAGCCACAAACGATTGCCGAAGAAGATGACAAACCAGCGCCTACAGGTAAATCGCCACCAAACATCAATTTAAAATAGGGCCATGAATATCCCTTGTCTTTCATCCATTCCATGACTCCCTTGAAATATATGGCCCAGTCCGGAACACCAATGGATTGACCGGGATACCATTGGTCACCATGATCCATTGAACGCACCACTGTTTCATGTGCCGGGGCCAATGCAAAATACACCGATTGTTGTATTGCGGCCGGTAAACAATAGCCTTGGTTGTAATCGGTATGTTCACCAATCAAATTCAAGCGGCCCGGAGCCCGGTAAATCATAATGGGCGCACAACCCGCCCAGACTTTGAAATGTTGAAGTATTTGCTGCACCATAAGGATGCCGCGAAATTAAGCCGATTGGTAGATATTTAAAACTGCATCTTTGGTTTCATTTTTTCAAGGCTTTTCAAAAAATATCTTTAGGTCGAATTCATTTCATTCACTGGGATGACTTAAATTTCGAATAGGTGACAAAAGCGACCTGACTAAATTATTCACACTCCCCTTTCACATGCAGTTTTTTCAGAATATCATCCAACAAACACCATTTGGTGAGGGCCGATTGGAATAAATTGATACCCACAAACACCCCCAGATAAATCCAGTTTGGGTGTAAAAATTTAGAAAGCGCGATGGATAAAAGCACCAGCATTCCAGCAAAGAGACGGATGATTTGAGTTCGATTCATAATTTGAGTTTTTATTGAATTAACGATAATTTTTCTTTTCAACCATGTAATATAGAACGGGGACCACCACCAGAGTCAACACGGTGGAAGCTATGGTTCCTCCGATCAACGAAATGGCCAGACCTTGAAATATGGGATCAAAAAGAATGACCACCGCACCAATGGCTACAGCGCCTGCAGTGAGCAGGATGGGTGTAGTCCGTACGGCTCCAGCTTCCAGTATGGACTCTTTCAGTGGGATACCTTCCGCCAAGCGGATGTTCACAAAGTCAATCAGCAATACGGAATTGCGCACCATGACTCCAGCCAATGCAATGAATCCAATCATGGAAGTAGCGGTAAAATAGGCGTCCATCAACCAGTGGCCAATGACGATGCCAATGAGGCTCAATGGGATCGCAGTCATCATCACGATGGGCACTTTGAAGTTTTGGAACCAACCAACAATCAACAGATAAATAATGAATATGACCATGGCAAATGCAATCCCAAGATCTCTGAATACATCGTAAGTAATTTGCCATTCTCCATCCCATTTTATGGTGTACATGCTTTCATCTTCCGGTTGACCATTGTACAACTCTTGCAGCTCATATCCTTTGGGCAGTTTGATGCTGTTCAACTTTTTTGAAATATCGAGGATGGCATAAACAGGACTTTCCAATGTACCCGCCATGTCGGCCACGATGTAAACCACCCTTTTTTGATTTTTTCGATATATGTTGACTTCTTGTTGCGTTTTCTTCACATGGACCAAGTCTCCTACAGGAATGGCCATGCCCTGTTGATTGATCACAGGTAGCGAAAGTATATCATCCATCGAAGCTTTTTGATCATCGCCTAAACGCAAGGTAATATTTACCGGTTGAGTGGATTCAGGAGCGTACAATGATGAAGTGACCGCAGAGCCTATGGACATTTGCATGACCTGTGCAATTTGGGCAGGACTCACACCATATGACATAGCCTTTGTTTTGTCAATTTCAAAGTGCAATTTTTTTTGAGGATCTTCCACGTACCAATCCACATCTACCACATCGGGTGTTTGCTTGATCAAATCCATCGCTTGTCTTGCGATCTGTACTTGTTGATCATAATCCTCACCGTATATTTCTGCAACAATGGTACTGAGGACAGGAGGGCCCGGAGGAACTTCCACAACTTTGACATTGGCCCCATATTTTAAAGCGATGGCTTGCAAGCCAGGTCTGTATTTTTTTGCAAGTTCGTGACTTTGTTCTTTGCGATGTTCTTTGTGGGTTAAATTCACCTGGATGTCTCCGACATGCGATCCTTTCCGCACATCATAGTGACGGACCAATCCATTGAACGTGATGGGGGACGAATTGCCCACATATGACTGATAGGAAACGACTTCATCCTGTTTTGCCAAATACTGCGATAGTTCTTTAGCCACTACAGCTGTTCGCTCCAAAGTAGTTCCTTCCGGCATATCAATCATCACCTGGAATTCTCCTTTGTTGTCAAAGGGCAACATTTTTACGGCAACCCACTTGAATGCAAATGCAAGCATCGATAACATCAGTATCAAACCGGTGGTTCCTAAAAACAAGTAGCGTTTTCTTCGGACATTCAAAAGTGGTAGCAAAAAGCGATGATACAATTTGTAAATCCTATTGTGGTGCAAAACAATTTCTTCTTCGCTGGGTGCGTGCTCTTCGCGACCAGTTTCCTTTAAGAAAATGTAGCCCAAATAAGGTGTAATGGTCAATGCGATGACGAGTGAAAAAAGCATTGCGATCGATGCCCCTACCGGCATCGGACTCATGTAAGGTCCCATCAAGCCGGTTACGAAAGCCATCGGCAGGATGGCAGCAATGACAGTAAAGGTTGCTAAAATGGTTGGATTTCCAACTTCATTGATAGCAAATAATGCGGCCTGATGGAAAGGTAATTTTTTATTCTTGAAATGACGGTGCATATTCTCTGCAATGATGATGCTGTCGTCAACCACAATGCCCACTACAAAAACCAAAGCAAATAAAGTGATGCGATTCAAAGTGTAATCCATGAAATAGTAAGCAAACAGCGTCAGCGCAAATGTGGTAGGTACGGATAGGAATACCACCAATCCACCGCGCCATCCCATGGCTAGCATAACCAGTAATGTTACCGCCAGGATCGCTATTCCAAGGTGCAACAATAATTCAGAAACTTTTTCCGAAGCGGAAGCACCATAGTTGCGTGTTTCAGAAACCTGAATATCGTTTGTGATAAGATTTTTTTTCAGTGCGTTCAGGCGTTGTTGGATTTGGCCTGCAATGAACATGGCATCGGAGCCTTTCTTTTTTGATATGGCCAGCGTGATGGCGTTGTATTCAGCAGGAAAGGAATCTTTTTGTGCGCTGGCATTGCCGTATCCAAAACCTACGTAATCAACTGGTAATTGAGGGCCATCTGTTATTTTGGACACCTGATGGAGGTAAACCGGCTTGTTTCCACTGTTTCCGATGATGATATTTTCCACATCGTCTTTCGAAGAAAGAAATCTTCCCGTTTCGATCAATATTTCTTCATCGGATTTCAATATGGATCCACTGGGACTTTGTACGTTGTTCAACTTTATATGCTGTGCAATTCCCACGGCATCGAGGCCGAATGCGGAGAGTTTATTTTTATCCAGAGTGACCGTGATTTGACGATCCCTTCCTCCGAGGATGTTGATTTGTGCAACTTCTGTAATTTTTTTTAGTTCATTGGCCAGCTCCTGTCCGATTTGTTTGATTTCATAATCATCCCGTACATCACTCCACAAAGTCAAAGACATCATGGGCACATCATCTATGGATCGGGTTTTGATCAGTGGCTGACTTACGCCCATGGGCATTTTGTCAGCATTTTTGTTGATTTCATCATACAATTTAACAATGGACCGTTCGATGTCTTCCCCAACAAAGTATTGCACAATCAACATGGCTTGGCCATTCATGGAAGTGGAATACACATATTCAACTCCTTTGATGTTGGAAATCATTTTTTCCAATGGCTGAACCACTCTTGATTCTACTTCTTTTGGATTGGCGCCCGGGTATGAAACATAGATATCAGCAATGGGAATTTTTATTTGCGGCTCTTCTTCTCTTGGAATCAACAAAGTCGAATAAATACCAATGGCCATGAACACGAACATCAGCAATATGGTGAGCTTTGATTTTATGAAGACATCCGCGATGCGTCCCGATAAACCGGATTGATGTATTTTTTCCATGCGACTTTTCTTTTTGATTATTTTACCAATACACTTGCACCGTTGAACAATTTGCCTTCAGCTTCGATGATGTATGGTTCTCCTGATGTGAGGCCAGACAAAACTTCTACCCGATCACCCAGGTCTTTGCCTGTGCGGATCCAACGGAGTATGGCGGTTTGTTCGGAAGACACCGTATAGATTCCTTCTAACTGTCCTTTGCTAACCAATGCAGTCTTCGGAATGGTTACCAATTGAGAAGTTTTGATTTTTAAATCTCCTTTGAACCGTTTTTTAAACAATGCATTGGCGTACATCCCCGGTTTCCAATTGCGTTCTTTTGCTATCGAAGCCGGCACCTCCAAGTCTACGGCATATTGACTTCCTGACATGGAGCTGGATGGATGAATGGTCAAAACCCGGGTTTGCCATTTTTCATCACTTTGTGCAAACATGATCTGGACAGGTTGTTTTGAATCGATGAATTGAATTTCGGATTCAGGCACCAGGACTTTTAGCTGTAGTCGTTCTGTTGTTTCGATGGTCAGTAAGGGCATGCCTGGGTTGGCCATCATCCCCACCTCGGTGTGCAAAGCAGTCACGTGTCCATCAAATGGACACACTACATCTGCTTCCTGTATCATTATATCCACTTGTTCAATACCGTGTTGCACTTGTTGAACGCGGCTTTTCGCCACATCGCAATTCATTTTGGATTGATCCAATTCAAAAGCAGTTGCGCTGGCTTGTTCAAACAAAGCTTTGAAACGCTGATAATTGACAAATGCATTTTGATATGCGGCCTGGGCTTCCGAAAGGTTGGCTTGCAAACGTGCACGTTGTGCCTGCAGGTCGCTTGATTGGATACGAACGAGTGTTTGTCCTTTCCTCACGTGATTTCCTTCGCGTGCATACAAGTTCGTTACCAAACCCATGACGCGAGAACTGAGTTGCGTGCTTTGGAAAGCTTCCAATCGCCCACCAACCGACAATTGGGTAGTAGACAAACTGGAGTCTGCTTGTGCGGTCGACAAGCGCACTTCAACCGGAGCTGCCGAAGCAGTAGGAGTGTCTGTTTCCTGTCCTGAATGACATCCCATGAAGAGGGCTATGGAGAAACAACAAAGGAGATAGAACCATTGGTTTTTCATATGCATTTAGTTTCTGATGTTAGGATTTAAGAATTCCAATTGATGATTGGATTTTACATGATTTTTTATGCCTTCGAGCAGCTCCAGTTTTTTAGCCGTGACGAGCAATTCTGCGTTCATTAAGTCAACGGGTTTTTCAAGTCCCTGGGCGAATCGTTCTTTGATGATGCGTCTTTGTTCTTCTGCCTGTGCAATGGTGATTTTAAGATGTTCAATGCGCACAGAAGCTAACGAACGTTCGTTCGTAGCATGAAGAACTTCCATTTGCGATTGTTCAAGCAGTGCAGCTTTTTCCTCCTGCAACCGGGAATGTTCCAGTTGGAGTCTTTTGGCTTCATGTGCACGCAAGGTACCGTCCAGCAAATTCCAACGCAGACTCATGCCGGCGAGGAATGCATTTTCTCCAAAGCCGAGCGCTGTGCGGTCGTATAGGTTGTATTCTGCAAATGCTGCCAATTGGGGGAGGAATCCCAGCCTTACCGATTTTTTCATTTTGAGTATTGCGTTGGAACCTGCTTCCATGGCCTTGAAATCTGAACGATTGTGTAGGTCGGAAGACAAAGGATTCTGTATCGGCATTTGAAGCGTACTCGCGGGCTCAAAGATGCCTGGCTCCGGAAGGCCCATCAGCAAAGCAAGGTATGCACTAATCTGTTCGACGGATTTTTGAAGGGATTTCAATTGGAGGGCAATTTGATTTCGTTCAATTTGAACCTGCATGGCATCCATTTTTTTTGCCATGCCCTGTTCAACGAATCGTCCTATCACCCGTTCGTTTTCAGCATAGGTGCTATCGGCTTGGCGATTTACCTGGATCGCTGCGTATACATATTGGAGATCTGCGTATGCATTTTTCACTTCGAACTCCAGTTTTTCGGCAGCACGTTGTCGTTGCCAGCGAGCACCTTCTTGTTGTTCATTTATTCCCTGCCGCATCACGATCATATCCCAAGGAAAGATGGCTTGCTGTATGGAAATCTTTGCATTGGCATGATGACGAATTTCAGGATCATTCAAGCGGGAAGGATCAAAATCCTGTGCTTGAATTCCTGCTTGTTGGAGTTTAAAACCAAAAGCGTTCAGTGGATCATTGGTCCACAGATATTGGTAGGATGCCTGCACATGTGGCAACCAGGATGCTTTCAGTTTATTGCCTTCTTCTTTCATGGATTGGGTAGCGAAGTCCATCGCACGCAAGGGTCGGTTGCCCTGCAATGCTTTTTGTATGGCATCTTCCAACAGGAGGCGTACTTGGGCTTCAGCTGGGATTCTTGAAAAGAGCGCAATCCAAATCATCAGTATCCACTTCATATGCGAAATTTCCTGCAAACCTAAACTGACGAGGAAGGACACATTGTGACATTGGTTACATTTCGATGTTAGCAAATCCTGCCGGTCGATTAAATTTCAAGGATTAAAAAATTTTAAAGTTTTTGTTAAAAGAATTAATTTGGGCTAATTTTCTAATTCAAAATTTAACCATTATGAAGTTGATCTACTTAAGGAAATGCTTGTGGGTCTTGCTCTTGATCCCATTGGGAATCAGTTTGAAAGCCCAGTTTACGGCGACCGGCCGCATCACCGATAGCCAAGGTGAGCCTTTGACCGGGGTCACCGTTTTGTTAAAGGGAACCACCTCAGGAACCTATACCGATGTGGATGGGAAATTTTCCATTTCGGTACCTGGCAATGATGCGGTGCTCGTATTCTCCTATTTAGGCTACACCGATGTTGAACAGCAGGTGAGCAGTTCCAGTGGCGAACTCAATCTGAGTTTGTCGGAAAAAGCCACTGTGATGGACGAAGTCATTGTGAGCGGTTTGGCAACGACCATCAAGCGGAGCAATGCCGCGAACGCCGTGTCCATGATTGAAGCCAAAGACCTTACGGGTGTAACCGTGCAACAGACCATGGATGGGGCATTGTATGGCAAGTTTACCGGTGCCAACATCGTGGCCAATTCAGGAGCACCCGGTGGTGGAATTGCCATCAAACTCCGTGGGGTCACCACTTTGACTGGGAACTCACAACCCTTGTTCATTGTCGATGGAGTGTACGTAGACAATTCATCGGTATTCAGTGGGCTCAATACAGTTTCGTTGGCCTATCGCGACGGAAGAATTTCTGGTGACCAGGACAACCCGTCCAACCGGATCGCCGATTTGGATCCCGAAGACATTGAGCGCATTGAAATTTTAAAAGGCGCATCGGCGGCCGCTATATACGGTTCACGTGCAGGTGCAGGTGTGGTGATCATCACCACCAAGCGAGGGCAAGCTGGAAAGACCCGCGTCGACGTTTCTCAATCGGTGGGTTTCAATCAAGCCATACGACTGTTAGGTTCAAGAACCTGGGATGAAACCAAAGCGAAAACCCATTTCGGACAAACCGGAGCAGATGCTTACAAAGCTGCCGCAGCGGCGGGTAAAATTTATGATTACGAAGAGGAGTTGTACGGAAACAAAGGATTTTTATCCAGCACCCGGGTGAATGTAAGTGGCGGAGATGATAAGACAAAGTATTTTGCAGGCATGACGTACCGGAACGAAGAAGGAATCGTACCCAATACGGGCTATGATCGTTTCAACTTGCGTTTGAATCTGGATCGCAAAATTTCAAGCCGTTTTGATTTGGCCATCAGTTCCAACTACATGCGTTCCAGTGCTGATCGTGGATTTTTCAACAACGACAATTCTTCCACCACCATGGGTGTGAGTTTGGTGTCAACCCCTGCATGGGCTGAATTGCATGCAGATGCAGATGGAAATTATCCGAACAATCCATACACTTCTTCCAATTTTTTGCAAACTGCAGCATTGATGAAGAACAATGAGCAAGTGGATCGATTCATCACTGGCGCTACGTTGACTACCAATTTGTATACAGGCGAGAAGTCTGCATTGAAACTGATGCTTCGTGGAGGCATTGATTATTACACGCTCGTGACCGATATCCTGGCTCCTACTACTTTGCAATTTCAGAAGGACGGCAATGGTACCGGAGGAGCATCCATTGTAGGTTCAACATACAACACCAATAAAAACTTTGCAGCGTTTTTAGTACACCAACTGCAATTGAATTCCATTGGGCTTCGCACCCAAATAGGTTTGACTGCCGAAAATTTTGATCAAAATACGATCATCAATAAATCCAACTTCCTCATTGGTTCGCAAAGCAATTTGAACCAAGCCGGCTCGGTAGCTGTACAACAAAATAAAATCATCCAAAAGGACAGAGGTTATTTTGTTCAGGAAGAAGTAAACTGGGATGATAAACTCATCGTTACATTGGGAATGCGCGCAGACAAATCTTCCAACAATGGAGATGCCAATAAATTGTACTATTATCCTAAAGCTTCCGTAGCATTGAATGTAGGAAAATTCAATGGGCTAACCAATGAAACATTGAGCGAATTGAGATTGCGGGCCGCTTATGGACAATCTGGAAATTTTGCACGCTTCGGTTCAATTTACACTCCGTTGAATGCGGTGGTGATTGATGGCACCACGGGTTCACTGGTAGGCACAACAGCAGGCAACGATGCCCTGGGTCCTGAGAAGCAAACCGAGCTTGAAGCAGGATTTGATTTAGGGCTGATCAAGAACAGAATCCTTCTCGATTTTACGTATTACCAAAAAAACATTGATGATTTGGTGTTGAGGGTGCGTGTTCCAGCTTCCAGTGGTTTCGTGGACAAATGGTTGAATGCCGCAGAATTGAAGAACAATGGTATTGAAATTGGATTAAACTTAAACGTCATCAATCAAAGTGACTTGAGTTGGAACAGTCGTTTTGGTTTTTGGAAAAATACCGCCACGATTGAAAATTTAAAAGTACCAACATACAACGAAGGAGGATTTGCTCCGATCCTGGGTGTTTTCAGGATTGAAAATGGTAAGAGTCCAACACAAATAGTGGGCACCACGGCAGATACTTCCGATGCCGATGGATTGGTCGTGTATGGAGATGCAGAACCAGATTTCAATTTGAGTTGGTCGAATACCTTGACTTGGAAAAATTGGGATCTATCCTTGTTGTTTCATTGGAAAGAAGGTGGATCCAACATCAACCTAACCACTTTGTTGTCGGATCTTTCAGGAACCAGTCCGGATTATGATGAAACCGGTTTGGATCCAGCCGGTAAATTGAACAATGGAGATTATCGCGTGAGCCAGTTGGGAACCAGTGCACACGTGTTCGTGGAAGACGCAAGCTACATACGTTTGCGTGAGATTGGTTTGTATTATCGTCTGCCAAAGTCTCTATTCAACAACAAAGCACAAATTCGCCTTGGCGTATCCGGACGCAACCTGATCAATATTTTTGATTACAATAGTTACGATCCGGAAGTGTCCAACTTTGGAATAAGGGCCATATCGAATGCCATTGAAGTGACGCCCTTTCCATCATCAAAAAGTTTAGTGTTCACCGTTTCAGCAACCTTTTAAAATCGAGAACCATGAAAGCAATGAACAAATTCAGTTTATATTTATTTCTGTGCCTTGGATTTGCCTTGAGCACGGTATTGACTTCTTGTGAACTCGATGATTTGGAAGACCCAAACAATCCTTCTGTTGGAGGCATTGAAGGCAATGCAACATTGAGTGAATTGCAGAACCTGGTGGATGGAATTCAGGCGGGTATGCGCAATAACTATAACATTTATTTTGATGGTGTGAGCGTCATTGGTCGTGAAATCTACCGTTTTTCAGGGTCTGATCCGAGATACACGGCAGAACTGATGGGTGCCAGTACAAGCAAACTGGATCCGGGTGCATTTTACACGGTCAATCCATACACATCCCGTTACAGGGTGATTAAAAATTGCAATATTTTGCAAACGGCTGTGAAGAATACGAAAGCGGCACTTACCACTGAACAGCGCAATGGTTTCAATGGATTTGCAAATACCATCAAAGCGCATGAACTCTTGTTGGCTTTCAATCAGCAATTCGACAATGGTATTCGCATTCAAGTGGAAGATCCTGATAATCTTGGGGCCTTCCTGGATAAAAATGCTTCCCTGGACGGAATCATTTCATTGTTGGATCTGGGATCACAAGATTTGCAAAATGCAGGATCCGCTTTTGCTTTTAAATTGGGACGAGGCTTTGCGGGATTTAGTGCACCTTCTGATTTTAAGAAGTTTAATCGCGCTTTGGCTGCTCGTGTAAATGCCTACCGGGAAAACTGGAATGGTATGAAAAATGCATTGGATGCGAGCTTCATCGATGACAATGGCGATTTGAGTACAGGAGTGTATTATGTGTTTTCAAAATCGGGAGGTGATTTGCTCAACGAAGTATTTTATCCATTGAATGCAAATGGTGAAATCCGGCTCGCACATCCGAGCTTTATCGCTGATGCGGAAGCAGGTGATAAGCGACTGCAAAAGGTTTCTATGCGAACTGCAGCGGTCACATCAAACATGTTGACGGCAGAATACGATTTTGCTTTGTATAAAACCAATACCGACAACATTCCAATGATTCGCAATGAGGAATTGATTTTGTTGAGGGCGGAATATTACATTCAGAATGGACAAACCATTGAAGCGTTGCGTTACCTGAACATCATCAGGAATGCTGCTGGTTTGGGGAATTATTCGGGAGCTTCCGACAAGAACGGACTGATCAATGAATTGTTAAAACAAAGAAGGTATTCCTTGTATGGCGAGTGTCACCGTTGGGTAGACGCAAGACGTTACAACCAGCTTGGGACTTTACCGATTGATCGGACGGGAGATGATGTCTGGGATAAATTTCCACGACCTGATTCAGAGCAATAGGAGCGTAACAACATTTAATAAAATCCCGGTTCTCCAAGAGGAGGCCGGGATTTTTTTATTTCCATTGTTTATCCATTTCTTCCAACAAAACTCCTTTGGTTTCGGGTACCCAAAATTTTATCCAGCATAGTTGCAGCACCATCAAAAAACAAAAGATGGAAAAAATCAAAGCAGGACTCAGGGTATTCACCATCTTAGGAAAAAATAAAGTGAGCAAAGCTGCAAAGATCCAATGTGTAAAACTCCCCAATGTTTGTCCCATGTCGCGCAAGGTATTGGGAAAAATTTCGCTGATGAAAACCCAAATGACCGCACCTTGTCCAATGGCATGTGAGGCAATGAATGCAAAAATGCAATAGGGAACGACGTCCATGTGTTGCGTAGCAAATGCCCAGGAACACAATCCCAAGGACACGATGTATCCTGAAACGCCCCAATAGAGCAAGGTTTTTCGCCCAGCCCGATCGATGAGCCACAAACCAATGAAGGTAAAGATTAAATTTACCAAACCTATGCCAACGGATTGCAGCATGGAAGCCTCTTGTGCCATCCCGGTCATCTCGAAAATGCGAGGTGCAAAATAGAGGATGGCATTGATACCGGAAAGTTGATTGAACAGGGCAATGAAAAAAGCAAGAAGGACCGGTCGCTTGTATGGTGAAGAGAAAATGGTTTTTGCGGAGGTTTCTTCAAGCATAGAGATGTCAACCATTTGCACCTGCGATTGGATCTCTTTTTCATCCGCATGTGGATTCAGGGTTTTAAATACTTCCGTGGCGCGTTCAATGTTTTGTTTTCGAACGATGAGCCAACGGGGACTCTCCGGCAATCGAATGCAACAAACCATGAACAGAATGGATGGAATGGATTGTATGCCGAGCATATACCTCCAGGATTCATCTCCCAAGCGTCCAAGTAAAGCATTCGAAACATAAGCCATTAAGATACCTAAAACTATGTTGAACTGAAACAAACCTGTAAGTTGTCCCCGCTTCTCGGCAGGCGAAATTTCAGCCAAATAAACGGGTGCTGCGATGGTGGCCATGCCGATGCCGACACCTCCTAAAAAACGGAACAACATGAAACTGTATACTTCGGTTGCAATGGCGGTGCCCAATGCAGACAAGAGAAACAAGAAGCCCACCAGCATCAAGGTAATCCTCCTTCCCAAACGATCAGAAGGCCATCCACCAATCAATGCGCCCAGCACCGTACCCCACAACGCCATGCTGATGGCCAAACCGTGTTGCATGCTGGTCAAATCCCACAATTTTTGGATTCTTTGTTCTGCACCCGATATCACCACGGTGTCGAAGCCAAACAAAAAGCCTGAAAGGCCTGCCACCATGGCACTGTAATACAACATTAAATTTTTTTTCATTGAAAATACATTAATGGTTAAAATCATTTTCCACGCGATACATTGCGAAAACTTATTTTATGAACACTTGTATGTTTTTCATAAGGATCTCATGTGTATCATGGTAAAAGATGGGTTTTGGCTTGTCATCGCCTTTCACTTTCAAATTTTCAATGTGTAGGCGATGTACATCGTCGAAGACCATTGCGGGGCGGTAATCGGGTTTTTTGATTTTCAATTCGATGTTTTTAAATGTTAGTCCTTTGACATGCCTTACGTAGAATCCCCATGCGGGCAATTCTCCAAACATCGAGAATTCAGGATAGACGGTTTCCAATTCAGGAATGTCTTTGATGCGGTACAGGGGCATGTTGGCGTAGGCTTTGTTTCCCCTTCCGGGATAGGTGATGCATATGTTTTCGAGCAATACATTTTCTACATAAACACCTGGATTGCCTGTTATGGAAGACGGGAACACGTTGTGAAACGTCGATAAATTGGGACCGCGGATTTCATAGTCTAAATCTGGATTTTCAAAGGGAACTTCGACATCGATGTTGCGCAGCGTAACATTGCGCAGAGGACCAGCTTTTTCTGCTCCCCTCACTCTTCCAATGCGAAGGAATATTGCATTGCCGGTGTTTTTTGCAGTCACATGTTCGACCAACACGTTTTCAATAAAACCTCCCTGTGTCGCTTCAATGGCAATGGCTGAGCGAAAGGTATCATACACTTTGATGTTGCGAATCACTACGTTGCGCGCGCCACTCACCAGGGAGGTTCCAAATTTAATTGCGGAAGCGCTCGAGCGGATGGTGCAATCGGCAATGTAGATGCTATCGCAAATTTGCGATAAACTGAAGTCTTCAGATTTAATACAGATTCCATCGTCTGATGCATTGATAAAACAATTGGTGATTTGGACATTTTGACAATCCACCACATCGATGCCATCATTGTTCCAATATGCATCGCTGTCAACGTGCACATGATCGATGACCAAAAGATAGCATCGTTCATAGGACTGAACCCAACTGGATGCATTTTTTATTTTGATGTTGCGAATGGAAATTTTTTTGCAGTCGGTAAATTCAATGATGTGCGGTCGCAATTCATGCCATGCTCTTTTCTCTGAGAGATGGTACCGGTGGCTATCGATTTGTCCGGCGTAAAACAAGCTGTCTACGTGAAGTCCAAGAGCGGCTCCTCGTCCGTCAATGGTTCCTTTTCCATCGATGAAGATATTGGATGCTTTTTCAGCGAGAATCAATGACATCCATTTGTACAAGCGGGCGTAATCTTTTAGTTCGGTACTCCCTAACAATACGGCTTTTTTCTCCAGGTAGAGGCCAACACCGCTTTTCAGGAAGATGGATCCGGAAACAAAATTACCGGGTGGAATGATGACGGTTCCGCCCCCGTCTGCATGAGCCTGGTCGATCGCTTTTTGAATGGCCAAGGTATTCAAGGTTTTCCCATCGCCGACGGCACCAAAAGATGCGATGTTGTATGTTCTTGCTGCAAGAACTGTAGATAGGATGGTGAAGAGGAGGAATGAAAAAGAAGTGCGCAACATAGATCAGATTGGATGACAAATATAACCACAGATTCAGGATGCGCATCAAACAGGAATTGTTGATGAAATGAAGCCTTTGTTTTCAATCATGAAGCCTATGCTGTTCTGTGTTCTGGCCTGAAAAATATGGACCAGTTTGTTTATGCGAGCTGAGAAATCCTGCCTTCAAGTTCGATTTGCGTAGCGTTTCAGTTTGTAAAAGGGAGTTTGCGAACTCATTGTCTTAATATCTTTGCAGAAATGCCTTGTCATGGCTATGCTAATCCATAGAGATTTTATTAAAGCGAATTTGTTGATCATATGGATCGTGGGATTTTATGGATGCATGGACTCAACCATCGTTGAAAATCAAGTCGGAGAAGGACCTTTGAAAAGGGGTCGGAAAGCGTTCGAACCAAATCCCCATGGTCAGGAGCATGTGGGTATCAGGGCATTGTTGACCACCCGCTTTGCAGACTTTGATCAATTTAAACAGCGGGTGAACATTCGGTATGATCGGGCTTGCCTATGGACCTTGGATGGCCCAAAGCAAAGAGAGATGGTGCATCTGGAGTACCAGGAAGGAGATGAGTTAATTCAGCGCACATTGACATCGGGCATCGGACAGGGAGCATTGTTGAAATTAATGGATGCGGATCCATGGCAAAAAATGCATTTTTTGTTGGAAAATCCATTGGCGGTTCGTGAGCGGAAGGTATTGGATAAATTCCATATGCTCAGTCGCCGCAGGGCGGATGTTTATGGTTCAAAGGATGTTGCATTTTATGATTTGGCGGAGACCATGGTTCGGCACATCAACACACCGGAGGTGGCATTTCAAACTTTTCGCGACAGTTTGGAAAAGGGTTACATCAGTACCTTCAACCACCTTGCTGCCCAAGCAATCATCACGGCATTTTTCAGTGAGGACCTGGCAGACCTGATTGGTGATTTACATGAACGGCACACCATGCCGGAGCTGACGACGGGACAATTTTCAGAAAAGCAATTGACCGATACCATCACGAGTCCGATGGACAATTATGTGGATGTGCTCAACAACGAGATAGGCCAACGACTCGGCTTGAAATTGAAGCGTCGGTATCAACTGCACGAGTTGACACATTGTACTCCGGAGCTGCTTGCTACTTTACTGAACGAAATTCAAGCTTATTGCATGTGGGCGCTGGAGATTGGCATGGATCCGTTTCAAGCGCGTGACGCAGTGGTCATCAAATTTGCCAGGAAGATGAATGTGCACTTGGCAAGCATTTGATTGAATTATCCAATCATCCAAATGGTTTAAATTATTAAGGGTAAACCCTGATGAAAATCATAGGGTTTACCCGGATTTTTTGATTTTACGAATAATTTTAACTAAAATAGTTTTTACTTATGAATAAATGATTATAGATTTGACTTGCCCTAAGTAGCTACTGATTCAACATCAAGAACACCTCTCAGAGATGGGGACTGTTTATTAAACCCAAAATTTATTTATTATGAAAACACTAAATTCAATTCAATTCAATTCAATTCAATTCAATTCAATTAGGTTATTTCTTAGTTACTTAATTTTTTTAAATCTTTTGTTTACACAAAATTCCATTGGACAATGTGGTAATACCATCTATACAATTTCCGGATTGCCGGGCGGTGGAATTCAAGATGGCCCTCGGTATGTAAATTTGTACGTTCATGCGATCCGATATGATGACTGTTCAGGAGGGCCTACTTTAAGTCAAATTGGATTGGCATTAGACAATTTAAACACAGCCTTCAATCCTCACGATATCTGGTTTAATGTAGTCTGTATCGATGAAATTTGCTCCAGTTTGAGTTATACTAATAATTGTATCATTCCGACTCTTTATACTTCGCACTCCAATCAAAACGGACTAAATCTTTATTTAACGGTGGGTGACAATGAACCAAGTTGCGAATTGTCGGGACAATCAGAATTTCCATTGCCTTCCAAAAATTGTTGGGCGGCATATTATAACCATATTCCTACGCATGAAATCGGACATTGTCTAGGACTCGATCATACTTTTATTGGAAATGAGTGTGTGACAAGAGACCCGAATAACTCGAATTACAATTGTGAAGTTGAAGGAGATGGGTTTTGCAACAGTTCGAATGGTCAGAAATGGAATGGATGTTCAATTTTATGATTCCGGTATTTCAAGACAATCGATGGGAAGGAGAGCTCAATGGATCTGAAATTTCCGAATTGCAAAATTTTGCTTCAACTTCCAATTCTGCAGCAGGCTTAATGGCTAAAAATATCCTTGAATTCTTTTATGAGAACCAGCCCGGGGCCATTATGGGAAAAAAAGAACTGCGAGTCGAATACACTCGGCTTGATGACATTCATGTAGGGCCTGATCTAAATTGGTCTTTAGCGCCCAACCCAACCCGTGAAAAATTAAGCATAACTTTAATGACATTTGATCCTAAAGCTATCTATAAATGCCAGCTGATCAATACAAATGGACGCATTGTGAAGGCCTTTTTACTTAACAGTAAAGAAAACCAGATATGCATTCCGGAAATTCCGAAAGGCTTATACTTTCTTAAATTGCTGAAAGACGACGTTCCAGCAATTACTAATAAATTAATTGTGGAATAAATTGTTCGTTTTAAGATGAGGAGTTTTTCAAAAAAACTCCTCATCTTTTCAAAAAATTAAAAACCATGAACACGACAAGCAATATATATTTTCATTTTAGATTGAATTATTTATTCATAATTCAAAGCCTCACTTTCATAGGGTTTTCAGAACTACTACTGGGTCAAACATTCTACAGCAAGACTTACACGCGCGATAGTGGTTTTCACTATTTTTCTGGTCTGGCCGCGTACGATGATTGTTTTTACGTATTGAGTCATTACAGTGATCCCGAAGTCAAGAACCGGTATGGTGCTACTGCGCTGTTAAAATTTGATTGGGGAGGCAACATCCTCCAGTTGGATTCACTCCCACCAAAAGACGGAAAGTCTT
>Ga0268298_10002360_pt1 | contig 20714 bp, 13 predicted proteins | sample WWTPWeurt_MetaG_FD_194462 | JGI IMG/M metagenome (GOLD analysis project Ga0268298, IMG submission 194462) | Activated sludge microbial communities from WWTP in Nijmegen, Gelderland, Netherland - WWTP Weurt | ecosystem: Engineered > WWTP > Aerobic digester > Activated sludge | place... | reverse complement strand
GGGCTGCAAAAACAGGTGATCGAGCTGTCGGTGAGGCACCGGGTGCTGAGCCCGTATACAGCGTTGTTGGTGCTGGAGACGGAACAGGACTACGAGCGGTTCCACATCGATCGAAACGCCCTGTCCGACATCCTGACGGTGGGCCTCTCCGGGGTGGAGGTGATGCGCCGGACGGCCGCGAGCGTGCCTGTGGCCGAGCCGCCGCCTCCCCCGAAGCCGGCCTTCTCGCCCCCGAGGAAGAAGGCCAAGGCGCGGCCCGCGTCCGACGAGGTGAGCGCGCTCCGGAGGGCGGCACCGGAGGCGGACTCGTTTGAATCCGAGGAGAGCGCACCCGTCACCGGCCGTGAATTTCCTACGGAGGCCGCTCCCGCCGCCGCGCCCGAGGACGAGATCATGGATCTGCTCGACGCGCCGGAGATGGAGCGCTCCGTCGGGAGCGCCCCCGCCCAGGACGAGCGCCCCATGCCCGACATGCTCGAGTCGATGCCCTCGTACTCGGCGGCGGAGGCTCCGGAGCCTTCGTTTGGCGGCCCCCCGCCGATGGCCATGCCCTCCCCCGCGCGCATGGCGCCGGAGCCTTCGTTTGGCGGCCCCCCGCCGATGGCCATGGCGATGCGTCCGATGGCGATGCCTGCGCCCGCGCCGATGGCCCCACCGCCTCCGATGGGGATGGCGGGCCCCCCGCCGATGGCCCCACAGGCCGAATTCAACATGCCTTCGCCCAGGATGGCGCATCCTCCGGCGCCGCCGCCCCCGCCGCCCGCCGCCGCCCCGGGGATGCTTCGGAGGCTCGCGAGCGCCGTGTCGGACGCTGTTTCAAGCCTCGTCTCGCGCGACGTCGACCCCTCGGTCCCGAGCGGCGCCGTGCGCGACACTGGCGCGGACGGGGTGCTCGACGCGCCGATGATCCCTCCCGGGGACATGCCCCCTCCACGTCCCCCGGAGTCTCCGCGCCGGCCGGAGCCCCTTCCGCCTTCCGAGCCGGAGCCGGCGATGCTCGACTCGTGGACAGGCCCCTTCCGTGACGTGATGGCGCTGATCCTCAAGGGTGAATACAGGCGCGCTCTCGAACTGGCCCTCTCGTGGCGAAAGGGATCTCCGGGCGATGTGCTGGCGCTCGTGGCCATCGGCGAGGCCGCGGAGCTGCTCGGCGAGATCGCGCTGGCGGTCAGGGCCTATGGCTCGCTGATTGACCTCTTCCCCTCGCGGGCCGACATTCGAAGGTTCGCCGGAGAGAGGCTGTCTCGGGTCGTGGCGCACGGCGCGCTCGAGCTCTCGATTGACACGTACCGCAAGGCCGTGGAGTCTCGCCCGGATCACCCGTCGGGGCACCGGCTCTTGGCGATGGCGCTGCTCCGCGCGGGGCGCGCCGCGGAGGCCTTCGAGGCGATGGCCGTCGCGCAGGCCCGGACCTACCCTGCCAAGTTCCCGGGGATCCCGCGCATCTTGACAGAAGATCTCGGCCTGTGCGCGGCCGCGTGGATCCGGGCGGAGCCGGCTCGCAAGGACGAGATCTTGAATCGGCTGTCGCGGGCAGGGGCGACGCTCGAAGACAAGCCCTCGGTGCGCTTCGTGCTCGTGTGGGAGACGGACGCGAACGACGTGGACTTCCACATCCACGACGCGCGCGGCGGACATGCCTATTTCCGCGAGAAGGTGCTGCCCTCCGGGGGCGAGCTGTACGCGGACGTGACGCAGGGATATGGCCCCGAGTGCTTCACGATCCGGGGCGAGCCGGCCTCCCGCGCGTACCCGTACAAGCTGCAGGCCCATTATTATCGCCAGGGGCCCATGGGCTATGGAATGGGCGCCTTGCAGACGGTGGAGCACGACGGCAAAGGCCGGTTCGGCTGGAGCGAGCGGCCTTATATCGTGATGCGGGACGGGGCGTTCGTGGACCTGGGGGTGGTGAAAGGGCCGGTGCCCATCGCGGCGGAGTGACGCCATCAACGCCGGATGCCCCTGCGCGGCGTCCCGGCCACGATGAGCCGAGAGACACGGCGATCGCCGAGGTTCCGTTCGTCTCGGGTTTGTTCAGCGGGTCAGCCACGATACCTACACTGGGGCACATTCGCCCGATGGCGAGCGACGCTTGACATCCACCGGTTTTTCGCGTTTCCTGACTCCTCAGCGCGCGACACCGATGAGCGTGGCCGCGGAGAAGAGAGAGAGACAAGGAGATATTCATGGAGAAGAAGAGCACCGGCAAGATGGAAGATCTCGTGGCCCTCTACAAGGAGTGCACCGAGAAGCTCGTGAAGGAAGAGCACAAGGGGGTCAAGGTGAAGTCGGGGATCAAGGCGGGTGAGGCCATGCGCGCCGCGGCGACCTCGCTGAACTGATCACGATGAGAGCGCGGGGTGAACGGGGTCTCCCTGCTCGCCCCGCGCTCTCATTGCGCTCCTGACGGCGCCCTGGCAAGGATGAGAGGCGACACCACTCCATGACCGGCAGATCCGGGTCTCCCGAGCGCCCTGCGACGCGGTTTCACGAGGCGCTGCTGGGGGAGACCATCACGTGGGCCATCGCGCACTGCCCGTTCTACCGCGAGCGTTTCGAGGGCCTGCCAGTCCCCCAGACCCCCTCGGAGCTTTCGCCGCTCCCGCTGACGTGGAAGCACGAGCTCAGGAGCGCCGGGTGGCGAGCACGGGCGGGGCACCTCACGCCGGCGCTCCGGCAGCACACCTCCGGGTCGACGGCCACCAGCTTCGAGGTCTACCGCTCGCGGGAGGAGCTCGAGTTCGTCGGACGGTTCATCGGGTCGCTGTACCCCACCGACTCGTCGGCGCCTCGAACGCTGGAGTTGTTCCTCGGCAACCCGGCCCACGGCGGTCACGCCGTGCTCCCGTCTCCGTCGTTTGTGATCCAGGGCAACGTCTACGATGGCGCCTTCCTGCCGCACCTCGCCGCATCCGTCCTGCTGGACAGCCACGAGATCCCCGGCGTCGAGCCGCGGGTGACGCGCATCACCGGCGCTCTGACGCACGTGGCCGCGATGACGGCCGTGCTCCGGTCCACCGGGATGGACTTCTCCGCGGCCAAGGTCGCGACGCTCTCAGTGACCGGGTTCCTGATGACGAACCGGTGGCGCCGCCTTCTGGAGGACTCCTGGCGCTGCTACATCGAGAACTGCTTTTCTCTGACAGAGGTCTTCGGCTGGGCCACTCACTGCGAGGAGTGTGATGCCTTTCATTTCGGGCCGGAGGTGGTCCCCGAGGTGGTCGACGTGGTCACTCGTCAGCCCCTCGAAGAGGGGCGCGGCATGCTCGCGCTCACTTCCCTGTACCCCTTCGTGCAGATGCAGCCGATCATCCGCTATGTGACTGGGGACGTCGCCTCCATCGTCCCGACGCGCTGTCGATCGGACTACCCCGCTCACCGCCTTGAAGGGCGGCTGTCCCACGCGTGGCTCGCGACCAGCGGGCAGATCGTGCTGCCCGGCGTCGACATCATCAACGCGCTCGACGGGGAGGCGCTCGTCGCGCGGGGCGAGGTCTTTCGGGACTGGTACGATCGCTTTCCGATCGCCCGCGAGCTGGGACCTCCGATGGCCGAGCTCGTCACTAGCGGGGACGACGCTGCGTTGCGGATCCTCTGTCGCTTCGATCCGCTCATGTACCCATCGGAGGCGAAGGAGCTGACCGGGCGGCTCGCGTCGCAGGTCGCTCCGGCCATCCGCTCCGGGTTCCGTGACAAGCTCACGATCCAGCTCCACGGGCCCGGCGCAGCCATCGCAGGCTACAAGCCGAGCAGCGTCTGATCGGGAGTCATCATGGCCACCGAATCCGCGACGAGCGTGGCGCCGATGAAGGGCATTGTCCTCGCCGGCGGCGCCGCGACTCGGCTCCATCCTGCGACGATCGTGGTGAGCAAGCACCTGCTTCCGGTCTACGACAAGCCGATGATCTACTACCCGCTCAGCTTGCTCATGCTGGCGGGGATCCGGGACATCCTGCTCATCTCGACGGCCAACCACGTCCCGTTGTTTCGCGAGCTCCTGGGCGACGGCGCGGAGCTCGGCGTCCGGCTGGCGTACGCGGTGCAAGCGGAGCCGCGGGGCATCGCCGAGGCTCTCCTCATCGGGGAGGCGTTCATCGCCGGCTGCCGGTGCATGCTCGTGCTCGGCGACAACTTGCTTCACGGGCCGGGTGTCCGGGCGACGCTCGTGCAGGCCGCTGAGAGCGTCGGGTCGGGAGCCGTCCTCTTCGCGCAGAGCGTCGCCCATCCGGCCCACTATGGCGTCGTGAGCTTCGACGCGGACGGAAGGGTGACCGACCTGGTCGAGAAGCCCTGTCCGGCGCCCACTCCTTACGCTGTCCCCGGGCTCTACTTCTACGGTCCCGGTGTGAGCGCGATCGCCCGGACGCTCGTCGCGGGCCCGCGCGGCGAGCTGGAGATCACGGACGTCAACAGGGTGTACGTTGGTCGAGGTCAGTGTCGGGTGCGTCCGCTCGGCCCCGACTTCGCCTGGTTCGACATGGGATCTCCGGGACAGCTCCTCGCGGCGACCTCCTTCGTTGCCGGCGTGCAGAGCCGCGACGAGGCGATGGTCGCTTGCCTGGAGGAGATCGCCTTCGAGAACGGCTGGATCGATCGCGAGGTCGTGGCGCGCCGCGCGAGGGTGATGTCGAACAGCGAGTATGGCAGGCACCTCGATCGCGTCGCGTCGCGGGCTGACCGACGGAAGAGGGCTTGAACGTGGGCATGGAATACGATGTGATCGTCATCGGCGCCGGCATCGCCGGCCTCATGACCGCGGTCCGTCTCGCGAGCTCCGGTCGGCGCGTCGCTGTCGTCGAGGAGGGGGGGATCGCAGCCGGCGCGACCGGAAAGAACCACGGCATCATTCATTCAGGATCCCTCTACGCGGACTTGCACCCTGACCTCGTGCCGCTGTGTCAGGAGGCGTGCACGCTCTTCGCCTCCCACTTCTCCGGCGCGATCGTCAACCACAACTCGACCCTTCACCTGATCCCGCCGGACGAGGAGCCACGTTGCCGCGAGAGGCTGCGAGCGCTCGGCGTCGGCTGCGGTGCGCCTCTTCCGGCCTCGGCGCGCGCAATGTTTCGGGAGAGCGTCCTCGACCAGCTCGCGCTCTTGGGGGTCGACAGCCTGACGGTCAGCTCGACCCGGGTCTGCGCATCTCTGGCGCAAATGGCGGTGGACGCAGGGGCCGAGATGCTCACGCGCACGGCGGTGGACCGCGTGCTTCTCGACGGCGGCAGCGCTCGCGGCGTGCTCGTCTCGCCGTCCGTCCGCATCGAGGCCGGCCGTGTCGTCCTCTGCAGCGGCGGCGGCATGCCGGGGATCCTCGCCCGGTCGGGCCTCTCGACCGACAGGTTCCGGACGCGAGCGGATCTGATGCTCGTGGTGCCGGGCGTCATCGACCATCCCGTGGTGGAGTATCGTTTCGGGGGCTCGTACGTCGTCCCTGCTCTCGGAGGTAGCGTCCTCGCTTCGCGGTTCGGAGGAACACAGCCGTTCATCGACAGCGTGGACTCCCGAGTCAATGTCCCGTTGACGATCGGTGTCCAGTTGATGGCCTCCCTCCGTCGGCTGTTCCGGCCGCACGTGCTCCGAGGCGAGCACGCCACGGCCTATACTTGCTCCAAGATCGAGCTGCGGAGCGATCGCGCCGACGCCTGGGGCGTCGAGCCTTACCACAACGTCATCGATCACGCGGAGACGGACGGCGTCCGCGACCTGTGGTCGCTTCTCCCCGGCAAGATGACGCTCGCCTTTCACGCGACGAGCGATCTCTGCGCCCGTCTCCGAGGTGCGCCGGAGCCGCTGGGCCTCCCCACGTCCGGCGTCGAGCCCTCGCCGAGGATCCTCGCGATGACCGCCTTGGCCCCCACCGACGGAGTGGCGGGCTCCGCCTGGGCTGGACTGAATGCGCTATGAGAACGACACGAACGACCGCGGTGCCTCCCTACCTGCTTCGTATTCCGCCCGAGGATGTCGACGAGATCGTGGAGGCCGTGCGCGACATCCTGTCGCGAGGCGAGCTGCTCCTCGGCCCCTACACCCGGGCGCTCGAGTCCGGCTTCGCCGCCGCCACGGGCCGATCTCAATGCGTCGCGGTCTCTTCGGGCACGACCGCGCTGGAGATCATCCTGCGGCATCTGGACGTCCGCGGCCGAGCGATCCTGGTGCCCGCCAACACCAACTACGCCACCGCGCTCTCGGTGCTCAACGCCGGCGGGATCGTGCGATTGTACGACGGCGGCCTCTATCCCGACATGGCGAGCTTGCGGGAACAGATCGACGGCTCGGCCGCGGTGATCGTCGTCCACATCGGCGGCCACGTCACGCCGGACGTCGATGCCATCTCGGCCCTCTGCCACGCGCGAGGCATTCCGCTGATCGAGGACGCCGCGCACGCCCACGGATCGACGTTTCACGGGCGCGCGGCGGGCGCGCTCTCCCACGCGGCGGCCTTCTCGCTTTTCCCCACGAAGGTGATGACCTCCGGGGAAGGGGGCCTCGTCGTGACGGACGACGACGGCCTGGCTCTGGTGGCGAGACGCCTGCGAAATCAGGGAAAGAGCGAGTCCGGCGAGCACGTGCTCCCCGGCAACAGCTGGCGCATCACCGAGATGGGCGCGGCCGTCGCGCTCACCCAGCTCCGCAGGCTCGAGGAGGCCTGTCGCTTTCGCGCCGGGGTCATGGCGCGCTACGCCGAGGCGGCCGCCCGCTCGCGGCTGCTTCGACCGCTGCCGGCGACCGGCTGCGCGCCGAACGGATACAAGGCGATCCTGCTCACCGAGGACAAGGCCGCCGTGACGGCGGAGCTCCGGCGGCGAGACATCCTTCCGAGCGGCAATGTCTACGAAGTGCCGCTTCACCGACTTCCTGTATTCAGGGATGTGCTCCGCGGGTCCTTCCCGGTCGCTGAACGGTTCAGTCAGGAGCACGTCTGCTTGCCTTGCTGGTACGGGATGTCATCATCAGAAGTCGATAAGGTGGCCGCCGCCATCGCGGAGATCTGAGCCTGCCATGCCCGTCTCTTCGAAGCCCCACATGCGAGTGTCGCTCTGCGTCTCCGGGAGCGACGGTACGAGCACGGTCAACCACGACGCGGCTAGCGGGATAGGCTGCGAGACTCCGGGGCGCGGCATCCGGGTGTTCCCCCCGCTCACCATGCTCTACGCCGCCAGCGAGCTGCGCGCGGCCGGCTGCGACGTCGAGCTCCGGGACTTCAACACCTCGGAGACGACGGCCGACGAGTGGGTGGCGAGCCACGATCTGCGCGAGGGGACGGAGGCGGTCGTGCTGTTGTCGTCGCTGACGACGCTCGAGCGCGACAGGGGCCGCGTCTCCCGCTTGCGGGCGCGCTACCCGGAGCTGTTCATCGTCACGATGGGGACCTTCTACGAGCACTTCGCCGCCTCCATGCTCGCCGCCGGCGCTGACGCGGTGGTGTACGGGACACCGGAGCTGGCCATCGCCGATTGCGTCCTCCAGAAGCGCCGCGGGGCGGTGCGCGCGGAGATGACCGCCAGGGCGCTCGAGGACCTCCAGTTCCCTCTGTGGGACGCTCTCGACATGAGCCTCTACACCTCACATACGGTGCTCTCCAGCCGAGGGTGCTCCTTCGGATGCTCGTACTGCCCGCATCCTGTCTACCAGGCGGACCGGGTCATCGCTCGCTCCCCGGAGAGCACCCTGGCCGAGATCGCGTGGCTGCACGAGAGGTACCAGCCGGACTATTTCCTGTTTCGCGATCCGCTGTTCACCTTCGACGCGGGGCGGTCCAGGGCGATCATCGGCGGGATCCAGGCTGCCGCGCCTGGCGTGCAGTGGGCGTGCGAAACGCGCTTCGAGCTCCTGCCGGCGCCCCTGATCCACCTGATGCGGGACAGCGGTGTCCACCACGTGCGGATGGGGATCGAGACCGCGGACCCGAAGGTGCTGTCCGAGGCCGGAAGGATCGGGTCCACCTCGGCGGCCCGGCGCCACCTCGAGCGGGCCCGGGACACCCTCGCGACGCTCAAAGGGTGCGGGATACGGTCTGTCTGCTTCTTCATGTTCGGCTTCCCGAGCGACACTGCCGACGTCGCCGAGTCGATCATGGACTTCGTGCGGAGCGCGGATCCCGACGTCGCCTTGCTGAACTACACCACTCCCTACGTCGGCACTCCGCTGCACGACCAGATGCACTCTGAGGGCCTTGTGGACCTCAGAGATCTGACTCGGTACGGCAGCAAGATGCCCGTGGCGCGCACGCGCGCGCTCGACGCGGAGCGCGTCCTCGAGCTCGGAGCAGCCGTCCAGAAGTTCTTCCGTAGCCGCAACCGGCAATTCTATCCTATCCGCTGATCGTCCGCCGACCTCGCCTCTGCTCTCCCCTCGGTGCCGCCGACATGCCCGCGCCCTTCGCACGAACCACCCGTTCTCTGGAGGCCGAAACGAGGGGCCGCTCGGCGCTCTCTCTCGGGGTCGCCGCGGCGCTCCTCGGCGCGTGGGTCGCGTGGTTCTCGCTCGCTCGCGTCTCCATCTACGAGGTCGGGGAGGCGCGGATCGAGGTCGATCGCGTCGCGCACGGCGTCGAGGTCGAGGTCTCGGGGCGCGTCGTCGAACAACGGCTGGCGCTCGATCAGGCCGTCGAGGCGGGCGACGTGCTCGTCGTGCTCGACGCGTCGGTCGATCAGCACAAGCTCGCTGAAACCCGAGCGCAGTTGCGCGGCATCGAGGCGCAGATGAGCACGCTCGCCGAGCAGATGAAGACAACGGAGCGCCTCTCGGCAGCACGGCAGACAGTGCTCTCGGCGAAGGTCGATGAGGCGCAGGCGTACGCGCGGGAAGCGGACTCCGGAGCGGCGTACGCCGACGCCGAGGCAGCGCGCGCCGCCAGGCTGCACGCCGAGGGGCTCCTGTCGGAGGCGGACTCCGCCCGGCTCTCCGCGGACGCCACCGCGAAGCGCGCGGAGGCCGACGCGCGTCGGAGAGCGGCCGCACGAGCGGCCGCAGAGCTGCCCGCCAACGCCGGTGAGCTCGCCTTGGAGATCGCCCGTCTTGGGGAGCGACGCGCGGAGCTCGAAGCGCGGCGGGATCTCACGGCCGCGGCCATCGAGACGCTCGAGCACACGATCGAGCGACACCGCATTCGGGCGCCGATCGCCGGGAGGATCGGAGAAGTGGCGGTGATCCCCCCGGGGACGATGCTGGAGAAGGGCGCGCGCGTGGCGTCTATCGTGCCCGCGGGCGAGCTGCGAGCTGTCGCCGAGCTCTCGCCTCGGGGCGCGCTGGGGCGCGTTCGCCCAGGTCAGCGCGCGCGGGTGCGCATCGACGGTTTTGCCTGGATTGAATACGGCAGTATCCCCGCGACGGTGACGACCGTCGCGGCGGAGGTCCGCGACGGCAAGGCGCGCGTGGAGCTGGGGTTGTCGCCCGATCCCGCCTCGCCAATTCCCAGGCAGCACGGCCTGCCTGGCACCGTTGAGATCGAGATCGAGCGCATCTCGCCGGCCTCGCTCGTGCTGCGCGCGGCCGGCCGCTATCTGCGCCCCGAGGGAGGCGCGCCCTGAGCGAGAGGCTCGTCCTCCCTGCACGTCGCCGGCTCCTCGTCCCCGAGGTCGTGCAGACGTCGGCCATGGATTGCGGCCCGGCGTCTCTCGCGAGCCTCCTCGGGGGGTTTCACCTCCACGCGAGCTACGGGAGGTTGCGCGAGGCGTGCCAGACCGACGTCGACGGGACCTCGATCGACACGCTCGAGGAGATCGCGACCGACCTGGGCCTCGCGGCAGAACAGATCATGATCCCGCTCGATCACGTGCTGCTCCCGGAGACCGAGGCGCTGCCGGCGATCGCCGTGATCCGTCAGCCGGGCGGGATGACCCACTTTGTGGTGCTCTGGTCGGCGCGCGCGGGCCTCGTCCAGGTGATGGATCCCGGTGTCGGTCGCGTGTGGGCGCCGCGCGAGAAGCTCCTGCGGCAGCTCTTCGTGCACCAGATGCCGGTGCCGGCCTCGGCGTTCGAGGCGTGGGCGCGCTCCGCCCCGTTCACGCGGGCGCTGCGTGCCCGGATGAAGGCGATCGGCGCAGATGCCGAAGCCGGTGCGCTCCTCGAGCGCGCCCTCGCCCGGCCCGACCACCGAGGCATCGCTGAGCTCGATGCGGCGGCGCGCATGATCGCGTCCGTCGTGAACGCGTCCGGGTTGTCGCGCGGTCGCGCCGCTGCGCGGGCCCTCGCGGCGCTCCTCGAACAGTGCACCGAGGCGCCAGCGGAAGGGCCTCCTGTCGTTCCGGAGGGGATGTGGACCGCGCGCCCGACGCGCCCCTCGGAGGACGGCGAGGAGCGCGTGCTCCTGCGCGGCGCGGTGCTCGTGAGCGTCTCGGGCATTCGCCCCGGGTCGTTCTCGGCGCGCCGGCTCGCGGGACGGGGCGCCGGAGCCCGGGTCGCGGCGGATCGTGACGAGGCCGCGCTGTCGCCCGAGCTCCGGGCCGCGCTCGACTCTCCCCCGGCGCAGCCGGGCCGTGAGCTCTTTCGTCTGCTCCGGCAGGACGGCGTCCTGAGGCCGCTCTCCGTGCTCGCCGCGCTCCTGCTCGTCGCTGGCGCCACCGTGCTCGAGGCGCTGGTCCTGCGCGGCATGATCGGCCTCGGGGGGCACCTGGGCCTGGTGGAGCAGCGCCTCGCGGCGCTCGGCGCCCTCGTCGTGCTCGTCGTCGCGATCCTCCTGCTCGAGGTGGGCGTCGCCTCGTTCCTTCAGGGGATCGGCCGGCGCCTGGAGATCCGCCTCCGCCTCGCGTTCCTCACGAAGATCCCGCGCCTGCCGGACCGCTACCTTCAGAGCCGACCGGCCTCCGACATGGCGCAGCGATCACATGCTGTGCACGAGCTGCGAACGTTCTCCGGAGTCGGTGGCAGGCTCGTGCGCGCGACCCTGGATCTGGCGATGACGGCGGCGGGCCTGATGTGGCTCTCGCCCGGGAGCGCGCCGCTGGTCGCCGTCGCGGTGGGCCTCTCGCTCGCGGTGCCGCTCGCTCTCCACCCGCTCCTCACCGAGCGCGATCTCCGGCAGCGCGCGCACGGCGGCGCGCTCGGGCGCTTCTACCTCGACGCCCTGCTTGGCCTCGCCCCGGTGAAGGCGCACGGGGCCGAGCGGGTCGTTCGCCGCGAGCACGAGGGTCTCGTCGTGGAATGGGCGCTCGCCGGGCGCTCCCTCTTGCGGGCAGCCGCGCTCGCGGAGGGGATCCAAGCGGCCGCCGGCTTCACGCTCGCCGTCCTGCTCTTCGCAGGCTACGTGGCGCGCGGGGAGCCGGCGCCGGGCTCGCTGCTGTTCGTCTATTGGGCGCTCAACGTGCCTGTCATCGGCGCCGAGATCGCTCAGCTCGCCCGGCGATATCCGGGCTACCGAAACCGGGCTCTGCGCCTCCTCGAGCCGCTCGGCGCGCTCGACGAGCCGGGCCGCGGGGGACTGGCCTCGACGGACCCTCCCCCACGAACCCCCGAGGCCGCTGCTTCCCCGGGCGTCTCGGTGCGAATGCGCGGCGTCGGGGTGCTCGTGTGCGGGCACACCGTGCTCGACCGGGTCGATCTCGATCTCTCACCTGGCCAGCACGTGGCGGTGGTCGGGCCCTCCGGCGCGGGGAAGTCGACGCTCGTGGGGCTGCTCCTCGGCTGGTATCGGGCTGCGGCGGGCGAGGTCCTCGTGGACGGGGAGCGGCTCGAGGGGGCGAAGCTCGCCGCCGTTCGCAGCGAGACAGCCTGGGTCGACCCCTCCGTGCAGATCTGGAATCGGTCCCTCCTCGAGAACCTGACCTATGGATCGAAGAATACGATAAGTATTGGTCGAATCCTCGACGAGGCGGATCTGCGCGGCGTTGTCGAGCGGCTCCCGGAGGGCCTCCAAACGCCGCTCGGCGAGGGCGGTGGGCTGCTCTCGGGCGGTGAGGGGCAGCGGGTACGGCTTGGGCGGGCGCTGTCCAGGACGGACGCGCGACTCGTGGTCCTCGACGAGCCCTTCCGCGGCCTTGACCGCGTGCAGCGGCGCGCGCTGCTCGGGCGCGTCCGCGCTCGCTGGGCCTCGGCGACGATGATCTGCATCACGCACGACGTCGGCGAGACGGCCGACTTCGACCGAGTGATCGTCGTCGAGGAGGGACGGATCGTCGAGGACGCGCCGCCCCTGGAGCTCCGCGCCCGGGAAGGCTCGCGGTACAGGGCGCTCCTCGACGCCGAGACAAAGGTCCGCGAGGGCCTCTGGTCGAGTCCGCTCTGGAGGCGCCTCCAGATGATTCCCGGCGCTCCGCTGGACGAGACACGGAGGGGCTCATGACCGCGGACATCGAGGGCCTCGCCTGGCCCCTCTCGCAGCTGTCCGAGGTGATCGAGGTGCTGGCCCGCGCGTCCGGCCTGCCCGCCCGCGCCGCAGAGCTGCCGGCGCCGCCCGCCGGCCTCGACCAGAGCGACGTGCGGGCGCAGGAGGAGTGGGTCGAGCTCGCCGCGAGCGCGTTCGGGCTCGAGGCCGAGCACGTGGACGCGCCCTACGCGGAGGTTGAAGAGCTGCTCCGCGGCGCGGGCCCGGCTATCGTCTTCTTGCCCGGAGCCCCGCCGCGGCTGCTCGCGCTCGTGGGCGCGGGACGCAGCAGCGTCCCTGTGATCGGTCCGGATCACCGCGCTCTTCGGGTGGAGATCGAGGCTCTCCGCGCGCGGTTGTGCGGGTCTGTCGAGGCGCACATCGCGCCCTCCGTGGCCGCCATGCTCGATCGTGCGGGCGTCCCGCCGTCGCGTCGCGAGCGCGCGCGCCGAGCCGTGCTCAGAGAGCGCATCGGCGCGGTCCCGATCGGGGGCGTCTTCGTGCTCCGCCGGCCGCCTTCGGCCTCGTTGCTCGATCACGCCCGTCGCCTGGGTCTCACTCGGCGTATTCTTACTCTCTTCGCGGCGAGCCTCGCGCACCAGGCCCTCTGGACCGCCGCGTTCTGGATCGTGGGCCGCGCGGCGCTGAGCGATCACCTCGACCCCGGCTGGATCACGGCCTGGTCGCTGCTGCTGCTCTCGATGGTCCCTCTTCGGGTCTCGATCACCGTCGCCGGGATGCTCTTCTCGATCGACGCGAGCGCGGTCCTCAAGCGACGCCTTCTAGCGGGCGCGCTCCTCGTCGATGCCTCTTCGATGCGGAGGATGGGCGCCGGCCAGCTCCTCGGGCGCGTGTTCGACGCGGAGGCGTTGGAGGCGCTCGCCGTCGGCGGCGGGCTGTCGTCCCTCGCCGCCGTCGTGGATCTCGCGACGGCGTCCATCATCCTCGTCCTCAGCGGGATCGGGGCGCTCCCCGTGCTGGCGCTCCTGGCGTGGGTCGCGCTCTCGGCCTGGCTGCTCGCGCGCTATCACGCGAGCCGGCGTCGCTGGACGAGGGGGCGCCTGGACATGACCCACGAGCTCATCGAGAGGCTCGTGGGCCACCGCACGCGCCTCGCGCAGGAGCCGGCGAGCTCGTTCCACGAGGGGGAGGATCGAGCGCTCACGCGGTACCTGCACGGCTCCCTGGAGCTCGATCGGGCCGAGGTGTGGGCGACGGCCTTCCTGCACCGAGGCTTCCTCGTCGCTGGTGCGGCCTCGCTCGCGCCTGCGCTCCTCGCGGGGGCGCCCCCCGTGACTGTCGCGGTCGCGCTCGGCGGCGTTCTCATGGCGTACCGAGGTCTCTCCGCCGTCGTCGGGGGCGCCGTGCAGCTCTCGGGCGCGGCGATCGCCTGGGAGCAGATCGCGCCGCTCCGACGCGCCGCGGATCGGGGCGAGGAGGCCCGTCCAGCGCTGCTCGCGGCCCTCAGAGACGGATCGCGTGAGGGGGCGATCGTCGATGCAAGACAAGTCGCATTCCAATACCCGGGGCGCGCTCGAGAAGCGCTCTCGGACGTGAGCTTGCGGATCCACGACGGCGATCGTCTGCTGCTCGAAGGGCCTTCCGGAGCAGGAAAATCGACGTTCGGCGCGCTGCTCTCCGGCCTCGTCGAGCCGAGCCAGGGGCTGATCCTCGTGCGCGGGCTGGACCACCGAACCCTGGGCCTCGCTGGCTTTCGCCGCCGGATCGCGTCCGCCCCGCAGTTCCAGGAGAACCACGTGCTCACCGGCACCTTCGCGTTCAACCTCCTGATGGGCCGCGAGTGGCCCCCCTCGCCGGCCGATATCGTCGAGGCTGAGGCCATCTGTCGCGACCTGGGCCTCGGCGGTCTCCTCGAACGCATGCCCGCGGGGATGATGCAGATGGTCGGAGAGACCGGCTGGCAGCTGTCGCACGGCGAGAAGAGCCGGCTCTACATCGCCAGAGCGCTGCTCCAGCGCGCAGACCTCATCGTGCTCGACGAGAGCTTCGCCGCGCTGGATCCGGAGACGCTCGAACGGTCCTTGCGCTGCGTCCTCGCGCGGGCCAATGCGGTGCTCGTGATCGCACACCCGTGATTGCGCGAGGTGACGGGGCAGCGAATCTGGTTTGCGCAACCGCTTATGAACAGCACTGCGGAGCAGCTCGAGCAGGTGTTCAAGCGAGCCAAAGAGATCGCAGAGGCGCTTGGCAAAGAGGGTCGACCAGTTGATTGAAGACACCAAGGCACTGAATCCGACATTCCAGTTCTCTGCGACGGTGGGACTTGTTGGGCCGATGAGATGCTGGTGGACCAAGCGGTGGCGTTTCAGAAGCAGCGCAGTTCCTCCAGTCAGCCTGCTCTGCCACGCTCGTAGCAGCCGAGCTGGCTATGCCCGAGCTCGTCTCCAGCCGGCTTCCGCGAAGTGGGTCGGTTTACTGAACAAGGGCCCCGGGTAGCAGCTCAAGGCGCCATGATGCGGCCGGGGGCGTCGTTGGTGCCCTTCCGCGTGTGGCACGAGTTGCAGTCGCCCGTCGTCACCGCCTTGGACATCGCACGGTACTGGCCGCCCGAGAGCACGCGCGCCGTGATCGGGTAGACGATCGCCGGGGTCCCGGCGGCCTTTCGAAGGTAGAAGTTGCCCGAGGCGTTCGCCGCGAGCGTCACCACCTGGTTGTTCGCGTCCGTCACCTCCACGCTCACGGCCTCCTGCTGGCCGTTCACCCCAAAACACTCATCGTATTCGTGCGCTGTCGGGTAGACCGTGCCGCCGATCCACAGGCCCGGACCGGTGTCCTGGAGGCCGTACTTGCCAGGGTTCGTGTGGCAGTCGATGCACGGCTTCCCGGGGTGCATGCTGTCCTTCGCGTACTGGCCCCAATCTTCCTCGCCGCCGGCCCACGTGATGCCGCTCGTGCACGTCTCGGGGGTGTCGTACGGGCCGCCGCCGCCCGCGCCGCCGGCCCCGCAGTCGCCCATCGTGTAGCCGCCGGTGACCCACGCCTGGAACGTCGCGACCCCTGCCGCGGACACCATGGGTGTCGGGGAAGGGGGCATCGGCTTCGCGGCGTCCTGCATGCGAAGGAGCGAGCGATCCGCGTAGTTGCCGCCCTTGGGCGAAGTGGCCATGAGGTCCGCGTACGTGAGGAGAGGCATCGTGGCCCCGCCCGAAGGAGGCGACTTGTGACAGCCTGTGCACGCCTTGAGCACGTCCGCGACGTCGCACGGGAGCCCTGTCGCGGGGCCTGTGCCGCCTGTCCCGCCTGTGCCTGTCCCGCCGGCTCCTCCGGTGTTTCCGCAGGTGCCCATCGCCATTCCTGCGCTCACCCACGCCTCGAAGCCGCTGATCTCGCCGGCCGGGACTCCGCCGTTCGGGGGCATGAGCGCGGCGGCGTCCTTCATCCGGATGACGCTGCGCTGGCCGTAGGTGCCGCCCTTGGGGGACGTGGCGGCGAGGTGCGCGTACGTGACGAGGGGCATCGGCGCGCCGGCCTGCGGAGGGTTGCTGTGGCAGCTCACGCAATAGCTCTGGAGCGTGCTCGCGATGTCGCAGGGGAGGCCTGTGGGGTTCTGCGAGGTGGTGCCCCCGCCGGAGCCGCCTGTGTTTCCGCCGCCGCCTCCGATGGTGGTCTCTTGCACTGCCGTGCAGGCCGCGAAGGCGGCAGAAGCGAGGAGGAGCCCGAAGAGCAGGGGAGTCATGCGTGCTGCCATGGTCGGACAATGAAAGCCCCCGAGCCCGGATCGGTCAACCGCGATTCGGCCCTAAACGATCGAAATTCCTGCGGTAATCTGGGTCTTCCGCTTCCTGCTTTTCGTTTTCGACAGGGCCCTTCGGCTCAGAAAAAAACGCGCGCCTCGGCGGGAGGTACGCGGGCGAGGTGCCTCGAAGATGCGGTGTGGGGAGCGCAGCCGGGGGTGGGCGACGCGAGGGGAGCCAAGTCTACGGAGAAGGGGTGGTGTCCATGGCGCAGCGGACTCCGATCCACGCCTCCGCGGCCCCAGGATAGACCTCGCGGCGCGTGGCGGAGCGGAGGTTGTCAATCTCGTAGAAGTAGTCGCCGCCTCGCACGACTCGGGTCTTGGCGAACGGGTTCGCCCGAGGATCCGTGCCGGACACGGCCTTCGCCGTCCAGCCGTCCGCCACCCACTCGGCCACGTTGCCGCCCATGTCAAAGATGTCATTGGGCGTCTTGTCCCCCGAGTGAGACCCGACAGCGCACGTCGCGACGTCGCCCGTCCGACACTCGCGGTTGTTCTTGTCCACACAGGCGCGCTCGCAGTCCGGGGTCGCGGCGCCCCACGGATAAGGCCGGCGCTCGGCCCCCTGGGCCGCAGCCTCCCACTCGGCCTCCGTCGGCAGGCGGCGGCTCTTCCAGCGGCAGTATTGCTCGGCCGCCGAGTAAGGGATGCAGTTGGCGGGGTGGTCGGACTGATTGGCCTTCTCGGTGCAGCGCGGCGTGAAGATGGCCTCTTTGTTCTTGATCTCTTCGCTCGGGCCCGCGTCGGGGGCGGCGTCCGCGGGGGCCTGCGTGAAGCGCTCGTTGAGCACCACCGTCGTGGCGTGCGGGCAGCTCCCGGCAGCGACGCAGGCTTGGTAGGCGCCGGCCGTGACCTCGCGCTTTTCAATGAAGAAGCCGCGCGTCAGGATGACGTCGCGGAGGGTCGCGCCCTCGCCCAGCTTGGCCGTCATGGGGGCGATATAGACCATGTCGTCGGGGGCCGTCGGGGCGACTCCGGCGTCCGGGACTGGCACGCTCGCGCTCGTGCTCGCAGAGACCGTCGGCACGGCCGAGGCGCTGCCGGAAGGGGCGCTCGTGGGGCGAGGGCCTCCGGAAGGGCGGTGCGTGGCGGCGTTGGAGGCGCTGCCCTTGGGCCCGGGGCCGTCGAGCGCGCCAGGACGCGTGAAGTAGAGATAGGCTGTCACCGCGGCGACCCCACCAATGACGACGAGGGCGATCGCGATGCCTTTTCCGGACGAAGACGGGGGCCCGGCCGAGGAGGCGGGCATGGACACGGGCGCGTCGCGGGTGGACGCACTTGTTGTATTCGCACCTTGGGCGCCGGCCGACGGCTTGGTGTCGCCGCCCTCTTTTTCGCGAGGGAGGCGCGCGATCGGAGGGGTCTCGGCCATCGGGTCGTCCGGAGCACGGCCGCGGCGAGGGGGCTTGTCGGGCTCTTTGGCCGCGGACGCGACGTGGGCCGAGGCGGACGTGACCGACGGGGGCACAGGGGTCCTGTCGGTGGCGCTGACGACGATGGGCGGGGGCTCGGCCTTGCCCATGGACTCCACGGGTTTCGTGGCGGCGTGGGGCTCCGCGGGGCCGCTCATGGGCGTCTCGGTGCGCAGCCCGAGGGCCTCCTGGGCGGCGAACTCGGCCGTCGCGAGGTTGTCGGAGTCGGCGGCGCTCGTCGTGGTGGTGCTTGTTTTGTCGGTCTTTCCGGAGCCGGCGGGCTGCGAGGTGCGGGCGTCGGGGCTCACGCCCACGGCCTGCGTCAGGGCGTCCCAGAAGTCGCCGGCGTCGGAGTAGCGGTATTTGGGCTCGACGTGCAGCGCCTTGCCGATGACCGTCTCGACGGGGTCCGCGACGCTGAGGCCGCGGCCGCGGAACGTGGGGCGGAGCGTGGGGTCGGCGGAGGCGACGTAGAGCTGCGTGGGGTCGTCGCCTTCGAGGGCGCGCTTGCCTGTGGTGAGCTCGACGAGGATGAGCGCGAGGGCGAAGACGTCCGTCCACGGGCCCGTGGCGCCGCGCTGTTTGTTGAACTGCTCGGGGGCGCCGTAGCGGGGCGTGAAGGCGCTGGGGCCGGCGCGCGTGTGGGCGAGAGCTTCGGTGATGGTCGTGTCGGTGAGGACCTTCGCGATGCCGAAATCGAGGACCTTCACCGTGCGGCGATCGCCGACCTTGGTGACGAAGAGGTTCGCGGGCTTGACGTCGCGGTGCGCGATCTTGTTCTGGTGGGCGACGGAGAGGGCGCGCGCGGCGGGCGTCAAAAGCTCCACGGCCTCGGCGAGCGGCATGCCCCCGAGACCCTTCTCTTCGCGCTGTTTCTGAAACTCGGCGAGCGTCTCTCCGTCGAGCCACTCGAGCACCAGGTAGGGCACCCACACGCCCGCGACGGTGGTCATCGCGCCGACGTCGAGGGCCTGCACGATGCCGGGGGTGGCCTTGGACAGCTTGTGGAGGAGGCGGCCCTCTTCCTTGAGCGAGTCGAGCAGCTCGCCGCGGTGCTTCTCGTCGAGATCGCGCGGGATCTTGAGGCATTTGATCGCGATGAGCTCACCGAAGCCGGTGTGCACTCCCCGGTACACCACGCCGAAGCCACCGTCGCCGATCACCGAAGCGACGCGGTATTTGCCTTCGATCGTGATGCCGATGAGCTCGAAGGGATCTCGAACGTTGTCGGGCGACGGCATGCTTTTCCTCGCGACGCGCCGCATCCTAGAGCAATCGGGATGGGTGTTGGCGCGCCTTGTGCGGCTGGACGGGCAGGCGACCGTGGTCTTCCCCACGGAGGCGCGGAGATCACGGAGATTTCACGGAGATTTTTGTCATTTCTTCCCGCCGACGAACGCGGCGATCGCGTCGTAGTCGCGATCTTCGACGGCGCCCTGCACCGTGCAGGCGAGCTGGCCGTTGGGCGAGATGAGCGCTTGCAGCGGCAATTCAGGGGTGTCCTTCACGTTGAGCGAGGTGAGGAACGAGGTGCGGAGGCCGCCCTCGGGGAGCCAGTACGACGCGCGCACGCCGTTCGTCTGCGGCTGACCGTCGAGGAAGCGCTCGAGCTGGCGCTCGTCGTCGTCGAGCGAGACGAAGGCGAAATCGATCAGGACGCCCGTTTTTCGAAGCTTTTCCTGCCATGCGACGAGGCGGGGCATCTCCTCTTTGCAGGGGCCGCACCACGCCGCCCAGAAGTTGAGCCACACCCATTTGCCCGCGCCGAAGGCGATGGAAGCAGGCAATTCGGGGGCGCCCTGCGCTGCCTTTGTCTTGAAGCTCCCCTTGGGGCCGGGGCGCTCTTTCTGGCCCGCGCACACGTCGCGAGGGGCGCTCTTGGGCGCGGCCGTCGTCGTCGTCGCAGGGCCGCTCGAGGCTGGTTTTCCCGAGGCGGCGGTGATCGCTTCGTTGCGCGAGGTGGAGACGTGCGGAGGGACGGGTTTGTCGGACTCGGAGCACGCGGAGAGGCCCATCGCGAGGAGCGAGGCGAGGGCGGCGCACGCAGCGCGCCGGGGTTTGGGGCCGCTCGCGACCCCTTCGAGACCGACGGCGCGCGCGAGGAGGGAGGGACGGAGCGTGTTCTGCATCGGGCTCACAACTGGCAATCCACCCACGAAATGAAGGCGCTGCGGTTGATCGCCTCGGGGCTGCACTTGCCTGTGCGCGAGACGTTCCACTCGCAATACTCCTTGCCGAGCTGCGCGAACTCGCTGCCCAGCCAGAGGAGGCCGACCTCCTTGTCGATGTCGGGATCTTTGTCCTTGTTCTTGTCGGAGATGTCGAAGAGCACGCTGTTCGCGCGCTTGTGCGACAGCGATCGGTTGAAGTCGGCGCCGCCCGTCTTGGAGGCGCGCGCGACGACGAAGAAGTAGCGGGCGCCGCGGCGATCGGCCCATCGATCCTCGATGAGCTGCTTGGCCGCGTCGTCGAGCTTGTCCGCGCCGTCGTCGAACATGATCACGGCGCCGCGGCTCTTGAGCGGCGTGAAGAGCGCGTTGAAATCGTCGTCGCTGATCGACGCGAGCGTCTTCACGTCGGCCGGCTGGCACCCGCGCCGAGAGTCCCCGCCCACGAGCCCGCACGCGTGGATGACCCGCGCGAGGACCTCCTTGAACGCGGGGGTGCAGTACGAGGCCTCCGCGTCGTTCGCGATCGCGACCTTCGGTTTTTCAAGGGTCTGGCCCGTCTTGAGCCGCTCCGCCGCGCCGCGCACCTGCCCGTGCACGGTGATCGCCGAGGCCGCGAGGATCGCGCAGCCGACAGCGAGACCGACGACACCTGCTGCTTTCATCGGGACCTCACGAGATCAGGAGCCAGCTTGGAGAGCGTGTACGAGAGGCCGATGTCGCTGTCCTCGTCGCAGAGGCGCGTTCCATCGAGGAAGAGCTGCGGCGTCGAGACGGGGAGCTGATTGGCGACGATGTAGCGCAGCATCCGATCGAGCCTCTGCTTGGTCTCTTTCGAGTCGATGCACGCGTCGAGCGCCGGCCATTTCTCGCGGATCATCTTGCGGACCTCGGGGATCCCGCCGCTCCCTTTCGCCGCGGCGAGGAGGGCCTCCTGGTTGTCGTAGGCCCACTCGAGCACGCTGAGCGCGCGCTGATCGCCGCCGCAGAGCACGGCCTTGGAGACGACGCACGCGCCCGGATGGAGCGCGCGATCGAGCATCCAGTTGCACTCGTTGTCGAGCGGGAAGAGCACG
>Ga0268298_10002359_pt1 | contig 20718 bp, 17 predicted proteins | sample WWTPWeurt_MetaG_FD_194462 | JGI IMG/M metagenome (GOLD analysis project Ga0268298, IMG submission 194462) | Activated sludge microbial communities from WWTP in Nijmegen, Gelderland, Netherland - WWTP Weurt | ecosystem: Engineered > WWTP > Aerobic digester > Activated sludge | place... | reverse complement strand
GACGTGGCCGGCGCCGACGAGGCGAAGGTGGAGCTGCAGGAGATCATCGAGTTCCTCAAGGACCCGGGCAAGTTCACCCGGCTCGGCGGGCGGCTGCCCAAGGGCGCCTTGCTGGTCGGGCCCCCGGGCACCGGCAAGACCCTGCTCGCCAAGGCGGTGGCCGGTGAGGCGGGGCGGCCCTTCTTCTCGATGTCCGGCTCCGACTTCGTCGAGATGTTCGTCGGCGTGGGCGCCAGCCGGGTCCGCGACCTCTTCGAGCAGGGCAAGGCGCACGCCCCCTGCATCATCTTCATCGACGAGATCGACGCCGTGGGCCGGCACCGTGGCGCCGGCCTGGGCGGCGGGCACGACGAGCGCGAACAGACCCTCAACCAGCTGCTGGTCGAGATGGACGGGTTCGAGTCGAACGACGGCGTGATCCTCATCGCCGCCACCAACCGGCCCGATGTCCTCGACCCGGCGCTGCTGCGGCCCGGCCGCTTCGACCGCCAGATCGTGGTGGACGCCCCCGACGTGCGCGGCCGCGAGGGGATCCTCCGGGTGCACACCCGGAAGATCCCGCTCGCCGCCGACGTGACGCTCGAGACCATCGCCAAGGGCACCCCGGGCATGGCGGGCGCCGACCTGGCCAACCTGGTGAACGAGGCGGCGCTGCTGGCCGCCCGGCGCAACAAGGCCCTCGTCGACATGCAGGACTTCGAGGACGCCAAGGACAAGGTGATGCTCGGCGTGGAGCGGAAGAGCCTGGTCCTCTCCGAGGACGAGCGCCGCCTGACCGCCTACCACGAGGCGGGCCACACCGTGGTGTCGCTCAAGACCCCGGGGTCGGACCCGATCCACAAGGTCACGATCGTTCCCCGCGGGCGCGCGCTCGGGCTCATGATGTCCCTGCCCGACAAGGACCGCTACGGCCAGACCAAGGAGTGGCTCCTCGGCCGGCTGGCGATTGCCTTCGGGGGCCGGGTCGCGGAGGAGCTCATCTTCGGCCCCAACAAGGTGACCACCGGCGCCGGCAGCGACATCGAGCAGGCCACCGCCATCGCCCGGCGGATGGTGACCCAGTTCGGCATGTCGGAGAAGATCGGCATGATGGCCATCGGCGACCGCGAGCAGGAAATCTTCCTGGGTCGCGAGTTCGGGCAGCGGCGCGAGGTCTCGGAGCGCACCGCCCAGGTGGTCGACGACGAGGTGAAGCACTTCCTCGACGAGGCCCACGAGAGCTCGCGCCGCATCCTGCTGGAGCACCGGGTGCTGCTCGACCGGATCGCCGCCACGCTGCTGGAGCGCGAGACCATCGACCGCGAGGACATCGACCTCCTCGCCGAGGGGAAGGACCTGCCCCCGGTGGCGAGCCCGCCGCCCTCGCCACCCACCGCCGTGGCCACCGCGCCGCGGCCGGAGCGTGAGGCGCAGCGGACCCCGATCCTCGGGGTGCCGCCCGCCGAACCGATGGGCGCGTGATCGCCCGTCGGCTCCCGCTGCACTCCCCGCGCGCCGTGCTGGAGACCCTGGTGGCGCGGGGCTGGGACCCGGGTCGAGCCGCCGCCGCGGCGGGCGGAATGCCCGCCGCGGCGATCGAGCTTTCCGGGCTCGACGATCCCACCCTCCTCGCCCTGGTACAGCACGCCGCCACGCTCGGGCTCGAGGTCCTGACCGGCGCGGACTGGGCCGTCGTGGCCGGGAGCGAGTCGCGGCTTGGCGCGCTGGCCCGCCCCTGGGTGGTGCCGCCGCCGCTGGCGGAGGTGGCCACCGCGGTGGGCCTCCGCCTCCGGCCCGACCTGCCCGAGGTGTGGGTCACCGCCCGGGGCGGGGTGGCCCTCGACCGGCCGGTCATCGTCGGCATCCTCAACCTTACACCGGATTCCTTCAGCGATGGCGGGCGGTTCCTGTCCCCCGACGCGGCGCTCGCGCAGGCCGACCAGCTGCTCGCCGATGGCGCCGGGATCCTGGATCTCGGCGGCGAGTCGACCCGTCCGGGGAGCGAGCCGGTTCCCGAGGCCGTGGAACTCGGGCGGGTGCTGCCGGTGCTCGAGGCCCTGGCGCGCCGGCATCCCGCGGTGCCGCTCTCGGTGGACACCGTCAAGGCCCCCGTGGCACGCGCGGCGGTCCAAGCCGGTGCCGCGATCATCAACGACGTGTCGGCCTTCCGGCTCGATCCCGCGATGGCCGCGACCGTCGCCGCCACCGGCGCTGGGGCCATCCTGATGCACAGCCGCGGCACGGTGAGCACGATGGCCCGGCTCGATCACGCGGAGTACGCGCCGGATGTCGTCACCGGGGTCCGGACCGAGCTTGCGGCGTCGCTGGAGCAGGCGGTGGCCGCCGGGATCGCCCCCGACCACCTGGTCCTCGATCCCGGGTTCGGCTTTGCCAAGACGGCGGAGCAGAACCTGGCGCTGCTCGACGGGCTCGACGCCCTCCGTGGCCTCGGGCGGGCGCTGCTGGTCGGCCCCTCCCGCAAGCGCTTCCTGGGCAGCGTCACCGGCCGCGAGGTCGCCGACCGGGACGTCGCCACCGCCGCCGCCTGCGTGCTGGCCTGGGAGCGGGGGGCGCGGTTGTTCCGGGTCCACAACGTGGCCGCCGCGCGGGATGCGCTGGCCGTCGCGCAGGCCGTGCGCGGGGCGTGGTAGGCGCGACCCGCGCCACGCCCGGCCGATCCACACCACCATCCACCACCCCGACCGGATTCGATGACCCGTCGCCCTCCGTACCTCCTCGCCGTGCTGGCCACCCTCCTGGTGCTGACCGGGTACATCCTCACGCTCGCGCCGACGGTCACCTTCTGGGACGCCGGTGAGTTCATCGCCGCCGCGAAAAACCTCGGCATCCCGCATCCGCCGGGGACGCCGCTGTTCGTCATGATCGGGCACGTGTGGGGAGCGCTGGTGCCGCTGGCCGACTACGCCCAGCGCCTCAACCTGCTCTCGGCCACGCTGAGCGCGATGGGGGCGGGGTTCTTCTTCCTGGTGGCTCACGAGGTGCTCACCCGTGCCACCCCCGACCTCGAGGGAGGCGCCGCCACCCTGGTGCGGGTGGGCGGTGGGCTGGCCGCGGCGCTGGTGGCGGCGTTCAGCTTCACCACCTGGCAGAACTCGAACGAGACCGAGGTCTACGCCGCGGCCACCTTTACCATCGCGGCCATCGCGTGGCTCTGCCTGACCTGGCGGGCCCTGCGCGGCACGCCGCGGGCGCCGCACCTCCTCCTGCTCATCCTCTACCTGGCCGGCCTCTCCATCGGCAACCACCTGCTGGCGCTGCTGGTCGGGCCGGCGGTGGTCGCCTTCCTGGCCGCCACCCTGAGCGCCGATCCCGCCACCGACCCCGCGCGGCGCGCCGCCGAGTGGGCCGAGACCGCGGTGGTCGCGGGCACCTGGGCGCTGCTGATCGGCAGCGGGCTGGGGAGCGCCACCCTGATGACGCTGGGCGGCATCTCGTACCTGGCCGCCTTCGGACTGGCCCTGCGGGCGCGGCACGTGACGTTCGCGGTCGTGGCGGTGCTGATCGCCGCCATCGGGGTGACCAGCTACCTCTTCCTCTACATCCGGGCCGGGCAGCATCCGGTCATCAACGAGGCGCAGCCGGACAACTGGGAGTCCCTGCTCGCGGTCATCCGGCGGGAGCAGTACCCGATCCGCACCCCGCTCGACGATCCCACGGTGCCGCACGGCCCGGGGAACCCGGGGCGCAGCGGCCAGATCATCATGCTCCAGCTGCTCAACTACTTCCAGTACTTCGACTGGCAGTGGGCCAACGGCATCGGCAAGGCCATCGGATTCGGGAGCGGGCAGCTGCCGCTGCGCTCGCTCGTGACCCTGCTCTTCGCCGGCCTCGGCATGCACGGCCTGATCACCCACCGCCGGGCCGACCGCGGCAGCTGGTGGCTGCTCTTCGGGCTGTGGCTGATCACCGGTCTCGGGCTGGTGGTGTACATGAACTTCAAGCCGGGCTTCAGCATCGGGTACAACCTCTACCCCGAGTCGAGCGACCATGAAGTCCGCGACCGGGACTACTTCTTCGTGGTCAGCTTCGCGGTCTGGGGGGTCTGGTCGGGGCTGGGGCTGGCAAACCTGGTGCGCCGGGCGATGACGCGGTGGCGCCTGGGCGTGGCCGTCGCCGCGGTGCCGCTGGCCCTGGGCGCGCTGATCCCCTTCGCCGGGAACTTCACCGCCGCCAGCCGGCGGCACGGCCCGGATGCCACGCTCGCGGCGGACTTCGCCTACAACCTGCTCAACTCGGTGCCGCCCTACGGGATCCTGTTCACGTACGGCGACAACGACACCTTCCCCCTCTGGTGGGCCCAGGAGGTGAAGGGCATCCGCCGCGACGTCCTGGTGGTCTGCCTGGCCCTCTCGGAGACCGACTGGTACAAGCGGCAGCTGCGGGAGTTCCCGGTGCGGCCCTTCGACGAGGCCGCCGCGCCGAAGCTCTGGCAGGGGCAGAATCCCGTCGCTCCCACGGGCCAGGCGCACTCGATGACCGATGCGCAGATCGCGCAGGCGCAGGGCGTCCTGCTCTCGCAGGACGTGCCGGTGAACGTCGGGGCCATCCGCCATGTGCTGCCCAAGGGGACCCCGGTCTACAGCCGGGACTTCGTGGTGCTGCGCATCCTGCAGGAGAACGCCGGCAAGCGGCCGATCGCCTGGTCCATGACCACCGGCGCCGAGTACCTCGGCCTGGACCAGTATCTGCTGCAGCAGGGGCTCGTCATGCAGCTGCAGCCGAGCCCGCCGGACACGACGCAGCCGGGCATCGACAACCACCGGATCCTCGGGCTTCCCCTCGACATGCCCACCACCGAGCGGCTGGCGTGGGAGACCTATCGCTACGCCCGGCTCCTCGAGGCCCCCCGGGGGCGGCTGGAGCCGACGGCCGCCGGCGTCGCCAACAACCTCTCGCTGCCGTTCGCGCAGCTGGCGTACGGCTACGAGAGCCGCGGGGATGGCTCCAAGGCGATGGAGAACCTGACCCGGGCCGGGAAGCTCTCCTCCAACCCCAACCTGCAGCGGGCGCTCCAGGCGCTGCTGCTGCCGAGCGCGGGGGACAGCGCCCCATAGGGTCCGGCCCCTGTTGCCAACCCTAACGCCCGCCTACTTTTACCACCCATGTCGTATCCGGGGATCGGGTCGCGGGTGGCCGAGGTGCGGGCCCGGATTGCTGAGCACCAGGCCCGCGCGGGCTGGCGCCATCCGGTGCTGATCGTGGCGGTCACCAAGACGCATCCCGCCGCGGCGGTGCGTGCCGCCGCGGAGGCGGGGCTCACGGCGGTGGGCGAGAACCGGGTGCAGGAGGCGCTGGCCAAGCAGGGGGAACTCCCCGACGTTGCGGTCGAGTGGCACCTGATCGGCTCCCTGCAGCGGAACAAGGCGCGCCACGCGGTCAACCGCTTTGCGCTGCTCCACTCGGTGGACAGCCTGGAGCTGGCCCGGGAGCTGGACCGGCGCGCCGCGCCACGGTCAGTGCAACCGGTGCTGCTGCAGGTCAACTGTTCCGCCGAACCCCAGAAGGGCGGGGTGGAGCCGGATGGGCTGCCGGCCCTGCTCGACGAGGTGGCCGCGCTGCCGCGGCTGCGGCTGGCGGGACTGATGACCATGGCCGAGCTCACGGACGATGCCGGGCGCCAGCGGGCGGCCTTCCGGCGCCTGCGCGAGTTGCGCGACGCCGGGGAACGGCAGGGGCACCGGCTGCCGGAACTGTCGATGGGCATGTCAGGGGATTACCTCGTGGCGGTGGAAGAGGGAGCCACGATGGTTCGGCTGGGGACCCTCCTCTTCGGAGAGCGCGGCACATGAGCGACGATGCGTTCCACCTGACGCCCAGCGACGTGCGGGCGCAGGAGTTCCAGCGGACCTTCCGCGGGTACGACCCGGCGCAGGTGGACGAGTTCCGCAACCGGGTGGCGGAGGAGCTCGAGCGCCTGGTGCGCGAGCGGGCCAAGCTCGACGAGCGGCTCACCGGGTTCCAGGAGCAGCTGCGCGCGTTCCGGGAGCGGGAGCGGGCCATGAACGAGGCGCTGCTCGCGGCACAGCAGCTCCGGGTGGCCGCGCAGGAACAGGCCGAGAAGGAATCGGAGAGCATCATCCGCGAGGCCCGGGCCGACGCGCTGCGGCTGGTGGGCACCGCCCAGGAAGAGGAGCGGCAGGTGCGCGAGCGGCACGAGATGCTGCAGCGCCAGTTCGCCGCCTACCTGGCCAACTTCCGCGCCCTGCTCGAACGGCAGCTGGGCGAGATCGAAGGGCTGCAGACCCACGCGCAGCTCACCCACCAGGTCCAGACGGAGCTCCTGCTCAAGCGACACGCATGACAGCCACCGACCTTTACGATCGCATCCAGCAGGCGGCCGCCGTGGTGCGCGGCCGCTGCTCGTTCGCCCCCGACGTCGGCATCATCCTCGGCACCGGGCTGGGCGGCCTGGTCAAGGAGATCGCCGCTGAGGCGATCATCCCCTACGAGGAGATCCCCGGGTTCCCGCTCTCCACCGTGGAGAGCCACGCCGGCAGGCTCATCCTCGGCACCCTGCGCGGGCGCCGGGTGGTGGCCATGCAGGGCCGCTTCCATCGCTATGAGGGGTACTCGCTTCAGGAGGTCACCTTCCCGGTGCGGGTGATGAAGGCCCTGGGCGCCAGGGCCCTGGTGGTCACCAACGTGAGCGGCGGGATGCACCCGCTGTGGGCCCCGGGCGACCTGGTGCTCCTCGCCGACCACATCAACCTGCTGGGGGATAACCCCCTCATCGGGCGGAACGACGACCGGCTCGGTCCCCGCTTCCCCGACATGTCGGACCCCTATGACAGCGGGCTGCGCGCGCTCGTGCGGCAGCTGGCGCTGGCCCAGGGTGTCACCCTGCGCGAGGGGGTCTACGTCTCGGTGCCCGGGCCCAACCTCGAGACCCGGGCCGAGTACCGGATGCTCCGCGCCATGGGCGCCGACATCGTGGGCATGTCCACGGTGCCCGAGGTGATCGTGGCGGTGCACCAGGGGATGAAGGTGGCGGGGCTCTCGATCGTCACCGACCAGTGCCTCCCCGACGCCCTGGTGCCGGCCGACATCGAGCACATCATCGCGATCGCCAACGGGGCCGAGCCCAAGCTCACCCGGCTGGTCGCGGAACTGGTCCAGCAGATTCCCGCATGACCTACCAGCCCTGGCCGGACGGCGGTGCCGACCGGATGGAACAGGAGCTGCTTGCCCGATGGAAGGATGAGCGGCTCTTCGAGCAGACCCTCGCGGCGACCCGGGACGGGCCCCCGTTCGTGTTCTTCGAGGGCCCGCCGACGGCCAACGGCAAGCCGGGCATTCACCACGTCTTTGCCCGGACCATCAAGGACCTGATCTGCCGCTACCAGGCCCAGCGCGGGCGGTCCGTGACCCGGATCGCCGGCTGGGACACCCACGGGCTGCCGGTGGAGATCGAGGTCGAGAAGCAGCTCAGCCTCAACGGCAAGAAGGCCATCGAGGCCTACGGCGTGGAGGCGTTCAACCGCCTCTGCCGGCAGAGCGTCTTCACCTACAAGACGGAGTGGGAGGAGCTCTCCAACCGCATCGGGTACTGGCTGGACTACGAGCACGCCTACATCACGTACAGCAACGAGTACGTGGAGACCGTCTGGTGGCTGCTCGGCCGCCTCTTCGAGCGGGAGATGCTCTACCGCGGGCACCGGGTGCTCCCGTACTGTCCCCGCTGCGGCACCGTGCTTTCCAGCCACGAGCTGGCCCTCGGCTACGCCGAGGTGAACGACAGGTCCATCTACGTCACCTTCCCGCTCGAGGACGGCAGCGGGCGCGAGCTGGTCGTCTGGACCACCACGCCGTGGACCCTGCCGGCGAACGTCGCGGCGGCGGTGCACCCCGAGCTCGAGTACGGCGTCTACCGGCACCCGAAGCACCCCGGGCGCGCCTTCCTCATGGCCACCACCCGCGAGGCCAAGCTGCGGGAGATCCTGGGCGAGGACCTCGCCCTCGAGGCGGTGGTCCCCGGGGGGTCGCTGGTGGGGCTGCGGTACCGCCGGCCCCTCGACGTGGTGCCGCTCCCGGATGGTCGCGCGCATTCGGTGGTGATCCCGGGCGCGTTCGTCACCGCGGACGACGGGTCCGGCATCGTGCACATGGCGCCGGCCTTCGGCGCGGATGACTACGCCGCCGGCCAGCAGCACGGCCTGGCCATGCTGCGGCCGGTGGGGCCGGACGGCCTCTTCACCGGCACCACCTGGCCCGAGATCGAGGGCCGGCTCGTCACCGCGGATGAGACCAACGAGCTGATCATCCGCCGGCTCAAGGCCGACGGCCGCTGGCTGCGCACCGACCAGTACGTCCACAGCTATCCGCACTGCTGGCGCTGTTCCAGCAAGCTCATCTACTACGCGCGGGACAGCTGGTTCGTCCGCACCTCGAAGGTCAAGGCGCGGATGCTCGAGATCAACCGCACGGTCAACTGGCAGCCCCCGGAGGTGGGGGAGGGCCGGTTCGGCTCGTGGCTCGAGAACAACGTGGACTGGGCCCTCTCCCGCGACCGCTACTGGGGCACCCCGCTGCCGGTGTGGGTCTGCGACCGCGAGCCGGCCCACGTCGAGGTGGTGGGGAGCTACGCCCGCCTGGCGGAGCGCTGGGGGCGGCCGCTGCCCGCGGACTTCGACCCGCACAAGCCCTACATCGACGCCTACCACTGGGACTGCGCCTGCGGCGGCACCATGCGGCGCGCGTCCGAGGTGATCGACACCTGGTTCGACTCGGGCGCGATGCCCTACGCCCAGTGGCATTACCCCTTCGAGCACGTGCCGGAGTTCCAGGCCCACTTCCCGGCCGACTACATCTGCGAGGGCGTGGACCAGACCCGGGGCTGGTTCTATTCGCTGCTGGCGATCGCCACCACGGCCTTCGACAGCCCGGCCTACCGCAACGTGATCGTCAACGAGCTGGTCCTCGACCCCGAGGGCCAGAAGATGTCCAAGAGCAAGGGCAACGTGGTGAACCCCTGGGACATGATCCGGGAGTTCGGCGCGGACACCGTCCGGCTCTACCTGCTGGTGTCGAGCCAGGTGTGGCTGCCCAAGCGGTTCGACCGCCGGCAGGTGCCGCAGGTCACCGGCGACTTCTTCCGCGCGCTGCGCAACACCTACGAGTTCTTCCGGCTCTACGCCGGCCGGCTCGAGGGGGCGCCACCCGTGGCCCAGCGGCCCGACAGCGACCGCTGGATCCTGGCGCGGCTGGACGCGACCACCCGGGCCGTCACCGCCGCCTGGGAGGGCTACGAACCCACGGCCGGCGTGCGGGCGCTCATGGACTTCGTGGTGGACGACGTCTCGAACTGGTATGTCCGGATCAACCGGGACCGGTTCTGGGCGCCGGATGGCGAGGCCGATCGCGCGGCGGTGGCCACCCTGCGGGAGTGCCTCGAGACGGTGAGCCGGCTGATGGCCCCGGCGGCGCCCTTCGCGGCGGACTGGCTGCACCGCTCGCTCGCCGGGTCCCCGGTGCACCTCGCCGGATGGCCCACCGCGCCCGCGGAGGCGGGCGTCGAGGCGGGCGCCCTCGATGCCGCCATGGATGCCATCCGCCGGCTGGCCTCACTGGCGCGGGCCGCCCGGGAAGCCGGCAAGCTCCGGGTGCGGCAACCGCTCGGTCGCATGCAGGTGGCGATCCCCGTGGCGGTGCGCGGGCCCGTGTTCGAGCGCCTGCTGCCCCTCCTCATGGCGGAGGTGAACGTCCGCCGGGTCGAGGTCGCGGAATCCGACACCGCGCTGGTCCGGCTCCGCGGGAAGGCCAACTTCCGCTCCCTGGGCAAGCGGTACGGCAAGGAAACCCCGGCGGTGGCCAAGGCGGTGGAACGCCTGACCCCGGACCAGCTCCGGGCCCTGGAAGCCGGGGAGTCGGTCCGCCGACATGAAAACGGGATGGAACTCGTTTACCTTTCCGAGGATGTGGTCGTGGAGCGGGAGGTCGTGGCGACCGGATGGCTGGTCGAAAGCGACGGCCCCTTCGTGGCCGCTCTGGATCCCCAGCTTGATGCCGATCTGGCCCAGGAAGGACTCGCGCGGGAGCTGGTGCACCACATCCAGCGGCTCCGGCGGGACGCAGGTTTCGCGGTGAGTGACCGCATCGCCCTCGGGCTGGACGGGCCGACGGCGGTCCTCGCGGCCGCGACGGCGCACCGGGACGTCATCGCCAGCGAGACGCTGGCGCGAGCCATCGAGCTCGGTGGCGCGGTCCCCGGGGCCGAGTACCAGCAGGCAGTGGACGTCGACGGACACCAGGTGACCTTCAGCATGCGCCGGCTCGGCGCGTGAGCGCACCCCCAGCGGACGGGAAGGTATTCGCGGTATGAACAAGAAGCAGCTGGCGCATTTCGAGAAGCGGCTCATCGAGGAGCGCACCCGGGTGATGAAGGAGATCGGGTACTACGACGAGTCCTTCAACGCCACGCTCCAGAACGAGTCGGGCGACCTCTCGTCCTACTCGTTCCACATGGCCGACCAGGGCACCGACGCGATGGAGCGCGAGAAGCAGTTCCTCTTCGCCTCGCAGGAGGGCCGGTACCTGTGGCACGTCAACGAGGCGCTCCGGCGGCTGTACAAGACGCCCGACCGCTTCGGCATCTGCCACACCTGCGGCAAGGAGATCAACTTCGAGCGGCTCGACGCGCTCCCGCACGCGCGGCTCTGCATCGAGTGCAAGGAAAAAGAAGAGAATGGCAAGCGGCGCTGAGCGCCGGCTCTACTGGGGCGCCGCCACGGTCGCGCTGGTCCTCGACCTCCTCACCAAGGCCCTCGCCGAGCAGTACCTGTTCCGCTCGGCGGGGCACTCGGTCATCGGCGACGTCTTCCAGCTCCGCCTGGTCTACAACCCGGGCGCGGCGTTCGGCCTGCACCTCGGGCCGTTCTCGCGCTGGATCTTCATGGCCATCGCCGTCGGGGCCGTGGTGCTGCTCTACCGCTACCACCGCGCTGCCGCGCCGGGCGACTGGTTCCGCCAGCTCTCGCTCGGGCTGGTCAGCGGGGGCGCCATCGGGAACCTCGTGGACCGCGTCCGCTCCCCGCGTGGCGTCGTCGACTTCCTCGACCTGGGGGTCGGTGGCTACCGCTGGCCCACGTTCAACGTCGCCGACATGGCGGTGAGCTGCGGCGCGGTGCTGCTGGCCATCTCCCTCTGGCAGGAGGATGCCCGGCGCGACGCCCAGGCGGAACCACCCGGCCGCCCGCTGCCTCCCGAGCCCACGCCGCCAGAACCGGTCTCCGTGGCCCGGGGCGACGAGTGAGCGCAGCCGGGAGGGGAGACGACGCCTCGGACCTCCTCGCCCGCTATACCGCGCTGACCTTCACGGTCCTCCCGCCCGCGACCGAACGCCTCGACCGCTTCCTCGCCGACCAGCTGCAGCTCTCGCGCACCCAGGCCGCACGCCTGGTGGCCGACGCGCGGGTGCAGGTGAACACCGACGTGGCCCGCGCCTCCCGGACCCTGGCCCGCGGCGAGACCGTCCGGGTGGCGTTCCCGGAGGACGAGGCGCCCCGGACGCTCACCCCCACCGCGATCCCCCTCGAGATCCTCTTCGAGGACGATCACCTCGCCATCATCAACAAGCCGGCGGGGCTCGTGGTGCACCCGGCGCCGGGCCACTGGGACGACACCCTGGTGAACGCCCTGGTGGCCCGTGGCACCACCCTCTCCGGCGGGGCGGAGGGCCGTCCCGGCATCGTCCACCGGCTCGACCGCGACACCAGCGGCCTCATGGTCGTGGCCAAGACGGACCTGGCGCACCGGCGGCTGGGCGCCATGCTGGCCGCGCGGCGCATCCGGCGGCGCTACGCGGCGCTGGTCTGGGGCCACCTCGATGAGAGCCCGCTGGTCATCAGCGCCCCGCTGGCCCGTCACGCCCGCGACCGCAAGCGGATTGTCGTCGATCCGGCGGGACGCGAGGCGAAGACCGATGCGTACGTCATCGCCCGGCTGCCGCTCGTGGACCTGCTCCGGCTGGAGCTGCACACGGGCCGGACCCACCAGATCCGGGTGCACCTGGCCCACGTGGGCCATCCGGTGGTGGGCGATCCGGTCTACGGGGCCGGTGGCAGCCGACGGATGTCCGATGGCCAGCGGACCGCCGCCGAGAGCCTGGAACGCCTAGCTCCCCGGCAGGCACTCCACGCCGCATGGCTGGAATTCAGTCACCCCATCACGGGCAGTCCCCTCGAGTTCCGGGCGGAATGGCCGGCCGATCTGGCGCCACTCCTGACCCGCGCGGTGGGTCCCGAACACGCCGTTGCTCCCCTCGAAGCCCTGCGGTATCTTCATTTCTTTGAAGCACATGGGTGATTCCGAGCGGCTCCGCGTGGTCCTCTTCCGGCTGGGTCCGCACCTGGCGGCAGCGGTCGCGACGGCGGTCCGGGAAGTGATCCCTTCGGTCCCGGCCACCCGGGTGCCCGGGGCCGACCGGACCGTGGCGGGACTGTTGAATCTGCGCGGCACCCTGCTCACCGTGGTCGACGGCCGGCGCGCGGTGGGACTTGCCGATAGTGAGGATCGGGGAGACTCCGTCCTGGTCGTGGACCGGGGCGACCGGACCGTGGGCCTGGTGGTCGACGAAGTGCTGGACCTGGTCGACGTCGTGACCAGCGAACTGGAGGCCGGTCGGCAGCTCCCCGGCATCGACCCGGGACTGGTACGGGCCGTCGGCCGGCACGCCGGGCAGGTCTTCACCCTGCTGGACACCGACCGGCTGCTGGCGCCGGCGGTCGGCTGAGCGGTCCGGGCGAGGCGACTCAAAGCGGAGGTTCGGGTGAGCCACAGCGTGCTGGTCTGTGACGATGCCATCTTCATGCGGACGATGATCTCCGACATCCTCACCCAGGCGGGGTTCGAGGTGGTCGGCGAGGCGGAGACGGGGCGCGAGGCGGTGGAGAAGTACCGCCAGCTCAAGCCCGAGCTGGTCACGATGGACATCGTCATGCCCGACATGGGTGGCATCGAGGCGGTGCGCGAGATCTGCAAGGAGCACCCCGAGGCGCGGATCCTGATGTGCAGCGCCATGGGGCAACAGGCGCTGGTGGTCGAGGCGATTCAGGCCGGCGCCAAGGACTTCGTGGTCAAGCCGTTCCAGCCTTCCCGCGTCCTCGAGGCGGTCCAGCGCGTGCTGGGCTGACGCCCGCATGGACCTCGCCCGCTACGCCGCGCTGTTCCTGACGGAGAGCCACGAGCAGCTCGGCCTCTGCGGGCAGGCGCTGCTGGCCTGGGAGCGGACGCCGGGAGCGGCCGAGCCGGTGGTGAGCCTGTTCCGCGCCATGCACACGTTCAAGGGCATGGCCGGCGCCATGGGGTACGGCAACCTCGCCGAGCTGGCGCATCGCACCGAGTCGGTGCTCGACGTGCTGCGCAGCGACCCGGCTGCGGGCCGGGAGAGGGTGGACCTGTTCTTCCGGGTGGTCGACGCGCTGGAGCAGGGCGTGGAGCAGGCGGTGGACGGCCATGACGCCGAGCTTGCGTTCGCCGGCCTGCTGGCGGAGCTGGACCAGGCAACGGCCTCGACCACCACCACCGGCAGCTGGGCCATCCCGGCGCCCCAGCCGGTCCCGGTGGTCCCCGCCGGACCCGGCGGCCGCAGCGTCGAGGTGACGATCCGGCCCGAGACCCCGCTCCGGGGCGCGCGGGCGCTGCTGGTGCTGCGCAAGGCGGCCGCCCTGGGCAGCGTGAGCGCCGTACGGCCCGCCGTCGGCGCGTTCGAGGCGGACGATTTCGACGGCCGCTGCGGCTTCCTGCTGCAGAGCGAGGCCACCGACGCCGCCATCATCGCGGCCCTGAGCGCGGTGGGCGACGTGGCGGGGGTGGTCATCGGCGAGGCGGCGGCGCCGGCCGACGACCCGGCGGCCCGGGGCCGGCAGATCCGGATCGATGCCCGCCGGCTCGACGCGATCATGAACCTGGTGGGCGAGCTGGTGGTGGCAAAGGGACGGCTCGGGGAACTGGCGGACGTCAGCGCGGACCCCGAACTCCGGGCGGTGACGGCGCGCATCGGCCGGGTCACCGGGGAGCTGTACGGCGAGGTGACCCAGGCACGGCTCACCCCGGTGTGGCAGGTGTTCGACCGGTTCCCCCGAGTGGTGCGCGACCTCGCGCGGCAGCTCGGGCGGCGGGTGCGGTTCGAGGTCGAGGGCGAGGACACCCAGCTCGACCGCGCCATCCTCGACGAGATCGGGGAGCCGCTGCTGCACCTGCTCCGGAACGCGGTGGACCATGGGATCGAGCCCCCCGCCGAGCGGGTCCGCCACGGCAAGCCGGAGGAGGGGCTGATCCGCATCGTCGCGGCGAGCCAGCGCAACACGGTGGTGTTGCGGGTCATGGATGACGGGCGCGGCATCGACCGGCGCCGGGTGCTCGAGGCCGCCCGCGCCGCAGGGCACCTGCCCGCGGCCGCCTCGGTGCTGAGCGACGACGACCTGCTGCGGGTCCTGGCGCGGCCGGGGTTCTCCACCGCGGCGGAGGTGACCGACGTCTCCGGACGCGGGATGGGCATGGACGCCGCGCTCACCCGGGTGCGGACCCTGGGTGGGTCGGTGGAGCTGACCACGGCGCCGGGGGAGGGGAGCACCTTCACGCTCCGGCTCCCGACCACGCTTGCCATCGTGCGGGCGCTGCTGGCGCAGGTGGGTGAGGAGCGGTACGCCATCCCGATCGCGGGGGTGGCGGAGACGGTCGAGTACCGCCCCGAGCGCGCTGCCCCGCTGGGTGGCGAGGAGGGGTTTGTGCTCCGCGACGAGATCCTGCCGCTGGTGCAGTTGCGGGACCGGCTCGGCGTTCCGGGGCCGCGGCTGCCGGGCCGTCCGCCGGTGGTGATCCTCGAGGTGGGGGAGCGGCGCGCGGCGCTGCTGGTCGAGGCGCTGGTGGGTCAGCAGGAGATCGTGGTGGAGCCCTTCGATGCGCCGAGGGGCATGCTCCCCGTGTTCAGCGGGGCGACCATCCTCGGTGACGGTGTGCCCGCGTTGATCGTGGACCCCGCCGCCCTGGTCTGAGGAGGCCGTCATGGATGACGTGCGGGAACTCCACGCGCTGCAGCGCGATGCCCTGCGCGAGGTGGCCAATATCGGGGCGGGGCACGCCGCGACGGCGCTGTCGCAGCTCACCAACCGCCGGATCATGATCTCGGTCCCCGAGGTCAACATCACGCGGCTGGAGGAGGTGCCCGAGATCCTCGGCAAGGCCGACGACGTGGTCGCGGCCGTGCTGATGCACATGATGGGCGACCTCACCGGCCGCACCCTGGTGCTGTTCCCCGAACCCTCGGCCCGGCAGCTCTGTGATATCCTGCTGCGCCGCCCGCTCGGCACCACCACGGCCTTCGCCGAGATGGAGCAGTCGGGCCTCAAGGAAGTCGGCAACATCCTCTCCAGCGCCTACATGAACGCGCTGTCGGACTTCATGGGCATGATGCTGGTGCCCTCGGTCCCGAGCCTCGCCATCGACCTCTCCGGCGCGGTCCTGACCTCCATCTACATGAACTTCGGCTACGACCGCGACTACGTCTTCTGCGTCGAGACGCAGTTCCTGTTCGAGGACCCGGGACTGCACCTGCGGGGGCACTTTCTCCTGCTCCCCGACCTGGCCAGCCTCCGGGCCATCTTCGACGCCATCCGGCTGCCCTGAGCGCCCCGTGCCCGGACCCGCCCTGTCCGAGCGTGATCTCGCCGTCCTGCGGTCGTTCGCCCGCCGGATCGACCCGGCGGACGCGGGCGCGCACAACAACCTGGGCGTCTTCTACTACCAGAAGGGCCTCGTCCCCGAGGCGATCGAGGAGTTCCTGCGCGCGCTGGAGCTCGATCCGCGCATGCAGGTGGCCACCGAGAACCTCGAGATCGCCTACCACGCCACCGGCTACTACGACCGGCGGGTGGCCGAGCTGCGCGAGCGCCTGCGCCGCGAGCCGTATGACACCGAGGCGCGCTGGGAGCTGGGCCGCACCTGCGCCGCGCTGGGGCACTGGGAGGAGGCGGTCCGCGAGTTCCAGCTGATCCTCGCCCGCCGCCCCGACGACGTCCCCGCGCTGCTCCAGCTCGGCCTGGCGGAGCGGGGCCGCGGCAACCTCGAGGCGGCCACCCAGGCGTTCGAGCGGGCCCGCGCGCTCGACCCGCACAGCTCGGTGACCCTGTTCTATTTCGGCGAGGCCCTCTACAACCGCGGGCTCTCCGAGCAGGCCCGGCAGGCGCTCGAGGCGGCGGTGCTCCGCAACCCCGACAACGCCGACGCCTACTACCTCCTGGCGTTCGTCTACGGCGACCTGGGCGAGCACGAGAAGGCCCGCGCCGCCACCACCCGCGCCACCGCGCTGAATCCCACCCTGGCCCGGGCCCAGAGCAACCTCTCGCTGGCCCGCAGCTCCGGCGCCTTCGCCGCTCCCGCCGGCGGGGGCGCCCCGCAGGCGCCGCGGCCGATGGTCGCCGAGGGCGCCGCGCTGGCGCACTACAACCTGGGACTCGCCTTCCGGCAGAAGGGCTACTACGTCGAGGCGCTGCGCGAGTACCGGCTGGCCCTCGACGCGGGCGAGGACATGCGGCTGGTGCGCCAGGCGATGGCCGAGGTGCACCTGCTGCGGCGCGACCTGGCCGCCGCGCTCGAGCTGTACGATGCCCTGCTCGCCGACGATCCCGAGTCGCCCAAGCTCTGGAACGAGCGCGGCGTCTGCCTGCAGCAGTCGGGGCGCCGGGACGAGGCGCTCGCCACCTACGAGCAGGCGGTGACCACCGACCCGGGCTATGCCCTCGCCTGGAACAACCTCGGGGTGCTGCGCACCCAGCTCCCCGACGGGGACGAGGCCCTGGCGGCCTTCCAGTCCGCGCTGCGGCTCCGCCCCGACCTGGTCTCGGCCCGGCTCAACCTGGCGCTGGCGCTCTTCCACCGGCGGCGGTTGCAGCTGGCGCTGGAGGCGTACCGCCAGGTCCTGGCCGACCTGCCGCAGCACAGCGTGGCGTGGAACGGGGTCGGGCTGGTCTTGGTGGAGCTCAAGCGCTACGAGGATGCCAAGCACGCCTTCTCGCGCGCGGTGGAGGCGGACCCGGCCCACGCCTCCGCCCACTACAACCTGAGCTTCACGCTCAGCCACCTCGGCGACTTCGACGGGGCGCTCCGCGCCACCAAGCGCGCGCTGGAGCTCGAGCCCTTCTACGTGGCCCAGAAGTACGCCCTGACCATCGACCTGCAGTACGAGCATCCGGAGATCGCGGTGGTGCCCGCGATCTCCGCCGATGTCACGGCCGACCAGGTGGGCGAGGAGTTCCACTTCGACGAGCGCCTGCTCGACCGCATCTTCGATGAGCTCCAGCCGGAGGACCGGGCCCCGGCGGTGGCGGAGGACCCGCTCGCGCTGGCGTCCGACTACATCGCGAAGGGCTTCCTGGAGCATGCCACCGTCCAGGTGGAGCGCGCCCTGGCGCGGGGCGCCGAGGTGGGGCGGGCCACCACCCTCCTCGGGGAGGTGTTTGCCCGCCGGGGGCTGCACGGCGAGGCGCTGGAGCGCTTCCGCGCCGCGCTCGAGCTCGAGCCGGGGCAGCCGCGGGCCCTGCTGGGCGAGCTGCGCGCGCTGCTCGCGCTCGGCCGGGGCGAGGCCGCGCTGGAGCAGGCCGAGGCGCTGGCGCGGACGGCGCCGGGCGATGTCGAGGCGCTGGTGGCGGTGGCCCGGGTGCGGCTCGCCTGCGGGCTTGCCGCCGGCGCGCGCGATGCGCTCCGGGACGCCCGTGTGCTCGAGCCGGGGCGGCCCGACCTGCTGCAGCTGGAAGCCGCGGTGGCGGACCAGCTCGGCGATCCGGAGGCGGCGGTGGAGGCGCTCCACGCCGCGCTGCAGCTCGACCCGATGGTCCCGCAGGTCTGGCGCGACCTCGGCCGGCTGGAGGAGCGTCGCGAGAACTGGGTGGGGGCACGGGTGGCCTACCAGCACGCCCTCGACCTGCTGCCTACCTACATGGAGGCCGCGCTGGCGCTGGGCGACCTGCTCCGTCGCGTGGAATCCCCCGGCGCCGCCGTCGAGCTGCTGGTGGACGTCCTGATGCTCGAGCCCTGGGACCTCGACGCGCTGCAGCTGCTGGCCCGGGCGCTGCTCGACGATGGCCGGCCCGAGCGGGCGCTCGAGGCGCTCGACCGGGTGCTCAAGTTCGACCCGGACCACGACGGCGCCCTGTTCCACACCGGGGTGGCCCTGGCCCGCATCCGGCGGTACGGGGACGCGGTCCGGGCGTGGGAACGGGTGGTGCAGGTGAACCCGTCGGGCAGCTTCGCCCAGGCGGCGCGGGTGCACGCCCGCTCGGCCCGCGACCTGGCCCACATCTTCGCCGGGGCGGCCTGAGTCATGGCCATCGAGGGACCGCTCAAGGAGCTGAGCATCCACGACGTCTTCCAGCTGCTCGACCTGAGCCGGAAGACCGGGACGCTGCGGGTGGTCTCGGACCTGCGGCAGAACGCCGGGACGGTGTTCTTCGAGGATGGGGTGGTGGTCGGGGCCGAGATCCGCAGCAACCCGCACCCCCTCGGCCGCCTGCTGGTGCGGGCCGGCCGGGTGAGCGAACAGGACCTCATGCGGGCCCGGGCGCTGCAGGCCGCCGGCGACCGTCGCCGGCTGGGCGAGATCCTCGAGGCGCAGGGCCTCGTCACCCCGCGCGACCTGGTGCGCTACGTCCGGCAGCAGATTGAGGAGGTCGTCTTCGAGCTGGTGGGGTGGTCCGAGGGCTATTTCGCCTTCGAGGAGGGGAAGCAGGGCGACTGGCCCACCGAGGCCGAGAGCCGCATCGCCACCGGGCTCCTGCTCATGGAGGCGGCCCGTCGCACCGATGAGTGGTCGCGGATCGAGAAGCAGATCACCCACCTGGGCCTGGTGCCGCGGCTGGCGCCGATCGTGGACACCGCGGTGCCGCTGGACCTCCTGCCGGCCGAATGGGAGGTGCTCGCCGTGGTCGATGGCGAACGCACCGTGCGCGAGCTCGCCACGCTGCTCGGCCGGCCCGAGTTCGAGGTGGCGCGCACGCTCTTCGGGCTGACCACGGCGGGCATCGTGCAGCTCGACGACCCCGCGCGCCGGGCCATGGAGGCGGTAGGGGGCGCCGACCTGCCGATTCTCCTCGGCGAGGTCGACCAGTTGCTCGGCGCCGGCGACCCGGAGGCGGCCCGGCAGGTGGCGGAGCAGGCGGTGGCCAGCCACCCGCAGCAGTCGCTGGCCCACCTGGCGCATGGCCGCGCGCTGCTGGCGGCGGGCCATCCGGCCGACGCGGCCGAGTCGCTCTGGCAGACGGTCCAGCTGGACCCCGCCTCCGCGCCGGGATTCCGGTGCTTCGGGCTGGCCCTCGCGGCGGTGGGACGCTTCCGCGAGGCGGCGCAGGTGTGGGAGCAGTGGAAGCGACTGGCCGACAAGCCGCCGGAAGAAGAGGCCCAGGGCCCGGTCATCGACCGGGTCCGTCAGGCGGCGCTGGCGCTCGATCTCGCCCTCAGGGGGTCACGTGACTGAGGATATCCGGGCACTCTCCGCGCAGTACGCCGCCGATCCCTCGAGCCTGGTGTTCCTGCGGCTGGGCGAGGGGCTGCGCCACCGGGGCCAGCTCGACGCCGCGCTCAAGGTGGCGCTGGCCGGGCTCAACCGGTACCCGCACCTGCCCGACGCCCACGACCTCTACGCCCGCATCCTCGCCGACCGGCGCGACTACGCCAGCGCCTTCGACGAATGGGACACCGTGCTGCGGCTGGCGCCGCACCATATCGGGGCCCACAAGGGCATCGGGTACCTCTACTACCGGGCGGGCGAACCGGAGCACGCGCTGTTCCACCTGCGCACCGCGGCCGAGCTCGATCCCGGGGACCCCGGCCTGCGCAGCGCGGTGGAGCGGGTGGCCGGCGGCCGGGAGATCTGGGAGACCCCGATGCCGGGCGGGCCGGCGCCGATGGCGGCGGAGCCCGACCCGCGGCCGGCCAGCACCGCGGCCGACCCGTTCGCCGGGGTGGAGGGCGCGGGGCAGCGGCTGCTGCTGGTCGACAGCGACGGCCTGCGCCTCGGCGGCGCCCTGCAGTCGCCGGGGAGCGGGGACGTGAGCGAGGAGGCCGCCGCGGCCCTGGCGGCGGTGGCCGTCGAGGCGGACCGCGCGGCGCGGCTGCTGGAACTCGGCGAGTGGAGCTACCTCACGGTCGAGGGCACGGAGCGCTCCGCCTGCGTGCTCTGCCCGGCCGCCGACGCGGTGCTGCTCGCCACGATGGACGCGGGGCTCCCGGCGGGCCAGCTCATCTTCTACGCCGAGCGCGGCGCCAAGTCGGCGCGGGCCTGGCTGGAGCGGGTGCGATGACGGCCACCTACGCGGCGCTGCTCGACAGCCTGACGCGGCTGCGCGGGATCCGGGGCGCGATGGTCGTGGCCGCCGAGGACGGGCTGGTGGTGGCCGAGTCGCTGATGGGCGGGGTCAAGGGGACGGCGCTCGCGGCAATGGCCGCCAACCTCACCGCGCGGGTCGACGACCTGGCGGGGCGGGGGCGCATCGGCGGGCCGCGCTTCCTCCACCTCCAGGGGCAGGACGGCGCCCTGCTCGTGGCGCCGGCGCCGGCGGAGCTGCTGCTGGTCGCGGTGGCGGCGCGGGACGTGCCGCTCGGCCTCATCCGCCTGGAGATGCTCCGGCTGGCGGAGCGCCTGGCCTGATGCGGGCGATCGAACCCTGGGTGCTCGGCCCGCTGCGCGCGTTCGTGGGGGAATCCTCCGCGCGCCTGGCGCTCCTGATGACC
>Ga0268298_10002358_pt1 | contig 20729 bp, 17 predicted proteins | sample WWTPWeurt_MetaG_FD_194462 | JGI IMG/M metagenome (GOLD analysis project Ga0268298, IMG submission 194462) | Activated sludge microbial communities from WWTP in Nijmegen, Gelderland, Netherland - WWTP Weurt | ecosystem: Engineered > WWTP > Aerobic digester > Activated sludge | place... | reverse complement strand
ATGACCATCGTGCTCGGCCTGATGCTCGGCTGGGTGATGCTCTCGGTGCTCGGCCCGGTGTATGACACCATCACCAAGCTGAAGATGTAGGAATCATGCCGGCCCGCCGTCTGCTTTTCGTCAACGCCACCAGAGTCACCGCCTATCACTGGCTGCCATCCGGCCCCAAGGAAGAAGCGAGCTTCGCGGCCAACGAGCCAGGACTGTCGGCGTTCCGCGACTATTTGCGGGAACGGTCGGCCAGTTTGTTCTACCTGCTCGCCGACCTCGCCGAGGAAGGTTTCCAGGTCGACGAACTTCCCCACGTCCAGGGCAACGACCGTCGCGAACTGATCAAGCGCAAGCTGGCGCAGTACTACTACGGCACGCCGCTGTCGCTGGCGCTATCCCTCGGGCGGAGCAAGAAGGGGCGGCGCGATGAAAAATTCCTGTTCGCCGGCCTGCTCGGCGTCAGCCAGATCGAACCGTGGTTGCAGGCGATGCGCGAGACCGAGGCCCGCTTGGCCGGCATCCATTCGATGCCTTTCGTGATCGCCGCCTTGGTCGGCAAGCTGCCGGCGGCCACCGAGCGAATACTGGTGATCTCCGCCAGCAGCGCCGGACTGCGGCAATCGTTTTTCGAGAACGGCCAATTGCGCTTTTCCCGTCTGACCGCCATGGCAACGGACCGGTCCGATCTGATCGCCACCACTTGTGCCAGCGAAGCCGGCAAGATCTACCAGTATCTGGCGGGACAGCGCCTCATCAGCCGCGACCAGCCACTGCAAGTGCTGGTGCTCGCCCATGCCGGCCAACGCGCCGACCTGACGCGCAACCTTCCCGACACACCGGAGCGGCAGGTGCAGTTCGCCGACATCGGCGAACTGGCGCGTCAGCAGGGGCTGGCCGAACCGCCCGCCGACGCGCGCGGCGACCGATTCTATCTGCACCTGCTGATGCGGCAAACGCCGCACCAGCAGTTCGCGCCGGCCGAGGATCGCCGCTTCTATCGGCTTTGGCAGGCCCGCCATGCGCTCACCATCGTCTCGGCCACCGTGTTCGGCGCCTGCCTGCTCCTCGCCGGCGGCCAGATGTTGCGGTTGTCCGAGCTGTCCGACCGGAACGCGCAGGTCCGGCTCGACGTCGAGACCGGCCAGCGTCGCTACGACGACCTGATGCGCGGCCTGCCGCCGATCGACATCTCCCGCGACAGCCTGCGCGACCTGACCGACCGCTATCGGGTGCTGGCGCGGCGCAGCGCCGGCCCCGAACCCCTGCTGCGGCATCTCGGCCACGCCCTCGATCAGGCGCCGCGCGTCGAACTGACGCGGGTCGACTGGCGGCTGGATGACGGCGGCGCCCACGACCCGCGAGCCGACGCCGCCCAGAGCCAGGGCGCTACCAAGGGCGGCAGCCATGCCCTGCTCGACATCCAGGCGCGCCTGCCGGCGGCGATGGCACTGGATCATCGCGGACAGATCGAGGCGGTCAACGCCTTCACCGGCTTGCTCTCGACCGGCGAGATCCAGGTCCGCGTGATCAGCCGGCCGTTCGAGCAGGAATCCGGCAAAGCCATCCGCAGCAGCGATGCCACCGGCGAAATCGAGCCGCCCAAGTTCAATCTGCGCGTCATGCAGGCACTATGAGCATCTCGATGCGGGACATCACGAGATTGCGTTGGCCGCTGTTCCTGCTGGCGATGGCGATGGTCACGGGCGTGGCCATGATCATGGCGTCCCGGCAACAGGTCGACGCCGCCGAAGCCGCCCATCGCCAACTCGTCGCGAAGCAGGGCGACCTGCGCGCCCGGCTCGGCCGCGCCCGGGAGGAAGAGGTGGAATTACGCGAGCGCATCGCCCTGCTCGCCGAATTGAGGACAAGTGGCGTCATCGGCCAGGAGGAACGGCTCGACTGGGTCGAGCAGATTTCACGCATCAAGGCCAGGCGTCGCCTGCTCGACGTCCAGTACGAACTGTCGCCGCAGCATCCCGTCGACGACGCGCTGCTGCCCGGTGGTCCGCTTGCCGGCGAACACGAATTCATGTCGAGCACCATGAGTCTGCGCATGACGCTGCTTCACGAGGACGACCTGCTCGGTTTCCTCGACGAGCTGCGGCGCGCCGTCCATGCGCACCTGCTGGTGCGCGAGTGCGTGATCGACCGGTCGGCGCCGCCGCCCGGCGCGCCGGGGCTGGCCGGCCAACTGCGGTCAGCGTGCACCATCGAGTGGATCACGCTCAGGGAGAGGAAACCGTGAGAGGCGCGACGAGAGCGCTGCTGATCGGGTTGACGCTGCTGGCCGGCGGCCCGCTTCATGCCGAACCGCTCGGACGCTTGTTCCTGACGCCCGAACGACGCGCCATGCTGGAACGCCAGCGCCAACAGAATGTCCAGACCGCCCAGACGCTGGAAGGCACCGTCATGAGCCTCGATGGCGTCGTCACCCGCTCCAGCGGCAAGACCACCGTGTGGATCAACCAGCATGCGCAGCACGAGAACACGGTGGGCACCGGCGTTACCGCCGCGGTGGCGACCAGAACGCCGGGGCGGGTGGTGCTGACACCGACCGACGAAACACCCGCGCCGCTCAGGGTCGGCGAAGCCATCAACCGCGGCACGCTGGAAAGGGCGGACGGCCTCAACGGTGGCCGGGTCACGGTCAACCGCCAACCTTGACCAGGCAAGGCACCATGCCATCCTCGCCGCGCGGCCACGGGCATACCTCGGCGGGCTTTGCCCTGATCGCCCTGCTGGCGCTGATCACGGCCGGTGCGTTGTTCTTTCTTCTGGAAGTCATGTCGCCCGAAGCCATCGATGCCCGGCGCCAGCGCCAAGACCAGGACGTCTTGGCCCAGGCGCGCGAAGCGCTGATCGGCTACGCGCTCAAGTACCGCGATGTCGAAGGGCCGACGACGGTCTATGGCTACCTGCCCCTGCCCGACCTCGGCACCTCGCGAAACAACAACGTCAGTTGTACCGAGGAAGGCTGCGACGCCGGAAACTTCGCCGGCAACGCCGCCAATGTCATGGTCATTGGCCGCTTCCCCTGGCGCATGCTGGGCACCGGCCCCTTGCGCGACAGTCACGGCGAATGTCTGTGGCTGGCCGTCTCCGGCAGCCACCAGCGCGTCCACCAGGCCAGCCCGATGAACTGGGACACCCTCGGACAGATCGATGTCGTCGCCGCCAACGGCACCGCCACGCTGGCCAGCATCATCGCCGCGCCGCACGAGCGGCCAATCGCCGTGATCATTGCCGCCGGCCCCCCGCTGCCGGGGCAGAACCGCGGCGCATCGGCCAATGACGACGTGACGCAGTGCGGCGGCAACTACGACGCGACCAATTATCTCGATCCCGGCACGGCCGGCGCTCTGGCCGGCGTGACCAATTATTTCACCGGCTCGACCAACAACGCCTCGGGCGACACGGGCGCCACCGACAAGCCCCTGTCGCCGCAAGGCGTCGTGCAAAAAGCCAATGACGGCACCCTGTGGGCAAGGGGCTGCCCCGTCGGCGTCGCCTGCACGCCCGCCGCCAACGACAGCGGCCTGCGCGTAACCGCTGACAGCCTGTTCGACGCCTTGCGCAAGTCATCCAACTTTCGCGTCGATATCAACTCGATGCTCGACCGCATGGTCACTTGCCTGCGCGACCGCATTGCCGCGCCCGGCGGATTCGCCGTGGCTCCAGGCCGCATTCCGGCCGATGTCTGTTACGACGACAACCAGGCACCGCGGCAGTACTTCACGCATTGGCGCGATCTGGTTTTCGCCGGCACCGGCGGGTTCACGGTCAATGGCGCGGTCTGTCCCGGCGTGGTGGTGTTCGCCGGCCAGCGCGGCAATGGCCAGTCGCGCGCGACGGCCATCGAGCGCAACGATTTCAGCAAGTACCTCGAAGGAGTCAATCTGGCCGGAATCAACGCGGGCGGCACGACCTTCGCCGGCGATGCGCTCTTCACGACCATCGAGTCCGGCCAGACCCGGCAGCAGGACATCGTCCGCTGCGTGCCGAACTCACCGAGCATGAGTCCCGTGCAATCGCCGACGCTGACCAATCTCGGTTTCGGCCAACTGGTCGACTACGACCCGGCGACCCGCGTCCTCACGCTGGGCAAGGCGGGGGTCACCACCAACGACGGCGCGCCGGCGGGGGCCCTGTTCGGTTGCGCCTGGACCCCCGAGGCCAACAGTCAGGGCAAAGGCTTCAGGGCCTATTTCACGTTCCGTTTCCGGCAGATCGGCACCAGTGTCGGCGACAACGGCTTCGTCTTCGCCGCCGTCGACGCCGAGAGCAATCCGACACTGGGCTGCGGCGCGGCGGGTTCGCAGCTCGGTTATTCCGGCAACAACGGCGTGACGCCATCGCTGACTTTGCCCAAGATCGGCATCGAGTTCGATCAGGGTCGCCAGGCAGGTTTCAGCGAAACCGGCGTCACCGCCGGCCGCAACGACCCCTGTGGTACCAGTGGTTGCGGCGGCAGCGTCGGCTACAACAGCCACGCCGCCATCGTTTACTGGGGACACGCCGCCGCCAACGCCGCCGACGGTGTCACATTGCCGGCCGATGACGACAACGCCCACGGCCTGCCCGGCCCCAACAGCCAGACGGGCAATCCACGGCCATCGCCGCGCAATCCCGACGCGGCGCCCGGCATCGCCTTCGTGAACCTGCGCGGGCAGGCCGGCGAAGGCGGCGACAGCTATCTCTATCACATCCGCATCGATGTGACGCCCAGCCGGGATGTCACGGGCGTCGCGCCGGAACTGCGCAAGACCACGATGCGCACCGAAGTCTGGATCGAGCGGGACAGCGGCACCAGCGCCCAGTTGCGCGCCGCCATGCAGAACACCACCCGGCCGATGGCCCAGCTTTATCCTGGCTATGCGGCGAAACTGGCCGATAGCGCCGTGGTTTATGATGCACCCGGCGGCGCTTGCGCCGGTGGCTGCCCGACCGGACAGGAATGCGGCGGCGACAATGTCTGCTACCGGCCGGCGCTCAAATCGGTTCGCCTCGGCTTCACCGGTTCGCAGCGGACTCAGGATCAACGAGTGGACATCGGCGACTTCTTCGCGAGCTGGCTGCAATGAACATCGGCGTCTTGCCACGACTGACTTTGGCGCGCGGTTTCACGCTTACCGAACTGGCGGTGGTGGTGGCCATCATCGCACTGCTGATCGGCGGCATGCTCATGCCGCTGCTCGCGCAAGACGACGTCCGGCGGAGCCAGCAGACCCAGAAGCAGTTGAAGGAGGCCATCGAGGCGCTGATCGGCCATGCCGCCGCCAATGGCCGGCTACCCTGCCCCGCCACCGCCGCCAGCAATGGCCAGGAAAGCTTCGCCGCCGGCGGCAGCGCACTCAATGGCAATTGCTCCAATTTTCAGGACGGGTTCCTGCCGGCCGCCACCCTCGGCCTAGCGCCGACCAACAGCAATGGCTTGCTGATCGACGCCTGGAACCAGCCGATTCGCTACGCGGTTTACACGGGCACGATCAACGGCGTCGTCAATCCCTTTACTCGCATCGATGGCGCCAAGGGGGCGACCATGCCGGAACTCGGCAAGGTCGACGCGCTGTCCATTTGTGTCAGCGCCACCGGCATCGCCGCCGCCAATTGCGGCGCGGCGGCCCGGCTCGCCGACCGGGCGCCGGCCGTGCTGCTATCGATCGGCCGCAACGGCGCCATCGGCGGCGGCGGCGCCGACGAGGCGGCCAACCTGAACGGCGATGCCGTCTTCGTCAGCCACGACCCGGCGCCTGCCGGCGCGGCCAACGGCGAATTCGACGACATCGTCGTCTGGCTGTCGCCCAACCTGCTCTTCAACCGCATGATCGCGGCGGGAAGATTGCCCTGATGGTCGAATCACGCGATTTGCATATCACCTTGAAATGGAACCTCCGGTTTTGATCGTCCAATGGTGGCATCTGATACTGGCGTGGTGGGATTCTCTCGACCCGAACGCTCGTTTATTCGCGTGGATGGCCGGCGGTATCGTCATGTTGGTCATGTGGGTTTGGCTTACGTATCGAGTTCTGCGGCGAGTCGCTGGCCATAGAAAGCTGCGCGGGGCTTGGTATAACGATGCCCAGTATCGCGAACTCATGCAGCTCATTCATGAGGACCAGCAATCTGGCCGTCGCGTATTGAGCCACGAGGAAATTGCCGCACTACGGAAGTATCGCTATGGCGATGCGGTGAAGGACATCATGCGACGCAAAGGGACCGGCTACTTCGACTGATCCAGTCCTATTGCCGACTTACCGGCTCGCTCGGTTTATCATGGCGGCATGACGGCTTATCCGGAAGATTCCCGTTTCGTCGATCGCCTGCGCCACGCCGGCGTCGAACCGGGCGACAGCGAGGAGCAGCGGCTCAACAAGTCGCTACTGATGTTCGCCACCGGTCTGGTCACCCTGGCGGCGATGCTCTGGGTGGCGATCTACGGCCTGCTCGGCCAATCGATCTCGACGACGCCGCCGATGGTTTTTCAGTTGCTGCTCGTGGGCAACCTGCTGGTCTACATCCGCTTCGGACATTTCGACTTCTTTCGCGTCACGCAACTCGCGCTGTTCCTGTTCGGCCCCTTCGCCATGCAGTGGGGCTTCGGCAGCTTCGTCGACTCCAGCGGCATCGTCCTCTGGGGCCTGCTCGCGCCCATCGGCGCCATTCTGTGCTTCGGCGTGCGCCAGTCGATCGCCTGGTTTTTCGCCTGGGTATTCATGACGGCGATGTCGGGTGTCTTCGATTACTACCTGGCGCCGCCCAAGGGCGCGCATGCCGCGCTCGCCGTGCCGCTGGCCACGGCGGTGGTGTTTTTCGCCCTCAACTTCATCGCCGTCGCCACCATCATCTATCTGCTGCTGCGCTATTCGATCCAGGAAAAGCAGAAGATGCAGGACCGGCTGACCGAGGCGCACGGTTTGCTGAAGGCCGAACAGGAGCGGTCGGAGCGGCTGCTGCTCAATATCCTGCCCGGGCCGGTGGCCGAGCGGCTCAAGCGCTCGGAGCAACCGATCGCCGACGGCTTCGCCGAGGCGACCGTGATGTTCGCGGACATTGTCAACTTCACCGAAGCGGCAAGCCACCTGACGCCTGCCCAGGTGTTCTCGATGCTCAACGAGGTTTTTTCGGCGTTCGACGAACTGGCCGAACGGTTCGGCCTCGAGAAGATCAAGACCATCGGCGATGCCTACATGGTGGCCGGCGGCCTCAACAGCGCCAGCAGCCGTTACACCGAGGCCATCGCCGACATGGCCCTGGCCATGCATGAACGCCTGCGGCAGGGTTTCGCCCCGCAAGGCATGCGTCTGGCGATCCGGGTCGGCATCGGCACCGGACCGGTCGTGGCGGGTGTGGTAGGCAAGAAGAAATTCATCTACGACGTCTGGGGCGACACGGTGAACATCGCCAGCCGCATCACCGCCGAGAGCACGCCGGGCATGGTCCAGTGCGACACCAACACCTTCGAGCGACTACGGGATCGATTCGATTTCGAGGAGCCGCAGATGCTGCGTCTGAAGGGCAAGGGCGAGATGGCGGTCTACGGCCTGCTCGGCCGCAAACCGCGTTGACCGCGGCTGAAGTCCCCGGTCAGGAACCCGCCGGCGCCAGTACGAAACTCACCCGGCCAGGCAGGTTCGCCGCCAACGCGAGCGCGTAACCGCTGCCTTCCAGCAGGCGCGCGGCCTGGTAGAGGCCGATGCCGGTGCCCGTCTCGGAGGCCACCGGCGCCCGGAACAGGCTGGCCGCCAGCGCCGGCGGCACCGGCGCGCCGTCGTCACTGACTTTCACCCGCGCGCCCCGGGCATCGAGTCCCAGGGTCACGTCGATGCGCAGCGCCGGATGGGCACCGCGCTTGTCGAGCGCATTGGCGACGAGGTTCTCGACGACGTGATTGAACAGCGCCGTCGGTATTTGCGCCTGATATCGCGACACCGCCAGCGCCGGCGCATCGTGCTCCACGGCGAACCGGATATCGGCCAGCGCGAAGCGTGCCTGCAATCGTTCCCACCAGTCAGCGAGGGTGGTCGATTCTTCCGCCCGCAGGCGCGGCGCCTGCAGCTTGTCCAGCGTCTGTTCCAGGCGCGCAGTGATCGCCGGCAATTGCCTTTGCAACAGCGAAACGAACTCGGGCGTGACCCCGCCGGATTCATTCTGGGCGGCCGTGCAAAGCGTGCGCAGGCTTTGCAGCAGGTTCTTGACGTCGTGCGTGAGGCGGGCGCCGGTTTCGTGGATGGCCTCGACATAACTCATGTGCTTCAGTTGCCGGGCGCGCAGCTTGTCGGCGCGAAACTCGGCGACCAGCTGCGCCAGCAGGCTGAAATGCCAGGCCAGCGAAGGGCTGAGCGGAAATCGGCTATAGATGCGCAAGGCCAGGGTATCGAAACGAAACTCGCGCGAGCGTCCCTGGCAGGCGCCGAACTGTCCTTCCGGCCCGCCGGGCGCCCGCCAGGCCACGCCGGTCACCCAGGGCAGCACACGCACCATGTCGCGACACGACTCGACCAGGAAATCGTCCGGGTCGTCGCGACGCTGGGCGAGGTCGGCCAGGGTGTGCAGCCATTGCTCGACCGGCATACCCACCGACATCAGGTAGCGGGAAAACACCGTGCCGACCCCGGCCATGCCCAGATGCGGATTCCACACCCAGCCGAGGATCAGCAGCGCCAAGCCGATGCCGAGCAGCGCCTCCAGCAGCGCGTCGATGTAGGCGTGGCCCAGCAACAGCATGATGGCCAGGCTGCCGAGCACCAGCACGGCAAGCAGCAGCATGACGATGACGCTATAAACGAAGTCGACCACTTCCGCCTGGTCGTCGGCCTCCTTGCGCTCCGGCAGCAGCAGCATCATGGCCAGCACCGCCGGCGCCATCCATTCGCCGATGGTGACGACCACGGAGCCGGCGGCGATGCTGCTGGGCACTGTCGTCGGCATCGCCAGCAGCAGCAGCACGGCCACCAGCCAGGACAAGGCAAAGAGGTAGAACAGCTTCGACCAGCGCGCCTCGTACAGGAAAACCTTGCCGCCGACCACGCCGGCCAGCAGGATGATCCAGAGCGTCAGCAGCCAGCCGTTGAGCCAATAGACCATCAGGCCGACCGCGAGCAGAATCCGGCCGATGGCCGCCAGGCCGAGGCGCTGGTCGGCGCGGACGAAAGGCTGCCAGACGATCAACAAGCCGAGGTGTACCACGAACAGCACGCGCGCCAGGGGCGTCGCCGGCCCCAGAATCAGCACCAGATAAAGCAGCGCCAGCACGGCCACCAACAATTGACGGCGCCAGCGCAGCGCGGTGCCCAGGACGAAACGGCTGAGGGAAGGAAACAGGCTCATGGCGATTCCCGGCGATTGTAATGAAGGCCTCGCCGCAATGCCCCGCAACCGTCGGGTCGTGGACCTCGAATCGTCAGTCGCCCGACAAAGCTGTCGAAATTCCGACAAAGTTGAGCGGTTTCTACATAAAATCCCGCGTTGACTGCATTATTTTCGATGGGGCACACAAATTGCTTGGTTGCGCTTACATAAGCCGAAAGTTATACGGGGGATACCATGCAAGCAATCAACATGCGCAAGCAGTCGGGCTTCACGTTGGTCGAGATCGCCATCGTGCTGGTCATCATCGGCCTGCTGCTCGGCGGCGTACTGAAGGGCCAGGAGCTGATCACCCAGGCGAAGATCAAGAACGTCGCCAACGACCTCAACGGCCTCACCGCCGCCGTTTATTCGTATCAGGACCGCTACAAGCGCCTGCCCGGGGACGATCCCGGCGCCAACCGCTGGAGCATTGCCGGCGCGGCCATCGCACCGCCAGCAACGGCGGGCAGCAACGTCATCGACGGCCAGTACCAGTCCACCACCAACACCGACGAGTCGCGCTTGTTCTGGGCCGAACTGCGCATGGCCGGATTCGTCGCCGGCGCGACGGACACCTTGGCCAACGCGGCATCGCAGCCGATCAACGCCGCCGGCGGCATCGTCGGCGTGCAGAACGGCGCGCTGGGACTCGCCGGCACCGTGATCTGCTCCGGCAGCCTGCCGGCCAAGATCGCCCAGGCCATCGACAGCCAGTTCGACGACGGCAACATGCTGACCGGCACGCTGCGCGGGCAGTTGGAGACCACGCCGCCGACAGCGGTGGCCGCCGCGGCGCTGGCGGCGGGAACCACCGGCTATATCGACAACGGCACCAACCTCTACACCGTCTGCAAGAACCTGTAGGTCGGTTCACCGTTGATACGGAACCAGGCCCGCTTCGGCGGGCCTCGTTTTTTGGCGTGCCGCCACGGCTGACTTTTGCGTTAGCCGCCCTCAGCCGCGCAGCAACTTCGTTTCGCCCACCATCACCGCCGCCGCCGTGCCGAGCAGCACCACGACGTCGCCCGCCGCCAGGACAACCGTCGCGTCGGGCTCCAGGCCGCGCAGGCCGTGACGGCGCAGCGCCGACACCGTGGCGCCGGCCTTGCCCAGACCCACGTCGCCCAGCATCATGCCCACCGCATGGTCACCCTCGGCCAGCGCCACCGAGTGCAGGCGCGGCAGGTCGGCCTCGAGGACGCGGTCGCCGACGTCGGTGGCGCCATGAAAGAAGCCGCGCAACAGGCCGTAATGCTGCTCGCGCAATTCGCGCAACCGCTTGACGATGCGGTGCAGGGGCACGCCAACGAAGGCCAGCGCGTGTGTCGCCAGCATCACCGACGATTCCAGCGCTTCCGGCACCACCTCGGCGGCGCCGGCCGCCAGCAATTCCTCGGCGTCGTCTTCCTCCCGGGCGCGCGCCACCACCGGCACGCCCGGCGCCGACTCGCGGATGCGATGCAGGGTACGCAGCGTGTCGACGCGATCGGCGAACGTGATGACCACGACGCTGGCCCGGGCCAACCCGGCGGCAAGCAACGTTTCCCGCCGGGTGCAGTCGCCGTAGGAAACCGGCTCGCCGGCATTGGCCGCCTCGCGCACGCGCTCGGGATCGAGGTCGAGCGCCTGGAAGCCGATGCCTTCGTGCTCGAGGAAACGGGCCAGATGCTGGCCGGTGCGGCCATAGCCGCAGACGATGGCATGCTTGTCCGACTCCATGGTGTGCGCCGCCAGTTGCGTGAGCTGCATCGACCGCAGCAGCCATTCGGACGCAACGAAGCGCAGCACGATGCGATCGGCAAAATGGACGATCAGCGGCGCCAGCATCAGCGACAGCACCAGCGCCGCCAGGACGGGCTGCAACGGGCCGCCGGCCAGCAGGCCGACGGATTCGCCGCGCGCGAGCAGCACAAAGCCGAACTCGCCGCCCGCGCACAGCCACAGGCCCGTGCGCAGCGCCGTGCCGGCGTCGGCGCCGAAGGCGCGCGACAGCGCCCACGCCACCGCCAGCTTGCCGAGCAACAGCCCGAGCAGAACACCGAGCACGCGCGGCCATTCGGCGAGAATCGCTTGCAAGTCCAGCATCATGCCGATGGAGATGAAGAACAGGCCGAGCAGGACATCACGGAAGGGCTTGATGTCCTCTTCCACCATGTAGCGGTATTCGGTTTCCGAGATCAGCATGCCGGCGACGAAAGCGCCCAGCGCCAGCGACAGGCCGGCCCACTCGGTCAGCCAGGCGAGGCCCAACGTGATCAGCAGGACATTGAGCATGAACAGCTCGGCCGACTTGCGGCGCGCCACCAGCGTGAACCAGCCGCGCATCAGCTTCTGGCCGATGAACAGCACCAGCGCCAGCAGCACCGCCGCCTTCAGCGAAGCCGTGGCAAGCGCGCCGGCCAGTTCGCCGACCGGCCGCACCAGGGCCGGAATGATCACCAGCAGCGGCACCACGGCCAGATCCTGGAACAGCAACACGCCCATGACCTCGCGGCCGTGCGGCGAATCGAGCTCACGGCGGTCGGCGAGCAGCTTGGAGAGTATCGCGGTCGACGACATCGCCAGCGCACCGCCGAGGCCGATGCCGGCGAGCCACGACACGCTGGCGGCGGTGGCCGCGACGGCGCCGATGGCCGCCGCCGTCAGGGCCACCTGAGCGAGGCCGAGGCCGAAGACGATGCGCTTCATCGCATAAAGCCGCGCCAGCGAAAATTCCAGGCCGATGGAGAACATCAGGAACACGACGCCAAACTCGGCCAGGTGGCTGGCGCCCTCGGCGTCCGGCAGGAGATCGAGCGCGTGCGGCCCCACCACCACGCCGACCAGCAGATAGCCGAGGATGGGCGGCAGGTTGGCGACCCGGCAGGCCGTGACCACCAGGACCGACGCGCCGAGCAGCAGCAGTACCAGTTGCAGCGTGTTCAAGTCGTCTCCGGTGGGTGGCTGGTTATAATTTGGGCCAATCATAACGACATCGGACACCATGGCCCAAGATTCGACTGCCGGTGGCAGCCTGGCGATGGCGCGGCGCGTGCTGCGCATCGAGGCGGATGCGGTCGTGGCGCTGGCCGACCGCCTCGGGGCGGAGTTCGACCGGGCGGTGCACCTGATTCTCGCCTGCCGCGGCCGGGTCATCGTCAGCGGCATCGGCAAGTCCGGCCACATCGCGCGGAAGATTGCCGCGACCATGGCCAGCACCGGCACCCCCGCCTATTTCGTACACGCGGCCGAGGCGGTGCATGGCGACCTTGGCATGATCACGCGCGACGACGTGCTCATCGCGCTGTCCAACTCCGGCGAGAACGACGAGCTGCTGACCATCGTCCCCCTGGTCAAGCGCCAGGGCGGCAAACTGATCGCCGTCACCGGCAATGTCGCCTCCTCGCTGGCGCGGGAAGCCGACGTGCACCTCGACGCCCACGTGGACGAGGAAGCCTGCCCGCTCAACCTTGCCCCCACCGCCAGCACCACGGCCGCATTGGCGCTGGGCGACGCGCTCGCCGTCGCGCTGCTCGACGCGCGCGGCTTCGACGCCGAGGATTTCGCCCGTTCCCATCCCGGCGGCGCGCTCGGCAGGAGACTGCTGACCCACGTGCGCGACGTCATGCGGCCTGTCGCCGACGTGCCGAAAGTCAGCCATGGCGCATCGCTGCCGGAGGCGCTGCTGGCGATGACGCGGGGCGGCATGGGCATGGTCGTGGTGCTCGACGAAGCCCAGCGACTGCTTGGCATCTTCACCGACGGCGACTTGCGCCGGGCGATGGAAAAGCTGGGCGACCTGCGCACCACGCCGGTGGGCGGACTGGCCACCCGCAATCCCCGGGGCATCAATCCCGATCGCCTGGCGGTCGAAGCCGTGGAGATGATGGAGCGTCACAAGATCAACCAATTACTGGTCATGGATGACGCCGGCAACCTGTGCGGCGCGTTGGACATGCACGACCTCTTTCGGGCCAAGGTGGTATGAGCGAATTGCTCGACAAGGCGCGGCGCGTGCGGCTGATGGCCTTCGACATCGACGGCGTGATGACGGATGGCCATCTCTACTTCAGTCCGGCCGGCGACGAACTGAAGGCGTTCTTCAGTCGCGATGGCCTGGGGCTCAAAATGCTGGCCAAATCCGGCATCAGGATCGCCATCATCACCGGCCGGGACTCGCCGATCGTCCTGCGCCGCGCGGAGAATTTGGCCATCTCGCTGGTGCGGCAGGGTGTCGAGGACAAGCGCGGCGCCATGGCCGACCTACTGCGCGACGAAGGCCTCGATTTCTGCCAGGCCGGCTACATGGGCGATGACGTTGTCGATCTGGCCGTCATGGCGGCATGCGCTTTTTCGGCGACCGTTCCCGACTGCCACCGGTTGATCCGCCAGCAGGCCGACTACGTCGCCGCGGCCCCCGCCGGCTCGGGCGCGGTGCGCGAGGTCTGCGAATTCTTGCTTCAGGCCCAGGGCAACTGGGATTCGGTCATGGCGGCCTACCGGCCATGAGATTCTCCGGCGCCACGCTGTTCCCCTTGCTCGTGCTGGCCGTGCTGGCCGCCGCGACCTTCTGGCTCGAGCAGGCCAGCCAGGGTGAAACCAGCGCGCCCCGCGCCAGGGATCGCCACGACCCCGACTACTGGGTGGATGGCGTGCAATTGCGCGGCTTCGACGCCAAGGGCGCGCCCCGCCACGAACTCAAGGCGCGTCGCCTTGAACATTTTCCCGACAACGACACCACGCTCGTCTTCGAGCCCCGCCTGAAGTATCTGGAGGACCGCGAGATGTCGGTCGCGGCCAGGCGGGCCTGGGTGGACAAGCAAGGCGACCACGTGCTGCTGGAAGGAGATGTCGAGATCGTCCGCCCTGACGATAAGCCCGGCGCGCCCGCCACCGTCGCCACCACCACGCGCCTGCACGTGATGCCCGATGAAGAAAAGGCCCACACCGATGCGCCGGTCACCATCCGGCAGGGTCGGTCGGTGATCGTCGGGCAAGGCGGCATCGCCATCGACAACAAGTCGCAAGTGACCGTCCTGCTGGGTCCCGCGACCGCCACCCTGCACAGGAACCCATGATGAAAACCCATGCCTGGAAATCCTTGCCGCTGATCGTTTTGGCATCCTGCCTGGCCGTTGCCGGTGCCCGCGCCGAACGCGCCGACCGCGACAAGCCGGTCAATCTCGAAGCCAATCGCATCACCATCGACGATGCCAGGAAAACCCAGGTGCTGGAGGGCAACGTGCAGCTGACCCAGGGCACGCTGGTGATTCGCGCGGAGAAGATCATCGTCGTCCAGGATGCCAACGGCTTCAACAAGGGCACGGCTTTCGCGGCCAACCACAAGCTGGCGACCTTCCGCCAGAAGCGCGAAGGCAAGGATGAATACATCGAGGGCGAGGCCGAGCGGATCGAATATGACGGGCGTGCCGACAAGGTCGAGCTGTTCAATCGGGCTTACGTCAAGAGCGGGCACGACGAAGTACGCGGCCGCTACATCGCCTACGACGGCAAAACCGAGAATTATGTCGCGGCATCGAGTTCTCCCGCTGGGGACAAGGGTTCCGGCAGTGAACGGGTCCATGCCGTGATTCAGCCGAAGAACAAGGACGTAGGCGGGCAGTAAGCCTCCCCCGATATCGGTGATGCATCGCAATATCACGACGCCCCACCCAACGAGATTGTCGGCGATAGTTCTGATAACTAGCTGTTTATTAAAACATTAATAAAACAGATGCCATCGTGTTGCGATGCAACAAAAAATCCTTGACTTCCACTTTTTCGCTCCTATAATGCGTCTCATGATGCACCGCAACATCGCGCTTCCGGAGGGTTGGAAAGCGCAGGATCAAAACCCTGAACCGATACCGACCAAACTTAGGAGAAACACGATGTACACCACGCCAGAACAGTTCGCCGCCGCGAACAAGAACAACGTCGAAGCCCTGCTGACCATGGCCAATACCGCCTTCGCCAGCGCCGAACGCCTCGCCGCCCTGAATCTGAACACCGCACGCAGCCTGCTGGAAGAAACCGTGGCCAATGCCAAGTCGCTGCTTTCCGCCAAGGACGTACAGGAACTGGTGAGCATGCAGGCTTCGCTGGCCCAGCCGACCGTCGAGAAGGCCGTCGCTTATTCCCGCAACGTCTATCAGATCGCCTCGCAGACGCAGGAAGAAATCGGCAAGATTCTCGAAGCCCAGTTCGCCGAGATCAACAAGAGTGTCACGTCGGCGCTCGACAAGGCCGTCAAAAACGCGCCCGCCGGTTCCGATGTCGCCGTCGCCGCCGTCAAGTCGGCCATCGCCGCCGCCAACTCGGCTTACGACAGCATGACCAAGGCCGCCAAGCAGGTTGCCGAGATCGCCGAAGCCAATGTCGCCGCCGCGACCACCGCCACGGTCAAGGCCGTCGGCGTCGCGCCCAGGGCGAAGAAGGCCGCCTAACCAGTTTGTCTCCTCCTCCCAGCCCGCAACAGGCTGGAGTTCAAGCCCTGGCACGATGTGCCGGGGCTTTTTTTCATCTACTTTCGGTCGAAATCCAGGCCGCGCCGCGCGATCTCGGATTCGATTTCCCGCATCGCCAGCGGCACCTGCTCGGGCGTTCCACGTACCCCCAATTCGACGTGCCGGCCTCGCGACGCGGAACCCATCGACGGCAGACTGAAAACGGTCAGACCGGGAAATTCCCACTCGACCCGCTCCATCAGGTCGACCAGCAGCCCCTCGATGCCGTCCCAGACCAGGATCGCGGCTTCCGCTTCCGGATGGGCATGGAACAGGCCGGCATAGTTGCCGTCGAGTACCCATTCGACCATCGGCCAGGCCATTTCCGGAAAGCCGGGAACGAAGTGATGATCGCCGTGGGAGAAACCCGCAATGCCGTTGACCGGATTCGGAATGGTGCGGCTGCCGGCCGGAAACCTGCCCATGTCGAGCATGGATTGCGTGATCGACCGATTCAGCGAAGCCAGCCGCTCACGAATCCTTGCCTCGGCCTCGGGATGCAGTTCCAACGGCACGCCGGCTGCCGCCGCGGCCGCCTGCCGCGTGTGGTCGTCCGGCGTGGCGCCGATGCCGCCGAAGCTGAACACCACGTCATCGCTCGCGAAGGAACGCTTCAGCGCCTCGATCAACCGCGGCCGGTCGTCGCCGAGATACAACACCCAGTCCAGGTGCAGGCCGCGCACGGCGAGAATCTCGCGCAATTTCTCGAAATGCTTGTCCTGCCGCTTGCCGCGGATGATCTCGTCACCGATGATCAGCGCGCCGAAACCTTTCACGTCACCCATACGCCCTCCCTTGCTCGCAGTCGGCGCAGGGCCGACAGTCCAAGATGCGTGAACAATAGCGCCGCGAACGCCGGCGCCAGCACGTTGGCGAACGGCACATACGCCGCCAGCGCCGACACGAAGCCGGCGGCCCGGAACCTCGACCGTTCCCGAACAACCAGCGTGCGCCGCTCTTCCGGGGTCGCATGCTCGGCCAACACATCGAAACTGAACGTGCGCTGGTTGAGCCAGGCGCTCCACAGCAGCGGCAACACCAGCAGCCCGCCGGGAATCAGCAGCAGCGGCAGGCAAAGCAGCCAGCCGGCAACGAAGATCAAACCGGCAACCAGCGTGTTGCCGATGCTGCCCCAGAACGCCGCCCCTGGCGTGCCGTGGCGGCTGACTTCCGGATAGTCGCGCGCGGCGACGATGGCCATCATGCGCGGCAGCGCGAACGCGGCGACCAGCAGCAGGGTCGTGGCGTAGATCAGCGGCGCGAACACCAGCGCCAGAGTCACATGCACGAGATAGGAGCCGAGCCAGTCCAGCCACGACCAGGCCGGCAGGTGCGCCAGCAGCCAGGCGCTCGTCGGCATCCAGGCGAACCAGGCGATCACCACCCAGCCGAAAAGCGACACCAGCGGCGGCCACAACGCCTGCCAGAGGATGTCGCCGCGGCTGAATTCCCGTATCGCCCGCAGGCTCGCCAAGGTGACTTCATGCATGGTGCCGGCCCTCCCACATTTTCTGCAACCGCTTCACCGAGACCGGCGAAGGCGTCTTGAGTTCCTGGGCGAACAGCGCAACGCGCAGTTCCTCCAGCAGCCAGCGGAATTCCTCGAGAAAAGGATCGGCCTGCCCCGACTTGGCCAGCGCCAGCCGCTCACGTTCCCAGGGACGGCCCAATGCCTGCCAGTCGGCCATGAGCCGCGCATCGCGCGCCGCATCGGCGCGCGCCTTGTCCAGCCGCATCCTGGCCGCCTTGAGATAGCGCGGGAAATGGGCCAGGCGCTCATAAGGCACGGCGGTGACGAAACCTTTCGCCAGCAGTGCAGCAAGCTGGGCGGAAATGTCGGCACAGGCCTGTGGCAATACCTTTTGCATCGCCACGAGTTTCTTCTGTGCCACACCGTACTCGGCCAGGATCGTGCCCAGCAGGCGCGCGATTTCCTGCGCCACCAGCACCACCTTGGCCTTGGCCGCCGCGACGCGCACCTCGAATTCCTTGTCGCTTTCCGGCAGCGGCGCGAAGAGGCAGGTGCGATCGAGCGTCGCGGCGATGATCTGCTCCTTGAGTTCCTTCTCGGTCCCGAGTGGCATGAACTGTATGCCCAGCTCACGCGGCAGCTGCTTGTCGACGAACTTCAGCTGCTCCTTGATCGCCTGGGCGAAACGGCTGCGCAAGTCGACGCGCTCGATCTCGGCGGTCCTTGCCTCCGACGGCTCGGCGAAGCCGCCGTAATCGGCGCGCAGTTCGGCAAGATTGCGCGACATCGCCAGCGTGGCGCCGTGTTCGTCGAGCAGACGGAAGTTCATCGACAGGTGCGGCCGCAGTTCGCCAGGCCGGAAAGCATCGAGCGGCAACTTGAGGGCGATTTTTTCCTCGACGGCGCGCGTCAGCGCCTTGACCAGCGGCTCGTCGCGCATTGCATCGTCGGCGTGCTCCATGTCGCAGAACTCGCCAGCGAAGGCATCGAGCGGCTGCACGCGGTGTCGATACTTTTGCGGCAGCGTCTTCAGCAGCGCGACGACTTTTCCCCTGAGCAGCCCCGGCACCAGCCATTCGATGTGCATCTCCGGCACGCGGTTGAGCGCCGCCAGCGGCAGCGAGAGCGTCACGCCGTCGTCGGCTGCGCCGGGATCGTGCTTGTAGGCGTACCGCCATGACTGACTTTTGTACTCCATGGCCGGCGGGAAGGCATCCGTGGTGATGCCGGCCGCCTCGTGGCGCATCAGCTGCTCGCGTTCGAGGAACAGCAGCTTCGGCTCCTTCGCCTCGGCCTCGCGCCGCCATTTGTCGAAGGCCGCCAGCGTGGTGATGCCTTCAGGAACGATGGCGTCGAAGAAGGCGTGTATCAGCTCCTCGTCGACCAGCACGTCGGGCCGCCGCGATTTGTGCTCCAGGTGCTCGATGTCGCGCATCAGCTTCTGGTTGTGTCGCAGGAACTGCCACTTGCGCAGCCAGTCCTCGTTGACCTCGCCCAGCACCAGCGCATGGCGAATCAGCAGTTCGCGCGACAGCTTGGCATCCATCGGTCCGTAGTGGATTCGCCGCTTGGCGTGCAGCAGCAGGCCGTGCAGCGTGATGCGTTCCCACGCCACCACTTGACCAGGTCCCTTCTCCCAATGCGGCTCGAAGACGTGCCGGCGGACGAGATGCGCGCCGACCTCTTCCAACCACTCGGGCTGGATCTGGGCGATGCAGCGCGCGAACAGTCGCGAGGTTTCGACGAGCTCGGCGGCGACGATCCAGCGCCCGGCCTTCTTGATCAGCGTCGAGCCCGGATGGATGAAATACTTGATGCCGCGGGCGCCGAGATAATGCGGCTCTGCCTCGCTCTTGAGGCCGATGTGGCCGAGCAGACCGGCCAGCAACGCCTTGTGGATGGCTTCGTAGCTGGCCGGCAACTGGTTTTCCTTCCAGCCGTGCTCCGTGCACAGCGTATGCAGTTGGCCATGAACGTCGCGCCACTCGCGCAGGCGCAGCCACGACAGAAACTCGCGCCGGCACCACTGGCGCTGCTTGTTCGACGACTCGTGCTTCCAGACCTCGTCCGTCGCCGCCCACAGCTTGAGATACGAGAGGAACTCGGACTTCTGGTCCTTCCATTTCGCGTGCGCCTGGTCCGTGGCGCCCGCTTGTTCCTGCGGGCGTTCGCGCGGGTCCTGCACCGACAGCGCGGCGGCGATGACCAGCATCTCCTTCAGACAGCCATATTGCCGCGCGGCGAGAATCATGCGGCCGATCTTCGGGTCGAGCGGAAGCGTGGCCAACTCATGGCCGACCGGCGTCAGTTCCTTGCTGGTCTCGTCGATCGCGCCCAGCTCGGCCAGCAGTTGATAGCCGTCGGCGACCATGCGCGGCAGCGGCGGCTCGAGGAAGGGGAAGGCATCGACATCGCCGAGGTGCAACGCCTTCATGCGCAGGATGACGCCGGCCAGGCTTGAGCGCAGGATTTCGGGCTCGGTGTAGGGAGGGCGCTTGGCGAAGTCCTCTTCCGAATAGAGCCGGAAGCAAACGCCCGCCGCCACGCGGCCGCAGCGGCCGGCGCGTTGCTTGGCCGCCGCCTGCGAGATGGCCTCGACCTGCAACTGCTCGACCTTGTTGCGGTGGCTGTAGCGCTTAATGCGCGCCAGGCCCGTGTCGATCACGTAGCGGATGCCCGGCACGGTCAGCGAAGTCTCGGCGACGTTGGTGGCGAGGATCACGCGCCGGCCCTGGTGCGGCGCGAACACCCGCGCCTGCTCCTGCGCCGACTGGCGCGCGAACAGCGGCAGGATTTCCAGCCCCGGCGGATGGTGTTTTCTCAACGCTTCCGTCGCCTCGCGAATCTCGCGCTCGCCGGGCAGGAACACCAGCGCGTCGCCCGGGCCTTCGCGGTGCGCCTCGCTCACCGCATCGACGATGGCGGTATTCACGTCGGCATCGCGATCCTCGTCGTACGGTCGGTAGCGGGTCTCGATCGGAAACAGGCGGCCCGACACCTCGATCACCGGCGCCCCGTCGAAGTGCTTGCTGAAGCGCTCGGCATCGAGCGTTGCCGAGGTGACGATCACCTTCAGATCGTGGCCGCATTTGTTCCTATTGGCCACGACTGACTTCAGGTAACCGAGCAGGAAGTCGATGTTGAGCGAGCGCTCGTGGGCTTCGTCGATGATCAGCGTGTCGTAGCGGCGCAAGAGCGGATCGGTCTGCGTCTCCGCGAGCAGGATGCCATCGGTCATCAGTTTGATGTAGCTGTCCGGCGAAGTCTTGTCGGTAAAACGGATCTTGTAGCCGACATAACGACCGGGTTCGGACTTCAGCTCCTGCGCGATGCGCGTCGCCGTTGCCCGCGCCGCGATGCGCCGCGGCTGGGTGTGGCCGATCAGCCCGGCGCAACCGCGCCCGAGTTCCAGGCAGATCTTCGGCAGTTGCGTG
>Ga0268298_10002357_pt1 | contig 20733 bp, 40 predicted proteins | sample WWTPWeurt_MetaG_FD_194462 | JGI IMG/M metagenome (GOLD analysis project Ga0268298, IMG submission 194462) | Activated sludge microbial communities from WWTP in Nijmegen, Gelderland, Netherland - WWTP Weurt | ecosystem: Engineered > WWTP > Aerobic digester > Activated sludge | place... | reverse complement strand
GTCATATTAGAATTGAATAGGAAATAGTATGGAATATACTAGATACTGTAATGAAGAGAAACCTAAAATACAAACCTCATACTTTGCAAACATACACAAACTAAAGGCACAAGGTATCAACACCATTTCAATTTCTAGAAAGGCACCCGAATGGTACACGGGTGCCCAATACAAAGCCTTGGCACCCAATTATTGGTTATTAAAGCAATACAAGGACAAAACCATCGACACAGAAAACTACACAAATTACTTCTATACTGATGTACTAGATAAGCTTGACCCTGCAATCGTCTGGCACGATTTAACACAACTTGGTAGTGGTGAAAACATTGCCATCCTATGCTATGAGCGTCCTGGCGAATTCTGCCATCGGCGCATTGTCGCTGAGTGGCTTGAATCTACACTAGGAGTCCTTGTTCCTGAATTCACCACTAAGAAGAATAAAAAATGATTAAATAACACACACTCGCGTTAGTTAAATGGATATAACAAAAGATTTCTAATCTTTCGTTGTAGGTTCGATTCCTACACGCGAGGCCAGGAGAAAACATAGAAGAAAACAGATGGAGGTAGCAAACCATGAAGCGAAAGAGATCGGCCCCGCGCAATCCGCTGGTCGCGGTGGCCAAGTTCAGAACTGCGGGTGCCCATGGCAAGAGCGAAAAAGCCCTGCGCCGGGAGGCAAAGTTGGAATTACAGCGGGAGTATGGCGTAAAGGCAGCGCAGCACCCTTTTAAGGTGCCAGGTCTGGGTTCAAGTCCCAGTGCTCCCACCAGTATGAAGTCTGTTTCGATGCGCACGAGCAAGCAAGGTGTAGGCGCCTGACTGTTAATCAGGAATGAGCCTGGTTCGATTCCGGCCTCGGGCACCAAAAATTAAAAAGGAACAACAAAATGATTGAAATGAGTACGGATTATCTTTCTTGGTACGATCCCATAGAAGACCAAATGTTCGCTTGTGACAACTTTGGAAACTTGATTTCTGTAACTTTCAATTTGCCTTGGTTTTATTTCCAAGAACACTAACCAAACAAGGAAGTATAGCTCAGTTGGTAGAGCACTGGACTTGTAATCCATAGGTCGTGAGTTCGAGCCTCGCTGCTTCCACCACTATATATGAAAGAAAACACAATGAACAATCTTCGTACTAAATTCAAACATATTCGTAATACCAATGAAAATGGACAAATCCTTGCACAAGGAGGAATGACTGTCGCTTATATAATTGATGATGATAGAAATGTATTGGGATTTGCAACTGCAAAATGCAGAGTTCCCGATGCATTCTCAAAGCATATCGGACGTGTAAAATCTGAAGGCCGGTTGAAATCACCGAGATATTACATGGATCTAGAAAAACCAGTACCGGAAAAAGAATTTCTTAATAGTATTATCAATGTATTTAATGAATTTGAAAAGGAACACAATCATGTCTAATCAAAACAAACCTGTTGTTATGTATGACTCAAATAAAGAAAATTATTGTTTTGGTGTAGGATGTCGCGCATATCTAGTACCAATTAATCATCCCAACAAAAGATTAAATGGTCGATTTTGTACAACAAGTATGGTAACAAGAGTTAATGAAGATACCATTGAAACAAAAAACACAATCTACAAACCATATAAACAAGAAAATGTAGAAAATCTGAACATTCAAAAATAAAAATTAATTATGTCCAAAGTAAGATATAAAATTATCGCACATGTCTTTGACAAAAGACATAAACTATTATCTACTGGACAAAACAGCTATACTAAAACACATCCAAAACAAAAAGAAGCAGCATGTGCGGTCGGTCATAATGAAAAGATATATCTCCATGCTGAAATAGACGCACTAATTAAAATTAAAAATAAAAAAGCATATTCTATTCATATATATAGATATGATAAACATGAGCTTCTTAAAAATGCTTTTCCTTGTCCCATTTGTCTAAACATCATATTAAAATATGGAATTAAACAAATATTTTATTCCACAAATGAAAATTCTATAGCAAAAATCACATTATGATTTTACAAAACATTATTTATTATAAAGAACCAGAAGTTATTAGTAATTCACAAGCAAGTTGGAATTTAAAACCAAATACAATTGAAGAACAACAACATGAACTTACAAAAGCACTAGAAAAAGCAAAACTTGATGGTATTAAAGAAGGAAGTTTCGTAAAAACAAATTATTCTACATTGAAAGTAATTAATATTATAAATGATATTAACAATATTAAATATTGGTCTAAAAATGAACCATGTTTATTGGAAGTTAGAAATGTAAACACTGAAGACCAATCAAGAACATCTGTTTTTGCACTAAATGAAGTTCAATTAATAAATTAATATATTATAAAGGAACAAAAATGACTTATAAATATATTGTAATACCAGATCCAGAATCTACAATGATTGATTCTAGTAATTTATTTTTAATCGACAATGAAAAAGACATACAAAAAACAGTAAACCTCTGTGCAAGTAAATCCTTAGGAAAAAATATTGTAGTTTATGAAATTAAAAACCTTCATAAACTAATTAATAGCCCACAATTTGCAAAATATGAATATACTAAAAATGGTGAAGTTCTTCCATGTTAAATCATTTTAAAAACTTATATTCAATTTACTACAAAGAAACAGATCCATTTAATAAATTTGAAAATACTTATAGTTTAGGAAAAATTAATACAATAAAAGAACATGGGTGTATTGTTTTATGGGGAGGAGAAGACATCTCCCCATCTATATATAACCAAAAACCTAAATTCACAAGTGCATCACCAAAACCATCAGAACGAGATGCATTAGAAATCGAATATGCGAAATTTGCAATTAAAAATAAAATGCCAATCATTGGCGTTTGTAGAGGTGCGCAGTTAATGTGTTGTTTATCTGGTGGTTCTTTATATCAACATATTCAAGATGGAACACACCACGAACGACACAATGTTATCACATATGATGGTCAAAATTTAATTACTAGTAGTTGTCATCACCAAGCAATGAATTTAAATGGAACCAAACATGAATTATTAGCTTGGGATTCAAAACCAAATACTAATGTATTAGATGAACATACAAAAACACAAGTTACTATTCCAGAAGTAGTATATTTTCCAGAGACAAATTGCCTAGCAATCCAAGGCCATCCAGAATGGATGTATCCACAAGATGAATTCGTACAATGGTGTGTAACTCAAATGGAGAAATATTTTGTTTGAATATTTAATAAATAAAGAGTATAGTACAAAATTAGCAGAACTAATTGATATAAATTTATATATAGACTATCGCGATCCTTATACTACTATTGTACATAAAAAAAAAATGCAACATTGTTATATAACTATGACTGAATCAGATTGTAGTACATGTATTATAAATCATTTAAGAAACTTACAATTAGAATTTAATGAATATTCTCCACAACTTATATTAATTAAACATATAATGCATTATAGTGGAATAACCACTGCACTAGCTACAATTACTGGAAATGATATTGACTTAAATAAATATAAAAATCACGGATTTACAATTTTACATTCAAGAGATGGAACTAGAGACACACGAGCAAATACAGATAATGAATATATTCCATATACTAAACATATATTAATGTTAGATATTGATCCATGGAAAGAAGGATATGGAGCACCAACTCTAAAAGAGCTAACTATTAAGGACTTATAATGTACTTTACAATTGGATGTGATCCTGAAGTATTTCTACTTCAAAACGGCAATATAAAATCTGCAATTGGCCTAATTGGTGGTAATAAACACCACCCACTGAAAATTAGTGAGGTCGGTCATTATATTCTAGAAGATAATGTGGCAGTTGAATTTAATATTCCACCATGTAATTCAATGGAAGCTTTTGAAAATGAAGTCACATTTACTTTAAATGAACTAAAGAAAAAATTAAAGACATATGATTTTTCTACCGAAAGTGCATTAATCTTTCCAGAAGAAGAATTAAAAACAGCAGATGCATGGGTATTTGGATGTGAACCAGATTATAATGCTTGGGATTTAACAGAAAATGAAAAACCAAATTGTGAAGAAAAAAATCTAAGATCAGCAGGTGGACATATACACGTAGGATCATATATTGCTCAAGAAAATCCAGTAGATACTATTAAGGCTATGGATTTATTTTTGGGAGTACCAAGTGTAGTATTAGATACTACAGGAAACACTAGACGTAAATTATACGGAAATGCCGGCGCCTGTAGATTAAAAGAATACGGTGTAGAATACAGAACATTAAGCAATTTTTGGATCTTCAATAAAGATCTAATTAAATGGGCATATGAAGGAACAAAGAGAGCATTAGAATTTGTATATAATAAAAATACTATTTCAGAAAAAGATGGAAATAAAATTCAAAATTGTATAAATAATGGGAATTTAATCGATTATGAATATCTGGCAAAAACTTACGGACTTTAATGTAAGTAACAATGAAGAATTGGGAAATGAAGTTCTAAAAAAATATAAAAATACGTATTTATTCTTAGAACAAAACGAAAGAAAAATTCCAGTTTATTTAAGATCATATGAAGATGGATATTATTATGTCTTAGATGAAAATGATGTATATATAAAACTAAATACAAATACTAAAACAGAATTATTTAATTTTAAACCAATTAAATGCCTATTTAATCATGAAAAACATTGTTTATATATATATAAAAATCCAGCACGACAATTTAAACGTGGAGTCTGTCAAGAAAATACAAGTATAAGCGATCCGATATTAAATTTAAATAGTAGAGCAAATGGTTTAATTAAAATTGAACATAAATATTTACAATCATTAATTAACGAAAATTATTATTCGTTTGATATTTTGCATGATAAAATAAAAACAAAAAGCGTTTATAGTGGTGCTCTTGATAAAAATTTTATGATTAGTTTATCAATTACTAATGATCCAAGCTTATTATTTGTCTGGTATCACACGACTTTAATTGGATATATTAATAATAATAAACTATATTGCAAAAATCCATATTTCGCACAAGAAGTATACGATAATATACATCTATTTAGACCTCTAGAATTGGAATTTTAACTATGCCAGAAAATACAAATACAAATCAAATTATATGGGATATAGAAAATGAACAACAAACTTCAATTTATCAAGAATTAAATCAAGAGAATCTTAATTCAATCTTAGAAAACATCAATCAAATCAATAATAGTATTGTAAACGCCGCCGGCAGCATCACGCCGACACCTATAGATATTTTAAATACCACCAAAAAAAAACATCAACAAAAAAACATAGATAATGATTCTAAAACACCAAATTATGTATTTGGTTTTACACCATTAGATTTACAAACTGCCAAACATAAAAAAATTATAAGGGATTATTATTACAATTCAGGTAATGTCTTAAATATTTTTGAATTCAAAAATCCACTTCCAATTATCGGAATTGAAATTGAAACAGAAAATATACTATATGAATCTTTTGTAACTCATTTTTGGAATGTAAAAGAGGATCACAGTCTTAGAAATAATGGGATAGAATTTACATCTAAACCTTTAGAGCAAATAGAAATTGAACCTGCATTACACTATCTCAAAAGACAACTTGAAGTTAAAAATAAACCGGACATGAGTCCAAGAACAAGTGTTCATATTCATGCGAATTGTAGAGATTTTACTTGGGATCAAATCAAAACAATTATCCTACTATATTCTATTTTTGAACATCATTTCTATAACATCGCAGGAAAAAATAGAGAGAACAGTATTTTCTGTGTACCATTATATAAAACAGAATTTATTAAAAACTTATTATATTCAAATTTAGAGCATTTAATATGGTCCAAATATTGTGGAATAAATATATTACCATTAATAGAATTTGGTACAATTGAATTTAGACATTTATATGGAACACTAGATCCATTAACAATCTTAGAATGGATTGATAATATCGGATGTTTAATTTCATACGCAACAAAAACAAACTTTAAAAGCTTAGTAAATAAAATTGAAAATATGAATTCAGATAGTTCATATGCTAAACTATACACTACTATTTTCGGAGAAAAATATATAAATGCAACATCTAAACAATTAGAATTTTGTATTTCACAAATAAAAAGAATTTTATTTGGAGATATATATTACAACAATATCAAATCACAAATTAATTTAAAGCATTATGTAAGTTGTTCAACACCTAACGTGGAATTCTAAATGTGCGGACTAGTCAGTGTTATAAGTAAAGAAAAATCAGGTTTGACTTATGAAGACAAAACCATTTTTAATCAGTTACTATTTGCTAATACCCTAAGGGGTAGTGATGCTACTGGTATTTTTAAAGTTAATAACAATGGAAATTGTTATTCAATTAAAGAATCTACTTTCGCACCAGGATTAATGAATTCTGAAGAATTCAAAACCTTCTGTGAAGATATTAGTCTTCGCGGCCAGATCTTGGTCGGTCATAATAGAAAAGCAACAATGGGTGGAAAAATAGATACAAATGCCCATCCATTTATTGAAGATCATATTTGCTTGGTACATAATGGAACACTACTCAGCCACAAAGAACTAGCAAATACAGAAATTGATAGTCATGCAATTTGTAAATCATTAGCAAATAATGATAATATTAAGGACACATTAGAAAGAATTAATGGGGCATTTGCACTAATTTGGTATAATACAAAAGAAAAATCATTATATTTTTGTAGAAATACAGAAAGACCTCTCGCACTAATTGAAACAAAAAATAAAATTTACTTAGCTTCTGAAGAAAAAATGTTAGATTGGATTATTGATAGAAATAGTAAAGAATTCTATAAAATTCAAGATGTTCCATCATTTAAAATATTTAAATTTAATTTAGACAATCTAAAATTAGAAACAATTGGTACATTTAAGACATTTAAAGAAAATTTTATACATAAAAACAATAATATAAGCAATTCAAATTACAAAAGTAAAAATACAAACATTCCTACACACTCTATTGGAGATATTATTGCCTTCACACCACTAATGACTGAAATTAAAGGATTGATGAGAATTGTAGAAGGACTATCATGGCATGATGAAAATGATGCTGTAATTTCCTATATACCACATATGAATATAAAAGAATTTGAAGATTTAACTGGAAATGATTTATTGTGTGGTAAAATTACACAAATTAAATATAACACTAAAAATAATATATACACATATATTGTCAAAGAAGTTCATAAAGATATGGAAGTAGTTTCAAAAAACAATATTAAAACTACAATTAATACATTTGAAGATTATAAAAACTGTTGTTCTATGTGTGGAGAATTTTGGGAACAATCAAACACATTAGAAGAAAGCAAAAAAAGAATTGAAAATACACAAATTGCTTTAAATAATTATAGTGAAATTACAAGCATTATTTGTGATCATTGTATAAATACTTGGAATCAATATGGTACATACTGTTAAAAAACAAAGGCTAATTATAACACCTTATAAAATGTTTAGTAATGGTGCTAAACATTTACAAGAAAAATTAAAAGGACTCACTAATAGGAAAGTTTTAAGAGTTAAAAAAACATCTACAACTTTTAAACCAAGAGAGTCAGATAAGCATATTTTCTGGGGAAAATGTGATGAAGCTTGGTGGAGCAACAAAGAAGAAGAAAACCAAAAAAATATTGCTAGAAACAAATTAAAAACATTTAAGGCATTCAAAGAACATGGGATTCCACACCCAGAATGGACTGAATCCATAGAAGAAGCATATAATTGGTGCAAAGCTGGTGATTATGAACTTTGTGGATTTGCTAGAACACTTTTATGTAGTCATAGTGGAAATGGAATTATCCCATTTTACCATGGATGTGAATATGGAATTGAAGGTCAAGTATTTCCATCTGCAAAACTATACGTAAAATATATTAAAAAGGAACATGAATATAGAGTACATGTATTCAATGGAAAAGTAATTGATATACAACAAAAGAAAAGAAAAGTAGGCTTTGAAAACAGAAACAATCAAATAAGAAACCATAAAAATGGCTGGGTCTATTGTCGTGAAAACATTACAAAACCTGAAGGACTGGAAGAATTGGCAATTCAAGCTTGTGCTTGCATTAATCTTAATTATGGCGCTGTAGATATAATATACAATAAAAAACAAAATAAATGTTATGTATTAGAAATTAATACAACACCTGGATTAATTAATCAAACTACTAGTCTATATGCAAATAACTTTAAAGAATATTTAAATGTATAAAATTATATTACAAAAAGATAAAGCTACATTAAATGAAATATTTCAAAATAAAAAAATTTTATTTAGTTTTGCTAAAAGAATTGATGATACTACATTTACAAATGTAGGCCAACCAGCAAAATGTAGAGATTTTATGAATGATGTTTTATATATTAATAAACATCCAGAAATTGTCTCAAATACAGACATCTATAAATTCAAATACGATTATACTAAAGACCCACATTTAGAAACCACAGATTCTATTTACTATATTGATTTTAAATTACAAAATTCATTTGATAATTTTATGGATCAATTTCATAAATTACAAATGATAGAAAAAACTTTAGGATTAAAACCATGTGAAGTTTTAAAAGTCCAAAATGAATATGATATTATTTTAATATCAGATAAAATTTGGACAAGTAAAATATTATTAAATAATCTTTATACTTTTATTATTAAATGTTTATCATATACATTAAATAGTAATACTGAATCATTATTAAATGATTTAGAATATACATTTAATATTATGGACACCAATACAAATTGTATAGAGAGAGATTATTTTAAGAATTTAACAAAAAATACATTGACTTTTTTACTAAATAATATTCATAATATTTCAAATTTTGATTCCTATTGTGATGGAAAAATTGAACCAACACTATATATAGATAGAATCCACCACAATCGTGGAATGCTTTCATATAAACAAAATAATAATGAATGGGAGTATTTAAAAAATGATTTATTTATATATTTACAAGAAAAAGAAAAATCATGGCCGGAAGATGCAAAGCTTGCAATTCAGTTTTAACTGAACAAGAATTAAAAACTAAATATCCAGATACAAATACTTATACAGAACTATGTGATAAGTGTTCTGATTTATCTGATGAATATTATGATATTTTAGAATATATTAATCCAGATACTATTTCTTCAAAGGAGATTTTAAATGACAATTAAAACACAAATTCCAAATAATAACTATCGAGAAAATTGGGATAACATCTTTAATAAGGAAGATAAGAAAAAATGCAAGAATCAAATCTGTTTATGCAGCGGTGCATGCAAGAATTCAGAAGATGGACAAGACCCAGTATACAAAGCTCTAAAAAAATCACTAAAGCATTAAAACTATTTTATACTCCATATTTAATGATTAATTCTTTTATATTAAATTTATTAAAGAATAAAATATGAAAATCAAAACATCGGAATTGATTGGGCCTAAACTGAACTGGGCTGTGGCAAAATGCGAAGGAATAAAACGTCCTTACATTCACGATGGATTCTGTAAATACGGTTTGGATTTTTGTGGGAACGAGGTGTTCCTGATATACTCAACTGATTGGGCTTGTGGCGGCCCGATCATTGAGCGCTTGCTGGAAGAGGGGATGTTGCTTGAGTGGTGCGATCCTGCTTACAAAAAATTGGAAAAATTCAAAGCATCAATGAATGGTTGGAAAACTACATATCGAGGCAATACTCCGCTCATCGCAGCAATGCGATGTTATGTCGCTAGTAAGCTGGGCGATGTAGTTGATATACCAGATGAAATTATTTCTAGATAACACAATTTTAGGAGTGAAGTGAGAACACTACTCAATAAAATGGAAAAAGATCGTGGAAAAGATTGAGCAGAAGAAACCAGCAACGGCAGTTGAAATTCTTCGACAGTTGGAATGGAGCGGACGATATAGCTACTGCACTGGATGGCCATGCTGCCCTGTATGCAAAGGCATTAAACCGGGGCACGGCATTGATCCTGTTCTCGGAACACCAGACAACACAGGGCACCGTAAGGACTGCGACCTAGCGATTGTATTACTAACGTCCAACGTCTGACATAAAGGGTGAGTACGGTTATAATCTGTAAGCCAACGAAAATATGTATATAAATATTTTGTAAAAAGAAAACAATGGGGAAAAGAGAAATAAATCAACCATCCGAAACTGCACGACAAGCTAATATCAAGGCAGGACAATTTATGGGCTCTGATGCTGGCATAAATGTTATGCCTCTGGACGACATGCTGCCGATGGTTGGCTCAAGTGGAGGCAAGTTTGCTATGAAGTTCAACCCGGAGCACCAGCAGCACGGCTGGATTTTCTACGACAACCACGGGCAGTGGGTGACATTGCGCCGAGCGCTTCCGCACGAGGTTGAACTGGCGAAGGCAATTATCGAGATGCGTAAAAACTTGCTCAACGCTTAGGTGATGGGCCGAGGCAACGCCAGTTGCCGAAGGTCCAGCGCGAAGCGCGGCATCGACCGCTGTATTATGTGGACTGGAGAAACGAATGGACATTGCAGCACTTGAGGAAATAGCCGCCCGCCTACGTAGTGGCGAGAACTGTGCCGACGAAGCCGCAGACCTGATTGATGATGCCATTGCGGAGCTTGAGCGACTGCACCGCAGCGTGATGGTTGAAAAACAGTGGCGGCAAGATGCGGGCGATGACGTCAAACGCTACCGCTGGTTGCGCGACCACATTGGCGAAACACCGCTGAACCCACGGGGATTTGCCAGCGAAATTTGCCCTGACATACGCCTGAAATGGGAATTGCCAACGCTGGTGTCCATGACCTGCATTGGCGGGATGGTGTCATTTGACGAGGCGATCGATCTGGCGATGACACATACACATAACGGCTGAATTAACCGGCTGGCCGGCTTTTCGGCCAGTCCGGATTGAATGATTTGTTGGGCAGGCACGGCCCGTGGCAACACTGGTCTTGGATTTCCAGGGCGGCTCGAAAGGGCTTAACAGTGCATCTATACAGGAGCAATAAAAATGACAGAATATACGTTTGAACATAATGGAATCAAGATTGACATTCTTCCGTCTGGGAAATTCACAGCAACTGTTGAAGGGGAGGAACTGACCGCAGCTAGCCTTGTCTCCCTCAAGAAAAAACTGGATGGGAGAAAAACATTTCAGGGATTCCCCGCACTGAGACTTCGCCATGGCAAGATCTATGAGATTCGAGTGGTTGGGAAAGCAGGAAGCCAATCCGGCGTAAGGTACTGGAAATGCAGCAACGGAGAGACATGGTACACAGTATATGCAGACACTGCAGAAAACCGAGCCATACTCAGAACATACATAAAACAAACAGAAGACGACCGCCAAGAAATCATTGCCGAACTGGCTCGCCGCAAAGCTGCTCTACGTGCTATCCTGGCAACTATTACTACTATTAGCCCTGAAGAAGTTAAAAACAATTCAACTATATAAAAATGGCTAACAGAACTGAAAACACTTTAGTTAGTAAGGAACAATGTCCACGTTGCGCTGAACAAGGCAAAGACAATCATCAAGATAACCTTGGTGTATATTCAGATGGACATAGATATTGTTTTAGTTGTGGTTATTATAGAGCAGGAACTCTTAGATTAGAATATATGACAAAAAAAGAAAAAGTCAAACAAAAAGAAACAATTTATTTACCTTCAGATATTACAACCACAATTCCATATAAAGCTAAAGAATGGTTATTTCAGTATGAACTGAACGAATTAGATATTAAAAGAAATGTACTACAATGGTCCCCATCATTTGAAAGATTGATTTTTCCAATCTTTGTAGAGGGAGAACTAATTGCATATCAAGGGAGATACATTAAAACAGAACCAAATAGTTTAGAAAGAAATAAATGGTTCTCTAAAGGAGATATTCATGATATCATATATCCAATTAATGTAAATTCTAGATCTGCTGTACTAGTTGAGGATATAGTTAGTGCTATTAAGGTCGGTCATATTACAGGTGCAATTCCATTATTTGGAAGCAATTTAAATATAACAATGATGCACAGACTAAAATATCTAGTTGACAAATTAGTAATTTGGCTTGACCCAGATAAAAGAACAGAATCTATTAAATTTGCAAGAGCATTCCACACACTCGGAGTAGATTGTCTAGTAGTACTATCAGAAAAAGATCCTAAAGAACATACTTACGAAGAAATCACAGAAATTTTAATTGACAAAAACGTAGCATTTTGATATAATATTAGTATAGATAGTCAAATGAAACTATATAACTGTAAACCAAACACAAAAATTAAACTATTAGATACTAACCCAACAGTACCAATAGCTAGTATATATCCAGATGAAAATGAAATCTTGACATTTAAAAAAATTGATGGTATGTATTCAATATGTAAGGATAAAGACGGTAATACTATTTATTTAGCAGCTTGGACTGAAGTAGAACAATTATAAAAATAATTAGGAAATAACTTGACAGATACTACTAAAGTACAGTATAATAATTATATATATATATTAAAATATTTATTAGATATAAATAATTATAATAAATATTATTATTATATATATAACAATATTAATAAAGATAATAAAGAAATATTATTATTATATAATTCATTAAAAGAATTAATAGAAAAATATAATAATACTATATCTTTAAATGATTATTGTCTTTATGTAGATTCTAAATCTACATCTAAAAACTATGAAATAATACAAGATCTTCTTTCAGAATTATTAACTTATGAAATAAATGAAGATATAATTAATGATATTTTAAAAGATATTAAAAATAAACAATTAGCTTATGAACTAGCTATTGTGTCTTTAGAAGTATCTGAAGGTAGAGGTTCCATTGATAATATTCAATCCACACTAAATAAATTCGAGACTTCTTATGAAGATTCTAAAATTGAATTTATTTCTGATGACCTGGATAAATTAATATCACATTCTATAAAAGAAAAAGGATTAAGATGGCGTTTAAACTCTCTAAATACTAGTGTAGGATCTCTAAGAAAAGGAGATTTTGGTTTTCTATTTGCTAGACCAGAAACAGGTAAAACTACATTTCTTTGTTCTGAAATAACGCATTTTGCTACACAAGTAGATAGACCAATTTTATGGTTTAATAATGAAGAGCAAGGCTCTAAAGTAATGATAAGATGTTACCAAGCCATGTTTGGAATACCATTGGCACAACTAATAGGAGATATTAATGAGTATCAAGCATCTTTCAGAGATCACGGAGGTTCTTTCATTAAACTCTTTGACTCTGCTACAATCCATAGATCCCAAGTTGAGCAGATTTGCAAGGAGTTGTGTCCATCCCTTATTATTTTTGACCAACTCGATAAAATCAAAGGATTTCATGATGACCGCGAAGATTTACGACTTGGGTCAATTTATATCTGGGCTAGAGAACTTGCAAAAACATACTGCCCAGTTATTGGAGTATGCCAAGCTGATGCGAGCGGAGAGGGAAAAAAATGGTTAACTATGGATAATGTTGCTAATGCAAAAACAGCAAAACAAGCTGAAGCAGATCTAATTTTAGGTATTGGTAAAGTACATGATGAATTTAAAGAATACAATAGATTCATCAATGTAATTAAAAACAAATTAATTGGAGATGAGGATACTGATTCTGAAAAACGCCATGCTAAGTTAGAGGTGATGATTAAACCAGATATTGCTAGATATATAGATACATAAAATGGGATTAAAATTTTTAAATACAACACATATGCTAACAATAGCTAAATTAATACGTAATACCCCAATAAAACAAAAACACAAAGAGAGGTTAGCTAGGAATATGACTGATTTTTTTAAATCAATACATCCCTATCATGATTGTGGTAAATACTATGATATAATGATCTTACGATTAGAAGATGACGATGAATAAATACTCTGTATATATAGATACAGGAACAATTGTTCCATATGAAGTTGATGATGAATTACTAGATGGAGTAAAGTGTTTTGGTCAATTCTTAACAGCAAAAACATTTGCTATTAATACTTTAGAACAAAAGATAGAATCACTAGTTAAACTTACTGTTAAAGAGGTAAAAAGACAATGAAATTTGATATTCCAGTTAATATTGAGGTAGACGCCACCAATGAATCTAGAGCAGAGAGACAAGTATTAGATTTTTTAAAGGACTCTGCTAGAGAATTCAAATTAGATTATAAAATCATTGATTGGAGTTTACTAGAGTTTATTTCAGAGGAGGAAGACATTGGCTGCAGTAATCTTGGATGTAGAAACGACTACTAAAAATAAAGGAAATGTTTATGATGAGGATAACAAACTATGCTCGATTGTAATAAAAGTTATTTCAGAAAATTCAGAGAATTTATACAGTTTCTCAAGTCCATGGGACGTTGGCCTTATAAATGATCTGCTCATTAAAAGCACTAAACTTATTGGCTTTAATATTAAATTCGATTTGGCTTGGTTACGAAGAGAGTTTGGGTTTATCCCCAATAATTCCGTTATTATTCATGATTGCCAATATGCTGAATTTTTATTTTCTAAACAAACTTGGAGATATCCAGACTTAGAAACATCATGTAGTAATTATAATCTAGGACATAAGATTGATGTAATCAAAGAAAAATATTGGAATAAAGGGATCGACACAGATCAAATACCATTAGAAGAACTACTAGAATATAATAGACAAGACGTTGAGTTAACATATAAATTATATAAAGCGCAATTAGAAAAGTTTAATGAGAAACCACAACTTTATAAGTTATTTGGTGTTCATATGTTAGATCTGCCATGTTTATTAGAAATGGAATGGAATGGTCTATTATATAATAAAAAGAAAAGTTTGGAACAAAGTGAACTATTAGATAAACAAGTCAAAGATATTGAAACAAAATTAAATTTATTAATTAACTTTGAACTAGATTGGAATTCTAATGATGAAAAATCTGCAATTCTATATGGTGGTACAGTAAAACGAATTTATAAAATCCCAATCGGACATTATAAATCTGGTCCAAAAACTGGATTAACTCGTTATAAAAATGAAACACAAGTTTACACATTCAATCGACAAATTGAACCATTAAAAGGAACTGAATATAAAAAAGGAAATGTATGGTCTGTAGATGAACCAACTTTGCGCTCTCTTAAACCAAATAAACAAATAAAAAATATTATTAATTTAATATTAGAGAGAGCTAAATTAGAGAAGCTTAATGGTACATACTTAAAAGGATTACCTAAAAAACTAGAGACAAACAACTGGGGAAATATACTACATCCAACATATAATCAATGTGTAGCAGTTACTGGTAGAGTTGCTTCTTCTGATCCGAATGGTCAAAATTTAGCCCCATTATGTAAACAATTAATAGAAAGTAGATTTTAATATTAAATGATAATTAACATTGATGCTAAATCACTAGAATGGGTTACATATTTATATTTAAGTCAAGATCCAATTGGTATTGAAGAATGGAACGCTGTTGTTGAAGATCCAAAAAAGAATGATATGCATACAGCAAATCAATTACGATTTTCATTGCCAAGTAGGTTAATTGCAAAAGTCTTTTTATTTAGATGGATTTATAAAGGACCGGCATTTGCCTATGCAGCAGATCCAGACTTCAAACCAGTGTCATCCTCTGTAGAATTTTGGCAGGATATTATTGATCAATATTATAATAAATACAAAAATATTTATAATATACACAAGCACTATATAAAAACAGTACATGAAACTGGAATTTTAGTTTCTCCATTTGGTAGAGAATATGAATTTAAAAAGTATTATAAGCAAGGTAGTATGGAATATTCAGAATACGAAATTACTAACTACCCTAACCAGGGTCTTGGAGCAGATGTTATGGCTGTTTATAGGGCTACTGTTAAGTCCCGTTTTTCTAAGTATAAGCTTAATAGTTTACTTATTAGCACTATACATGATAGTGTTTCAGCCGACGTTATTGATTCGGAAAAGGAGATTGTAAAAGAAATATTCTTAGATAGCTTTAAAGTATTACCAAGAAATATAGAAAAATGTTTAGGTGTAAAATGGAATTTACCAATGCTTGGTGAACTTTCAGAAGGACCAAATCTAAAGGACTTGACAGAAGTTCATTAATATGAGATAATATTTATATCACTAGGAGATAATATGAAAATCAAAATCATTAGTACAGAAGTTGTAAACAAGGGTAAATGGAATCAAGTGGAAGTTACTTATAAAAATTTATCAACCGATAAGATTGAACTAAAAAACATTGTATCTTTCTCTAATAAAGATGTGTATAATACATTAAAAGACTCAAACAAAAATGATATTTTTGATGTCAAAGCTGAGAAGAATGATAAGGGATATTGGGAATGGACAGCAGTTACTGTAGGAGTAGATACTCCAGAGGATGTCACTGCTAAGAAAGAAACTGGAGGTACTCCATACAAATCTACTTATGAAACCCCAGAGGAACGTGCATTAAAACAAGTGTATATCATTAGACAATCTTCAATTGCATCTGCTATTGCTCTATTAAAGAATGATAAAAAGGCAGCAACAAGTTCTGAAGTTTTAGCATTAGCTAAAGAATTTGAGAATTTTGTATTTGGAAATTCTAATACTATTGTTCCTCTTGCAGAATTACCGATTGTGGATGGAGATCTAGATTTATAATGTTAGCTCTTATAGATGGAGATTTAATTACATATCCGAGTGCGGCATCATGTAAAGAAAACGATCCGTTTGAAGTAGCAAAATATAGGATGGAAGAAAAGATTAGAGAAATTTTAGATGTGGTTCAAGCAACTGAGTTTAAAATTTTTCTATCCTGTAATAACTTTAGGAAATCTTTATTTCCATCCTATAAAGCAAATCGTGATAATATAGAAAGACCAAAACATCTAGAGACTTGTAGAGAATATTTAATATATGAATGGAATGCAATTCTAAAAGATCATTACGAAGCTGATGATCTTCTTGGAATTTTTCAAACAGACCAGACAATATTATGTTCTTATGATAAAGATCTAAAGATGATTCCAGGGAAACATTATAATTGGAATAAAAAAATATTTGAAACAGTGGATTTACAATCAGGAATCCAACACTTTTATAAACAAATGCTTATTGGTGATAGCTCTGATAATATTATTGGTATCAATGGTATTGGAAAAGTTAAGGCTGATAAAATAATATCACCTTTAAATACAGAGCAAGAGATGTTTGATACAGTATATAGTTTATATACTAAACATAACATTCAGGATTCTTTTGTAATGAATGCTGTTTGTCTTTGGATATTAAGAAATGAGGAAGAAACATGGGTGCACAGAGCAATGGATTTGATATTACCAGACCAAGTAAAACAGCAGGTGGAAGCAACATTAGAATCTATGAAGTATTTGTGGATTACATAAATGGTGCTTATCATGAAGAAATTGGAGATGTTTGGTATCCTATACAATGGGGTATTAATGGTAGGTATTCAGAAAACCCTTCTAAATTAGATCTTATTAATGTATGAGTGAAAAAAAACGTAGATCTAAATTGGAGTTAAAATTTGAAGAAATCCTAAAAGAATATGAAGTAGATTATGAATATGAATTTACTAAAATTCCATATGTAATTCCAGAATCTAATCATTATTATATAGTAGATTGGACAATTAGAAATGGACTTTTACTAGAAACAAAAGGATATTTATCTGATCATGCAGAACGTAAAAAATTTATATTGTTAAAAGAACAACATCCAGATATAGATATTAGATTTATATTTGATAATCCTAATAAACTATGCGGTGGTACTAAAATGACCCATGCTAAATGGGCAGAGAAATATAATTTTAAATACTGCTCTATAAAAGATAAAGATCAAATTTTAAACTGGGTTAAAGAGAATAATGAGACATAATATAGACTTTGAAGATGGTTCATATGAATATTTATGAATCCATCAGAAAAAGATACAATATTTCTAGAACAATTAGCATTAAGATACCTAATTGGAAATGAAATGTTTCCATTTTATAGACTAACACCAGATACATATTGTAATTTAATGGAACCACCGGAGATGGTACAATGACAAGAAAACATCTAATCATACCAGACACTCAAGTAAAATATGGATTAGATTTTTCCTATTTAAATCGAATAGGACAATATATAGTAGATAAAAAACCAGATGTAGTTGTGCATCTTGGTGATTTCGCAGATATGGAAAGTTTAAGTAGCTATGATGTGGGGAAAAAATCGTTCGAGGGTAAAAGATATGTTAAGGACATTGCAGCGGCCAAAGAGGCGATGGATAAACTGCTTGGTCCCATGCGTGAATTCAACATCCGTGCTAAGAAAAATAAAGAGAAGCAATATAAGCCTAGACTCGTCTTATGTCTTGGCAATCATGAAGAACGGATCGAACGGGCGGTCAATTCTGATCCGAAATTGGATGGATTAATTAAATATGAAGACTTGCCTTACGAAGATTGGGAAGTTCATAGTTTTCTTAAACCTGTGTTCATTGATGGTATTGCTTACTGCCATTATTTCCCAACCGGCGTTATGGGAAGACCGGCTACTACTGCTACCTCTATGGTTAGTAAGCTTCATATGTCTTGCATCGCAGGCCACCAACAAGGAAAGCAGGTTGCGTATGGGAAACGGCCAGATGGTAGTACCATTACTTGTATTATTGCTGGCTCTTGTTATGAACACAATGAAACATATCTAGACCATCAAAATAATAATCATTTTCGTGGTATTTTGTTAGCACATAGAGTTAATAATGGTTGTTTTGATGAGTGCTTTGTTTCATTAGACTATTTAAAGGAAAGATATGATTAGTCCTTCTCACTATAAAGATACTATATTAATGGATTATTTAATTAGTCATAATGTAGGATTTGCAGAAGGAAACATTTGCAAATATGTAGCAAGATGGAAGTTTAAAAATGGATTAGAAGATTTATATAAAGCTAAAACATATTTAGATGCTCTAATAGCATTTGAAGAGTTCAAAGATTCTGGAGAAATCAATAAATGAATATAAATGAATATCAAGATTGGACAATACAAACAGCAATTTATCCAGAAGTAGGTACTGGATCAAATCTTGAATTAAGTTATCTAGCTTTAGGTCTTACTAGCGAGGCCGGTGAGGTTGCTGGTAAGGTAAAAAAGATTCTTAGAGATGGTACATACGATCCTGGTGCTATTATGTCAGAACTTAGTGATGTTCTGTGGTATATAGCACGACTAGCAGATTCTTTAGGAATGACAATGGAAGATCTAGCAGATTTAAATTATGGTAAATTAACAAGAAGACTAGTTGCTGGAACTATATCAGGATCTGGAGATGCCCGCTAATATTAAACTTGAATTCATCACGCCAAATGCAGAAGAATTCATTGGGAGGATGGCAGGCATCTGTTATAATTCATCAGGCACTACTGAGGCATGTATCAAACGTGCTGCCAAGTGTGCACAAGATGGACATTTAGCAACTCTTAGATTTGCACATGCAACTTTTCACGTTAGTGGTATCAGTCGTGTTTGTAGCCATCAATTTGTACGGAGTAAACATCTAGATTTTTTACAAAGATCACAAAGGTATTGTAATGAAAAAGAAACAACAACAACAATTCCCGATTCAATTCCCGATGAAATTCGAGGAGAGTGGAGTTCACTTCTGCAAAGTTCTTTATCCTTATATAAAAAAGCAATGGGAAAGGGTATACGAAAAGAGGATGCTAGGTTTATCCTCACTGAAGGGACACATACAGAACTAGTTGTATGTGGTAATTTACAAGCATGGATGGATTTCATTAAACTACGAGCAGATAAACACGCTCAATGGGAAATCCGCGATGTGGCAACTCAAATTAATAACATTCTAGCTAAAGAATGTCCAAATATTTTTAAGGAAATTTTATAAATGAAAAAGATTTTAATGGCTTTACTAACCTCATTATGTGTTTCAACAAGTTTTGCAATGACTCCTGATAATGTTACTGACTATTGTAGTAACTACGCAAGATATGTTTATCAAGTTGCTCAAGCTCGTAATGCGAATGTAGATAGATTACAACTAAAAGATCAAGTTAAGATACTGATTAATGAAAAGAAGAACTCTAAATTTAATATGGATGAATTTCCAGAACTTAGTCGTATTATTGATATTGTCTATTTTCGCCCTGATGTAACTGCAGAATATGCTTCTCAAACATACTTCCAACATTGTGTATCCGAGCATTCTGAAAGTTAATATGTATATTAATCCAAATTGGTATCTAAATCCTAATTATTTTGGAAATTACTGTCCATGTTGTGGACGGCCTTTTAATTATTTTTATTGTCAAAATTATCCTATACAATATGATGGAAATCTAAATTCACAAAATATGGGATTTCCAAAAACAGAAGTTAAAAAGGAAAGTTAATAATGAGTGTATTACTAACTACATTACTATCATCCTTAATCCCTGTTGGGATTGAGGGTGTTAAACAATTAATAGTTTCTAAGACTGGCGTTCAAGCCACTACAGTAGATGAACAAATTAAACTTGATGATCAAGAAATTAAAAGACTGGAAGCAATCGCAAAATTGGACACTCCTGGTGGAACACCTTCTCAGTGGGTTGTTGATCTGCGGGCCTCTTCTCGTTACGTGGCTGCTGGTGTGGTCATTCTTG
>Ga0268298_10002356_pt1 | contig 20739 bp, 20 predicted proteins | sample WWTPWeurt_MetaG_FD_194462 | JGI IMG/M metagenome (GOLD analysis project Ga0268298, IMG submission 194462) | Activated sludge microbial communities from WWTP in Nijmegen, Gelderland, Netherland - WWTP Weurt | ecosystem: Engineered > WWTP > Aerobic digester > Activated sludge | place... | reverse complement strand
CCTGCGTTTCGTTATCCGCTGCGGACATCTGCTTGAACCAATCGGGTGCGTCAGAAGTTTCTGCGGGTTCGGCAGGGAAGGGGGTATCGTTATTTTGAGCAGATACGTCCGCCGCCATCGGCTTCAGCCAATCTGGCGTATCAGACGAATCTGTGGGAGGGAAAGTAAAAGAGCTGACGCCTTCATCCGCGGTCATTTGTTTCAACCAGTCAGGCGTATCGGATGTATCAAAAGGCGTTGGAGCAAAAGAGGGCTGCTGCTCTTCCTTCTTTGCATCCACATCTGCAGCCATTTGCTTGAGCCAATCGGGTGTGTCAGAGATCACCGGCGGAGCATCAAAAGATTCGCCAGGTTCAGGGTCAGAACTAAAACTGCTATCCACAGCCATCTGCCTTAACCAGTCATTGGTATCGGCGTTGGGCGTTTGCGGGGGAGTCGCCTCACTTGACTCGCGCATCCAGGCTGTCAACTCATTTTCTTCGGGAGTTGACTCCTGTAATGGAGAAAGGCTTGCAAGCCATGACGGAGCATCAGACTCAGATGCGGAATCTTTGGGAACCCCAAGATCCATCCAACCCGCATCACCAGCATCTTCCTTGGGCTTTTTCGATGAAGTACCAGCGCCGGTAATGCTTGCCAGCCAGTCGGGCACTTCCTCTTCATCATCTCCCTGCGATTGCGCCTGCAGTCCTGCCAACAGATCGTTGGGAGCAGAAGAAGGAGGTATGCGAGGAGTTTCCTGAGCCGGGCGGATGGGCTCGGTGGATTCTTCCTTCATGGTGGAACGAGCGGTATCACGCGCATCTCTCAACCATTGCGGAAGCACTGGCTCAAGATCTGCTGTGGTCTTTTTCGTGGGAGCCTGACCGGGTTTGAAACCGATCTCTGTCCCTGAGGATGGGCGCAGGGAAGATCGGCAAGCCTGACAGAATTCCAACTCTGCGGGATTCTTTTCGCCGCATACAGGACACTTAATCTCTGCCATTAGTTACCCCCATACGGTCGGTCTGTGCCAAAGAGGATACGCAGCCCGGTCGTGAGAGTCCCAAGCGCAACGCCGATCAAAATTCCGCGGGCGCCGCCAAGCGCGAGAACCTGGGTCACCCAGCGCGATAATGTTCCAAGCAGGGGAATATCGCCAAAAGGCAGGGTGGCGGAACCGATCATGACCAATGCGGCGGTGATCAAAAAGATCACGCTCATCATGTCTGCGCGGCGGCGCAATAAACGGATCGCGGCATAAAGCAGAGAAATGGTCAACAGACCCATCAATGCTGCTTCCACCGGGATAATGATCCCTTCCATTACCACGCGCATTGCCGCATGTTCGGGGCGAAGAATCATTCCAAAGAGGAAGGTCCCGGTCAGGAACATGACAAGAAGCGCGCTGTAAATTCCGCCTGATTCCTTGCGGCGGATCTTGCTGGTGTGGACGGTGATCAAATTAAATACGCCCACCACAGTGGCGGTGCCACCCAGGATGAGCGCCCAATTCATTAAGTAACCTTGCGCCACTCCCAGCGCGGGAACAAATCCCTGCAGAAAGTAGCCGGCAAGAATAACAAGCCCTGAAAATATTGCAATGAAGACTGCGATGACGCGCATTAGAAGATCCCTGTGAATTTGGCGAACGCCCCGCCCAACAGGGCAAGGACCACCAGCCAGCGAAGGATATCTTGAACGGTCAGGCTGGCGATGTGAGACGGTCCCGCCCCCAGATAGGCGCCTGTCGCAAATAATTCCTCGCCGATCAAAGCATCCTGGGTGCTGGCAAACAGCACAGCCTGCCCTACAAGGTCGTCACTGGCGCCAATAACGCTGACATTCTCACGGTCTGAAGCGTCGGCCAGTAATCCGGCCTCCGCTCCAAAATGACCAACCATGATGTTGACAGAAACGTCCTCGTTCCTGGAAATATCCATCGCGCCGGCTGCAAAACTAAAGGGACTCAATCCCGTCACACGCCCGGCAGTTGGGACATATAACTCGTCCACGCCGGCGGCGTGATACCCAGCCTGTAATGTATCTTGTGAGAGGAGCCCCAGCATCGCATCGCCAGCAGAAGCCACAGCAGGCTGGTCGCTGACAGAGGTCCGCTCGGTGATGTGCCGCAGTAAAGACAAGCCGGCAAATGCCGAGCCGCCGCGCGCATTCAGCAGACTGCCGCTCCCAATGGAGACATGCATCCGTGTGCCGTCTTCAACGCTTAAGCCGAGCGAGCGCTTTAAGTTGTGGGATGCGACAAGGTCGCGGATCTTTGCGGGGGATTTGCGCTTCCAAAGTGAAAGCACGAGCAAAAGGAAAGCGCTGAAAAGCAGAACGCCCAATTCGATCATGGTCAGAACTTCCCTTGTTCATTTAGGAAAGAGACAAACGCGCGCACTTCATTCTCCTCTTCCAGTGTTGCGGCTAAAGCCGTGAGTTGATCGTTCTGTATGAAGCCCTGGCCAAAATATAACGCCTGCGCTCCAAGCAGAGCAAGAGGGCTTCCAGCTTCAAGGAGCGAGGCGGTCAGTTGATGAAGTTGGTAATGACGCAGGGTCTCTGCCCAGCGCGGCCAATATTCGCGCGATGACTTCATATGTTGAGAGTATAGCATAAATTAATATTGACCCGCGCCAGCGGATTAATACAAACTTGTTGCAATTAAAAATGGAAGACGGTTAGGCCGGTTCGATCTTGGTTCCCGAAGGGATCTCGGTATCTTTTGGAATCACAACGATCCCATCGCGGACATACCATTTTTCGTTGTCGATGTCCGCGTTGCGGGGGAAGGGGCGAATGACCACATTGGAACCAATGCGAACGTTCTTATCGAGGATCGCTCCTTCAATATGGCAGTTCGCGCCAATGCCGATCGGCAGCCCCTCATCGTCACGCTCATAATAGTCCGAACCCATGACGATCGTATCCTTAATCACACACCCCGGTGAGATCTGGCTGCGTGTACCGATGATCGAGTGGGTGATCTCTGAACGAAGGATGCGGCTGCCGTCCGAGATCAATACATCTTGAAGCTTGCTGTCCTCAATGATGGAACTGGGCAGGAAGCGTGTGTCTGTGTAGATCGGTAATTTAGGATCGTAAAAGTTAAACGGAGCTTCAGGTGTGGTCAATGCCAGATTTGTTTCGTAGAAGGAACGGATCGTTCCAATGTCCTGCCAATACCCGTCGAAGTCAAATCCAAAGACCGAATGGGTCTTGATCGCCTGCGGAATGATGTGGCTGCCGAAATCGTGATAGCTTGGGAAATCCCGCAGGAGTTCCATCAGCACTTTGGTCTTGAACATGTAAATACCCATTGAGCCGAGGAAGGGGCGCGCCGCATCGTCACGGCTGACGAACTTCGCCTGGGTTTCAGCATCTTTGGGCTTTTCAACAAAGGAGGATATCTTTCCATCTGATTCGCGCTTCAAAATACCAAAACGAGAAGCCTCCTCTTTTAGCACCGGCTGTACAGCCACGGTGACATCGGCTTTATTATCCCAGTGATACTCTGCCATTGCCTTGTAATCCATGCGGTAGAGGTGGTCACCCGCCAGGATCAACACATGTTTTGCGCCGCTGGATTGGATCTCAAGAGTCTGTTTGCGGACCGCATCTGCGGTCCCCTGATACCAATCTGCGCTTTCCATGGTCTGCTCAGCCGCCCAGATCTGCACCCAGCCCGTATGGAACGCATCAAAGTTATAGGTGTGGGTGATGTGACGGTGTAATGACACAGAATTGAACTGGGTCAGCACCGCGATACGATAGATCTCTGAATTGATACAGTTACTAATGGGAATATCGATCAGGCGGTACTTGCCCGCAATCGGAACAGCAGGCTTCGAGCGCATTTGTGTAAGCGGATATAGACGTGCACCGCGTCCCCCACCCAAGATCACAGCAAGGATATCGTTTAATGTTGGCATGGCACAGCCTCCTGGAAATATTTTACTGTTTTTTTGATAACTTGCTAATGCTTTGAGCCCATCAATTTACGCACTCGATGCACAAGATAAGCGATCGGGTACATCAACAAGACCAGCAGATCGATCACTGCGAAAAGTAAATATAGTTTCATGGGTCCATCTCCATTGATAAAGAACCGCGCGTTATTCCATGTACGAGCGACAACTCCTCAGGTTGCCTCAATTTTTATTCTACGGTCCCCGGGGAGCGGAGTCAACACGACTGCCATATATACAGCACGAACGTCCTCCAATAAGTGAGAGGACGTTCGTGTATAATACCGCTTCGGGTATTTGCCTGTGCCGAAGGAGGGAATCGAACCCTCATTCCCGTAGGGAACACGATTTTGAGTCGTGCGCGTCTGCCTATTCCGCCACTCCGGCATGGTTCAGATATCAAACGCCCGCAAGTATAACACTCTCTTTGATAAGGTCAAGCATGAAACTAGGAATTATTGGATTACCCCAATCAGGAAAAACAACCATTTATAACGCCCTTACGCGTGGGAATACCCCCACAACCGCTTCTGCGGGACGCATCGAAGTTCACACAGCGGTCGTGGATGTACCCGACCCACGTGTGACCAAACTCTCGGAAATGTTCAACCCGAGAAAGACCATCTACACCAAAGTGACCTACGCAGACATTGCCGGGCTGGAAGCCGGGTCAGCAAAAAGCGGCATTTCCGGTCAGTTGCTGAATCAGCTTAACCAGATGGAAGGCTTGATCCTCATTGTTCGCGGATTTTTGGATGAGAATGTCATGCATCCCAACGGCACCATTGACCCCATGCGCGATGTGGACAGCATGCTCTCGGAACTGCTATTGAATGACCTGATCGCGGTCGAAAGAAAGCTGGAGAAACTGACCGATGAGCGCAAGAAGGGCGGCACCGACAAGACCATCAACGCCCGGCAGACCGAGTTGTTCGAAAAACTCCAAGCCACCCTTTCAGACAACAAGCCATTACGCAGCATGGAGTTCACCAACGAAGAGAAAAAAGAACTCGCCAGCTATGGCTTGCTGACCCGCAAACCCATCCTGACCGTGTTCAACATGGGCGAGGGACAGTCCGCGCCCAATGTAGAAGGGAAACTCGATCATCCCAGCGTGGCACTGATGGGCAAACTGGAAATGGAGATCGCCCAACTCAGCGCAGACGATGCCGCCGTCTTCATGGAAGAATATGGCATCAAGGAATTAAGCCTGAGCCGCATGATCAACCTTTCTTATGACCTGCTTCAGGTGCAAACCTTCTTTACGGTCGGCGAGGACGAAGTTCGCGCATGGACCACCAAACGTGGTGCGACCGCGCAGGAATCCGCCGGCGAGATCCACACAGACCTGTCACGCGGATTTGTTCGAGCGGAAGTGGTTGCCTACGAAGACCTGATCACGCTCGGGTCGATGAATGAAGCGAAAGCCAAAGGCAAGTTCAGGCTGGAAGGCAAGGAATATCCCGTCAAAGACGGCGATATCATGCACGTTCGTTCCAGTTTATAAAGAAAATAAAGACAGTCGGTGACGGCTGTCTTTTTGATTAATAAAAAGGAGAAAACATGACATATAAAATCTCAAAATGGAGTCTCGCTCCGCTCTACTCGGGTTATGACAGCCCAGAACTTCAAAACTCCTTCGACATGATCGAGGAGCAGGTTTCTTCTTTCGAAGGCGTGCGCGGAAAACTCACCCCTGACGTTTCCGCAGAACAGTTCTTGCAGGTCATGCGCGCCAGCGAAGATATGACACGCATTGCAAATAAACTTTACGCTTTTGCCGGCTTGTCTTTTACCGCCGACACCCAGGATCAGGCGGCACAGTCTTTACAGGCACGCGCCCAGCAATTTCTGGCAGAGATCGAAAACCGCGTGTTGTTCTTCAACCTGTGGTGGAAGGAACTGGACGAAGTCAACGCCAAACGCTTGATGGATGCATCGGGTGATTACCGCTACTACCTCGAAGCAATGCGACTCTTCAAGCCGCACACCCTGAGCGAGGCGGAAGAAAAGATCGTCAACTTGAAGAACGTGACAGGCATGAACGCCCTGACCACCCTGTACGACTCCATCACCAACCGCCATGTCTACAAACTAAAGGTGAAGGGCAAGGAGCAGGAACTCACTCGCGGGCAGTTGATGCGATTCGCGCAAGGCGGTGACCCAAAACTGCGCGCCGCCGCATATCAGGAACTGTACCGGGTCTATGGCGAGGCAGGACCGATCCTCGGGCAGATGTATCAGAATCTCGCCCGCGATTGGCACAATGAGAATATTTCCCTGCGAAAGTTCAGCGACCCGCTCTCGGTCCGCAACCTGGCCAATGACATCCCCAATGAGGCGGTCAACGCTCTGTTGGATACCTCTCGCAAGAACGCGAAGATCTTCCAGCGTTACTTCAAACTGAAGGCTAAAGCGCTCGGCGTGAAAAAACTCCGCCGCTACGATATTTACGCACCCGTGGCTGGCTCGGACAAAAAATATGACTACAGCAAAGCGGCAGACATGGTACTGGATTCTTTCAGCGCCTTCGACCCGAAGGTTGGCGACCTTGCCCGCCGCGTATTCGAAGAGAGCCGCGTGGACAGCGAAGTCCGCAAGGGCAAGCGTGATGGAGCCTTCTGCTGGTCGGTCGTACCGGATATGACCCCGTACGTCCTGCTCAACTATCAAGGCAATGCGCGCGATGTCGCCACAATGGCGCACGAGCTCGGTCACGCCATTCACTCCATGCTGGCATCACATCACAGCACGTTCACCTTCCACTCATCCCTGCCGCTGGCCGAGACCGCATCCACATTCGGCGAGATGATGTTCACAGATAAGCTGCTTGCCGAAGAAAAAGATGATGCGGTGCGCCGCGACATCCTCTTCAAGCAGGTGGATGACGCTTACGCCACCATCATGCGCCAATCATACTTTGCCTTGTTCGAGAAGCAAGCGCATGACATGATCCAAAAGAACGCTTCTGTGGACGAACTGTGCGCCGCATACATGGAAAACCTGAAGGAACAGTTCGGCGACTCGCTCGACCTGAGCGATGAGTTCAAATGGGAGTGGGTTTCCATTCCGCACATTTACCACACCCCGTTCTACGTCTACGCCTATGCCTTTGGGCAATTGCTGGTCTTCTCGCTCTACCAGCAGTACAAGATCGAAGGCGAATCCTTCAAGCCGCGCTATCTCAAGATCCTTTCGGCGGGCGGCTCCGAAGCGCCCGCGAAGATCCTCGAAGACGCGGGCATCAACATCCGCGACCCGAAATTCTGGCAGGGCGGATTTGATGTGCTGGACAAGTTGATCGCCGAATTGGAGAAAATGCCGGTCGGGACAAAATCCAAGCCTAAGGTTAAGAAAGCAGCGGCAAAGAAGGTCAAGGCAAAGTCCAAAGTTGTAAAATCCAAATCAAAGAAGAAGTAATCCCCAACAAACAAAAAAACGGACACCTTTTCGGTGTCCGTTTTTTGTTTTCTATTCGCCTTGCATTTCGTACTCGCCAGCATCCTCTTCCATCGACATCATGGGTTCGTCTGCGGGGCGTTTATCGAGGAATTGCAGGGTTTGCACGACCACTTTGGTGAAATAGCGGGTCTCGCCCTTATCCTCATATTTGTCGGTTTTCAAGCGCCCTTCGAGGTAGACCAGGCTGCCCTTTTTTAGGTATTCCTGGCAGACCTCGCCAAGGCGTCCCCAGGCTTCGATGTTGACCCAATCGGTGGATTCTTTTGTCTCTCCATTTTTATCCTTCCAGTGATTGCTCACGGCGAGGCTGAAGTGGGTCACTTTCTTGCCTGTGGGAGTGAACTTGCTTTCAGGGTCTCTGCCCAAACGGCCGATCAACTGAACGCGGTTTAGTGTTGGCATGTCATCCCCCGCTGGCTTTCATAACTTTTAGATGCTCGTGTAAGTGTCATAATCGTCTCCTTTTTATCTAAAAGAACAATTGGATTGTGTCGAACAGGTTTATACTTTATGAGGATGCTTCGGTGGTCTCCGCGGGCTTCGCTTCGCCTTCAGCCACGATGCGCTTCAGAACCAGCATGCCGGTCTTCATTTCGCTGACACTGTAGCCAGCGGGGAGGGCATCCAGAGCGCCTTCCTTGATCTCCTTTGAGAAGAAGAACATCTTGCCCTTCGAGTGCAGGTAGTAGGTGGTGCCTTTTGAATTTGTGTGTGCGTATGCCATTTTTTCTCCTTATGTCTAAGTTGGTAATAAGAGTGTAGAACAAAGTTTCTAGGATGTCAAGCCCCTAAACCCCTATTTGTATAGACAAATTTACAGGAAATGATATGAAAACTGTTGCCTCCCTCTCCGACCTGCGAGCCACCCGCCTCTCTCTCAAAGGGACGGTTGGTCTTGTCCCGACGATGGGATACCTGCACGAGGGACATCTCTCCCTCATCCGCCGCGCCAAGGCTGAGTGCGACCACGCAGCCGTGAGCATCTTCGTCAACCCCACGCAGTTCGGCGCGAACGAGGATCTATCCAAGTACCCGCGTGACCTCGCCCGTGACCTAAGCTTGATCCAGCCCCTCGGCGTGGACCTGGTCTGGACTCCCACCCCTGAGATCATGTATCCGACTGGCTACCAGACCTGGGTGGAGGTGGATGCGATGACCCGTCCGCTGGAGGGATCGGTGCGCCCGACCCATTTCAAGGGTGTGACCACGGTCGTGGCGAAGTTGTTCAACGCTGTCCAGCCGCACAAGGCGTATTTCGGTCAGAAGGATGCCCAGCAGGCGGCGGTCATCCGCCAGATGGTGCGAGACCTGAACTTCCCGCTCGAGGTGATCGTCTGCCCGACGACGCGCGAGGCTGACGGGCTGGCCATGTCGAGCCGCAACAAGTACCTCGAAGGCGACGACCGTCAAGCCGCGACAGTGCTGTTTCGCGCGCTGAGCGCCGCGAAATCCGCTTACGAGGGCGGCGAGCGAAACGCGGAAGCCCTGCGGAGAATGATGAAAGAAGTTCTGGCGAGCGAGCCGCGCGCCACAGTGCAGTACGTCTCCTGCGCGGACTATGACTCGCTCGAAGAGTTGGAAACCATAAAGGGCAAAACCCTGCTTTCGATGGCGGTTCTGCTCGGCAAGACCAGGCTGATCGATAATTTTGTGCTGGAATGACCATGCCGCCGAAACGGTTCGGCCCTGGGTATTGGCTTCGCCTCGCTTCGCTGGCGTTTCTTTCGCTCGCACTGACCCTTGCACTGCTCGACCTATACGCCAGTTATCGCTGGGTGACATCCTTTCAACACCCGATGCGGATCGTCCCCTCGGGAGACTGGCTCAGAGAAAATAATATTCCCTATCAAGAAATTGAACTGACAGCCGCAGACGGAATCAAACTTGCGGCGTGGTACACACCTTCTCAAAATGGCAGGGTGATCCTCCTCGCGCATGGCTACAGCGGACACCGACCCGAAGACATCCATGTGATGTTCGCGCAAAACGGCTACGGTGTTCTGTCATGGGATTTCCGCGCACACGGCGCAAGCGGCGGGGATGTATCGACGCTTGGGTATTACGAACAACTGGATGTGGAAGCCGCTTTGGAGTACGTGCTGGCTCAACCCGACGTGAAGCATGTCGGCGCGTGGGGCGGGTCAATGGGTGCGGCAACCATGCTCTTGAGGGCAGCAAAACACCCTGAGATCGAAGCAGTCATCAGCGACAGCGCATTTCCCTCATTGGAAGAGATCATGAAACTCAATACGCCGTTCAAGATCATGCAGCCATTCGTTTTATCTTTTGGCAGCTTCTTCAGCGGCGCGGAGATAGATCAAGTCAGACCTGTGAACGAGATCGGGAAGATCAGTCCACGGGCGGTCTTCATCATTGACGGGTGGGACGGCGCAGCGATCGCGATGAATTCCCCGTATCGTTTATATGATGCCGCAGGTGAGCCGAAACTGCTTTGGGCGGAAGACGGAGTCCCGCATCTGGGGACATATGGACATGCTCCGCAGGAGTATGAAAAGCGGGTGATCGAATTCCTTGATCAATATTTAAAGTAGGGGCGCGGCGAGTACGCTCAACATGATTTCCTCATTGTGTGATTAAACAAAAAAATAAAGGCTCAAAGGACTCTTGGCGGCTTTGAGCCTTTATTTTGATATAGAAGTTCATTCCCCTGCTATTGAGTTATGGACCCCACTTCATTTCCATTGCAAAAGGCAGGAGAGAGATGGTTGCTGTCTGCCCGTCGGTAAAGACCATCTCTGCCAACCCGCCCTGATAGACATCCTGTATCGGCGCTTCAGCGACAATCACAAAACTGGCGTCAGGCGCCCACAGGGATTCGTTCATACCTTGGAAAGTTTCCGGTCTCAGCACCGTGCGTCCGGTCACCCCATCCGGAGCAGAGCGCACCAATTGAAGCGGAGCGCGGCTCACGAACTCAGATGAACTCGGCTGGTTGGTGAAGAAATAATACAACTGACCGTCAGGAGCGAGGAAGGGAGCATCGGCAAAATTGAAAGTGCCATTGCCCGGGTCACCGGGGACGAGGGTGGTCACTGCGCCGGTGGCGGCATCCACACGCCACAAGCCGGGCATGAACATCCCGATGAACGGATAGCCCGCGTACAGGGTCGAGCCATCGGTCGTCCACTCGGTGGTGCCGCAGCAGATGAACGCTCCCTCTCCGCCGTTCAAGCGGACCAGCGCATTGCCGTTGGGATAATAGATCGCAGCAGAAGCTCCCTCGTAATAGCCAAGTGTAATGACCAGCTTGCTGCCATCGGCGGTATATTTTTCAGGCCAGTACATTTCCCGCGGCACGAACATACCGCTGCCAAGATCGTCAATCTTGTTCTCAAGCACACGGTTCGACTGCCCGGAAGCCAGAGAATAAAAATTCAGTCCCTTGTATCCATAGGCAATGGTCTGCCCGTTTGGAGAAAAGGCGGGGCTGAGAATGGTGGAAAGGAAGGGATTGTTCTCGTCGCGCGCACCGCCATCTATGATCGTGCGGCGATCGCTGCCATCGGCATTGACAAGCAGCAACTGGTTATTGGAAACATAAGCCACGCTCCCATCCACGAGCGAGACATCATAGTCCTCCACTTTGGCAGGCTCAAAGGTGATCTGGGTCAATGATTTGCCATCGGTTCCAAGGCGGAAGACCTGCACAATACCGGCACTGTCGTTGTTGAGAAAATATAACGAATGCGGCAGCAGTCTCGCCACAGAAGGTTCAGGGGTCGCTTCCACCTCAGGCGCTGGCCCGGGCGCGGAAGCGGTCAACGCCTGAAAGGTCGCCGCAACGATCGTCTCCACTCCCATCGCCTCGCCGGGCGCAGATCCGCCCAGTGGATTCGCGCAAGCCATCACCGCCGCCAGCAAGACAAGAGCTGCAAGAAAAGGGCTGATTTTTTTATACATGCTCACCTCAAAAAGATAAATTAAACAAAACAAAGACGATAAACCGGAGTGAAAGTTCCGTTTACCGTCTTTGTCTGGGACGCAAATTTAGACTTGTTCGAAATGCTGAACAGGAACAACGAACAATGTGGCGCGCTTCTTTTCACCAGATGGCAGTGCGCTGCGCACGACCTGAATGGCCGCATCCACCTGCGTATCTTCCACACCCAGCAGCATGGTCACAACCCCGCTGCGCATGAATCCGCCGGTGGAAGCCACGCGGGTTACGCGGAAATTCTCGGCAGTGAAAGCGCGAGTCAGGGTATCGGCGTCGTTGTCTTGCACGATGATGATGATCATTTTCATGGCTGGCATCTCCAACTAGATTTGTTCGAACCGTTCAACAGGCAGGGCAAAGACCGTCGCGCCGCCCACAGTGACAGGCACCGGCGCAGGCATGGGCATGGGGGAACCTTCCAACGGCAGGGTCATATATTCGATCCGCTGACGGCAGGCATTATGCAGAGCTTCAAGCGCCTCGGGTTCTTTTTCGGCGGGCAGCCCGATCAACAGTGTGGCATTGCGGCGTCCGAGAAAACCGCCCGCGCTGGAAAGGTAGGTCAGCGACGCACCGATCCCCTGCAAAGCCCTGGTCGCCGCTTCAAGATCCTGATCTTGAACGACAGCCATCAATAATAAATGGATTGGATTTTCCATACTCAGTCTCCTGCTTTCATGGATGGAAGCGCATCTTTCTGCGCCGCAAGTTGATCCTGTTCAATAGGCTCACCCTTCACTTTGATATTATCAGAAGTTAGTGGATGATTCAACCTTGAATCGATCACATCCACCTGAAAAATACCGCATACAACACGCTGGCGATCGCACATGTAACAAACATGACCGGCAGTCCACGCTGAAGCCACAACCTGGATGTGATCGGCGTGCGAGTCTTTTCTGAAAGAGTTGCAACAATGATATTCGCGCTGGAACCGATAATGGTTCCCGTACCACCGAAGCCCGCACCAAACGCCAGCGCCCACCACAACGGACCGATGTCCACGCCAGTCTCTCCCAGCCCATTGATCACGGGGATCAAAGCGATCGTGATGGGCACGTTATCCACAACTGCTGAGAGAATCGCGACCACCCAGATCACGATGACCCCAAAAAGAACTGGCGACATTTCAGACGCACCTTCAAACAACCCAACCATTTTTTCCAAAGCGCCGGAATGTTCCAAACCGCCGACCATGACGAAGAGCGAACCAAAGAAAAGGAGCACGCTCCATTCAACCTTTTTCAAAACTTCATGAATGTCGGGTTGGATCCAGATCAGGGCAAGCGCGGCGGCAGATAACGCCACCAAAGATGGCTCAATGTGCAATACATGATGAATGAAAAAGAAAAGGATAGCCCCTGCCAATACGATCAAGATCCGCCGCGCAGTCTCAGGGTGATTGAGGGTCTCGGCCGGGTTGAGTTTCATCACGGCTTTACTGCGCCGCGGACGTTTAGCCAGGTCCTTTTTGAAGAGATATCTCAAAAGCACCAGTGCGCCCGCCCAGGAAACCAAAACAATGGGCAAGGAGTACACCAGAAAGTCATTGAACGATAATCCCGCGGCGGACCCGATGAGCACATTGGGCGGGTCGCCAACCAGAGTGGCCACACCCCCGACGTTGGAGAGCAAGGCTTCGGTCATTAAATATGGCAGGGGACTGATGCCGAGGATCTCGCTAATGAGGATGGTGACAGGCGCGATCAACACGACCGTTGTGACGTTATCCAGAAACATCGAGAGGATGGTTGTGATGATGCCAAGCAGAATGAACAAACGAAGAGGTTTCCCCTCCGAGGCGCGGGCGGCAAGGACTGCGAGATATTCAAAGAAACCGGTCGGCTCAAGCATGGAAACAAGGATCATCATACCCAAAAGCAAACCAAGCGTATTGAAGTCAATGGATTCGATCGCAAGTTCCTCGGAATAAAAGCCAAAGGCTTTCCCCATGCCGATCATCAACATTGCACCCACAATGGCAACGATCGATCTGTTGATCTTCTCCCAAAAGATCAGGATCAGGCTGCCAAAGAAAACGACTACAGACAAAATAATGGGAAGTACAGCCATCACTCTGCCTTTCCCCAAGCCTTCAAGATGGTCACTCCAATGTCCACGCGGGAGGCAATACCGATCAATTTCCCATCCCTGGAAACAACGGGAATATCATGCAGATTTTGCTGCAGCATCAAGGAGTAGGCGCGGAGCAACCCCGTATCCTCCTCCACAGTAATCACAGGGTGCATCAAAGACTTCACGGTCTTCTTCAAGGTCGAAGCGGGTGGACGGGTATCCTCCACTGCGCCAAAATCGTGGACAAAATCCACATCGGCCACAAAGCTGATAAAGTCCGGCATTTCGAGATTTAGCAGGTCACGGATGCCGATCACACCGACCGGCTTGTCGTTCTTATCCACCACAGGAAGCAGACCGATATGTTTCTGTACGAAAATTGCAGCGGCTTCACGGATGGTCGCCGTTACAAGAACCGATACAACATGACGTTTCATGCAGCTTGAGACATTCATAAACAACTCCAAATTTAAGTGGACTAGAGCAAGACGCAGCTCAGACTTTTTTAGCAGTACGGATGGCAGACACGATCAACACAAAAAAAGTTAGGGGCGCGAAAATTAGAAGGAACCACCGGAGCGAAGAAACCAGCGGATGCCCGGAAGAATCCATGATGACATATCCCAAATACAGACCATAGTAAGTTAGCAGCAAACCACCCTCGGCGCGCGAGATGCGATTATCAATGTAAAAGATCGGCAGGGTGACCAGAGCTACAAAGACCATGGCAAGAAAATCAAAACGTAAAATACGATCAGCCACCAGAATCCCATTGGATGAAAAGAAAGCGCCCGCCCCCAACACACCAAGCAGATTAAAGATGTTGCTGCCCACGGCATTACCAACAGCAATATCACTTTCATGTTTCAACGCAGCAATGACCGATGTAGCCACCTCAGGCAGGGATGTCCCAACAGCCACGATCGTTAAACCGACTATGAGTTCGCTTATCCCCAGCGACTTTGCAATGGATACTGCAGAATCCACCAGCCAATTTGAGCCTAATACGAGCAAGCCAAGCCCTGCTGTGATCAATGCAAGATTCATAAGGATGCTTTTTACCGTGCGCGGTTCCTTTTGCGCGAACTCCGCCGCATATTCGCTTTGCACCTCCCTGCCTTCATGCCGGCTTTGCTTCAAGGCAAAAACAATGTACGCGATCAACAAAACGAGCAGCAGCCCGCCATCGCACGCGCCAAGCCTGCCATCAAAAGCAAGCACAAAAGTTAGCAGGGAAATACCCAACATAATGGGCGCATCCTTGCGGATCAGTTGTTCCGCGATCACGATCGGCGCAACGAGGGAGGTGACGCCCAAAATAAAAAGGATGTTAAAGATGTTGGAACCCAGCACATTGCCCAAGGTCAGATCGCCCTGCCCATTGAGGGCAGCACGCATCGAGACGGCGATCTCAGGCGAAGCCGTTCCGACAGCGACAATGGTCAACCCAATGGCAAGTGGAGATACACCAAAGGAGGCGGCAAGCCGCGACGAGCCGCGCACAAGCCAGTCTGCGCCTAGAATAAGCAATAAAAGTCCCGCTATAAAAAGTAAAATGGTGTACATCATGCCCTATTTTCTCTGAAATTTTTATACCATGACTCGTCCCGCCTATGATTAATTCCATTCTCATAAGAATGTAGGCATTCAACCTTTGTTTTTACAGGGAGATTAAAAACTCCCAATTCGTATATTCTGATACTCGGGTATCTCAATCATTGGCGGGCGTTCCCCCTCAGCAATCTCTTCAACATCGAGGAAGAAACGATCCTGCTCATAGCGGATCATCTTCATGGTCTTATTGATATTTTCTAAAATATTTTGGCCATATTTGATCTCAAGTTTTCGAATGATCGCTTGAATAATGGCAAAGGACATTTTACTTAAGGCATCCAATGGTTGATTATGATGAATACGTTCCTTCAAATCCACTTGAGCAATCGAATGCAAACCTGAAAGCTCGAGAATATCAATTAGTAAACCAATTTCAACCCCATATCCTGAAAAGAAAGGCAACTGCTCCAAAACCTTTCGTCTGCCCCCATATTCTCCAGAAAGCGGCTGGATCATACCGGAAAGTTCAGGGTAGAACAGGTTGAGGAGCGGACGCGCGGTCAACTCGGTAACCCGCCCACCACTACCCGCCTGCATTTTATTGCCAACCTTTAATGGGCGGCGATAAAAGCCTTTAACAAAGTTAATTTCAGGGCGGAGAAGCAGCGGACCAATCAATCCATAGACAAAGCGCGGGTGAATATTCATAATGTCGGTATCGATCCAGATAATGATATCTCCCCGAGTGCAATACAGACTTTTCCACAGCGCCTCTCCTTTCCCACGCCGCGCGCCATATTGAGGCAGGGTCTGTTGATGGATATGAACCGGCACGCCGATTTTCTCTGCAATCTGGCGCGTGCGGTCTGTGGAATTCGAGTCGATCAACACGATCTCATCCAGCAATGGCACCCGCTTCATCAGTACATTTCTGATGGTGCGAATGACCCTGCCAACGGTTTGTTCCTCGTTGAGTGCGGGAAGTGCGAGGCTGATGGTTAGGTTCTGTTTTTTCTTCAGTGAAAGAAGATAGTTGAGATCTATAAACTCGTTGGCATGAAAGGTATTTTCAGCGAACCACTTATCCACCAGCACAGAGATTGCCGCCTGACCGGCTTCTTCACTGGCAGGGTTAACCTCATAAGGCAGTTTTGTTTTCACCACGATCACACCATGTCGGCTTTCTTGCATTACCTTCTCGGCTACCACCCCGATAGCCGGGACCTCGTTCGCGGTCCGTGCAGAAGCGCCCATGATAAGCAAGTCATATTTTTTGGCAGACTCAATAATCGCCGCCGATGGATCATCGGTCACGATTTCCTCGCGCCGGATTTCGGGCAGGCTCTTCAGTACGCGGTCTATGCCTTTAAATGCAAGGTCTTGCTGCCTTGTGATATTCTTCGGAAAAAGGTGCAATGACGAAACTTGTGCATTCTTCGAATTGCGAATGGACAAAGCGATCCTCATACTTAATTCTGCGTATGGGCCGCCGCGGATAGGGATCAACACATTTCGAATATTTGCCCCGATATGCTGATTGACAATGGCAATATTGCAAGGCGCCTGAGAAAGAACTTCAGAGATCGTTGTTTTTAAAGAATCAAAATGGCAGGGCCATTCGAGCAAAAGCAGATCGATTTCTTCGCGCTTTATGATCTCAACAAGATCGTTCCATGGATGATGTGAGACATGTACCTGAGCCCATTTATCTCCACGCTTTACTTTATAAAGTTGTTTCAGGGTCTGTCTCAGCCTGCGCGCCTCAACTGCAGCGGTACTAAGTGAAATATCTTCGGGAACATAGATAAACCCTGCCAGCAGGATATTTTCCTCTCCCGCGATTGCACGAGCCGCATAAATGGATGATCGCTGTTCGCAGCCATTCAGAACAGGCACAAGAATTTTTGCTATAAAAGCATTTTTAGGAATGGGATACATTCTGCCTCCACTTACCCGTACAGCAAGGGTGCGATCTTTTCTGCATAGATTCGCTCCCAAGTAAATTTATCGCGGACCAACGCGCGCAAACCAAAAACTTTATTTTTTCTGAAACTTTCCACCATCCGCCCTGCTACAGTTGCAGGGTCATCATTGGGCAAAAAATAATCCGCGAAATCACGTCCCAAGTTCTTTAACGGAGGGATATCCGAGCAAAAGACAGGAATGCCTGCAAACCCCGCCTCTAAAACAGGTATCCCGAACCCCTCTTCGAAACTGGGAAACAGAACAGCATCCGCGAGACGATAAAAATCCGAGACAACCTCATCAGGGATGAAATCGTCTGTCAGTTCAGCCAGAAAATGTGCTGAGTTATGCAAACCAAGTTCCAGTCGTAACGAGGTCAACTTTTCGAAATACCTGAAGTTATCCGCGTTATGTGGTCCTAACGGGCCGACCACGACCATCCTTGCAGATGGAAGATCTTTTTGCAATATTGCCAAGATACGTAATGCCAGCTCAATGTTCTTGCGGGGCGTAATACGGACAGGCAGCAACAATAATGGGTTAGCCTGAAATAACCCGAGACGATGAACATATCCTATTGTTTGTTCTTCCAATTTAAGAAACTTGCCAATATCTACGCCATTCGGAACTACATGAACTTGAGATTTCTCCAAAGCCATCAACTCAGAAATCTCTGTTTGTCGCATCTCAGAGACCGTGACCTGAACCGCATCCGCCCACGCAGTTTTTAGAAGTTCCCAAGGATACCCCGCATGAAGTTCGGGCAGATATCGCGGCGTCGTCCACGCCAGATCGTGGTGCCAGAGGATCAAACGAGGGATGCGCTTCAATGAATGCAATTGATGCAAAGCGGCGGTCAAAGCGAGGTTTTTATTAAGGGAACAAACATTATGGACGATCAACACATCCACGCCGGATAAGGCACCGCTTAGTTGACCCGAAAGTTCTTCGCGCAACGCCTCAAAATCATCCGGCATTTGACCGCGATCCAATTGTTCCTTCACCGCAGTCAGCCGGGCATGGCGCGAGTCTGCCAGTGGAATCCTGATCAGCGGAATCTGTGCGCCCAGCGCTTCTCCGCGCGCAGCGATCAAACGGACGGAATGTCCAGCTTCACTCATCAGGCGCGCATGATGCCCGATCACGCTTTCCACACCGCCAACCACGGGCGGAACCGAATAATGCAAAATGGCAATATTCATATCTGCTGACCCAGGCAATCTGCAAGGATGGATTGTAAGCGGCGCTCCAGCACGGTGAAGGAAAAATATCTTTTCGCCAGCTGATAATTCTCTTCAGCCCATTCCTCAGCCAGTGCCGAGTTCTGCAAGACACGGCGCACAGCATTTAGAGTATCGGTACTGATGAAACCATCGAACCATACAGCTCTAAATCCCTTCGGCTTGATATCCACTTCATAGATCGAATAATTATTTACCAAGATCGGGCGGCGATAGTACACGGCTTCCAGATAGGCATTGCCAAATCCCTCGATGCTTGAAGGATAGGTGACCAGGTCGGCATGCGGATACACATCTCCCAGCGTGTAGATCTTTTTTCCGTCCGCAGTAATACCGCGGGTGTCCTGCACCTGATCCGACTCAAAGCGTACCGCTACGCCTAACAGATGTGCGTATTCACGGACTCGCTGCTCATAGTCTGTGCCTTCATCACCGGAGGCGTGCGAGATAACCAGTTTCGCAGGCAGGTCAAGCCGGCGCACAAGCTCAACGGAGTGCTCGATCCCCTTACGTTGAATGACCCTCGTGGGCTGCAGAAAAAAATATTCATCCTGCCCGACCCCAAAGTCCGCGCGGATGTTTTTGGTGAAGGCATCAGGTGCGGGTGGAGGAGAATCAAAATCCATCACATTGGGGATCACACGCGAGGTCAATCCATGACGAGAAGCCATCTGCTGCGCCTGCAGTGAATTAATGACCACATGCCGGATCGAAGGCAAAGCAGGAGGAAACGCCGCAGCAAGATAATCGCCAACACAGTTGACTTGAAAGCGCTGCCGCTCCCAATGAAAATCATGATGATGCGCAATGGTGGGAAATCCCGTCTCAGCGACAAACTCAGTGATAGCCAGCCCCAGCGGCAAATTAAGAGGAATCGCCACTGCATTTTCGACCACAAGAATTTCAAGGTCAAAGCGATGCGCGAATTCATACAACTGCTCTTTGAGATGTTCCTTCAATTCATTCACACGCCTTGTCATCTGCGGCGGACGGATGTAGATCGAAAAAAAATCCTGATGCAAAGCTGCGATCTCTGGATGCGCCTTACGAGCCTCTTTTGTAACCGTCCAACTGCCCGAATAAGCCTGTTGGTTGATTTTGTCGATCTCGGGGTGACGATAGAACGCCTCAGGCGTGACATGAGACTGGTCGCTGTTTCGATCGCATTGTCCGGCGAAATAAAAGCACTTGTGCCCCAGCCGCTCCAACACGGTCGCCCATTTTTGCGTTTCGAGCGAAACGCCGTCTGTCCCTGCGAAGCGGGTTGAAATAAAACCAATATGATGTGTCATTGTCCCATCCATAAGATTTGATAAGGTTCAAGAGTGATCTCGGATGCTGATACAGGCTCTCTTGTGAGCAGATCAATCGCCTGCCCAATTTCGGTCTTGAATACAAGCCTCCGACCGCTGACGTTGTGCAGGCACCAGGCACGCAAGTTTTCATCCGGTGAAATGCGCTCCACCGCAAACACGGATGAATGAAATTCATGGATCTTTTGCCTGCCATGCGGATGAAAAGCAGGAGAATCGCTTCTTGCTTTTAATAACCTGGAGTAACGCGTAAAAACTTTCGAACGGAGTGAAGCCTCTCTTTTGAGCTCCTTTTCCAATTCGTCAAAAAGGCATTTCTCACGGTTAATTGTGCGATTACGTCCTGTTTGTCGCACACCCTCGATCCATCCGCGAGAGCCAAAAAGGCTATGAAAATATATTCCCGGAATTCCGAGTAAAGAAAGCATGATGGCTTGCGCCGCAATAAAACGATCGACCTGTAGATCGACAGGTTCATTCCCTTTCGGATTAGAAAGCGCGTCAAAATAATTGATATTCATCTCATACGGGCTTTGAGTCTCATCTGGATTTTGTTTATAAGAAATAAAACCGCCATGTTCAAGGGACTTCTCGACCAGAAAGTTTACATCTTCATCGGGAAGGATTCCGCGTGCCGGGTTCAGCCCAATGCCGTCATGTGAAGCGAGGAAATTAAAAAATGTTGTCCGGTCGGAAGGCAGGGTCAGCGTGCCAGCCCATCGGGATAACATACTCGCGTCGCCCGAATGAAAAGCGTGTAAAGTAAGTGGCGGCAGCGCAAAGTTATAAACCAGTTGCGCCTCATTGGCCCCATCGCCAAAGTAAGAGAGATTATCGGCATGCGGGACATTCGTTTCGGTGACTAGATGAACGTGGGGAGCTGCCACATCTAATGCGGCGCGCAAAAGCTGGATCACACGGTGTGTTTGCGGAAGATGAATACAGGTTGTGCCGATCTCCTTCCACAAATAGGCGATCGCATCCAGCCGGATCAATGACGCGCCGCGTTCCGCATACATCAGCAGAATATCGAGGATCTCAAATAAGACATCAGGATTTTTAAAATTAAGGTCTATCTGGTCTTCGCTGAAGGTTGTCCATACCCGCTTTTTCCCGGAAGATGTATCGAACTCGGTCAAGAGCGGTAAAGCCCGCGGACGAACCACCTGTGACAGGTCTGGCGAACCTTCAACCACTACAAAATAATTTCGATACTGCGG
>Ga0268298_10002354_pt1 | contig 20754 bp, 15 predicted proteins | sample WWTPWeurt_MetaG_FD_194462 | JGI IMG/M metagenome (GOLD analysis project Ga0268298, IMG submission 194462) | Activated sludge microbial communities from WWTP in Nijmegen, Gelderland, Netherland - WWTP Weurt | ecosystem: Engineered > WWTP > Aerobic digester > Activated sludge | place... | reverse complement strand
TCATCCAAAAAAACCGAAACCCCTTCCACCGTCGCCGTGATCGGGCTGGGCTACGTGGGCCTGCCGCTCGCGGCGGCCTTCGCCGAGGCCGGCCACGCGGTCGTCGGCATCGACGTGGACCCGCGCCGCGCCGCCGACGTGGCGCGCGGGGTGTCGCACACGAACGATTTGCCCACGGAACGGCTGAAGCCTTTAGTGAAAGCCGGGCGCCTGACGGCGACCACGGACTTCGGGCGGGTGCGCGGGCGGGACGCCGTCATCATCTGCGTGCCGACGCCGCTCCGGAAAACCAAGGACCCGGACCTGAGCTACATTGTGGGCGCGGCGGAAAAAATCGCGCCGCACGTGCGCCGCGGGCAGTTGATCGTTTTGGAGAGCACGACCTATCCGGGCACGACGCGGGAACTCTTGATGCCGATTTTGGAACGGGGCGGGCTCAAGGCCGGGCGGGATTTCCATTTGGCGTTCTCGCCGGAACGGGTGGACCCGGGCAACCCGAAGTACGGCATCCGCAATACACCAAAAGTAGTGGGCGGGCTGACCCCGGCCTGCGTGCGGGCCGCCGCCGACCTCTACAGCCGGGTGTGCGAGAAGGTGGTGTCGGTGTCGACGCCGGAAGCGGCGGAGATGGTGAAACTCCTCGAGAACACCTTCCGCGCGGTGAACATCGGCCTCGTGAACGAAGTGGCGCTCATGTGCGACCGGCTCAAGATCAACACCTGGGAAGTGATCGACGCCGCGGCCAGCAAGCCCTTCGGTTTCATGCCTTTCTACCCCGGCCCCGGCATCGGCGGGCACTGCATCCCCCTGGACCCGCATTATCTTTCGTGGAAGCTCAAGACGCTTAACTTCAACGCGCGGTTCATCGAGCTGGCGGGCGACATCAACGGGCGGATGCCCGAACACACGGTGGAGAAGATCGCCGCCGCCTTGAACGACCGGGAACGGTCGCTGAAAGGCGCGCGGGTGTTGGTGTTGGGCGCGGCCTACAAAAAAGACATCGGCGACGTGCGCGAGTCGCCGGCCTTGGACGTGATCCATTTGCTCCGCGCCAAGGGCGCGCGGGTGACCTATCACGACCCCTACGTGCCGTCGCTGCGGGTGGAGGGCGCGACGCTCCGCTCCACGCCGCTCACGGCGGCGACGCTCAAGGCCCAGGACATTGTGACGATCATCACGAACCACAGCGTGTTCGACTTCGACTTCGTGGTAAAGAACGCGCGGCTGGTCTTTGACGCGCGGAACGCGACCCGCGGGGTGAAAAGCGCGGGCAAGGTGGTCACGCTGTGAACGGCGCCACCGAAAACCGGACGCCGTCGGTGGCGGTGATCGGGTGCGGCTATTGGGGGCAGAACCTGGTGCGCAACTTCCACGCGCTGGGCGCCCTGCGCGCCGTGGCCGAAGCCGACGCGGACCGGCGGGCGCAATTCGCACCGCAGTACCCCGGGGTGGCCTTCGTGGCCGACGTCGGGGACGCGCTGGCCGACCCGGCGGTGACCGCCGTGGCCGTGGCCACGCCCGCCGAGACCCACGCGGCGGTGGTGCGCCGGGCGCTGGAGGCGGGCAAGGACGTCTTTGTGGAAAAGCCCCTCGCCCTGACGGAAGAGGACGGGCGTGCCCTCGTGGCCCTGGCGCGGGAAAAAAAGCGGGTGCTGATGGTGGGCCACTTGTTGTGGTACCACCCCGCCGTGGCGCGCCTCAAAGAGTTGGTGGCCCAGGGCGAGTTGGGGAAAATCCAATACATCTATTCGCACCGGTTGAACCTGGGGAAGATCCGCCGGGAGGAGAACATCCTCTGGTCCTTCGCGCCGCACGACGTGTCCGTGATCCTGGGCTTGTTGGGCGAGATGCCCACGGAGGTTCGCTCCCAGGGCGGGTCTTATTTGCAGGAAAAGATCGCGGACGTGACGGTGAGCCTGTTGTCGTTCCCCAGCGGGGTGAAGGCCCATATCTTCGTGTCGTGGCTGCACCCGTTCAAGGAGCAGAAGCTGGTGGTGGTGGGGAGCCGCAAGATGGCCGTGTTCGACGATTTGGAGAAAACCGACAAGCTGCGGCTGTACCCGCACCGGATCGACTGGAAAGACGGCGCGCCGGTGGTGAACAAGGCCGAGGCCGAGCCGGTGGCGCTGCCCGCCGAGGAGCCCCTGCGCGCGGAGTGCGCGCACTTTTTGGAACGGCTGGCCGACCGGCGCGCCCCGCGCACGGACGGCGAGGAAGGCCTGCGGGTGCTGTCGGTGTTGCGGCGTTGCCAGGACTCCTTGAGCGCGGACCGCCAGCGGCGGGGCGGCCCCGTTCGGGAAGGGGTCCACGAGTCGGCGTTTATCGACGAGGACGTGGTCATCGGCCCGGGCACCCAGATCTGGCACGTGAGCCACGTGCTCAAGGGCTCGCGGATCGGGGCGAAATGCAAGATCGGCCAGAACGTCGTGATCGGGCCGCGGGTGACCGTGGGCGACGGCGTCAAAATTCAAAACAACGTGTCGGTCTACGAGGGCGTGACGCTGGAGGACAACGTCTTCTGCGGGCCGTCGATGGTGTTCACGAACGTGTTCAACCCCCGAAGCGAAATCAACCGGATGGGGGAAATCCGTCCGACGGTGGTGAAGCGGGGCGCCACGCTGGGCGCCAACTGCACCATCGTCTGCGGGGTGACGATCGGGGAGTACGCCTTTGTGGGGGCGGGCGCGGTGGTGACCAAGGACGTGCCGCCCTTTGCCCTGGTGGTGGGCAACCCGGCGCGCCCGACCGGATGGATGTGTCGTTGCGGGACGAAGCGGGGCCCCAAACAAAACGCTCCCTGCCCCGCCTGCGGCGCGGCGGGGGACGCCCCCGTCTCGACGGGCACGCGCAAGGCCGGGACGAAGCGGCGTGGCCGAAACCGCTGACTTTGTGGTGGTGGGCGCGGGCGCGGTGGGGCTCGCGGTGGCCCGGGCCCTGCGGGGAGCGCACCCGGCGGCGAAGATCGTCGTTTTGGAAAAAGAGGACGCGCCCGGCCGCCACGCCAGCGGGCGCAACAGCGGGGTGCTGCATTCGGGCGTCTATTACCCGCCGCAGACGCTGAAAGCCCGTTTTTGCGCCGAGGGCGCGCGGCGATGGCGCGTCTTCGCCGAGGAGAAAAAAATCCCCTGCCGGCAGGGGGGAAAAGTGATTTTGGCGGGGACCGCCGACGGGCGGGGCCTGGCGGCGCTGGAAGCCAACGCCCGCGCCGGGGGCGTGCGGGTGGAGGCGCTATCGGCCGAAGACGTCCGGCGGGTGGAGCCCCACGCGGCGCCGCGGCCCGGGCTGTGGTGCCGCGACACGGCCGTGATCGACGCGGCGGCGGCCACGCGGGCCCTGGCGGAGGACCTGGCGCGCTCGGGCGTGGCGATCCGCACGGGACAGCGGGCGCTCGACCGGCAGCCCGCCGACAACCTGTTGCGGACCGAGGCGGGAGAGACGTTTTCTTACGGGCGGCTGTACAACTGCGCGGGGGCCCACGCGGACCGACTGGCGCGGGCCTACGGCGTGGGGGAGGAGTACGCGTTGATCCCCTTCAAGGGGCTGTACATGAAACTGCGGCCGGAGCGGGCGTCGCTGGTGCGCGAAAGCCTGTACCCCGTGCCGGACCCGGCCTTTCCGTTTTTGGGCGTGCACCTGACGCGGAGCGTGGCCGGCGACGTGTACGTGGGGCCCACGGCGATCCCGGCCTTCGGCGCGGAGAACTACCGCGGGGCCCGGGGCGTGACGCCGGGAGAATTCTTCGTCACGGCGGGTCGGTTGTTGCGCCTGATGGCGGCGCGGGACGGGCAATTTCGCCGGTTGGCGGCGCGGGAGATGGCGCTGTACCTCAAGCCGATGTTCGTGGCCGCCGCGCGCCGGCTCGTGCCGGACCTGCGCGCCGGGGATTTGGAGCCGACGCCCAAGGCGGGCATCCGCCCGCAGCTCGTGCGCCGGACGGACCACCGCTTGGAAATGGATTTCGTGGTGCGGCACACGCCGGCCACCACCCACGTGCTCAACGCCATTTCGCCGGCGTTCACGAGCGCGTTTCCCTTCGGGGAGTTCGTGGTGTCGGGAGCGGCGGCGTAGGGTCGGACGATTTCGGAAACCGGACAAAGGAGCGCGCGCATGGATTTGAAAGGCAAAACGGTGTTGGTGATCGGCGGGGCGGGGCTCATCGGCTCGCACACGGTGGACGAGCTGGTGAAGGAAGACCTGGCGGAGATCCGCGTGTTCGACAACTTCGCGCGCGGGCGCGAGGAGAACCTGGCGGGCGCGCTGCGCGACCCGCGGGTGAAAATATTCCCCCTGGGCGGCGACCTGCTGCACCGCGACATCTTGAGCGCGGCCATGAAGGGCGTCGACGGGGTGTTTCACTTCGCGGCGCTGTGGCTGCTCCACTGTTACGATTTCCCGCGCTCGGCCTTCGAGGTCAACATCGGCGGCACCTTCAACGTGCTGGAGGCGATCGTCCAAAACGGCGTCAAGCGGCTGGTGTACTCGTCGTCGGCCTCGGTCTACGGCGACGCGCTGGAGGAGCCCATGACCGAGGACCACCCCTACAACAACAACAACTTTTACGGCGCGACCAAGATCGCCGGCGAGCACATGTGCCGCGCCCTCCACCACCGCTACAAGGACACGCCCCAGCGGTTCGACTACGTGGGGCTGCGCTACATGAACGTCTACGGCGCGCGGCAGGATTACCGGGGCGCCTACATCGCCGTCATCATGAAGATGCTCGACAACATCGACAAGGGCCTGCCCTTGAGCGTCTACGGCGACGGGTCCCAGGCCTACGACTTCATCTACGTCCAGGACTGCGCCCGCGCGAACGTGTGCGCGATGAAAGCGGAGGCCACCGACGCGTTCTTCAACGTGGGGCGCGGCGTCAAAACCACGATCAAGGAAATCGCCGAACTGCTCTTGGAGATCACCGGATCGAAAGTGGGAATCCGCTACGAACCGGCGGGGCCGACCTTCGTGAAGAACCGGGTGGGCAGCCCCACCCGCGCGGCCGAGCGGATCGGGTTTCGGGCGGGGGTGGATTTGCGGGAGGGGATGCGCCGGCTGATCGAATGGCGCGACGCCCACAAAGAGGAAGTGGACGCCCGGCGGAAGGCCGCGGCGCGATGACGGAGGGCTTCTAACCCGTGTGCGGCGTGGCGGGGCTCTTGCGGTTCGACGGGCCGCCGGTGACCGAGGCGGAAACGCGCCCCTTGGCCCGGGCGCTGGCCCACCGCGGCCCCGACGGCGAGGGCGTCTTTGCCCGGGGGCCGGTGGGGTTGGCCCACCGGCGGTTGGCGATCCTGGATTTGACCCCCAAAGCCGACCAGCCCATGGCGTCGAAGGACGGCCGGCACGCGCTGGTGTACAACGGCGAGATCTACAACTTCCGCGAACTGCGCGACGAGCTGGCCGCGCGGGGGGACACCTTCGCTTCCACGGGGGACACGGAGGTGGTCCTGGCGGCGCTGCGCGCCTGGGGCCCGGCGGCGGTGGAGAAGTTCAACGGCATTTTCGCCCTGGCGCTCTGGGACGACCGCGAGCGCACGCTCTTCTTGGCGCGGGACCGGCACGGCGTGAAGCCGATGTATTACACGGCGACGCCGGGGCATTTTCTCTTCGCGTCCGAGCTCAAAGCGTTTTATCAACACCCGTCCTTCGCGCCGCGGCTGGACCCGGCGGCGTTGATCGAATATTTCACCTTCCAGAACCTGTTCACCGACAAGACCCTGCTGGCCGGCGTGCGCGTGTTGCCCGCGGGGTGCACGCTGACCGTGTCGATGGACCGGCGGGACCCGGCCCCCGCGCGCTATTGGGATTACCGGTTCGGGGCGGCGACTGTCCCCGAGCGGGAGCAGACCCCGGCGCGGCTCAAGGAACTCTTTGAACAGGCCGTCCGGCGGCAGATGGTCAGCGACGTGGAGGTGGGCTGTTACCTGAGCGGGGGGCTGGATTCCGGATCGATCACCGCGGCGGCCGCGCGGGAGCGGCCGGGGCTCAAATCCTTCACCATCGGGTTCGACCTGCGGTCGGCCTCGGGCATCGAGCTGGGCTTCGACGAGCGGGAGACGGCCGAGCGGATGTCGTACCTGTTCAAGACGGAACAGTACGAGGTCGTGCTCAAGTCGGGCGACATGGAGCGGGCCATGCGCCCCGTGGTGTGGCACCTGGAGACCCCGCGCGTGGGGCAGAGCTACCCCAACTATTACGCGGCGAAGCTGGCGGGGCGTTTCGTGAAGGTGGTGTTGTCGGGGACCGGCGGCGACGAGCTGTTCGGGGGGTACCCCTGGCGCTATTACCGGCCCGCCGGGCCCGTGGACTTCGAGCCGTACATCGACGGGTATTACAAATATTGGCAGCGCACCGTGCCCAACAGCGTGCTCAAAAACCTGTTCCGGCCCCTGGCGGGGGAGTTCGAGCGGGTGTGGACGCGCGACATCTTTCGGGGCGTGTTCCCCCGCGAGGCGCCGCGCCTGCGGACGGACGAGGATTTCGTCAACGCGGCGCTGTACCTGGAGGCGAAAACTTTCTTGCACGGGCTGTTGGCGGTGGAGGACACCCTGTCGATGGCGCACGGGCTCGAAACCCGGGTGCCGTTCCTGGACAACGACCTGGTGGACTTCGCCATGGGGGTGTCCGCGCGGCTCAAGGTGGGCGCGCCGCCGGCGGTCCGGCTCGACGAAAACGAGCCGGGGATCAAGACCGAAAAATATTTCTCCATCGCGCGGGACGGCAAGCGCCTGCTGCGCGAGATGATGGAGTCCATCGTGCCGGCGGAAATCTCCGGGGCGCGCAAACAGGGGTTCTCCGGGCCGGACGCCTCGTGGTTCCGCGGCGAAAGCCTGGAATTCGTCCGGCGGGAATTGATGCGCCCCGACGCGCGGCTCTACGACTACCTGGACCGGGAAACGACGACCGCGCTCCTGAACGAGCACTTGGAAGGGAAGGCCAATCACCGGCTGTTCATTTGGTCGCTGTTGTCTTTCCAAACGTGGCTGGACCTGTACCTGCCCCGATGAAGACGATCCTCGTCACCGGCGCGAACGGGTTTTTGGGGCAGGCGCTCCTGCGGCGGCTGTCGGCGGACCGGGGCGCGCGCGTGGTCACCGTCGGGCGGCGGCCGGCCGGGCCGGCGACGGCGCGGCGGACGCACCGGACGGCGGACCTGGCGAAACCGGGTTGGACCCGCGCCCTGCCCGACCGGGTGGACGCCGTGGCCCACTTGGCTCAGTCGCGCCACCACCGGGACTTTCCCGCGAAAGCGCGGGACCTGTTCGACGTGAACGTGCGGGCGGGGTTCGACCTTTTGGAGTGGTGCCGAACGCGGCCGGGGGTGCGCCTGGTGATCGCCTCGACGGGAAGTTTTTACGCGCCCCGGTCGGGCGCGATCCGGGAATCGGACCGGACGGAGCCGCCGACTTTTTACGCCGCGACCAAACTGGCCTTGGACGCCTTGGCGCGGGCCCACGCGGGGTGCGTGGACGTGGCGCTGTTGCGGCTGTTTTCCCTCTACGGGCCGGGGCAAGAGGACCGGCTGATCCCCAACCTGATCGAGCGCATTCGCCGCGGGCAAGCGGTGACGCTCAACGGGCCGCGGGGCATCCCCCTGGCGCCGCTCCACGTGGACGACGCGGCCGCGGCCGTGGCGACGCTTTTGCGGCCGCGGCCGGGCCCGGGCTGCGACGTGGTCAACCTGGGCGGCGCCGAAACCGTTTCGTTGAAGGACCTCGCCGCGGGCCTGGCCCGCCGCGCGGGGACGCGGGCCGTCTTTCAAAAGGCCCCGCGGGCCCACGGCCTGGTGGCGTCCAACCGGGCGATCGAACGCTTGTTCGGCGTGCGGCCGCGGATCCCCCTCGAACGGGGGTTGGACCAACTCTTTCCACCCAAGGAGGCGCGCGCGCGCTCATGAACCCCGACATCCCCCTCGATTGGTTCGCCTGTCCCGTTTCCCGAAAACCCCTGACTTTTTCCGGCGACACGGCCGTCGGCGCCGAAACCTACCGGCGGAACGCCGCCCACGGCTATTGGGATTTCGTCCCCGCGGCGGCGCGGAACGTGCACGGCGACACCTACGCCATGTGGGAACAGCTTCAAGAAAACGGCGAAGTGTCCTACCGCGAGGACCCGGAACACAACCTGGGCGTGGGCGCCCGGGCGGACCATTTGGCCTTCGCCGATTTTTGCGGGTTTCACGGCAACGTCTTGGACGTGGGCGTCGGGCCGCAAAAAGAGCCCACGCACCTGCAACGCGCCCGGGACAAACGCGCGTTCTTCGTCGGGATCGACCCGCTGGCGGGGGAGCAGCCCCGGAACTTCGCCTTCGTCCGCGGGCTGGCGGAGCATTTGCCGTTCCGCGACGGCGTGTTCGACCAGGTGTTGTTCGTCACGTCGTTGGACCACATGCTCGACCCCGTGGGGGCGCTGCGCGAAGCGCGCCGGGTGACGAAACCCGAAGGGCGCGTGTTCTTGTGGATGGGCGAGAAAAACCCCGGCGCGCCCAAGCCCGCCCGCAGCGCCGCCTGGTACGAGGCGCTCAAAACGCCGGCGGGGGCGGACGACGTTTTCCACCACAAGCGGATGACCATCGACAGCGCCCGCGCGATGGTGGCCGAGGCCGGCCTGCGGCCGGAGGAGGAGTCGGTGCGCGTCATCGACCCGTGGCGGCGGAGCGCGTTCCTGCGGTTGGCGCCGGCGGCGGCGGGGGCGCGGCGGCCGTGAACGCGTCCCCCCGGGAACGCTACCATTACGATGATTTCACGCTGGACAGTTTCCGCGCGCTGTTGCGGCGGGCGAAGGAAACCCACCCGCCCGCGACCTACGCGGATTATTTAACGCGGCCGCGCTGCGCCGTGTGGCGGCACGACATCGACGTGTCGGTCCACCGGGCGCTGGCGATGGCGCGCGTCGAGTCCGAGGAGGGCGTGCGCGCCCACTATTTCGTGGCGCTGCGGCTGCCCTTCTACAACGTGCTGGAGCGGGACATCGCCCGGCGGATCGCCGCCATCGCCGAGGCCGGGCACGCGGTGGGACTGCACTTCGACGCGTCGGACCCCGACGTGCCGGACGCGGCCGCGCTCGAGCGCCGTTTGGCCGAAGACGCGGCCCTGTTTCGAACCGCGTTCGGTTTCGCGCCCCGTTCGTTTTCCTTCCACATCCCGGCGCGGGCGGGGGACGTGTTCACCGCCGACGCCTACGCGGGGATGCTGAACGTCTATTCGCGGCGACTGAGGGAAGGGTTGACGTATTGTTCGGACTCCAACGGCTATTGGCGGCACCGGCGCCTGCACGACCTGTTCGCCCCCGGGGGGCCCGACCGGATCCACGCGCTGCTCCACCCGGAGTACTACCCGGCGACGGTGATGTCGCCCAAAGAGCGGATCTGGGGTTGTTTCGACGGGCGGGCGGCGCGCTCGAAGGAAGTTTTTGAAGGCCTGTTGCGCGCCCACGGGCGCGAACTGATCGACTGGTGAGGGGTATGACTTGGAGCCTTGATTGAAATCGTTCCCTTGGCTGGATAGGGCGAGAGAGTGGCGGGACAAGAATCGGTGGGCGGGGGAAACCCGCCGGGTGCAAGTTTAAAAAGAAGGAGGCTTGAATGAAAAATGAAAAATCTATTTATTTGGACACGCTGAAGGATGATGATTTGGGCTTGATGTTCCAATGGATCAATAATCGCGAGGAGGTCATCGCCAGTGCGCCCTACAAACCCGTACCCATTCATGAGCACAAGCGGTGGTTTGAAGAAATACAAAAAAAGGATGACGTCGTCATCTTCGGCATTCGTCTTATCAAAAACAATATTTTAATCGGCAGTTGCCAGCTGCATTCCATTCACAAAATACATAAGGACGCGGAACTGCAAATCCGGATCGGCGATCTCGAGCAAAGGGAGAAAGGCCACGGGTCGGAAGCGATGCGTTTGTTGCTCCGGTTCGGTTTCAAAGACCTTAATTTGCACCGAATATGGTTGCGTGTGTTTTCAACGAATCAACGCGCTATCCGGTTATATGAAAAGGCCGGGTTTGCGCGTGAAGGGATATTACGTCAGGCGGCTTTTATCAATGGCGGCTATGTCGATGTCTGGGTTATGGGTATGTTGGCGGAAGAGTTCAGAGACTGATTGTTGAAGCGCGCCGGGAAGATGGGTGTCAACCGAGAGCGATGGGGATGGGGCTTGTGGCTGGCGTGATGAAGGTGGCTATCCACCAACCCAACTATTTCCCGTGGCTGGGCTTTTTCAACAAGTGGGCCCGGGCGGACGTGTTCGTGCTGTTGGACCACGCGCAGTTTCCCAAAACCGCGGGGAACTGGATCAACCACGTTCAAATCCTCACCGCGGGGAAACCGCTGTGGATGACGGCGCCCGTCGTGCGGGCCTACCACGGGGTGCGGCGGATCGACGAAATGGAGATCAACGACAGCACCGATTGGCGCGAGAAAACGCGCCGCACCTGGCGCGCCCAGTACGGCCGGGCCCGGTGTTTCAACGAGGCGTTCCCCCTGTTGGACCCGTTGCTCGCGGTGCGCGCGGCGCGGCTGGTGGACTACAACCTGGCGGTGTTGGAGGGGTTGGGCCGGGCGATCGGCTTGTCGACCGACCGCTGGCGGCGGAGTTCGGCGATCGGCGCGGCGGGGAACGGCACGGAATTGTTAGCGGCGTTGGTGAAGGCCGTGGGCGGGACCGATTATCTCGCCGGGGGCGGCGCGGGCGGCTATCAAGACGACGCGGTGTTCGCGCGGGAAGGGTTGGGGTTGATTCCGCAGGGGTTCGCGCCCACGCCCTACCCCCAGCGCGGGGCGGAGGCCTTCGTGCCGGGGTTGTCGATCGTCGACGCCTTGATGAACGTGGGTGTCGAGGCCACCGCGCGGTTGGTTCGCGGGGAAGCGCCGTGAAGCCCGTGAAAAAATACGGGATCGCGCGGTTGAGCGGCGACTCGGCCGTCTACGGCGTGGGGGCCGCGCTCGTCCAGGCGGCGGGGTTTTTCCTACTGCCGTTTTTGACGCGCCACTTGACCCTGGCGGAGTACGGCACCGTGGCGTTGGTCGGCATCGCCGTCTTGGTTTTGGACGGGGCGTTCGGCCTGGGGACCGCCAACTCCATGGGGATTTTGTACGGTCGCGAGACCGACCCGGCCCGGCGCGCGGAAATTTTGTGGAGCAACGTCCTGCTCCTGGCGGTGCACACGACGCTGTTGGCCCTCGTCGGCGCGGCGCTGGCGCGGCCCCTGGCGCGCGGGGTGTTGGGCGCGGACGGTTTGGCCCCGGTGGTGTCGTTGGCTTTCGGGACGTTGGCGCTCAAGACCGTGGCCGTGCCCGTGTTGAACGGCCTGCGCTTGGAACGGCGACGGCGGATCTACGTGGCGATGAACGTGGGCGGGGCGTTTTTGACGGCGGGGTTGAGCGTGTACGCGGTGGTCGCGCGGGAAGCGGGGCTCACGGGGTTGTTCGCGGCGCGGCTCATTGGTCAGGCGATCGCCACGGCCGTGGCGCTGGCGGGGGCGACGCGTTGGTGGCCGTTCCGGTTGACCTTCGCCTCGGCGGGGCGGCTGGCGCGGTGGGGCGCGCCGTCGGCTTTCGGTGTGTTGGCGTTTTACGTGCTGGACAACGCGAGCCGGCTGGTGTTGGAACGCGCCGTCGGGCGCGCCGACCTGGGGGTGTACGCCGTGGCCGTGTCGCTGGCGGCGGTGACGTCCTTGGCGGTGGACGCCTTCGGCGCGGCCTGGGCGCCGTTCTTTCTTTCGTTTTCCAACAACCCGCGCACGGGGCGCGCGGTGTTCGGCCGGGCGCTGCGGGTGTACCTCGGGGCCTTCTTCATCCTGTCGTTGGGGGTGACGGTGGCGGGGCGGTGGGCGATCGAACTGTTGACCACGGCGCCCTACCACGGCGCGGCGGCGCTCCTGCCGTGGCTGACGGCGGCCTATCTCTGCCGGGGGGCGTACTTGATCTTGTTGCCGGGGCTTTACTTCCGCCACTGGCTGCACCGCCAGGCGATGATCGAGTGGGGCGCGGCGGCCGTGGCCGTGGCCGCGGCCTGGGCCCTCGTGCCCGCCGGCGGACAAACGGCGGCCGCGGCGGCGACTTTCGTCGGCTACGTCGGACTGCCGCTGTTGGCCTACATCGCGGCGCGGAACACCCTCGCCGTGGCCTGGGGGTGGCGGCGGGTGTGGCCGCTGGTGGCGGGGTACGCGGCCGTTCAAGGGTTGCTGCGGGCGGTCTATCCGTCGGGGACGGGCGTCTATCTTTTCGGAGGAGGGCTGATGATCGTCGGGTATTCGTGGTTCGTCGTGACGCGGCGGGACTGGCGCGGGTTCGCGGCGGCGGTCCGGGAGAGGCTGCGATGGGCGTGACCGGTACGCCCGCGAAAAACGAACGGCCCCTGCGGGTGCTGTTCGTCCACAACGCGCTCTATTCGGCCTGTCTTTTGAAAGAAGGGTTTCGCGCCCTGGGCCATCGCGCCGACAACTTGTATTTCGATTTTCACCGGCACTCGAAAGATTTGACCTGGGGGTGCGACTTCGACTTGCCGGGCCGGTGGTGGGCGACCCCGCTTCACCTGGGGTTTTTGGCCTACGCGCTGGCGCGCTATGACGTGTTCCACTTTTTGGGGAAACCCTACCTGGTGCCGGCGTGTTACGCCTTTTTGCGCGTGCCCGCGCCCTGGGACCTGGCCCTGCTCAAACGCGCGGGGAAGACCGTCGTCTACCAGTCCGACGGGTGCTACAACATGATCCGCCCCAGCGCGTGGAAAACCCGCATCGATCCGGCCATCTGCCACGTCTGCCAGACGACCCAGGGGGACACCTACGGGTTTTGCTCCAACAAAAACACCGTGGACCTCAACACGGCCATGCGAAAGCACGCCGACATCCGATGGGGGATCGGTCTGGACGTGGATTTCGAAGAAGGCCTGGATTTTGAGTATTATCCGGTCGACACGGAACGCTGGCGGCCGGGGATCGAGATCCCCGCGGCGCACCGCGTGCCCCGCCGCACGGAAAAGACCGTTTTGGTTTACCACGGGGTCGGCAGCCACGCCGTGGGGCAACGCGGGGACATCAAAGGCACGTCGCACGTCGTCCACGCGATCGACGCGTTGCGGTCCGAGGGGGTCGACATTCAACTGATGCTGATGGAAAAAGTGCCGCACGACGCGATCCGCTTCTACCAGGCGCAGGCCGACATCGTGGTGGACCAGCTGCTCGTCCCGGGCGGCGGGCAAACGGGGCGCGAGGGGTTGGCCCTCGGCAAACCCGTGCTCACGCGCCTGCACCCCGCCCAGAGAAAGGCTTTCGCCGCCGCGGCCCGGCCGGAAGACCCGCCCCCCTACGTGCATGTCGACGCGCGCAACCTCAAAAAACGCCTGCGCCTGTTGGCGGCGCGGGCGGATCTGCGCCGGCGGTTGGGCGAGCGCGGGGCGGAATTCGCCCAACGGGTGCTGAGCCCCTTCGCGTGCGCGGCGCGCTACGCGGCCGCCTACCGGCGGGTCCGGGAGGCGGGACGATGAAGAAGACCTTGGCCCTGGTGGTGGGCGCGCGGCCGCAGTTCGTGAAGGCGGCGCCGCTCCTGCGCGCGCTCGATGGCGCGTTTCGGGCGTGGACGATCCACACCGGACAGCACCACGACCGCGACATGTCCGAGATCCACCACGCGCAGCTCGGGTTGCCCCGGCCGCGCTTTCACCTCGGGGTCCACGGGGGCACGCACGGCGACCAGACCGCCCGCGCCCTCGCGGGCGTGGAGCGCGTGCTCCTGCGCCAGCGGCCCGACGCGGTGATCGTTTTCGGCGACACGAACGCCACCCTGGCCGGCGCCCTGGCGGCGGCCAAGCTCAACATCCCCGTCGCCCACGTGGAGGCCGGCCTGCGCAGTCACGTGCGGGCCATGCCCGAGGAAGTGAACCGGGTCTTGACCGACCACCTGGCCCATTGGCTCTTCGTTCCGAGCGCGCGCGCGCGCGCGCAATTGGCGCGCGAAGGGATCCGCCGGGGCGTGTGGGGGGTGGGCGACATCATGCGCGACGCGGTGCGGCTGTTCGGCGGCGCCGCCGACGCCGCGCCCGACCCCCGTTGGGGCGTGGCCGCGGGGGATTACTATTTCGCCACCGTGCACAGAGCCGCCAACACCGACGACCCCGCGCGGTTGCGGGCGATCCTCCGACTGTTCGGATCGCTCGACCGGCGGGTGGTGTTCCCCGTGCACCCGCGGACGCGCGCGCGGCTCAAGGCCGGGGCCCTGTCGACCCCCGCCAACGTGGCGGCCGTGCGGCCCTTGGGGTACGTGGAGTCCTTGGCGGCCCAGCGGGGCGCCCGGGCGGTGTTGACCGATTCGGGGGGCGTGCAAAAGGAGGCGTACTATTTGGGCGTGCCCTGCGTGACCCTGCGCGAAGAGACCGAATGGCCGGAAACCGTGGCCGCCGGGTGGAACCGCCTGACCGGGCTGGACCCCCGCCGCGTGCGGGCGGCGCTGGCGCGCCCCCGGCCCCGCGCCAACACCGCGCTTTACGGCGACGGGCACACGGCCGAAAAAATCCGCGACGTCCTTTTGAACCCCGCCACCTGGCCGCGCGGGACGGGGCGCTGACATGTGCGGCGTGGGAGCGATCCTCTCGTTGACCGGGGCCCCGGTGCCGGACTTGGCGGCGCGGTTGGACCTGATGAACACCTTGCAACGCCACCGCGGCCCCGACGGCGTGGGCGCCTGGGCGCACCCGAGCGGGCGCGTCGGCTTGGCTCACCGGCGGCTCAGTATCATCGACATCGAGGGCGGGGCCCAGCCCATGGGCGACGCCGCCGGGCGGTGGATCTCCTTCAACGGCGAAATCTACAACCACCCGGAACTGCGGTCGGAACTCGGGAGCGCCGGGTTCCGCGGGCGGTCGGACACGGAGGCCCTCCTCAAGAGCCTCGAGCGCTGGGGGCCGGACGCCCTGGCGAAACTGCGGGGCATGTTCGGCTTCGCCCTGTGGGACGAACCGCGCGACGCGCTCTTTTGCGCGCGGGACCGGTTCGGCATCAAGCCGCTCTACTACACGGTCGTCGACGGGGTGGCCTACGTCGCGTCCGAATGCAAGGCGTTGCTCCCCTTCCTCAAGGACATCCGGACGGACGTGGACGCCTTGAAGGATTATTTGGCGTTCCAATTTTGCCTCGCCGGGAAAACCCTCTTCGCGGGGATCCGCGAATTGCCGCCGGGGCACACCTTGACCATCCACCGCGGGCGGTTGGAGGTGCGGCGGTATTGGGAGGTGTATTACAACCCGCAATTCGAGGAGACGGAGGCGTGTTTCGCCGAGGGCGTGCGCGAACGGCTGCGGGAGTCCGTGGGCCTGCACCTGCGCAGCGACGTGCCGGTGGGGGCGTTCTTGAGCGGGGGGCTCGACTCGAGCCTGATGGCGACCTTGGCCGTGGAGGCGGGGGCGACGTCTTTGCGCGCGTTCACCGGCAAATTCGACATGGGGCCGGCCTACGACGAGTCGCACCACGCGCGGGCGGTGGCCGAGGCCAAGGGCCTCCTGTTGGACGAGACGGTGATCCGCGAGGACGATTTCGTCGACCACCTGCCGGCGGTGATCTACCACCTGGACGCGCCGGTGGCCGGGCCGGGCAGCGTGCCGCAATTCCTGACGGCCAAGAGCGCGGCGCGCCACCGCAAGGTGGTGCTGGGCGGCCAAGGCGGGGACGAGATCTTCGGCGGGTACGCGCGCTACCTCATCGCCTATTTCGAGCAGTGCATCAAAGCGGCCATCGACGGGACGATGAACTCGGGGAATTTCATCGTGACCTACGAATCGATCATCCCCAACCTGTCGGCGTTGCGGTCCTACAAACCGCTTTTGCAGGATTTTTGGCGCGACGGGTTGTTCGACGACCTCGGTCCGCGGTACTTCCGGCTGATCAACCGCAGCCGCGACGTGGGCCGGGAGGTGCGCTGGGAGGCCCTGGGGGATTACAACCCCTACGAAACGTTCCGGACCATCTTCGAAGGGGACAACGTGCGCAAGGAGTCGTACTTCGACCGCATGACGCATTTCGATTTCAAGACCCTGTTGCCGGCGCTGCTCCAGGTGGAGGACCGCGTGACCATGGCGCACGGGTTGGAATCGCGCGTGCCGTTCTTGGACCACCGGCTGGTGGAGTACGCCGCGACCATGCCGTCGAACGTCAAATTCAAGAACGGCACGATGAAACACCTGCTGCGGACGGCTTTCGCCGACACGCTGCCGCGGTCGGTGTTGGACCGCAAGGACAAGATGGGGTTCCCGGTGCCGTTCACGGAGTGGGCGGCGCGGCCGGGGCGGACGCGGGATTTCGTGCGGGACACGCTGGGCTCGGCGGCCGCGCGGGGACGCCCGTGGATGAACGCCGACGAGGTGCTCAAGGGGTTGGACGCGGAACCGCGCTATGGACGAAAACTGTGGGGGCTGTTGTCGTTGGAGCTGTGGCAGAAGCAATTTCATGACCGCGCGGCGGACATCGCCCGCGCGGCGGACTTCAAACGTTGACGAGGTGAACCGATGAGAACATTAATCACCGGCGGGGCCGGGTTTGTGGGGTCCCACGTGGCGGACCGGTTGCTGGCGCAAGGCGACCGGGTGTGCGTGATCGACAACTACGCCACCGGGCGGCGGGACAATTTGGCCGCGCACCCGAACTTGACCGTGGTGGAAGGCACGATCGCCGACCGGAAGACGGTGGACAAACTTTTCGACGATTTCAAGCCCGAGGCCGTCGTCCACGCCGCGGCGTCGTACAAAGACCCCAACAACTGGGTCGAAGATTCCCTCACCAACGTGCTGGGCACGGCCCACGTCGTCCAGGCCGCCCAGCGCGCGGGCGTGAAGCGGCTGATCTATTTCCAGACGGCGTTGTGTTACGGGCTCCACCCGGCGGAGCAGCCGATCCGCGTGGACCACGCGTTGGCCCCGGGGGACAGCAGCTACGCCATCAGCAAGACGGCGGGGGAACACTACGTGCGCCTGAGCGGGCTGAATTGGATTTCGTTCCGCTTGGCGAACGCCTACGGCCCGCGCAACGTGAGCGGCCCGCTGCCGACCTTTTACCAACGGCTGACGGCGGGGAAACCCTGCTTCGTGATGGACACGCGGCGGGACTTCATCCACATCGGCGACCTGGTGGACGTGGCGATGAAAGCCTTGGCGGGGCAAGGGGCTTCGGGGGTGTACCACGTGTCCTCGGGAAAAGATTTCGCCATCCGCGAGCTTTTCGACGCGGCGGTGAAAGCGCTGGGTGTCCGGCTGGAGAAGGACGTGGAGGTGCGCCCCCGCGGGGCGGACGACGCCTTCACGATCCTGCTCGACCCGGCGCTCACCGAAAAAACTTTCGGCTGGGCCGTGCGCACGCCCCTGGACCGGGGCGTGGCCGACGCGGTGGCCTGGTACCGGGCGCACCCCGTGGAGGAGACCTTCACCCACTTGAAGCTGCCGACGGCGCCGCGGTGAGCGCGGCGACGGGCTGGGACGGCGCCCGCGCGCTCGTCGTGGGCGGGGCGGGGTTCATCGGGTCGAACTTGACGCGCGCGCTGTTGGACGCCGGCGCCGCGCGGGTGACGGTGGTGGACAACCTGCTCTCGGCCGAGCGGTCGAACGTGCCGAACGACCCGCGGGTGGATTATCGGGAAGGGTCGATCGCCGACGACGCCCTGTTGGGCGGGTTGGACAAGGCGGTCGATTACGTCTTCCATCTGGCGACGTTCCACGGCAACCAGAACTCCATCGCCGACCCGCTGGCCGACCACGCCAACAACCTCCTCACCACCTTGAAGCTCTTGGAATGGGCCCGCGGAGCGGCGGCCGTTAAAAAAATCGTCTACGCCGCGTCGGGGTGCGTGTTGGCCCCGCACACGAGCGGCGACCCGACGCCCGTGAAGGAAGACGGGCCCGCGCCCTTCCACCTGGACAGCCCCTACCAGATCTCGAAAATCGTCGGGGAGTTTTACGCCGTGTATTACCACGCGGCGCACCGCCTGCCGACGGTGCGGGCGCGGTTTCAAAACGTGTACGGGCCGGGGGAAATCCTGGGCGCGGGGCGCTGGCGCGGCACGCCGGCCACCGTGTGGCGGAACGTGGTGCCCACGTTCGTTTACCGCGCGCTTTTGGGACAGGCCTTGATCCTCGAGGGCGACGGCTCGTCGTCGCGGGATTTCATTTACGTCGACGACATCGTCCGCGGGCTGATGGCCTGCGCGTCGGCGGGCGCGCCGGGGGACGTCTACAACCTGGCGTCGGGGCGGGAAACGTCGATCGCGGATTTGGCGGAGCGGATCAACCGGTTGGCGGAGAACCCGACGCCGGTGGCGCGCGTCCCCCGGCGGGCCTGGGACCACGCCGGACGGCGCGTCGGCGACACGACCAAAGCCGAGCGCGTCTTGGGTTTTCGCGCGGGCGTCGACATCGACGAAGGGTTGCGCCGGACCGTGGCGTGGACGCGGACGAACCGGCCCCTGATCCAGGCCTGCGTGGACCGCCACGCCGACCGCTTGGCCGCCGCGGGGGCCCGTTGACCCGGGTGATGCCTGCGCAAATAATCTCCTATTTGGCCGGCGCGATTTTGGAGCGCCGGCAAAGAGCGAGAAGGGAGCATCGCGGTGACGATGTGACCGCCGAACGACGCAGCCGCCGCCCAAAAGCGCGCCGGCCCTTCGGGGAGGCCTGTCTTTGGGCGATTTCGTCGTTGCTCGTCGGTTACCATGGCCCGGCATTGCGCCCTCCTCGCGCCTCGAAATCGCCACAAATCCCGGCCTCCCAAACGGGAGATTATTTGTGCAGGCATCACTAGCGCGCGCGCTGGTCTTTTACGCGCGGAGCGTGCCCGGGTGGCGGCAATTGGCCGTCGAGACCGTGCGGCACGTCACGGGGTTGCGCCTGGACCACGTGCCCGCCGGCTGGCGGGACGCCCGGTGGGTGCGGCGTTTTTTTAAAGACACCTACCAGAGTTTGTCTTACGTGGAGGATTGGCGGGAAGCCTTCGCGCGTCACCCGCGCCTGCGCGTGAGCCCCTGCAACATCAACAACCCGGTGGAGATCGTCCGGGCGCTGCGCGCCCTCAAAGAGGCCGACCTCGTGGTCGCGCTGCATTCGGCCGTGGGCGACCACCTGGGCGTGATGCGGCGGATCGGGCGGTTCCTCCAGGGCCGGCGCGGCCCGGCGATCGCGCTCTTCGGCAACGAATACAACCTCATGGACGAAAAAATCGATTTCGCCCGCCGCGCGGGCGTGGACTTCATCGGCAGCCAGTTGCCCCCCGCGGCCGCCGCCCAACTCTACGCCGGTCTGCCCCGCGTCCGGGTGCTGCACGCGCCCGCCGCCCTCAACCCCGACGTGTACCGGCCCGGCCCGTCGGGGCCCCGCCCCGTGGACCTGGGCTTTCGCGGGCAGGCCTACCCGTTGTTCGTCGGCGACGTGGAGCGGACCGACGCCGTCAACGCGTTGAGCGACGCCGCCCGGCGCGCGGGCCTCGCGGTGGACGTGCGGTTCGCCCCGTTGGAGCGGGGCGGGTGGTCGGATTTTCTGGCGGGGTGCGCGGGGATTCCGGGCGCGGAGTCGGGCACCTATTTCCTGGAACCGGATTCAAAATTGCTGGCCCGGGCCCAGGCCTATTGCCGCCGCCGGCCCGCGGCGACGTGGCCGGAGGTGCGGGAACGGTTTTTCACCGGGGCGCGGAAGATCAACGGCAAGGCCATCTCTTCGCGGCACTTCGAACCCCTGGGCACGAAAACGTGCCAGGTGCTGTTGGAGGGGGAGTACAACGGGATCTTAAAACCGATGGAGCACTACATCCCCGTGCGGAAGGACCTCTCGAACGTCGACGCGGCCGTGGCCTTGTTGGCGGACCCGGCGGTGCGCGCGCGGATCACCGAGACGGCGCACGCCTTCGCCCGCGCGGGGCACACCTATTTAAAGCGGGTCGACGACCTGGTGCGGGCGGCGCTGCCCGGCGCGGAGGCGGGCGGCGGCTTCGCCGGCCAATAGAAACACGAACGGCATGGCCGGAATGCGCAAACGCGCGTGGGCCACGCTGCCGATGGACAGCAAATAAAAGTACGCGATCGGAACGACGAGAAGCCAAACGCGCGCGTCCCGGAAAAACGCCGCGCCGCCCCGCGCCGCCCCCCAGCCGACCAAGCCGTAATTGACCCCCAAGAACGTCAAGAACAAGAGCGCCCCCGCGCCCAGCGCGGGATGGGCGCGCAAGAGCCGCGACCCCTGGGCGAGAAAGCCGTCTTTGGCGTAGGCCGGGACGCGCGCGGGGTCGTAGGCCGGGTCCGCCGCGAGGACCCAGGCCGCGGCCTTGAAGGAGTTCCCGAGCCAAAACCGCGCGGACTCTTTGGCCAGCAGGGCGGCGTGGGCCCCCGACTGGGCGGCCAGCCGCCGCAGCGCCCAGCGGTTGCTGTGGGCGCCGGTTTCGGCCCGGTCCGCCTCGGATTGGATCGCCGCGAGGGATTGGTCGAAGGAGGCGCCCGACGACTCCACCTTCAAGAGCGCGAGACGCACGTGGATCAGCGCGCGGTCGATGGTGGTGAAGGCGAAAACGCCGGCGCGGATTTTGTTGCGGACCATCCAGCCGCCCGTCAGGGCGAACGACGCGGCGAGGAACAGCAGAAGGGGCCGGCGCCACGGGACGCCCCGGCGCCGCCACGACACCGCCAGCACCGGGGCCACCGCCAAGAAGAGGAAGAACCCCACCGGCCGCACCAGCGCGGCCAGCCCCAGGCCGAGGCCCGCGGCCGTCAGAAGAAGGGGGCGCGGCCGTT
>Ga0268298_10002353_pt1 | contig 20764 bp, 27 predicted proteins | sample WWTPWeurt_MetaG_FD_194462 | JGI IMG/M metagenome (GOLD analysis project Ga0268298, IMG submission 194462) | Activated sludge microbial communities from WWTP in Nijmegen, Gelderland, Netherland - WWTP Weurt | ecosystem: Engineered > WWTP > Aerobic digester > Activated sludge | place... | reverse complement strand
CGCGCGCCGAATCCCCCGCCCGCGCCCCTTGCTGCGCGTACTGACCCGGCAGGCTCCGGGCGCCGAGACAATCGGCACGAAACGCCCGGCCCTACGCCGGGCTTTTTGTCGTGACCTTACCATGGGAGCATCTTTCGTAAGGCACCCGACTCCATGAGCCTATTCCCTGACAAACCGGCTGCAGTCGCTGAGTTGAAGAACGAGGTTGCCCTCGGCGCGGGCGCCCACGTCGATCTGTCTGGATTTTCCGATGACGCGCTGTACTCGAAGCTGATAGCTGCTGAGGCCGACGCCAGCCACCAGCTTCGCGTTTTCTTCGCGCCGACGCTGGTCATTCCTGAAGGCGCGCCGCAGTCGGAGATCGACGCGCTCGAGGCGGCGGGCACGCGGTACGTGCAGGAGCCGGCCTACGACTACGATCCCGAGTTTTTCCATGGCGAGCGCTGGGGGTTCATCGTAGTCAACCACCGGCCGCTGATCTCAGTGCAGTCGATCCGCTTCGCCTACCCGGACCCGACTCAGCAGGTCTGGGAGGTGCCGATTTCGTGGGCGCGCACCGATCGCCAGTACGGCCACATCCGCCTCGTTCCGGCGGCGCAGTCCTTCTCCGCTCCGCTGTCGGCTTTCGTGATGCAGGCGCTCGGCGGCGGCCGGACGATCCCGTTCATGATTCAGGTCCGCTACACGTCGGGTCTTGCCAACGCCGCGCGCGACTTTCCGGAGCTGCTCGACCTTGTCAAGAAAATGGCCGTGCTGCGGATCCTGCAGTCTGCGTTCCTGCCGCAGTCGGGCTCGATCTCGGCGGACGGGCTGTCGCAGTCCGCGTCGGTCGACGTCGAAAAATGGCACGACGGCATCGTCGATAAGCTCGGCGACCTGCGCGACGCGATCCACGGCATCCGCATGATGGTGGTGTGATGAGGCTCGATCCGGCTGCGTTTAACCGTTTCCTTGGTGAAATCGGCCAGCAGGTGGCTTGGCGCCGATCCTACGCCTGCGCCTGCCTGAACCCTGCCTCGGGTGCGCCGGACCCCAAGCATGCGCTCTGCGCGGGAAAGGGGCGGCTGTGGAACGCGCCGGTTCAGACTGTTTGCGGGATCACCCGACAGGACGTGTCGCCCGAGCTGATCGCGGCGGGCCTGTTCGACTCCGGCGACATGCAGATGACGATCCCGTCTTCCTCGCCCATGTGGCGTGACGCCGGCCGCTTCGACCGGGTGGTAATGCTCAACGCGACCGAGGTTTTTTCGCAGCCCTTCACTCGCGGCGCGCCAACCGAGAAGATCATCTTCGCGTGGAAGACGATCGACCGCTGTTTCTGGCTGCACCCGACGACCCGTCAGGCGGTGGAGGGCTCTGTGCCGGTGATCGATGCGGATGGCCGCCCGTCGTGGCCCGGTGGCGTTGGTGAGCCGCCGCCGGCGACGACCTACTCGCTGACTGGCATCAAGCTCGTGGAGTATTACCTGCTCGACCAGCTGCCGTCGAACCGCGGCGAGCACCTCGGCGCAGAGCTTCCGAAACGGGTAACGCTGCGGCGCTTCGATCTGTTCGGGCGGTGATCACGCGCCGTTGAGCGTGCGCTTCGCCGCCTCTGCAAACACCCGCTCTGCGACCGGCGCCACCGCGTCGATCGTCTTCTTGGCGAGGTACTGTCCGGGCTGGGCTGGAATGATCCAGCCCGACGACCCTTCCATCATCACCCGGAAGGTCAGGTACGCGCTCGACTTTGCGCCACCCGGCGTGCTCGTGTCCATGCGGACCATGCCGGCGTAGCGCCTCGCTTCCGCCTTGCTGGCGCCGGCCTGCTGCAGCGCCGCCTTGGACAGCCTGTCTCCCCATGCGTAGCTCATCCGCGCGGTCATCGCGTGCTGTTTGGTCTTCGGGCTCGACAGGTAGGGCGACTGGTTCGGCGATGCCTGCATGCCGATCTTGGGCGACATGCGGGTGACCTCGCCGACCGGGCGCTGGCCGGTGCCTGTGACGCTGGACTTCGCCATCTGGCTGGCGATGGCATGCACGTTCGCCGGCATGGCCTTGGCGTGCGCGTTGTTGCCGGGCACGTTGTGCCTGATCGGGATCACGAGAAACCGCTTGCCGCTTTCCGTGCGCCGGACCTTCAGGCTCGTGTTGAGCATCTTCTTCAGGTCGCGCGCGGGGCGGCCGGTTTCGATTTCCTCGGCGTGCTTGTAGGTCGCCTCAACGAATCCGCTCAGGCTGCCGGGGGCGAAGTTCCATGTGATCGACTCGGCGTAGGCGTCCTTCTCGCCGCTCCAGAGCTTGGCCTTGTAGACGTGTTCTTTCCACTTCGCGGCGGTCGCGCTCCCGACGCCGTTGACGGCCTTGCTCAGCAGCGGCATGAGCTGGCCGTTGATCACGTTGGCGATACCCGGGACGTTCCCAAGGTCGAAGCTGATCGAGTATTTGATGTCGTCCATGTCCTTACCATAGCATCACGCGGCGGTGGTCGTGATGCCACCATCGGCCCATGATCACCATGGTACAGCCTCTCCACGTCGGTAACGCGCTGCGGCTTTTCATCGAGCCGCCGGCCGATGCCGTGCGCTGGCGCGTGCTGCGCAAGGGGTCGGACACCTTCTCTGGCGACCCGGAGGACCCGAGCGCACTGGTTGCCTACGAAGGCGACGAGCGCGTGGTGGTCGATGCCGCGCACCTCCAGAACGAGGTGATGGCGTTTTACCGTCCGTTCTACCTGTCGTTCGCCGGTATCTGGACGCCGGGCCCGACGGCCTACGGAACGCCGGCCTCGATCTACGAGGAGCACACGACCGACGTCATGTCGCTCGTTCGGGAGCGCCTCGAGGCTGGCCTGAAGGTCGAGGTCGAGCGCGGGAGTCTGGTCCATGAGCTCGGGTACGTGCAGGTCTATACCGCGCCGCCTTCGCAGGAGCAGAACCTGTTGTTTCCGCTGGTGACGATCACGCTCTCGAGTGAGTCTTCCGACGTGCGCGCGGTCGGCGAGACCATTTCCGGCGACGAGTTCGACTCGATCGGGTTCGACTGGTCCGAGTCCGAGGGCTGGCTGGCGTCTGTTCAGCTGGAGGTCACCGGCTGGTCGCTCAACAGCGATGAGCGCATCGAGCTGCGGCGCGCGATCCGTCGTGTCGTGCTCGCAAACCTACCCGTTTTCGCCGCGCACGGCATCGATCAGGTCAACCTGTCCATGAGCGACAACGATGCCGTCAACGGCGAATACGGCGCGCCGGTCTATCAGGTCATGGCGAGCTTCTCGTGCGTGGCGCCTGTTCGCGTCGGCGGCCGTGTCGACGCAATCTCTGAAGTAACCACCACCGTAAGGAGCACGTAAATGGCAAAGGCCGACGCCGTGAAAACGGTCACCCCTACTGTCGAGATCACCCTGACCGAGTTCTGCACTTCGCTTTCCAAGACGGACAAGCGGGTCGAACTGATCGGCGGCTTCAATGCTGCCGAGACCAAAGCAGGCCACCTGAAGGACGCGGAGTCCAACTTCCGCGCCCGCTTCACGGCCTTCATCAACAAGCCCGTCTGAGGAACTGAACCATGCCCGTTTTCTTTAACGGTCGCCTGTGGGTGTCGCCTGCCACGATGAGCGTGGTGGACGACTCCGCCATGGCGAACCAGAACCTGTCCGTCGGCAACGTGGTTGCGCTGATCGGTCGCGCTGAAGGCGGCGAGCCGAAGAAGGCGCTCCGCTTCGGCAGCCCGTCGGAGGCCGTTGCAACTCTGCGCAGCGGCGAACTGCTGACCGCCGTGCTGAAGGCGTTCGACCCGTCCTCGCAGGTCGGCGGCCCGGCCACCGTGGTGGCTGTGCGCGTCAACCCTGCAGTCCAGTCTTCGCTCGACCTGCTGAGCGGCGCATCCGTTCCCGTCATCGGTCTCGTGTCGCAGGACTACGGCCTCTACACCACCCAGATCTCCGTGCAGGTCGAGGACGGTTCGGTGGCCGGCAAGAAGCTGACGGCCCGCTTCGGCGACAACTACTTCACCGAGGACAACGTCCAGCGCCGCGCGTTCAGCGTGCAGTACACCGGCGCCGCGGTCTCGTCGAGCATCACGATCTCGGGCAACAGCGTCTCTCTGGCCGCGCCGACCGGCACCACCGTGGCAACGATCGATCTCACCGTGTTCGACTCGATTCAGGAGCTGGTCGATCGCATCAACGCCACCTCGGGTTTCGTGGCCTCGGTGCTCGATGGCAACGGCGAGCGCCAAGCCCTGAACGGCCTCGACTACGTGTCCGGTCAGGACATCAAGTCCGCGCCGTATGTCGTCAAGGCCGACCTGCAGGCGCTCGTCGACTGGTTCAACTCGACCAGCGAAGGCTTCATCACGGCCACCCGCAAAGCCAATGCGGGCGCCTTGCCTGCCAACATCCCGGCCACCTACTTGACGGGCGGCATCGACGGCACGGTCACGAACACCGACTGGTCCGACGCCTTCCAGACGCTGCAGGCCGAGGATGTCCAGTGGGTGACCCCGATCTCGAGCGAGCCGAGCATTCACGCCATGGCGGACACGCACTGCACGTTCATGTCGAACGTCGCGCGCATGGAGCGCCGTTGCATCGTCGGCACCGCCGCGGGCACCTCCGACGCGGACGCGGTCGATGCGGCCAAGGCCCTGAACTCGGACCGCGCCTCGCTGGTGCATCTGGGCTTCTACGACTACGACGCGGCCGGCAATCTGACGCTGTACCCGCCGTACATCTTGGCGGCACTGCTGGCCGGCGCGTTCTCGGGCGTGAATCCGGGCACTCCGCTGACCAACAAGGCCATCAAGGTCCGCGGCCTCGAGCGCAAGCTGCGCAACCCGACCGACACCGACGTGCTGATCAACGGCGGCGTGCTGTGCGTCGAGGAAACGAATCAGGGCTACAAGGTCGTTAAGTCGATCTCCACGTGGCTGATCAACCGCAACTACAACCGTGTCGAAGTCTCGACCGGCGTGGCGACCGACTTCGTGGCGCGCAACGTGCGCAACGCGCTGGACGTGCTCCGCGGCGAGAAGGCCAACCCGCTGATTCTCAGTCGCGCGGTCAGCATCACGGAATCGACGCTGCGCGAGCTGGCGCGTCAGGAGCCGCAGGGCCCGGGCGTTCTGGCTGGTGACGAGGCCTCGCCGCCGTACAAGAACATCAAGGCCTCGATCGAGGGCGATGTTCTGCGGGTCGAGTTCCAGTGCTCGCCGGTGATCCCGGTGAACTACATCCCTGTGACCATCTTCGCGGTGCCGTACAGCGGCACGGCGGCGGCTTAAGGAGGCCTGAACGATGCGACAGAACCTCAAGACCCGCTCTGGCAACCGCATCGCTGTTGTCTTCGACGGCAAGCAGATCGGTCTGATCCAGAACATCAGCGGGAACGACGATTACAGCCCGGAGCCGGCCAGCGGTATCGGCGACATCCACGTGCAGGAGTACGTGCCCACCATGGCGCGTCACACCTTGAGCGTGTCGGCCATGATGTTGAATCGTGGCGCGCTGCTCGAGGCCGGGATCGCGGCCGAAAACGGCGACGCCATGCTGCAGGGGCTGGTGTTCGACTTCGAAGTCTATTCGAAGGACGACGGCACGCTGCTGCGCAAGTACGTTGGCTGCTCGTATGCCTCGGGCAGCATCGACATCCAGAAGCACCAGATCGCGGTGCAGTCGGCGCAGTTCATCGCGCTGGACGTGGTTGGCACGGCTGCCTGATCGAGAAGACGTGACGCTACACTGCCGCTCATCCGCAAGGGTGGGCGGCTTTTCTTTGCCGGTACGGTCCGGCGCTGAACAAGGGGATGAACATGGCTCGCAGAGGAAGCTCGACGGACTTCGATGTCACCGTCGAAGGGGTTGGGGTATTCACGTTTGGGCGCCGGAAAATGGCCGACGAGATCGCCATTCAGGTCGAGTACGCCCGCATGATCGACGGCGTGCAGCCGACCGACTGGCTGGCGCTGGTGGCCGGCTGGATCGCCTCGCTGAAGGTGCTCACCGTTCGCGCGCCGGCGGGCTGGGACATTGAGGAGATGGATCCGCTCGACGACGAGACCTACGGCCGGCTTATGCGCGTACATGCGGCGCTCGTAGAACAGGAGCGCTCCTTTCGCGGCAAGCATGCAGCGGGAGGCGAAGGAGCGGGGGCGCGAGCGGGCTAAGTCGGTCGAGTTCTGGTTCCGGCGGAAGTACGGGCTTACGGAGTACGATCCGCGGTTTCTGGAGATGACCGTCGAGGAGATGTTGGCCGACTATTGGGCCCACCACTACTTCGACAACCCGAACGCGGGGCAGGAGGAGTTCGAGGATCCGGACTTTGAAGAAGAGGTGCGGGCGATGATGGGCAACCCGGACGAATGGGAAGAGATGAGCTGATATGTCGATCAAGATTCCGGTAAGCGCCGACCTCGACCTGAGCGGGGTCCAGCAAAAGCTGAACACGCTCGGCCAGCAAATCGCGCAGGCCAACAAGACCCAGTTCGCGCCGGTCAGCAAGACTTCGCTGCAGGATCTGCAGCGCATGGTGCAGCAGTTCGAGGCGCTCAAGCGCGTCTCGGGCGACCTGCGCAAGCGGATCAACGCGACCGGGCAGGGTGGCGCGGGGTTCTTCGGCCTCGATTGGAACGCGCTGTATCCGGACTCGCACAGCCGGTCGCGCCAGATGGCGAAGGCGTTCTCATACGTCACCGGTCATGCGATCGTGCCGCCCGCACAGAAGCCCGGAGGCGGTCGCCAGTCGCCCACCGGCAGCGCGGCGGGTGGAGTGGTTGCCGGTGCAGCTCAAGCCGGCCTGCGGGCCGCCAGCGGCGTCACAGGCGGTGTCGGTGGCGTCGCGGCGAACGCGCTCGGCACCGGCATGTCGGCCGGCTTTGGCGCGGGCCTCATGGGCCTGATCGGTGGCGTCGTGGCGCTCGGCGTCGGCAAGGCTGTAGGCGCCGTGGCCGAGCACATCGGCAAGGCCGAGCAGGGCAACGTCGACATGGACCGCCTGAAGCGCACGCTAGGCGACGTCGGTGTCCAGTTCGAGGCCCTGAAGGCGTCCGTTCACGGCAGCGCGGACGCCTTGCGCATCACGTTTGACGAGGCCGGCAAGCTGGGGATGCAGTTCTCCAAGCTCGCCAACCTGTCCGGCCCGGCCGCAGCCGGGGAGATCGCGGGCGAGCTCTCGAGCAGTGTCGGACTGGCGCGCTCGCTCGGTCTTGATCCATCCCAGACCACCGGCGTTCTCGGCCAGATGCGCGGGGTCGGTGTCACCCGAACCGAGCAGGACACGCGCCGTTTCGCGCTGCTGATTGGCGAGACGATCGGCAAGGCCGGCGCCTTCGCCAAGGCCGACGAGGTCATGGAGGCGATCGGGAACTACGCCACGATGCAGACCCGCAGCAGCATGGGCGGGGCGAACCTGTCGGGCTACGCGGGCCTGCTGGCCGGCATGGTCGGCTCGGGCATTCCGGGGTTGGATCCGACCGGCGCTGGCGCGATGCTGGCGCGCATGAACGCGGCACTGTCCGCCGGCGGCGCCAAAGGCGAGGCGTCGCAGTTCGCTACGGCGATGGTCGGGCAGCGCATGGGGCTCGATCCGCTGCAGACGCAGGTGCTGCGCGAGGGGGGGATGTTCGCCTCCAACGACCGGATGTTCGGCGGCGGCAGCGCCTACGCGCGTTACATGGGCAAGGTGGGGCCGGGCGGCGGCGGCACGTTCTACGACGCGACGCGGCAGTTCGTCGAGCAGGCCTACGCCGGAGACAGCGACGACGCGAAGTTGCTGCGCGCGCAGGCGTTCGCCAATCACACCGGCTTGAACATGAATCAGGCCATGGCGATGCTCTCTGTCAACTCGAAGGCCATGGGTGAGATGGCGCGCTTCGGGGATGTGGCCGGGTTCAATGCCTCGGGAATCACCGGCATTGCCACGGCGGTCAGCGGCTCTGCGGCCGACCGCCAGCGGCTGACGGACGACCTGCTTGGGCGGACTGGACGCGGCGCGCTATCGAAGGAAGACGCGGACGCGCTGCGCAACGCGCGCGGCACCGACGACAAGGCGTTACGCGAGCTGCTGGCTCAGCTCAGCGCGAAGTACGGCCAAGAGGAGACGACCGGTTCGATCGCGCGCGACAGCAAGGCGCTGCTGGACAACATCAAGACCAATATCGCGGACAAGCTCGTTCCCTACATGAACGACATGCGCGAGGGCATCCTGTATCTGGCTGGCGGCCGGGAGAAGACCGGCGTCGACGTCTTGAAGGAGATCGCGGAGAAGGGGTCCGACTATCGGCGCCGGAGCATCGAGAAGGAGTTCGATGTGTCAGGCCTGCAGGGGCGCGCCGCGGATCTGCGTGGCCAGCTCGAAATGATGCCCACGGAAGGGCGCCTGCGGGACCGCCTGCGGGCTGGCGTCATCACGCCTGAGCAGCACGCCGAGCAGATGCGCCGCCGCGAGCAACTCGAGACGCAGCTGGACCTGATCAACACCGACATCCTCGAGAAGACTCGCCAGAAGGAGGCGCTGCTCGGCAAGGAGGTCGCCCGGCTGAAGAACGAGCAGGGCGAGATCGACGCGCGCGTTGCCGCTCAGCAGAAGATCGACGACGCGACCCGCGATGGCATCGCTGCAGGCGAGTCGCCGCGCGCCGGCCGTGCGCCGTCCAGCGCCGCCGGCCCGGCCAGCCAGTCGCTTCGTGAGGCGGTCGCTGCCGCCGAGAAGGAGATCGGTGCGCCGCCGGGCCTGCTGCTGGCGCAGATGGAGCAGGAGTCCGGATTCAACCCGAACGCGGTAAGCCACCGTGGCGCTATGGGGCTGGCGCAGGTTATGCCGTCGACGCTGCGCTCGCTCGAGAAGCGGTTCGGCCGCAAGCTCGACCCGTTCAATCAGGCCGACGCGGTCCTCATGCAGAAGGAGGTCATGCGCGAGAACCATGCCCACTTTGGGAGCTGGGACGACGCGCTGCGCGCCTATAACGGCGGCTGGGATCGCAGCAGGTGGGGCAACAAGGAAACGCGCGGCTATGTGCCGGCGATCCACTCGAAGATGGAGCGGGGGCCGCGGGTTCCTACGCCAATGCCCGACGATGCGCTGGCGGCGCAGCGCGCCGGCGACCAGCACATGAACATCCGCGGCAGCTTCGATCCGCTGGCGATCACCCTGACGCTGCCTGACGGCACGCCGGCCGCGCCGCCGCAGCACCTAAATCCGCGTTTCAGCACGCCCACCTTCGGCAGGCCTTCCTGACATGCCCAGCCTACTCGACGCATCGCCGCAGCTCTCCGTGCGGCTCTACAAGACGATCTCGCGCAAGACGGTCGACGGCAAGTCTGCCGTATCGGCGCGCTACGAGGGCGCGGAAGAGTTCATCGACCTCACGCCATACCTGAGCATCGGGCCATACCTGAGCACCGGCTCTGCGGTCCGAACGTCCAAGTCGATCCGGGAGCCCTCTGGCGCCTTTTCGATCACCTTCGCCGACAAGCCCAAGGACTCGGTGACCGGCGCGTTCCTGTCGGGCGCAGCGAGCGCGATGGAGTCGGTCTATGGGCTGGTCGAGCCGATGGACATGGTGGAGATCAGGATGTGGGGCGGCGTCGGCTCGAAGCCGGCCGAGCTGCCGATCAAGATGCGCGGCTTCGTGACCAAGGTGCAGCGCGCCCAGACAATGGGGCAGGACGGCCGCCCGCAGCGGCAGGTGGTCATCACCGGCCACGACTACGGGAAAATCTGGCAGATGTATCAGGTGGTCTATCTGGCCGCCTACACCGACGGCAAGCCGCTACTCACCAACTTCGCCATGCAGGAGCTGTTCGGCATCAAGGCGGTGAACACGCTGCCCGCCGGCGAGTTTGTTCGTACCATGGTGGAGAAGGTCATCAACCCGTTCATCGCCGGGTTCATGCCGGAGAACACGTCGATGCCGACCGCCATCCTGACGGGCGACTCGGTGTCGGTCGCGCACGGCGTGGTGAACAACTCGTACCAGAATCAGCAGGGTTCGATCTACGACATCCTGAAGTTCCACGGCGATGTGGGGCTCTGGAACGAGCTGTACGTCGAGGACCGCGCAGACGGCGTGCATTGCGTCTATCGGGCCGTGCCGGCGCTCAAGATCGCGCAGGAGAAGGAAGACCCGAAGGACCGGAAGATTCAGGAGGACGCGCCGGACCCGGTGGTCGTTTCGGTACCGGCCTCCCGGATCAAGAGCATCTCGAGTGCCCGGACGGACGCAACGGTGTTCAACTTCTTCTGGACCCGGAATGCGCGCTACGATCTCATCGACGACCAGCAGCGCCAGCTCGCCACCATTCCGGCTGGCGACTCGCGGGTGTACCTGAAGGACTACCCGAACGCAGACCCGAAGTATTACGGCACCCGACCGCTCTACAACGAAACGCAGCAGGGCGATGACGGCATTTCGAACATGACTTCGGGGCTTGCCCGGACCGAGCAGGACCAGCGCGCGAAGCTCATGGAGGCGTGGATCGACAAGCGCCGCCGGCAGGCGATGGAGATGAATCAGGACAACGTTGTGCTCGAGCGCGGATCCGCGGTTGTCAAGGGCGGACCGATGCGCGACGACGGGGAGTGCATGAAGGCGGGGGACTACGCTCGCTTTCAGATCGGCAGCCTCGAGCATCTGGCCTACGTGACACAGATTGATGACGAATTCCTGCCGTTCCAGTCCTACACGACGACGCTCGTGTTCGAGCGCGGCGAGGGCTTCGTGACGCGGGCTCGCATGGAGGGCGGGGCGAGCTCGCCGTGGCTGGCTGAGCAAACTGCAGGAGGCATCCTATGATGCGCGTCGGGATCGTGGTGGCGACCCACCCGGAGGACAACTCGGTCGATCTGGTGATGGCCGATGACGGCTCGCGCCTTGTCGGCGTTCAGGTTCTGTCGACGTCCGCGTCCGCGCGCAGCGGCACGGTCGATCTGCCGGAGGTGCCTGCCGGCGGCGGCGACCGGTGGGACGTTCGGCGAACGAACGGGCAGGACCAGAAGGCGCTGATTGCGTTCGCCGGCGGCACGCCGGTGGTCGTCGGCTTCCTGTTCCCACAGATCAACCAGATGACGCTCAACGACCCGAAGACGCGGCTGTTCCGGCACCAGTCGGACGTCGTCTCGGTGATCGACGGAAACGGGAACATCGACCTGCGCCACCCGAGCGGCTTCGCTGTCAGGATCGGCGAGACGCCGGACCATCTCGTCCCGGCCGGGATGAACGCTGACGGCAATCTTGCGCTGGACCGCAACACCGGCCGGCAGGCCTACATGCGGATCAGCACCGCCGGAAACACGGCCGTGATCACGGTGTCGCCAAGTGGGGCGGTCCGCATCGAGTGCCAGCAGACGCTGGACATCGACGCGCAGGGCGCGGTGACGATCAAGACGCCGGTCAGCGTGACGCACGACGCGCCAAACACGATCTGCACCGGCAACCTCGTAGTCTCCAAGAGCCTGACGATGGGCGCCGGCGGCGGCACGGCCACAATGAACGGCTCGCTGAGCGTCGTGGGTGGATCGGTCACGCACAACGGCAAGAACATCGGCGACACCCACACCCATGGTGGCGTCCAGCCGGGCGGCGGCAGCACGGCGGCGCCGAACTGATCGGCCGTTGTCGTGATGTCAAACTGGCATCATGGCTGCACCGACTGATCAACGCGCCGGGGTCCGCCCGATTTCGTTCCTGCTTGATGCCGGCGGGGGGAGCCTGAGCGACCCGGTCATGCTCAAGGTCCGCCCTGAAGACCTGACCCGCACCGAACCGTCGCGCATCACCGTCCACCAGACGCTGGGGCGGGACCGCTCCGGCTGGGCCGACAACTTCGGCGCCGGCCTGCCGACGGTGACGATCGCAGGGCACACCGGCTGGCGCGACACCGGAACCGGTGAGGACGGCGTGAAGGCGTTCGAGCGCCTGAACACGCTCGTGATGCAGAGCTATCACGCGGCCAAGCAGGCGGCGATCACGTCCGGACTGGATCCGGCTGCGGTCAAGCTGATTTTTGTCGACCTGCTCGACGACTTTGCGTGGAACGTTGCGCCGATGCAGTTCACGCTGCGGCGCTCGAAGTCTCGCCCTTTGCTGGTCCAATACAACATCGTGCTGCAGGCGATCGATACGTCTGCCGACAGCCCGCTGCGCCTTCCGGGCCTGTTTGCCTCCTTGCCGGCCGGTCTGGACAGCCTGATGGGCTCGATCGAGGCTTTCGCGCGCGTGATCAACGACGTGATCGACGGCGTGAAGAACTGGATCGACCGCACGCTGGTCGCGCCGGTGCGCAGTTTCCTGCTCAAGACCATGCAGCTCTACCGGACCGTCTCGAGCACGATCCGCAACGGCCTGAGCATCGGAGATCAGCTCATCGGCGTGGCTCGGATGGTTACGGCTGCGGCGATGAACATCTTCCGGACGTTCTCTGCGGTCGCCAGCATTCCGTCGCTGGTGAAGGCGAAGTTCATGGAGGTCGCGGCCGAGTACGGCAACGTCTTCTGCCTGCTGAACAATGCGCTGCGCGGAAAGCAGGTCTACGAGGACTTTTCGTCGCTCTACGGCTCGTCCTACTGCTCGTCGACGACGGGCGGCCGGGCGCGCAGCGCGCTTGCCAATGCGAACGCGTTTGCCGCGATCTTTCCGGCGCAGACTTCGTTTCCGGTTCAGGTTACGCCGGCTGCGCGCACCTCGATCGCGGCTGCCGCGGTAACGGACGTAGTTATGGCGCCGATGTCGAAGACTGAGGCCGGGAGCCACCTTCGCGCAATTTCTGACGGGATGGTTGTCGCATGAGCACGCCTATTGATCGCCCACTGCAGGGCTATCGCTTCGTCGAGACGCGCCACGGCGACACGCTGCAGGCCGTCGCCGCGCGCGAGATGGGCGACGCGTCGCGCTGGCCCGAGATCGTCTCCTACAACCGCCTGCTGCCGCCGTTCATCACGGACGATCCGTTGCTCGCGGGGCCGGGCATCATCCTGTCCGGCGAGCCTGTCCGGATCCCAGCGCCGGCGCCGGCAGCCAATGCGTTCTCGAACCCGGACGCGACGTTCCTCGCGGACATCAAGCTCACGAACGGGCTGATCGAGGCGGACGGGGCTGGCGACATGATGTTGTGCGAAGGGCTGCCGAACTTGCGGCAGGCGCTGGTTCATCGCGTCGTCACCGAGCGCGGCGAGCTGATGTACCACCCGGGTTACGGGTCGCTCATCAAGCGCCTGTTGGGAACGGTCAACGGGCCGACGGCGAGCCTTCTGGCGGCGCAGTACGCGCGCGCGGCAGTCGAGTCCGACGAGCGGGTTCAGGAGGTCACGGAGGTGACCGCAGAGGTGGTCGGCGATGCGGTCAATGTGTCCGTTCGCGCGACGGCGATCTCGGGTCGGATCGTCGCATTCACTGAGGGTATCTGATGTTCCAGATCAAGGACTTCGCGTCGATCGCCGCATCCTGCATCAACTGGATGCGTTCGACGCAGAAGAAGGTCACCGACTTCTCGGTAGGCTCGGTTGCGCGCACGATAGTCGAGGCGCCGGCGGCTGAGATCGAGGAGCTGTACCTGCGGATGTTCCTCGGCTTGAAGGAGGCCATTCCGGTTGCGATCTATCGCACCTTCGACTTCGAGCGCCTGCCGGCGACGCAGGCTTCCGGCACGATCCGCGTGCAGGTGTCACCGTCGACGTCCGACCTCCTGATTCCTGCAGGCACCGGGTTCTTGCCGGTGAACTACGGCGTCACGTTCCAGACCGTCTCGGACGTGTTCGTCGCGGCAGGTCAGTCGCAGGCCGACATTCCTGTGCTCGCGCAGACGGCCGGCACCGGCGGGAACATCCCGGCCGGGACGGCGCTCGACCCGACGCAGTCGATCAGCGGGTTCGTGTCGGCGGTCGCGCTGTTTTCGTTCTCGAGCGGCACCGACGAGGAGACCGACGAGGAGCGCAAGACGCGGTTCGCCACCTTCGTTGCAACGCTCAACCGCGGCACCCTGTCGGCCCTGCGGTACGGCCTGTCGCTCGCCTTCGTGCGCGACAGCGTGGGCGTTATCTCCGAGCGGGTGCGCTATCACCGGATCGTCGAGCCGTGGCTGGCTGACCAGAGCAAGCCGGTTGCGCTCGTGCAGGCCTACATTCACAACGGCGGCTCGACCGGCGCATCCTCGGGCCTGATTGTCGAGGCGCAGAAGATCATCGACGGGTACTACGACGAGAACGGGGATCCCGTAGCGGGCTGGAAGGCGGCCGGGGTGCGTGTCGACGTGATCGGCGCCTCGACGACGCTCGTCGCGGTCACCGGGGTGGTGACGATCGCTGGCGGCTACCAGTCCGCGGCAGTGACCGCGGAGGTTCAGGCAGCGGTCGCCGACTACATCGCCAGTTTGGACATCGGCGAGACGGTCATCCGCTCCGAAATCATCGCGGCGGCGATGGGCGTCGATGGCGTGACGAACTTCATCCCGTCCGTTCCCGCCACAGACACGGCGATCGTCAGTACAGCGAAAGCCATGCCGGGCACGATCGCTTTGACGGTGGCCTAAATGCTGCTGACCCAGAAGCTGCTCCGCCTGCTGAACAGCGTCTTCGACAAGGACGCGCGCGCCTTCACGGCATTCCGCATCCGGCACGAGTCGGGGCGGCTGCGCTGGCGCATCGAGGACCGCGTTTTGACGGGTTCGGTCGATGGCGTCGGGCTGTTCGAGGTCGCGCTGGCTGGTTACACGATCCGGACGCTGCTCGAGCACCTTGCAACGCTACCCGGGATCACCGTCATCAGCCGCGTATCGACCGAGCAGTTCGGGCTGTCTGCTGGCGCGCTGATGGATCAGTCGGGTGATCAGGCGTCATCGAACGGTGATCAGGTTCTGGCCTTCACGTCGCTGCTGTGGGCCTACCTCGAGGCCATGGCGGTCGAGCTACGCGAAGCGCGGCGCCAGATCGACGAGGCGTTGCTGCAGATGTCCGCTAAGACCGCCGAGGCCGAATGGCTCGATGAGTGGGGCGGCTACTTCGGCTTTCCGCGCAAGGGCGGCGAGGCGGACGCGTCATACTCCAAGCGGATCGTCGAGGAGATTCTGCGCCCGCGCGGCAACAACAAGGCCATCGAGATCGGGCTGCGCAACGTGTTCGGGCAGGACTGCGAGGTCATCGATCTGCAACGCTTCGGTGACGTGTTCCCGGTCTACGGCGGGGCGTTTGTGCATAACGGTACCTACCTGCACAACGCAGACGCGATCCCGTACTACGGGCTGTTCAAGGTCGTCATCGGCTACGACCTGCTGGGCGGCGCCGACATCTCGGGGTACGCCGATGAGGTTAGCGCCTACATCGACACGCTGCGCGACGCGGGTACGCACCTCGAAAGTATCGAGCTGACCGGCTCCAAGCTGGACGACTCGTTTGCTGGGGCAGAAGACGGCTCGAGCGTTCAGGTGCTGTCGGTGATTCCGACTCTGCTCGACGCGCTGAACGGGCCCACGGAGACCGTCTCGGTGTTCCCCCTCGTCGTGGGCGATGCGTCGGCGCCGGGCGGTACCGTGCCGAATTCGTTCGCAGATCAACTCGATGCGCCGTCTGACGCCACGGGCGGCTCGATCGTGTACACCACGGCCTATTCAGGCCTGCGCAAGTACGACGCCAAGGTCCCGCACTCCGGCGGGGAAGCGGGCGCGCTGACGTTGTCGTGATGCAATACTGGCTCCATTCTTTCATTGGTCCACTGAAATGCTGAATTTCATCGACTCGCAGCTCGATGCGCCATCCGGTCGGCTCGTCCTGAACGTGTTCAGGGGCAGCGAGCTTGTCGAGGTGTTCGACGAACAGAATCTGATCGTCGTCGGCTCGAAGCAGACGCACGCGCGCCTGCTCGGCGGCGACACCGCAAACCGCCCGGTGACGAAGTTCGGCGTCGGCACCAACGGCACCGCGCCGGCCGAGGGCAACATGGCGCTTACCGGCCCGTTCGTGAAGGCGATCGACTCGGTCGAGTACCCCGCTTCCAATCAGGTGAAGTTCAACTTTTCGCTCACCAGCGCGGAGGCGAACGGCAAGGCGATCCTCGAGTTCGGCCTGCTCACCGGCGGCGACGTGCTCTACGCGCGCAAGGTGCGCGCAGCGGCACTGAACAAGGACTCGGACATCTTGATCAGCGGCAGCTGGACGATCACGTTCTAAGAGGCACACATGGCAAACCTGCCCGAATCAGCCACCTACGACGCCGGCGTCTATCAGCTCGAGCTGACCGACCCGGTACAAGGCGGATCGACCGGCGTATCGAACGCGCCGCTGAAAAACCTCGCCAACCGCACGGCGTGGCTCAAGGCGCAGGTGGAAGCGCTGGCGCTCGAGATCGACGCCATCGAATCTGGCTATGCCACCGCTGTCAGCCTCGCCAGCCACACCGGCAATACCAGCAACCCCCACAGCGTCACGAAGGCCCAGGTGGGCCTGGGCAGCGTCGAGAACTACGGCCTCGCCACCCAGGCCGAGGCCCAAGCCGGCACAGTCGGCACCAAGTACATGACGCCTCTGCGCACGAAAGAGGCGATCGCCGCGCTGGTGCCTGCGGCCAGCGAAACCGCGGCAGGTCTCATCGAGCGCGCCACGGCCGCAGAGGCACAAGGCCTGGCCGACGCATTGCGGGCGATCACCCCTGGGACGCTCACAGCGGCGCTGCAGGGCAGCAATCAGCAACTCGGTGCGAACGGCTATCAGCGCCTCCCCGGCGGGCTGATCCTGCAGTGGGGCACCGGCGCCGGCGTTCCCGACGAGGTCTCCGGCAGCAGTCCGGTATTCGGCTACTTTGCCGATATCCCGGTCGTGTATCCCGTTGCGTTTCCGACTGCGCTCTTGTCGCTCGTCGAGTCTCCGCGAGACTCAATCGCGACCGAGTTGTCGATCGCTGCCAAAGACGCGACCAAGAACGGATTCACAGCGATCATCAACGCCGCACAGAGCGGGACTTCGATCGGGTTTTACTGGATCGCCATTGGATACTGAGGATTATCGCAATGCACTACTCGCCCGCACAGAACGCTTTCTTCCTGGCCGGCCTGCACGGCGCCCTGCCGCCCGACGCCGTCGAAATCACCCCCGCGCATCACGCGGCACTGCTCGCCGCACAGGCCGCCGGAAAGCGCATCGTCGCCGACGCCAACGGCTACCCCGTCGCGCAAGACCCGCCCCCGCCGCCGGCCCCCACCCCCGAGCAGATCCGCGCCTCGCGCGTCGCCGACGTCGAAGACCACCTCAACGCCGCCGCCAAGGCGCTTGGCTACGACGACATCCGCTCCGCGGTCACCTATGCAGACGAGCCCATCACCCCCAAGTTCCAGGCCGAAGGCCGTGCCTTCCGCGCCTGGCGCTCGCTGGTGTGGGCGCACTGCTACCAGGTGCTCGACGACGTACAAGCCGGCCTCCGCGGTATCCCCGCGCCTGCCGACCTGATCGCCGAGCTGCCCACCCTGCACATCGAGTATCCCGACCCACCCCCGCAAGGCTGAACCCCAGCCCCAACAACAAGAGGCCAACCCCATGACCGAGCCAGTCACCCCCGCCGCAATCGGCCTCACCGCCGCGGGCGTCACGCTGTTCGGCGTCGCTACCGGGCTCGACCCGGCCCTGCTGTGCGCCGGCGCTGCGGGGGGCTGGTGGGCTATGACCTACCAGCCGGTGCTCGGCGCGCTCGACCGCGTGTCCCGAGTCAGCCTCAGCGCCCTGGTGGGCGGATGGGGCTCGCCGCTGGCCGTAGGCTACGCCGCCGGCAAAGGCTGGCTGCCCGACACCGTGCCCACGCAGATAGCCGGCTTCCCCGTCGCGCTCGGCCTGGGGCTGCTCGCCGTCGATGTCATCGGCCGCAGCCTGCTCCGCTTCGCCCAACGCAAGGCCCAGGAGGTCGCCAAATGACGCCCCTGCTGCTCTCCCTCACGTCCGCCGCCGCCTGCGCCGTCATCCTCTGGCGTGCCGAGCCCGCCCTCAACCGCATGACGGCCGACACCCCCGCGCCGGTGCGCGTCTCGATGTGGCTGCTTACCGTCGGCGCCGCAGCGCAGCTGCTCGAGCTCGCTATTGGCGCCGTGCCCCAGTGGCCTACCGTCCTGCTCGAGCTCGGCGTCGCCTGCCTGCTCTACTGCGAGCGCAGCATGCGTGTGCTGATCCCGAGTCCGCGCAGGAGCCTTCGGTGATGCTGCGCGTCGGTAGCCGCGGAGACGGCGTGAAGGCCGTTCAGCGCCTTCTCGGGATCGCGGCCGACGGCGTGTTCGGCCCGGGTACCGACACGGCCGTGCGCGCCTTCCAGCGTTCCGCCGGCCTGAAGGATGACGGGGTCGTCGGTCCCGCCACCATGGCGGCGCTCTCGCGCGGTTCGCGCACGCTCACCGGGGGCGACCTGAGCCTTGCCGCCGAGTCGCTCGGCGTCGACGTGGCGTCGGTTCGCGCGGTGACGCACGTCGAGTCGCGCGCATCCGGATTCCTGTCCGATGGCAGGCCGGTGATCCTGTTCGAGCGCCACATCATGCGCCGACGTCTGGCCGAGCTCGGGCGCGACGTGGATCTGCTGCAGCGCTACCTGCCGGAGATCATCAACGGGGTTCCCGGCGGCTACAAGGGGGGCTCGGCCGAGCACGACCGCCTCTACCTCGCGCAGCAGATCGACTTCGACAGCGCGGTCGAGTCGGCGTCGTGGGGGCTGTTCCAGATCATGGGGTTTCACTGGAAGGCGCTGGGCTACGAGTCGGCCAAGGCTTTTGCGCGCGCGATGAACCAGTCTGAAGGCCAGCAGCTCGACGCCTTCGTGCGCTTAATCAAGGCGGACGCCGGCCTGCACAGGGCGCTGCGCTCGAAAAATTGGGCCGACTTCGCGGCTCGATGACTTCGCGGCTCGATACAACGGCCCGGCCTACTCGAAAAACAAGTACGACGTGAAGCTCGCCGAGGCCTACAAGGAGTTCGCCTGATGGACCGCAAAATTACCGACATGGCCGCGTTTCGCGCGGCGCGCACACGCCCGATCGCCGATGCCTGCCGCTGGTCCGAGGCGTTCGAGACGATCGCGCTCACGAACCTGCGTGTGGGCTTCGCGTGGCAGCGCATGGTGCTGCGCGCGTGGGGGCTGGCGTGATCGCCGAGCTCGTCGCGCTTGCGATCTCCGGCCCGCTCGACCGCTTGCGGGGCGACGCCCGACACATTCTCGGGGCGCGCATCCTCGACAAGATCGCGCTGGGCGTGTGCATGGCCGTGCTTGCCGGCTATCCGCACCCGACGCTCTGGGCCGCACTGATCGTGGCGGCGATGATCGCCGGCATGAGCCCGGGCTGGGGGGCGCCGATGGGCGCCGCGCTGGGCGGCCGGTCATCGATGCCGCAGGACGATCTCGAGTGGTGGCAGGTCGGCGTTCTTGCCCACAGCGTTCCGCTTGCGCTGGTGGCGCGCGGTGCGATCTGGGGGGCGCCGGTGGCCGCTCTTGCGCCGATCGTGGGTGACCCGGTGCTGCTGTGGTTCCTGCCGGCCTACGCGGTGGCGATGCCCGCCTCGATCTACGTTGTGCGCGGGCTTGAGGTCCGTGACACGTGGGCTGCTGCCGAGTTGGTTCGCGGGTATATGGCCGCTGCGATCGTGCTGGTCGGCCGGGTGACGATGCCGTGATCACCAAGCTCGCCTCGGTGCCTGTCGCCAAGCTCGCCGGCGCCGCGCTGCTGATCGCGCTGGCTGTCGCCGGCGTCCAGACCTACCGGCTCTCCGAGGAGCGGCTCGCGCACGCCGAGACGAGCCGCACGCATGCCGAGACGATCGGCCTGCTCGAGCGGCGCGCACGCGAGGCCGAATCCGCAGCGCGCGAAACCGAGCGCCGCTGGACGGCCGCCATGGAGAGAGTCGTCAATGAACACCAGACCCAGATCGATCAGGCGCGCGCTGATGCTGACGCTGCTGCCTCTGCTGGCGAGCGCCTGCGCCAGCGTGTCGCCGAGCTTACCGCCGGCTGTCGTCGCGCCGCCGGTGGTTCCGCCGTTGCCGGCTCAGGCCAAGCAGCCGACGCCACCGCCAGAGTGCTCGCCGACGTGCAGCGCCGCCTTGACGCGGCTGCGGACCGAGTTGCTCGACACGCTGACGAAGCACGAGCTGCCGGCCTCGCCTGCGAGCGCGCCTACGGGGCGCTGAGCGCCAGCCGCTGACGGCTCTTGGTTCGCCACGATCCAGTCCTCCCACAGCTGCATCGCCTCGCGCATCTGCGGCATTGTCCTTGCCCTTCTGGGCGCAGCCTACGCAGCCACCTCCCGCCTTGCCTGCCGGATGCCCTCGGCCCTGGTTCTCACCTGCTCGGAGAAGTGAAAGCCCTGAGAGTTCAGGAAGCTCTCGAGATACCCGGGCCACGCCTCATCCAACTGGCGCAGCAGGAAGATCACCGCCACGTCGACGCGAACCCGCTCAGCGGCGGCAGCGCCGCGCCGCTTGGTGATCATGGCGAGCATGTCGTTGCGGGCGTACTGGTCAGGCAGGCCGAGGATGTGGCGGCACTCGCATTCGTGTCGCCAGTCCTCGCCGTAGGTGTCGATGGGCTGGCCGGTGAGTTCGGATGTGGCCGGGTTCATCGCTCGATCCTCACGATCTCGTGCCGCCAGAACTGCTCCCGGATACCGCGCTCGACCTGCTCAGGCTGGTCGCCGGCCAGATCGATGCAGATCATCGACCGTCCGTCGGCGAAGTGGACTGTGTATTTGCGAGTGGCGGCGGTGGCGACCTGCTTGGACTCGCCGCGCGCCGCGATGATGGCTTCCTTGGCTGCGGCATCCATCATGCAGCCTCTGGTTGAA
>Ga0268298_10002352_pt1 | contig 20771 bp, 17 predicted proteins | sample WWTPWeurt_MetaG_FD_194462 | JGI IMG/M metagenome (GOLD analysis project Ga0268298, IMG submission 194462) | Activated sludge microbial communities from WWTP in Nijmegen, Gelderland, Netherland - WWTP Weurt | ecosystem: Engineered > WWTP > Aerobic digester > Activated sludge | place... | reverse complement strand
ACACAATACAAGGCTGGTGTTGAGGCGCGAAGCGCTGAAACCCAGCTTCTCAGTAGCTGGGATTCGCTTCGCTCATCGCCAGCCTACCCCATGGCTTTCAGGCGGATAAACTAATAGGAAATGGTATCAAAAGGCTCGTAGCCGTGCCCAATCCTCCTACCCTGGATCGGCAATCCCGTATTTCCGTTGTAACCCTGACCAAATCGCCGCATCGGGTTCGATGTTCCCCGCCGCTTCGTCGAAGCTGTAGGCCTCTTGTTTGAAGAGTTCCGCGATAGCGGCCACCAGGTTCTCGAAATGGCTGGTCAGTCGCGTAACCCGACCAAATTCAATATCAACGGCATGCATCTCTCCGGTCACTACATCGACACAGAGTTGGACATTGCCATTCATATCGATCAAGGGAAACCAGGATGGCTGCCAACCAAGGTCACCGACATCCTCCTTGAGCGCGCGGTAACTTTCATAAGTGGAAACCGCCTCCGCCAGCGGGAGAAAGGCGACCAGGGCGTTGATCTCCCAGATGCCGTTGTGCCATTGATAGATTTCCGAGAGCCAATCCGGCGCCTCAAGCCCGATCGATCGCAAGGCCGCACGGACTTCGACCTTGGAGACCCCGGGCAGCGGCTCGGTCAAGGAATTCATCTCGCACACTTGCGCCAGCAAAGTATCCAGTGTGGCCATGGTTTTGTTGGTCATGCTATCTCCTTGAGCGTTGATCGGGAGGGAAAGCGCCGTAGATTGGGTTGCCTCTTGCAACCCAACATTATTGGATCATGGTAGCGTGTATGAAAACCTCGAATGATGCGGTTCGCTTCGCTCACCACATCCTACGGCCCGAGGGAGGCTCATGATCGAGCCGGGTTATGGGTCGCATCCGGGCCTGGGTGGTTCGAGCCGGGTTTCCGTTCTTTTTTGGAGAACAATGACTTCCTATTCAAGCCATTGTTCTTCTCTGGAGAACGAAAATCAGGCCTTTCCAGCCGATGCCCGGATCCGCTCGGAGGAGCACGAACATCAAGGCCATCGGCCGTTCAGCCGGTGATAGCCGCAAACACCGCCGGCAGACGTTCCGGCAGACGATCCACCCGATCGACGATGGCATAGCGGTTCTCGCCGAAGAGGCGGGCGACGTAGCGGTCGGCGTTCGGGTCCAGGGTCAGGCAATAGGTGTGGACGCCGAATCTGGCCAGATCTTCCACCGCCTTCTTGACGTCGTGGCGCAGGTATTGGGGATCGCGCTCGTCGATGTCGGCGGGTTCACCATCGGTCAGCAGTAGTACCAGTTTCTTTTCCGCCGCTTGTTGCCGCAGATGCCAACCCGCGTGCCTGAGCGCCGCCCCCATGCGGGTCGAGAGACCGCCCTTCATGCCGGCGAGCCTGGCCTTGGGGGTCTCGTCATAGGCTTGGTTGAAGTCCTTGAAGCGATAGTAGTGGACGTCGTGGCGCCCATCCGAGGCGAAGCCGTGGATGGCGAAGGGATCGCCGATGGCATCGATGGCCCAGGCGAGCAGGCCGACGGCCTCCCGGGTCAGGGTCAAGACGGTCGGGCTGGTTGCGTCCTCTTTGTACACCCGCTCGTTGGTGGACTCGGAGAGGTCGATGAGCAGGATCACCGCCAGATCGCGGACATGGCGGGTGATGCGGATCTGCAACCGGGTGTCCGGCATGACGCCGCGGCGGATGTCGATCATGGCGCGGATGGCGGCGTTGAGATCCAGATCCTCGCCCTCCTCGTAGCCGCGACGGCGCACCACGCCCTGGGGTTGCAGGGCGTCGATGAGATGGCGGATGCGCGAGGCGAGGGGGCGGTATTTGACCAGGATCTCATCCATGAGGGTCGGATCGGCCTTGGCTTGCCGACGTTCGATCACCGTCGCCCAGTCCGGGCGGTAGAGCTGCACCTGATAGTCCCATTCCTGATAGCGATAGGGATCCGAGACCGGCTCCCTGCCTTCCAGTTCGTTGATGGTGCACGCCTCCTGATCCAGCCAGAAGGGGGTGGCGAGCCGCCAGACCTCCTGGGCGTCGTCGCCCGCCAACTCGTTGTCCACCTCGTTGACCATCTCCATGACGCTGACGTACTTGCGCACCTGTTTACGGCTGGCCGGGATGGATTCGGGGCCCGCGGCGAGGAAGACCCGCTCGTCGAAGTCCCAGACATAACGATTGTCGTCCCGATAGGGGATGGGGAAGTGTTCGAACAGCCGCAGGTTGGGGATAGCGAGGCGTCGCACCAGGAGGTTATAGAGATCGATGCCGAAATTCCAACTGATGCGGTTGTCCTCGGACTCTTGTTCGAGTTGGTGGCGAAAACCGGCCGCCAGGTGATTGATGAAGTCTTCCTCGTCCAGATAGTCCGGATCGAGCAACGCCTGGGCTTGGCGCCGCATGAGATCGAGCATGGGGTGCCGCTCCACCGCCTCTTCCTGCACGCCGAGCGGCGCGGTGAAAAAGGACAACCAGAGTTTGCGCAACCCCGGGAAGCGGCGGATAGCCAAGTGCTCGATGCGGGCGTCCTCGAACAGGGCGATGAGCTTCATCTGCGCCGGATTGAGCTGTTCGGCGGAGATGGCCGCGCGGGTGTAGACCTGATGCGCGGCGGCATGGGCGGCGGCGGCCCGGTAGACCTCGAGGCCCTTGATACCACGGAATTCATCGAAGGCATCCGGAAGATGAATGATGTTATTTTCCACGAAAGGGGTCAGACCCTGGCGGCTTTCGTAGTCGCCCGAGGTGGGGCGCATGAAAAAGGTCCGGCCCCAGAGCGCGCGCAGATAGAAATTGAGCTTGCGCTGGACATCGACGAAGAGGGTGCCGCGTCGCTCCTTTTGCAGCACCGCCCGGGAGGACTCGGTCTGCAAACCGAAATAGGCCACCTGTCCGGTGAAATCCCGGGCATGGGCCTGGGCGCCCCACATGGCCCAGCGACGCAACCCGCCGAGGGTGAGCTTGCTCAGCAACTCATCGAGATTGTCCATCATGGGCCGCAAGCCGCGAGGGGCCTTGGCCGCCAGTTGGTGGATGAGACCGAGGAAGCCCCGCACCAGTTCCGGATCGCCCAGGCGCTGGGCGGCCAGCGGGAGTTTCGCCACCAGCAGGGTGATGACGGCGCCCGAGGTGAGGGAGCCCAGCTTCATCAGGGCGGTGATGAGGTCGGGGAGCAGATCCTCGCCCACCTCCTTCGCCATCAGGGGGATGTTCTGGACGTAGGCAAGCACCAACTCCTGCCCGCGACCCATGGAGCACATGGCCTTGATGCCCTGAAGATAGATCTCCAGACCGCGCGGGGACATCACCCGCCCGGCCTCGTGATAGCTGGCTTCGAGGACCTCGCGCTGGGCGACGTGTTCTTCCGCGATCAGACAGGGGATGTAATCAGCCAGTTCGATGCTCATGCTGTGACCTCTCGGGGAGACGGCGGGCCAAGGCCACCGTGTAGTGGGCGCCCTGTTTGAGCTTGTCGTAGTTACCGAAGACCTCCATGAAGTGACGCTCGATGAAATGACGCAGGCCATTGATGGTGACTACGTACAGGCGTCCGCCGGGGTGCAGGTGGGTCAAGGCGTCGTAGAGGAGAATGGAGAGCAACTCCCGACCCACCTTGGCCGGGATGTTGGAGGCGATGAGATGGAAACGGCGTCGACCGATCTGGTCGAAACCGTTGCTCAACATGGCCTCGGCATTGGCGAGTCGGTTGCGGGCGATGTTCTTGCGGGCGTAGTCCACCGCCACGAAGTCCTTGTCCACCAGCAGGGTTTGCCCTTGAGGGGCGCAGGCGGCCAGGGTGAGGCCGATGGGACCATAGCCGCAGCCGAGATCGAGGCAATCGTCCTTGGGCTCCACCTCCAGATGCTCCAGCAGCAGGCGCGAACCCTCGTCCACCTCGCGGGGGGAAAAGAGCCCCCAGGTGGAATGGAAATAGAGTTCATGCCCCCGCAGCCTGGCACTGACAAGGATGTCCTCCCGCAGTCGGTCGACCCAGTCCGGGATCCTGGGATCGCGCCCGCTCATGGCGCCAGGGCCTAAAAGAAGGTGTCGACGGCGGCGTCGAGGGTGTCGCGCATGTCCGGATCGTCGGTCAGGGGGCGCACCAGGGCCATGCGACAGGCCGCCTTGGGGGCGATACCCTTGGCGATGAGCTGGCCGGCGTAGACCAGCAGACGGGTCGAGATACCCTCGTCCAGCCCATGCCCCTTGAGATTGCGGGAACGTTGGGCGATCTGCACCAGCTTGTCGGCGGTCTTGGTCTCCACTCCGGCTTCATGGGCGACGATCTCGGTCTCGATCGCGGCGCTCGGGTAGTCGAAATCCAGGGCGCCGAAGCGCTGCTTGGTGGAGGTCTTGAGGTCCTTCATCAGGCTCTGATAGCCCGGGTTATAGGAGATGACGAGTTGGAAATCCGGGTGGGCGCTGACCAGTTCGCCTTTCTTCTCCAGGGGCAGATTGCGTCGATGATCGGTCAGGGGGTGGATGATCACCGTGGTGTCCTGACGGGCTTCCACCACCTCGTCCAGGTAACAGATGGCACCGATGCGGGCGGCGACGGTCAGGGGACCGTCCTGCCAGCGGGTGCCGTTGATATCGAGCAGAAAGCGCCCGACCAGGTCGGAGGCGGTCATGTCCTCATTGCAAGCGACCGTGATCAGGGGTTTGTTCAGCCGCCAGGCCATGAACTCGACGAAGCGCGATTTGCCGCAGCCGGTCGGTCCCTTGAGCATCACCGGCATGCGCGCGGCATAGGCCGCCTCGTAGAGCTCCACCTCCTGAGCCACCGGGCGATAGTAGGGTTGTTGGTGGATACGATATTGATCGCTGGAGTTGGACATGGCTTATCCCGAAAACTGGGGGTGGACTGGACCAAGGGCTCCAACCCACCGGTCATTTGTTGGCGGGCGAGGCGAGACCGCCCCGCCCCGGTTGGCACACTTAGGCGATTGCCGGAAAAGAACATACCTGAATGCGCCAGATGTTCGTTCGTCTTCCAGGCGCGCCAGCCGGCGCCGAGCGCGCTCGGTAACGGCTGGCGTAACGCCGAAGGCGGACGGACGGACTAGCGGGCGGGTATTTCTTTTGACAGAAATCGCCTTAGATCACACCGGCTTGCCGCGGTAGATCACCATCTCGGCGCCCTTGGACTGCTTGTAGTTGTCGTAGCCGACCAGGCGCACATGGTTGTTGGGATGGGCACGATGGCAGGCGGCGGCTTCCGAGAGGACCTTGCCGACATCGCTCTCGCCGAACAAGGGCAGCTTCCACATATACCAGTAATGGGCGAAGGCGTTCTCCGGCTCGGTATGCTCGATGGCCGGGTTCCAGCCCTGGCCCACGATGTATTCGACCTGCCGGCGGATGCGGTCCTCGTCCATGGCCGTCAGATAGGAAAAGGTCTCGAATTTGCGGCTGCTCACGTCCGAGAGGCTGGATCGGTAGTCCTGCAACTCCAGGTCTTTGTCGACTGCTTTCATGAAAATATCCTCGTTAGATAGGGAAGGCCGTGGAATCACCCGGTCGGCGCGAACCCTCGGTCCGCGCCGATGAAGACTTACTTGTGGGCGACGTCAAGCTTATCGACGGTATCGAACTCGAACTTGATCTCCTTCCAAGTCTCCATCGCCGCCTTGAGTTCAGGACTCTCTTTGGCGGCGGCGGTGAGGATCTCACGGCCTTCACGTTCCAGTTGACGCCCTTGGTTGCGGGCCTCGACACAGGCTTCCAGGGCCACCCGGTTGGCGGCGGCGCCGGCGGCATTGCCCCAGGGATGACCCAGGGTGCCGCCGCCGAACTGCAATACGGCATCATCCCCGAAGATGGTCACCAGGGCCGGCATGTGCCAGACATGGATACCGCCGGAGGCGACGGCGAAGGCACCCGGCATGGAGCCCCAATCCTGGTCGAAGAAGATACCCCGGCTGCGATCCTCCTTGACATACTTCTCGCGCAAGAGGTCGATCCAACCCAGGGTGGAGGCGCGGTCGCCTTCCAGCTTGCCGACCACGGTGCCGGTGTGGAGATGATCGCCGCCGGACAGGCGCAGGATCTTGGTCAGCACGCGGAAATGGATACCGTGGCGGGGATTGCGATCGAGCACCGCGTGCATGGCGCGATGGATGTGCAGCAAGACGCCGTTGTTACGGCACCAGTTGGCCAGCCCGGTGTTGGCGCAGAAGCCGCCGGTGATGTAGTCGTGCATGATGATGGGGGCGCCCAGTTCCTTGGCGTATTCGGCCCGCTTGTACATCTCTTCGGGGGTGGGGGCGGTGACATTCAGGTAATGCCCCTTGCGCTCACCGGTCTCACGCTCCGCCTTGTGGATCGCCTCCATGACGAAGTCGAAGCGCTGGCGCCAACGCATGAAGGGCTGGGAGTTGACGTTCTCGTCGTCCTTGGTGAAGTCGAGGCCACCGCGCAGGCACTCATAGACGGCGCGGCCATAGTTCTTGGCCGATAACCCCAGCTTGGGCTTGATGGTGCAGCCCAGCAGCGGACGGCCGTATTTGTTCATGATGTCGCGCTCGACCTGGATGCCGTGAGGCGGACCGCCGCAGGTCATGACATAGGCGATGGGGAAGCGCACATCTTCCAGTCGTAGGCCACGGATGGCCTTGAAGCCGAAGACGTTGCCCACCAGGGAGGTGAAGACATTCACCACCGAGCCTTCCTCGAAGAGGTCGATGGGATAGGCGATGAAGGCATAGAAGCACTCATCATCGCCCGGTACGTCCTCGATGCGATAGGCGCGGCCTTTGTAGTAATCGAGATCGGTCAGCAGGTCGGTCCACACCGTGGTCCAGGTGCCGGTGGAGGACTCGGCGGCAACCGCCGCGGCGGCCTCTTCCCGAGGCACGCCGGGCTGGGGAGTGATCTTGAAGCAAGCCAGCAGATCGGTATCCGCCGGGGTGTAATCCGGCATCCAATAGGTCTCGCGGTACTCTTTCACGCCCGCTTGGTAGGTCTTTGCCATGTCCGTGAATCCTCCGGAAAGGGGTAGGGATGATGAACCAGGACCGGTCCCGTTGACCGGAACATGAGCCTTGCGGTGTTTGGGTTGGAGGCTGAACCGCAACGACTGGCGCAACAGTATAAGGGTTTTCTTTATAATTCCAATTCAATAATGATGATGACTGTCATAAGTTTGAACTTATGATATTATGGCCAAGCATCCAGAGATCACAGGAAGGCTAAAAGAATGAATGTCAGTTTCCGTCAATTACGGGTGTTTCAGGCGGTAGCCCAACACCTGAGCCATACCCGCGCATCCGAAGAACTCAACCTGACGCAACCCGCGGTCTCCATGCAGATCCGTCTGCTGGAGGAAGAGGTGGGGTTACCCCTGTTTGAAAAGCTGGGCAAACAGATCTGTCTCACCGAGGCTGGACGGGAACTCTATCAATACAGCCGCACCATCTTCGCCGAACTGGAAGAGGCGGAAGCGGTGCTGCAATCCCTGCGCGGACTCAACCGCGGCACCCTGAACATCGCGGTCGCCAGCACGGTGAACTATTTCGCCCCCAGACTGCTCGCCGTCTTCCACCGACGCTTCCCCGGTATCCGCCTGAGCCTGGAGGTCACCAACCGTCAGAGCCTGATTCGCCTGCTGCAAAGTAACGAGCTGGATCTGGCCCTCATGGGACAGCCGCCGGAACAGCTCGACCTGGATGCCGAAGCCTTCATGGACAACCCCCTGGTGGTCATCGCTCCCCCGGATCATCCCTTGGTGCGGGAACGGCAAATCCCCCTGGAACGCTTGGCCCAGGAGACCTTCGTCATCCGCGAGCCCGGCTCGGGCACCCGGGCGGCCATGGAGCGCTATTTCGCCGAACGGGGCGTCAAGTTGCAGACCGGCATGCAGATGACCCGCAACGAGGCGATCAAGCAGGCGGTGCGGGCCGGCCTGGGACTGAGCCTGGTCTCGGGCCTGACCATCGAGCTGGAACTGGAGACGGGTCGGCTGGCCGTGCTGGATGTGGTGGGCTTTCCCCTGCGTCGACGCTGGTACCTGGTACATCGCCAGGGCAAGCGCCTGTCACCGGCCGCGGCGGCCTTCCGGGAATTTTTGCGGCAGGGCGACTTCCGCGATCTCTTGGGGCCCCAGGAGGCCAAGCTGCTGGCTCAGGCGGTCGCTGTCGAAGCCGTCCAGCCGGCGGCGGGAGCTTAGCGAGCGATCCCTCAGCAGGCCGTATCCGCCCGGACATGGCCTATGCGCTTGACCGGGTCGGATCCTCGTCCGGCTTATCCCCTCACCGAGCCTCTTGCAACACCACCGATCCTGGGTTGTCAGGCGTCCGGATTCGCTTCCCAGTAGTCTTGGGCATCCCGGTACCAGCGCAGGAGGACTGGTGTGGCGATGGCGCCAACCGCGCACCCCGAAGCGGCCACGGTGCTGAACAAGGCCAGGGCTACCACCGCCGGGCTGGTGGAAGCCAGGGTTCCGCCGGCGGCGATCATCAGATATTCGTTGGTGTTGATCATATAGGCGACCAGGGTGCTGACACCGCCCACCCCCAAACAACCGACTCCCTGTAATTCCGCCTCGCTATAGGGGTGATCGTCTGACTCCGGCCCTTCCCTCTGGGCACGGATGGTATGCGCCGCCGCGCCGGTGCCGATAGAACGCTGTAGGGCGCCCGCCCAGACCGGATTGGTCATCTGAGCGATATAGAGCGCGAGCGCAACGGCTATTTTCAACCAAGATCGTCCGCCGTGGAAATATGTCATCTTCACCCTTCTCCTATCGGTGTCAGGTAAGACGATTGTCCGAAAAGATATATCTTGCGGCGGATCCGCGTTCGCCTTCCTGGCGCGCGGCCAGTGCCGAGCGGGCTCGGTAACGGACGCTTGACCGAGGTAATTCGCCAAGCAGAATGTATCATCGAACCAACGTCACGAAGTCTATCGACCCCATCGACCTGGACCCTCGATCATACGCCTACAAGCTGCCGCATCATGCCTCTGGCCGCGGCCGCCCTTTTGCTGCCCCAACGATTTTCGATCATACTACAAGCCCTTTCCGACCAGATTTGGAGTTCCTCCACACTGGTACAGAATTCTATTTTCATCCCGAGTTCATCGCCGTCTGGACCCAGCGCCTCGCGTATAATGGCTAGCAGCCCCTCCTTGATGCTCGATAGATCCCGTCCGGCGGCGGGAACCGGGGAAGAACCCCGAGCGGAAGGATGCGGCTGGACCGGCGGCGGAACGGGAGGCAGACTGCTTTTTTTGAAGATCTTGGCCACCATTCTACTGATCCAGCCCTGGTTGATGACCTTTTTTACATCCTTTACATAATTGGCGTCTTCCCGCTTGATATGACTGATCAACCAGACTTGCAGGTCGGTCATGACCTGACGGGCGGTAGTCATGATATCACCAGTCCGATTGACTTGGTCATGATATTGTCTGACCCGCTTGGCAAAATTCACATGAATCAATTTGTGATCCGGGAAGAGCGGATAGTTAGCCAGCTCCATCAGGTTTTCTTCGAAGGTGAAATGGGAGATGGTGTATTCCGTGAGGCGATCCAATACGATAAGAACCAGTCCCTCATCATTGCGATCGATGGCATCGTGGATCTGGTTGATATAATCGACGATCTGTCGGTGTTGGCTGTCGATGATCTCGATACCGGTGTTGAGGTCAGAGGTCCAGACGAAATAGGTCATGATCATTCTCCAAGCGGACGAACAGGTTCTCCGGTACTTCGATGAGAGGCCATTCGGTTAAACATAGCATGTCGGCAACGACATCAGAAGATAACCCCTGATGGTTCCCGGACTAACACAGCCACAGCGTCCTGCCCGCGCACCAGCGAGTCCACATGGCTCACTGGGCGCCATAAATGATGGCGCCGATCGCCCCGCCGTCCTTCCGGCTCGATCAATCCGGACAATAGCAGGCCGATTGACCCCAATCGGGGTGCTGCTCCCGGGCATGGTCCTGGCAGGCCCGATGGGCCTCGGCGATGGTGTCGCCATAGAAGTGCTCATGACAGACCCGGCAACGGCAGAATTTGGGTTCGGCCTTGATACTGTGTTTCGGCGGTGGCTCGTTGGTCATGCTCACTTTTTTCTCCCAATGGATTGAGATCCTTTCAGGCCCCGGGACCGGCGGCGGTCTCGGCGAGGGCCTTCCGGCTCAGTTCTATCATCGCCTCCTGGTGATCCTCCATACTCTTGAGGAGCTGGAGTTGCCGGCGGCAGCGGTCGAGATTCTGTCCCGGACGGTCGATCTTGAAGTAGCGGTCCCCGGCCAGGTGATCGGTAAGAAAGCGGCTAGCCAGTTCCAGGGTGATCGTCTGGGGCGCCAGGGGCAATAACTCGGCCTCCTCTGGGCCGAGGGGGCGTCCGATCCCCTTGATGTAGCCCCGGGTCAGGGCGTCGAAAAGGACCAGGTCCAGTTCCATGGGCCGATCCGGGCCACCCTCTTCCAGCGCTACGGCCGCCAGGCTGCGGACCAGATCGCCGTAGTCGTGCAGGGCGAGCCCTGGCATCAGGGTATCCAGATCCACCACGCAAAGGGCCTCGCCGCTTAGGGGGTCGAACAGCAGATTATTGAGTTTGGTGTCATTGTGCACCACCTGCACCGGCAACCCCGCCTGGATCAGCCACCGGGCCTTGTGGCTCCGTTGGTGGATGAAATCCAGTTCGGACGACACCCCCCCGGCACGCCGCCACGGATCGCCTCGGGCGATCTCCAGCAACTGTTCCAGGCGAGCGGGGGTGTCGTGAAAGCCCGGGATGGTGAGATGCAAGGGTGGCCCCGGCAGGTCCGCGAGGAGAGCGATGAAACGGGCGAAGGCCAGGCCGGCCTCATGGGCCAGTCTGGGCTCCCGGGTGCTGTCATAGCTCCGGCTTCCGGGGATATGGACGAACAGCCGCCAAGCGTCGCCTTTTGGGTCCCGCCACCAGAACCGCGCCTCCTGGGTCGGCACCAGTCTCAGCACCCGGCGTCGCCAGTCCGGATGATGGGGACGCAGCTTGGCCTCCAGATAGGCCGTCACCCGGGCCAGGTTCTCCATCAAGGGGTCCGGGTGGGGGAAGACCTGGATATTGATCCGCTGCAACACATAGCCGTCCCCCTGGCCCTGCACCAGATAGCTCTGGTGGATCAATCCCGAACCCAGGGGAGCGATCCCGCCCGGCTCGCCGTCGAGACGGAAATTGGGCAGTACCCTCGCGCGAATCCAGTCTCTCTCCGGGATCGGCATCATCAGGGTCGTCAGACGATCTTCTGCAGCGTGTATTCCAGAATCCCTTCCGCCCCCGCCGCCACCAGCCGGGGGATGAGATCCCGCACCCGCCCCTTGTCCACCACGGTCTCCACGGCGTACCACTCGGGATCGTAGAGGGGATTGACGGTGGGGGCATGCAGGCTGGGCAGGATCCCCATGAGATGGTCGAGGCGATTCGCGGGCACGTTCATCTTCAGCATCACCTTCTGCCTCGCCTTGAGCGCCGCCTGGAGCAGCAGGCTGATCTGTTCGATCTTGGCCGCTTTCCAGGGATCGCCCAGGGCCTGACGGTTGGCGATCAGCCGGGTGTGGGTGTGCAACAGATCGCAGACGATGCGCAGACCATGGGCGCGGATGGTGCTGCCGGTCTCGGTGATCTCCACCGCGGCATCCACCAGCCCCTCCACCACCTTGGCCTCGGTGGCGCCCCAGGAGAATTCCACCTGGGCCTCGATGCCCCGCTCCGCCAGATAACGGCTGGTGAAACCCACCAGCTCGGTGGCGATACGCTTGCCCCGCAGGTCCTCGATGGTTTCGATGGGGGAATCCTTGGGCACCACCAGCACCCAGCGACAGGGTTGATCCGAGGTCTTGGAATACTCCAGGTCGCCGATCTCGACCACGTCCGACTGGGTCTCGAGGATCCAGTCCAGGCCGGTCAGGCCGAGATCCAGGGTGCCTCCGGCCACATAGGCGGCCATTTCCTGGGCGCGCACCAGGGCGCAACGCAGCTCGGGGTCGTCGACCGCCGGGAAATAGTTGCGGGAGCTGGGATTGATGACCCATCCCGCCTGGGCGAAGAGCGCCAGGGTGGCGGCCTCCAGGCTGCCTTTCGGCAGACCAAGTTTCAATTGCTGCATGCTGATCTCATCCGTCATCTGTTGGTGGGGGAATAACGCCGTCACAAGGGCGACATATCCTCGCAAACTCGGCGACGGCCCGCCAGTTGGACGGATCTCAATGACCTGGGGCCTGGGGCGAACCAACGCTGGGATTCGCTGCGCTCATCGCCAGCCTACGAGCTACGAGCTTCCGGGCCAAGGCGGAAAAAGCTCATTTTCGTTCTATTAATGAGAACAATAACTGGATTTATAGCGGTTATTGTTCTCATTTAGAGAACGAAAATCCGGCCAAATAGCTTCTGCCCGGGGCCGCAACCTAGGGTCTGCTGTGGGAATTTGGTCTGGTAGGCTGGCGTTGAGGCGTCAGCCGAAACCCAGCTTCTCGGCTCAGGAGCTGTTGAGCCGAGAATTTCCAAACAGCTTCTCAGGCTCAGTATTCGTACCGAGGCCGGTTTATGACGATTTCGCCGCCTGGGTCGGCGGTCGGACGGGCAAGAGCAAGGTAATACAGGCCCCCATCCCGGTATTGCCCGCCTCCAAGCGCCCGCCCATGGTGTTCTCGACGATCATTTTCGACATATAGAGACCGATGCCGGTGCCCTTCCCCTCTTCCTTGGTGGTGAAGTAAGGCTCGAAGATCCTGGGCAGGATCTCCGGAGCGATGCCGGTGCCGTTATCCTCCACCTGGATGCGGATCTGTTCGGGCTCTCTCTGTACCCGGATACGGATCTCGGGATGACTCTGCCGGGCGCTGAGGACGGCATCCTTGGCATTGCCGAGCAGATTCAGCACCACCTGGGAGAATTCACCGGCACGGCCCAGCAGCTCGATATCCGGCTCGCAGTCGATGACCAGGTGGATATCCTGGTTCTTGAACAGGCCATCCAGAAGATCGGCGGCGGATCTCAGCCCCGCCAGCAGATTAAAGGGTTCGGGTTGCTTGCTGGGCTTGAAGAAGTTGCGGAACTCGTCGATGGTGGCGGACATCCGTTGCACCAGCTGGGTGGATTTGTCGTACATCCTGGCCATGGATTCATCGGTCAACTGCCCCATGAGGTGCTGCAAACGGATGTTTTGTAGCACCAGGCTCAGGGCATTGAGGGGTTGCCGCCACTGATGGGCGATGGCGCCGATCATCTCCCCCATGGCCGCCAGTCGGGATTGCTGGATGAGCAGGTGCTCCTGCTCCTTGCGCTTGGCGATCTCGTCCCGCACCCGCTGATCCAGACTCTGGTTGAGTCGATCCAACTCCCGGGTGCGCTCGGCGACCTCGAGTTCCAATTGGACACTGTAGTTCTCCCTCTGGCGGCGACTCTCCTCCAGGGCCTCCACCATGGTGTTGAAGCTGGTGGAGAGTTGCCCGATCTCATCCGCTCGTTCCATGGCCACCCGCACCGAGAGATCCCCATCCGCCACCTGGCGGGCCGCCTCGCCGACGATGGTGATGGGGCGCACCAGCCAGAGGGTGATGACATAACCGAGGGGCAGGGTCAGCAGCAGGGCAATGAAGCTGATATACCCCAGTTGGCGATACATGGCGCCGGTGTTGCGGTCGTATTCGTCCGGAGAGAAGTGCACCTGCATGCTGCCCCAGGTCACGCCGCTGAAAACGACCGGGGTGACGTATTCGAAGCTGGGCACGCCCGTCTCGTCGGCGAACCTGGAGGTCGGGCTGGTGATCCTCGCCAGGCCGCTGATCGCAGGGTCCGCCTCCATGAGCTGCCAGCCGTGACGAGCGATGCGCAGGCCCTGGCCGCGCACCGGGAAGAAGGTCACCCGGTACATGTTGAGATTCTTCCCCAGCACACCCAGGCTATGGTCGACGATGAAGCCGTAATCGTCGCTCAACATGGCGTCCGAGCATGCCTGGACGATGGTGTTGGAGACGGTCTCCGCCTGGGAATACAGGGCCTTGTAGAGGGCCTCCTTTTGGAGGGGGATGACCATGGCGCTGTAGAGGGCGATCATGGCCATGAGCAGTCCGGCGAAAAACAAAAACACCCGCATGAAGAGCCGACCGACCGGCTTGGGCCGCAACCACTGGGGGATGGTGGCGGGCAAGAGCCGACGGCCCCAGGCGAGCGGCGCAGACAGGTTCATGGAGAGGCGCCATCCAAGCGGTGAGCGGGTCCCGGGGGCGATCGCTTTTCCCACCGCGCCCGGTCGGGGCACGGATCGATCCGGGGCGACACCCCTGTCCACTCAGACAGGGGCACCGGCCTTCCTCGTCCCGGAAAACGCCTGCAAAATCATGCGGAATCCTGTTTTGCGGAGAGTCTTCTTCTGGCAAACCCCTTGCTTCATCGCGGCAGGGCTCGCAACTGGGCCCTGGGATAGCGCGTCCGTAAGGATAGATTCTCCTGCAGTAGGCGTCGCACCGGCAGCAGATCCTCGGGCGTGGAGACGCTGACCCGTTCGGCGTTGAAGAGTTGGAGGATCTGCCGACCCCGGGGATGATTCATGACCCGCAAGGAGGCCTGAATGATGCGGTCACGATCGGCCTCCCCCAATCGCTTCGATAGGTAGCTGAGATTGCGGCAGCGTAGCGGCAGGGTGTACTCGTCCAACACCTGGAGCCGTTCGCCCACCTGGGGGTTCAGGTCGATGGCGGTAGTGAGGCTGTTACGGTAGACCAAGGCGACCTCGGCACGCCCGAAGAAGAGTTGGTTGATGACCAGACTCGGGCGTTTTTCCTCGTTCACCGCCGCCAAGGCCCCTTCGCCGCGTTCGCCGAAGGCGCGCAGACTCAGGGTCTCCAGATAGAGCAGGGAGGTGGGGTCGTTGCGGATGACGACCATCCGCTTACCCGCCAGATCCCCCAGCTTGGCGATGCCCGTTCCCTTCCTCACTACCAGCAGGAGGTGATCGGGTTGTTCCGCCGTGGCGGTGATCCCCGCCGACAACTCCTCGATGGGGAAATGGCGCACCGCCGCCACGGCGGACAGGGTGATCATATCGATCCGTCCGGCGGCGAAGTCCCGCTGCATGAGATCGGCATCGGTATAAAAATGGGAATTGCTCGGGACACCGTAATCCCGCGATACCTCCTCCACCCAGAAGCGCAGACTGATCTCCAGGTCGGAGCGGCTGTATTCGCCATAGTCGGTGAGCAAGACCCCCATATTCAGGGTGAAGGGGGCTTCCTCCGCAGCGGCCGCGGGTCGCACTAGCGCCAGAACCGTTGCCAATAACGACACCGCCAGAGGGCGAGCTGGACCAATCATGGGCGTTGGCGCCGATAGGCTTTGGGATAACGCGCCCGCAGGGCCTGGTTCTCCAGGAACAAGCGCCGCACGGGTTCGAGGTTTTCCAGCCCGCAGCGGTCGACGTAGGCGGTTCGGTAGAGTTCCAGGATCTGCTGGCCGCGCGGGGTCTTCATCAATTCCAGGGCAATGCTCAGCACATGCTCCCGATCCTCCAGGCTCACCTTGCGAGAGAACAAACCCACGTTCAAGGACCGGATCGCCAGGGTATAGGCGTCCAGGACATGCGTCCGTTCGCCGATCTGGGGATTGAGGTTCACGGCAAGATCGAGGGCGGAACGGGACACCAGCGCGGCGTCGGCGTCGCCGAAAAACAGCCGATTGATGGCCAGATTGGACCGCGGCACCTCGATCACCGCGCCCAGGGCGGATTCCCCCTTGTCGCCGAAGGTTCGTAGCGCCAGGGTTTCCAGATACAGCCTGGAAAGAGGGTCGGAATCGGTCAGAATCAACCGCTTTCCCGCCAGATCGGCGACGCCCCGGATGCCGGCGCCTTGGCGTGCCACCAACAGCAGGTTGTCCGGCTGATCCGTATAACCGATGAAACCCTCCGCCAGTTCTTCAAGGGGGAAATGCCGCACCACCTCCGCCCCGGACAGGACGATCATGTTGATACGTCCGGCGAAGAAATCCTGCCGCATGGCCTCCACCTTGTCGTACAGGTGGGTAGTGGCCCGCAGTTGTTGGGAGCGGATCAATTCGTCGACCCAGAAACGCAGACTGATATCGACATCGGTGCGGCTGACGTCGCGGAGATTGGTGACTAAAAAACCGAGTTCCAGGGTGAATTCGCCTGGGCGTTCTTCCACCCCGCTACCGGCCAGGCCCGGCCAAGAGAGCCAAACCAGCAGGGTCAGGAGGCGGACGCCGTTCATGGAGGCTCAGCGTCCTTCCAAGGGCTCCAGGCCCTGACCGATGAGGTATTCCAGATCGGCCAGGGCGGTCCCCAACTCGTGTTGGGCCCGATGCAGGGTGGCCGCCGCCAGGGAGTCCATGACCTGGGCCTCGATCACATCCTTGGTCTCGACCATCTCCTCCTGATAGGCCCGCAGATGGAGACGGAAATTTTCCTCCGTGGATTGACGCGCGGCGGTAGTGTCTTCCACCTGTTGGCGTGAACGTTCGATACGCAGAAACTCGTTCTTGACCCGGAGCGCCAGCCCCTGGTCCAGCAATACCCGCTGGCCTTCCAGCTTGATGCGGTTGGCCCGGGCGGCGTCCACCGCGCTCCGGGTGGCGAAGCCGTCGAAGAGGTTCCAGCGCAGCCCGAGGCCGATGGTCCAACCCTCGCGGTTGTCTTCGTTGAACAGACCGCCGTTGAAACCGTTCCAGAACCTGTAGCTGGAGGCCTCCAGACCCAGCGTCGGCAGGTAGCCGCTCTTGGCCCCCTCGATCATGTCCCCAGCCGCGGCGACGGCCAACTCCAGGCGTTGCTGATCCGGATTGAATCTGTGCGCGGCCTGGATCAGTTCCTCCAGGCTGGTGGAGAACCTGGGTGGGGGAGGCGGCGGTGCCAGGCGCAGCTCCCGCCCCAATTCCAGTCCCATGGCATTGCCCAGGGCCTCATAAGCCATCCGCCGGGCAAAGACCGCATCCTGGGAGAAGGACTTGGTCAGGGCCGTAATGGACTTGATGCGGAGATAATCGGTCTTTTTCACCTTGAGGGAGGCGCCTTTATAGAGGCGTTCGGTGAGATCCTCCAGGGCCCGGAAGCGTTCCAGGGTATCGCCCGAGAGCTGCTCCATCTGCTGGGTAAACTGGGCGGCATAGTAGTATTTGCGGACGTCGTGGACGACATCCAGCTCGGTCTTGCGCCCTTCTTCCCGGGCCATGGCGACCCCTTTCTTGGCCATGGCCACCATGGCCTCCCGTCTGCCTCCGGTGTAGATGGGATAACTCAGACCGAGACTGGCCCGGGCCAGATCGCGATCGAAGAGCTTGACCCGCAGATCCATGGGCAGGGGTTGACCCGGGATGGGGACCGGGGCGCCGCCCGGCCCGATGGGGAGGGTCATGGCCGGTGTTTGCACCGTGCCGATGAAATCGAAGCTTCGGTCTTGGTCCGCCCGCTGGGCCCCCGCCTCCAGGTTGAGTTGCGGCCAATAGGCCGACAGCGCCTGCTGGTACTGGGCCTCGGCCTGTTCCAGCGCGGCGGCGGAAACCTGAAGCGAACGGTGATTCTCCAGCGCGATGCGGATGCATTGCTCCAGGTCCATCGGCTCCGGCGGTTTGGCGTCGCCGACGACCGGGGCCAACCAAAGGACCAACACCAGCCAAGAAAACCCGAGCTGTCTCATCATGTTTCGCCGAAGTCGTTGCGCAGGGCCATGACCGTCTCCCAATGGGCCAACAGCCGCTCCACCAGTTCCGGGTCGAACTGTCGCCCGCGTTCCTGATGAAAATAACGCCGCACCTGCTCTTCGTTCCACGCCCGCTTATAACTCCTCGGGCTGGAGAGGGCGTCCAGCACGTCGGCGATGGCGACGATGCGGCCTTCGATGGCGATCTCCTCGCCCTGGAGCCCCTCGGGGTAGCCGAGCCCGTCATACCGCTCGTGATGTTGGTAGGCGATGGTGGCGGCCATGGCGAACAAGGGGCCTTCCACCTTCCCCAGAATGTCGCGACCGATGCGGGTATGGAGTTTCATCTCCTCGAACTCATCCTGGGTGAGGCTTCCCACTTTGTGCAGAATGGCGTCGCGGATGCCCACCTTGCCGACATCGTGCATAGGCGCGGCCATCTCGATCATCTCGGCGAACTCCATGCCCAGGCCATATTTCAGGGCGAGGAATTTCGACACCAGGGCCACCCGGCGCACATGCTCGGCGGTCTCCAGGCTGCGATTCTCCACCACATCGCCCATCATGTAGAGCAGTTGGCGCTGGGTGTCGATGATGTCCTGTTTGAGTTGCAAGGACTCGGTGATGTCCTTGCAGATCATGATGATGGAATCGATCGCGCCGTCCAGGTCGCGCACCCCCAGGCAGGCGACGCTGAATTGCTTCACTTGGCCCTGCTTGTGCTGAAAATTCATGACATGACTGATGAGTCGGCCATTCCGCAGCGATTGGGCGATTTCCGGGCAGAGCTTGTCGGGTTGCTCGCCGGTCAACCAGCCCAGGGATTGGCCGAGCAACTCCCCGGTCATGAAACCGAGCAGGTGATCGAATTGCCAATTGGTGCTGAGGATGCGCCATTGAGGATCGGTGACGCAGAGACAGGCCCCCAGTTCCAGCGCCCGTTTGTATTCGCCGAGGAAATGCCGCAACTCCTCGAGCGAATAGTCGCTTTGACGCAGGGACTCGACCAGGCCCTGGTAGTTGCGATGGATATCGGTAAGGTCGACGTCCAGCACCACGATCTCCGTCACTTCCCGCTGCTCGTTGAGGATGGGGACCAGACTGCTCTCGACCACGTACATCTCCCCGTCACGGGTCCGATTCTTGATGATCCCCGACCATTTCTCGCCGCCAGCCAGGATGGTGAAGATGGTCCGACCAAGCTCCGGAGACTCACTCGGGTGGCGGATGATGTCGATGGGCAGCCCGATCAGTTCTTTCTGCCCGTACCCCGAGATATCGCAGAAGCGTTCGTTGACATAGGTGATGCGTCCCTCCGGCGTCAGTTTGCAGAGGACGGCGCTCTGATCGACCAGATACTTGTACTGCTCCAGCAAGAGTTGATTGCGTTGGCGTTCCTGCACCGCTTTCACCACCGTGGCGATCTGCACCAGCTTGTTCAGCAGGCGCTCGATGTGGATCGGCTTGGTGAGGTACTGGTCGATGCCCAGCTCGATGGCGCGGAAGAGGTATTCGGTATCGTTGTAGGCGCTGATGATGACGATGGGCACCTCCGTGTTGAGACGGCGGATCTCGCCGCTCATCGCCAGACCGCTGAGCACCGGCATCTGGATGTCGGTCACCACGATATTCGGCTGTTCGGACTTGAACAGCTCCAGACCGGCCTGGCCATCCGTCGCCACGTACAAGGCGCCGAGCCAGGGTTCCAGCATCATCGCCAGCTCCTCCCGCGTCGCCTGGTCATCCTCCACGTAGAGCAAGCGCAACGACTTGAGGATGAAGAAGGATCTCATGTCCATGGTGTCGGTTCGCATCGACTCATCCCGCTGCCGAAATTTCGGCGGCAAAACAATAACCCCGCTTGCCCTGTCCCTTGACCTCGTACATGGCCTTGTCCGCCAGCTTGAGGAGGCTGGGCGCGTCCATCCCGTCCCGGGGATACAGGGCGATGCCGATGCTACAGGTGACCTCGAGCGGATCACCAAGACTGTCGGCCACCCGGATGACCAGCCGACCCAGCAGGCGTCGGGCGGTTTCTTCCAACACCTGACGCGAACTGCCGACCATGATGACGGCAAACTCATCACCGCCGAGGCGCGCCACCAGATCACCGGGGCGAAAGGCGGATTGCAACAGATCCGCGATCTCGCGCAATACCCGGTCGCCGTAACCGTGACCGAGTCGATCGTTCACCTGCTTGAATTCATCCAGATCGATGAAGATGATCGCCGGTGCCGATCCTCCCTTCTCCGCTTCCTCGATCGCCTCACCGAGCCGGGCAAAGAACAGGTTGCGGTTGGCCAGTCCGGTCAGGGCATCGGTCTCCGCCAGGGTGCGCAACTGCCGTTCCCGATGCTTGAGATGGGCGATATCCGCGAAATGGAAGACGGAAAAGCGACAAGTCGAACCCCGGCATTGCCCCTGGACGGATCTGGCGTGAAGCCAGAATACGGCCTCCCGGCCATCCGGGTGCCGACCGTGCACCTCGCCCCGCCAGACGCCATAACGGCCCAAGTGCGACAGGATCTCCCGCTGCGCCTCCGCGACAATAGACAATAATCCAAACACCTCACCCAACTCCAGAGACAACAAAGCGGCGGCTGGCCGCCCCAACTGGTCGAGCATGGCGACATTCGCATCTACCACACATGGCTTATGGTCGGCGATCAACACCGCATCCGGCAAGGCATCCAGCACCCAATGACCCAGGCCGGATTCATCCTGGATACAAGGCAAACGGGGATCCTGCCGGCAAACCCTTTGAGCGCCCAGATGATTGCGCAGGGAAAGATAGACCTCGTCCAGATTGGAGGTTCGCGACAGGTATCCCAGCGCTCCGGCCTCCAGGCCCCGAAGGATGAGGCCCCTGTCGTCGTCATCCAACCACAACAACAGGGGTATGGTGCGGCCAGGTTCCCCATGGAGCCGGCGACAGAGCTCGATACCGCCGAGGCCGGGCAGATCCACATCCACCAGGGCCAGGGCACAAGTTTCCCGACGAACCAGGGCCATGACCTCATCGCTGTGATGGGCGACTATCAAGGGGATCCCATCCCGGGCGAAGAGCCCGTCGAGCTGGGTCGCCTCTCTCTGTTGCGGCGCAGCGATCAGAATCCAGGGACCCGCTGGAGCGGAG